>Ga0247718_1000007_pt1 | contig 70966 bp, 76 predicted proteins | sample 21E_DmetaG_FD_189045 | JGI IMG/M metagenome (GOLD analysis project Ga0247718, IMG submission 189045) | Soil microbial communities from hillslope of Landscape Evolution Observatory, University of Arizona, Oracle, AZ, United States - 2-1-E_D | ecosystem: Engineered > Artificial ecosystem >...
ATCCGATACGGAACTCCAGCAGCGTTGATTTGCCGAACTGCCGCTGTTTCAGGAGGTATTCCAGAGCCTCGGTACTGCCTTTCAGCTGGGCCTGGTAGAACCTGGTTGCAAGTTCTATTGCCTGATAAAGTCGGTCTTTCAGCTTGCCAGTTTCAGCGCTCCGGCCAGATTGATACTGCGTCAAATCCACACCAGCTTTGCGGGCTAGCAATTCCAGCGCGCCCTTGAAATCCAAGCCCTCCATTTCCATGACAAAGCTGAACATGTTGCCGCCTTTGCTCGAACTGAAGTCGTGCCATATCTGTTTTTCGGGGCTGACTACAAAGCTTGGAGTCTTTTCGCTCGTGAAGGGGCTTAAGCCTTTGAAACTCCGGCCGGCGCGCTTAAGCTCGACGTACTCACCGATAACGTCTTCAATACTCAGCCGGCTCTTAACCTCTTCAACCGCATCCATTCCTTAAGTTTAAAGTTAAAAGTAGAAAGTAGAAAGTATGAGCGCAATTCAAAGGGCAGATTGAAGCGACTGGGCATAGCATGCTTGAGGAGGGACAGGTTTGTGCTGGTCGGGATTAAATAGGTAACTATTATGATATTACACGTCTGTACCGGTGTACCGGCCGGGGGCTGACTGGCTATCAACGGTAATGATTGGCGGGAGCGGCAGCACGCTTGAAGGCAGGCTATTTGGCGCTGGCTTTTCGTCTTCGTCTAGCTCCGCAGGGTATGGCGCATGAAGTTTTTCAAGCAGTGCCTGGCGCCTTGCCTCCTGGTCTGCAAATTCATCTGACGGGTGAATATAGCCTTCTGGTGAGTTCATACTGACTCCTTCTATGCTTGATTGTGGCTTAGATTATCAGCTGTTTTGAAATTGTTGTCGGTAAGAATTCCGTCGCACGTGCCCACTGCTGGCACATGACAGCTAAAAGCATTATCATGTTGCTATGCAACCGAACCAGCAGACACCCCCTGCCCCACCGCCGTTTCAACCGGGGGGTAACGCTTCAAAGGGGTATGAGTTCTTGAACCCGGCTAAGCCTGCCAAGCGCAGCCTGTTGCCGGGCGGCGGCTCCAAGAAAGGACGGATCATAACGGTTGCCATAGGTGCCGCCCTGTTGTTGGTCATCGGCCTATTCCTGGTAAGCCTGTTCGCAAGCGCCGGCAAAGCCACGAGCCAGGACGTATTAAAAGCCGTTCAGCAGCAACAGGAGTTGATTCGTATCAGCACCCTGGGCGTTGAAAAAGCCCGGGAGAGCGATACGCTCAACTTGGCCGTCAATACCAAGTTGACCATGGAATCAGATAAGGCCGAGATGCTGGCGGTAGCCAAAGATCATGGCTTCAAGAAAATTGACAACAAGCTCCTAGGCCAAGGCAGGAATGGCCAAACGGATCAGAAGCTAACCCAGGCCGATCAGGCTAACCGCTTTGATGAAGTCTTTGCGGCGGAATTGCAGGCCCAGCTTGCTGCCTACCAGCAAACGCTGAAGCGCATTCTGGACGGCACAGCCAAGAAACATAAGCCGGTCATTGAAAAACACCTTCGGCATGTCAGCTTGCTGGCACCTGCCAAACCAGGCAACTAAGACGTAACGAGATTGTAACTATGTCGAATGAGTGCCTGAACGTCCGGCCATTCCAACTGCCCGCTGAGCACAATAGTGTTCCAGTGTTTTTTGTTTAAGTGGTAGCCTTCCATGACCGTCTCGTACTTTTCGCGAAGTACTTGCGATAATTGCGGGTCGCACTTGAGGCTGATACGGACCGGGCTTTTCCCTTCTTGTATCAGAGCGTACATTTTGTCATTCACCTTATAGACAGCCACGTCTTCACCGAACGGATATTCACGCACGGCATCCGGCATACTGAGTACATAATCTTCGACTGTCTTGTGATCCATGCGGGCCATTGTATCAAATCTGATACGATGAACGCATGAAAGAATCAACCCGCCTGAACCGTACGACCTATCTCTTAGGCGAGATACTTATTGGCCTGCTAGCGCTCCCACTGGCGTATATTGCCGAAAAAGACCCCTCTAAACTGGAAAGTTCGCCGTGGCTTTCGTTCGCTGCGCTCGCCTTTATAATTCTGGTCTTTTATTACTTGTTCAAATTTGCGGCCCGTCGTTTCAACGACATTGGACTGTCTAAATGGTGGGCGGTAGCGCGACTTATTCCGGGCAGTCAAATCGCCCTTGCCCTGATACCCGGTAGCAAGGGTAAAAACGCCTATGGGCCCGAGCCGAAGAAACACTTCGACTTCAACGCGCTGTTTTAGTTAGCCTTGAACCAGGCCAGGTAGTCCTGTAGCTCAGCGATTGAAGCCTGAATATCGTCAAAAGCGCGGTGATTATTATCTTTCTCGAACACGCGGCCGTACTTGCCCTGCATGACAATCTTAAAGCTGCTGACGTCGAGCATGCGGTAATGAAGCTTTAGATCAAGCGCGGGCATCCACGACTTGATGAACAAACGGTCATTATAAATCGAATTGCCGGCGAGCACCGCCGGTTCGTTAGGAAAATGCCGCTCAACAAGATTCATAAGTTCTCGCTCTACTTCACCGATGGGCTTCCCGTCTTCAAGTTTCTGCAGAAAGTCATCCCGGTTTTTCGGAAACTCACGCCACCAGATATTGGCCTGCATGCGATCTACAACCGTCTGGTAATCCTGCCTGACGCGCGCTTCATACGTTTCGAGCGTCTTGAAATTGAAGTCCGTCACCTCCACCCCGACTTCAAGGATCACGTCTTTCTGGGCGTCGAGGCCGGTCATTTCCAGGTCAACCCAGAGCAGCCGGGTGGGAATAGGATATTTGTCTGCCATTACGTGCAGTATAGCAAAAATAAAAACTCCGGCTTTTAAGGGGGGTTAAAAGCCGGAGTCGGTTAGGGTGTTAACACTATGCTTGGAGACGGGCGTTTGCCAGAACTTTGGTGTACCAGACGATTTCTTCAATTGCACCTTTGAGGGCTGGAACTGGCCCGTAAGGATCATTGGCGAGCGCCTCATTAGTCAGATTGCCATCTTCGTCAAACGTGTAGGCCGCCAGACCGACAACGGCGACAAATGCCGGAATGGCGACTGCCTGCACTTCGTTGATGACAAGCTTCAGGTGTTCTGCCGCCCGTGCACCCCCTACGGTACCATGAGATACGATGACAAATGGTTTTCGCTTCACTTCGTAGGCAATGTAATCGAACATATTCTTCAAGACCGCAGGAAAACTGTGGTTGTATTCAGGAGTTACTACAATAAAACCATCAGCCTTCTCTAGTTTTGACAAAATCTGCTGGGCGGCTTGGTTTGGCTTACGCTCCGGGTTATAGCGAGGAGATACAGGTTCATCAAAGAATGGAAGCTGGTAATCATTGAGATCAAGTGTTTCAAATTCGATTCCCTCTACGGTATTAGTTTCGGTAGCAACCCATTTCGCCACCCGGTCTGTTGCTCGGTTCGGACGGGTGCTGCCAATAATTGTCAGTATCTTCATTTCATCTCCTTTGTGGTATACTTTTTATAGTAACTAAACTAGTGTATAGCCATTACTATACTTTGTAAAGTATGAAAGATTCACCTTCTCTCTCCGCTCTTGAACCCCGTGTGGGCTGCATAGCCGTAGCCATGGAGATTATCGGCAATAAATGGACTGCGCTGATTTTGCGAGATTTGCATGCCGGACCGAAACGCTTTTGCGAGCTGGAGCGCTCCGTTGGCAACATAAACCCACGCACCCTCTCACAGCGCCTTGACGACCTTGAAAAGCACGGCATCATCAGCAAACAGAGTTTTGCGGAAGTTCCGCCCCGAACAGAATACCGCCTTACCTCTAAGGGCGAGGGCCTGGTACCAGTACTTGAACAAATGGCCGCCTGGGGAAATAAGTATTATGGCAAAGACAAACTTTCCGGCTTGGTATAATTCCACTATATGCGAAGGCGGTTTGGTTTCGGATTTTTAGGCCTCCTGCTATTAGCCGGCGGTACCGGCTTATACCTAAAGAGTATTAATGAGACACTGCCGGGGCCGCTACAAGTCGAAAGCATTACGCAGCCCGCCGAGACGGAGCAGCCCGCACACCCAACAGATACCCCAGACAGTTTGTGGGTCATCGTCAATAAGAGCCGCCCTCTGCCCGAAGCCTACCGCCCTATTGGACTGGAACAGCCCGCGGTACTGCTCAATGAGGACAAGACCCAAGACGAAAACAGTTTGCGGACTGACGCTGCCCGGGCGGTCGAGCTGTTGTTCAAAGAAGCCCAGTCTACAGGTTACGAGTTAATGCTGGCGAGCGGCTTCCGCTCGGTTGAGCAACAGAAGATTTACTACGACAACTACGTTGCCCTCGTTGGCCAGGAAGCAGCCAATCGGGTAAGCGCCCGACCCGGCCACAGCGAACACCAAACAGGTTTAGCGCTCGATATCGCCCGCGCCGACCGCTTCTGCTATATTGACCTGTGTTTTGCAGAAACTGGTGAAGGCCGCTGGCTCAAGGCTAACGCGCATCGTTTCGGATTTATTATCCGCTACCCTGAAGGGAAACAAGCGGTTACCGGTTACAGTTATGAGCCCTGGCACTTCAGGTACGTGGGGGCTGACCTTGCCGCCGAACTCCAGAAGTCAGGCCTGACCATGGAAGAGCACTTCAAAATTCAGTAAGTCGCGGAGGTGATGAGCGGCACGGTGCTCCGGCGGTTCAGCAACAGTTTCAACCGCTCGGTTTGGGCTTCGACTGAGGTAGTATGCAGCGAACGGGCCAGCAGTGGCGCAGCCTGATCGAGCGGATGCACGCCCAGGTTTCGGCGGGCCAGGAGATTACTACTGTCTCGCTCCTGAGCCGTCCACTCGTAATGCATGTAGGTCGGCAGGAACGAAACCGAAGTCAGCGCTTTCTTTTCAATGTCGAAGTCCATGACTGCAAAGCCGCCAATCAAACTGTCTAATTCCAGCTGCGTGCTTAACAGATTGCCAAGTGAATACCACACCAACGTTTCACTGCCGTCAGGCTGGCTGATGCGTTCCACGGGCTGCAGCACATGCGGACCGGTGCCGAGTACGATATCCGCTCCTGAATCCGCGAATATTTTTGCCCAGCGTTCTTGTGCTTGGTTGATCTCTGAGCTGTACTCCGTTCCCCAGTGTACGCCGACTAACACGACATCGGCTTCTTGGCGAGCCGTCGCCAGTTGGGCGCGCACAAGAGTTTCATCGAGCATGTTCAGGCTGAACTTAGTGGGAACAGGGTTATTGGAAATCTCGGTGTAAGCCAGAAAGGCGAAACGCATACCTTCTACCTCAAAATACGCCAGCGAGTCCTGTTCTGCCGGCGTACGGTTGGCGCCCGCAACCGCCAGAGGCTTCAAACGATCCCAGACTTCCCGGGTGCGGTCGATGCCCGCCTGGCCCTTGTCATACAGATGGTTGTTAGCCAGGCTCAGCACGTTACAGCCGCTGGCTGCGATATCCTCGGAAAATTGCGTCGGCGCATTGAACGTCGGATAACCGCTGATGCCCAGTGCCTCTCCTGCCGTTGGCACTTCCAGGTTACAGAAACGGATGTCCGCGGCTTTGTATATCTGCTCGACAGGACTAAGAAATTGGCGGTAATCATAGCCAGCCGCAGTACGAGCCTGCTGGTTCACGGAATCATGCGCCAGCATATCACCGCTGGCGACTAGTCGGATTGTTCGGTTTTCATGCGGTGCAGACTGACTGCTCTGGCGGGGTGGGTCTATCGGCGTAGCAGGTCGGAGCTTGGTATACACCAAAGCCCCGGCAATGCTCACGATGAGGAGCGTGGATACTAAGACTGCTAATCGCGAACGTTTCATCAGCCGTCTTTGTTGCCTGCCTCAAAGCTAAGGCTGACAGAATTGATGCAGTAGTGTTGGCCGTTCGGCGACGAATCATCCGGGAACAAGTGCCCGAGGTGGCTGCCGCAGTTTTTGCACAGCACTTCGGTGCGGTGCATGCCCAGGCTGTTGTCATCTACCAGCTCGATGGCGTCTTTGCTGACAGCATCGGAAAAACTTGGCCAGCCGATGAGGCCGGGCATGGTCGACTCGTATTTGGTGTCGCTTGTAAACAGCGTAGCCTGGCACGCCGCGCAGCGGTAGATGCCGTCATCTTCGGTATACAGCAGCTCGCCGGTACCAGGTAGTTCAGTACCTTTTTCGCGCAGCACGTGGTACTGTTCAGGCGTCAGGCGTTTTTTCCACTCATCCTCGGATAATTGCACCTATACTCTCCTTACGCCTTTTTCTTATCAAGTTTGTCTAGTTTAAGCTGCTTTACGACTAGAAATATCAACGCCGCAATAACGATGAAACTCAGCAACTCTGCTATAAAAGCCCCGTACATAAAATCCTGCGTGTTCTGCCGAATCGTTAAGGCAAATTTTTTCTGGTCGAGCGCTCCCGTACCCGGTAATAATAGGCCGATCAGCGGGTTGAGAAAGCTGGCGACAATCTGGTCAACCAGTGTCTTTACTTGTGTACCAAGCACCAGACCGATAGCCAGTCCGACGACACCCTGCTCTCGAATAAAATCTACGAAACCTTGGAATGGATGGGGCACTTTGACAGCCGGCAAGGCCCTCACAGCCTCCCTGGTGTTTTGTAACTTGGTTTTTTGTGATGCCTCGTCGGCCATTACTTCCTCCTTGCGTTGCGGATGCGTTCGATAGCGATTGCGAACGCCGCCTCTTTCAGTGATACTTCATGCGTTTGGGCGAACTCGTAGGCGTCAGCCATAGCGGTAGTAAGATACTCCTCTAACTCTTCATTGACGCGCGCCTCACTCCATTGTTCATCTTTCTTATTCTGGACCCATTCCAGGTAACTGACAATCACGCCGCCGGCATTGGCAAGCACATCGGGAACGATCAGCACGCCCTTTTCGCTTAAATAACGGTGCGCCTCGTCGTTGACCGGTCCATTGGCGAGCTCAAGGATAATATCGGCTTGCACCTTATCCATGTTTTTCTCTGTAATAACATCGCCGAGGGCCGCCAGAACAAGCACGTCGGCTTGTGTCGCGACCAGGTCTTCATTGGTAATATGTGTGGCCGCTGGTAGCTCATACTCATACAAGCGGCCTTGTTTCTGTTTAAAATCATCAACGTCACGAGCACTTAATCCGGCTTCGTAGTACAACCCGCCTGATGAATCGGTAGCCGCGATAAGCTTCCAATTAGGATGTTCCGTTTCAGCGATTGTTCCAAAGTACGAGCCAACATTACCAAAACCCTGCACGGCGACCGTTAACGTATCACGATCGATGCCCTGTAGCTTAAGCAGCTCGCGCAATGCGATCACACCGCCCCGCCCCGTAGCGGCGGTCCGGCCTTGGCTGCCACCCTTCTCAAGCGATTTACCCGTAAAACTAGCCTTGCTCGTATCACCCGTAATCTGCTCAAACTCATCAACCATCCAATCTATGACGGTCGCGTTGGTATTTACGTCCGGCGCGGGCACATCCTTGTCCGGACCGATATGCGGGGCCATATGAGCGGCGTACTTGCGCGCCAGCTCCTCAAGCTCGGCTTTGGACAGCTCTTTAGGGTTTACGGCCACGCCTCCCTTGCCCCCACCGAGCGGCAGACCTACCGCGGCCGTCTTGAGCGACATGAGCGTGGCAAGCGCTCGGACTTCGTCCAGTTCGACTTCCGGGTGAAACCTGATGCCGCCTTTGTATGGCCCAAGTGCTGAGTTGTGTTGTATGCGGTACGCCTTGAGGCTCTTACCGCTGTTCATTGTTATTTTGAATACGTGTTCGGCCTCTGCCTTGAGCAAAAATTCGATATCGGATTTCTTCAGCCCCAGTAAACGGCCCGCCTCCAGAATGGTCTTGTGCGCAGTATCAAGCATGATGGTCTCCCTGTTAGTGTATCTGTATTGTACGCCTATTGACGCAACAATATCAGGATATCGTAACGTCATTGCTACACTACTACTATGAAATTGTTCGCTGGTTTGTGCATAGCTGTCATTGCCGTAGTGGGTGTATACGTTTTTATGAACACTAAAAATGATGTCGCTGGGCCCGTGGTCAGCCAAACGGCCATCAATTATCTCCCGCTTGGCGATTCTTACACCATTGGCGAAGGCGTTTCAGAGGAACGTCGCTGGCCGAACCAACTGCGTGACTCCTTGCGGGCTGAAGGAATTGAGCTTGAAATCGTCGCTACCCCTGCCCGCACCGGCGATACGACACAGGACGTGCTTGACCGACAGCTGAAAGTAATGCAAGCAAGCAAGCCCAGCTTTGTAACCTTACAGATAGGCGTGAACGACTGGCTACAGAATCAGGACGTCAAAGGTTTTGAGCAACGACTGAGCCGCGTCCTTGATGAAGTGCAAGCCGTCTTACCGGACAAACGAAATGTGATGCTCGTGACTATCCCGGATTTTGGTAAGACACCGGCCGGCCCCAGCATTGCCCTGCCCCAAGAAATTACTTTAGGGCTGCGCGACTTTAACGAAGTCATTCGACAACAAGGCAAGCAACGCGATCTGCCGGTAGCCGACGTGTTTGTAATCAGCCAGCAAGCTCAGAACGACCCTGCTTTGGTAGCCGCCGACGGGCTGCACCCTTCCGGCAAACAATATGAGCAATGGCTGGAAACGATTCGTCCGGCAGCCCTGCAAATACTTAGACGGTAACGCGCTTCAGGAAATCTTCCGCCCGGTACAATATGATGCGCTTTCGGTCGGGGTTAAGCTGGTCCAGTCGGCTGAGCATTACCTTCATGCGGGGATTATGAGCAATCTGATCCCTGTTCTTTTCAATGAAGCGCCAGAACAGGCCGTCCCATGTATCGGACCAGACACCTTTTTCATAATGGCTCATTTTTAAGATGTAATTGCTGGAACTGATGTAGGGCTTAGTGACCATGCTGCCGCCGTCGGCAAACTGGCTCATGCCATAGACATTCGGTACCATAACCCAGTCATAGGCATCGATATGCATTTCACTGAACCAACGGTAGACATCATTGGGGTGAATTTCACAGAGCAGCATCAGATTACCGGCGACCATGAGGCGTTCAATATGGTGCGCGTAGGCATGGTTCTGTAGTTTATGGACCATGTCATCGAAGGGCGGGATACCGAGAGTGCCGTCATACCACTGTTCGGTCAGTTTGCGCTGATGTCCGAACACGTTGCCGTTGCGCATCTTGCCGCCCTTTGTCACATACTCTCCGCGCATGAACTCCCGCCACCCCAGTACCTGGCGGATAAATCCCTCGAGGCTCTGCAAGGACACAGCTGATTTCTGGTGGCGCGAAATGGCAGCTTCAACCACCTGTTGCGGCGAAAGCAGTCCGATATTAAGTGCCGCTGAAAGCGCACTGTGATACAACCACGGGGCATGTCCGTCCAGGGCGTCCTCATACGGGCCGAACAAATCGAGCCGCGTTTCAACGAATTCTTCAAGCCACTGGGCGGCTTCATCATGGCTTGTGGGCCAGATGAAATCCAAAGTACCGGGGTTATCCGCAAAGCGTTCCTCTACCCAGCGCGTCGCTTCGGCCACGTGGTCATTACTGCCGAACACGGCGAAACTTGGCGCTTGATGATCTTTCGGCAAGCGCTGGCGATTCTCAGTATCAAAACTCCACTTCCCTCCGACCGGCTTATAAGATTCGTCAATAAGCACATTGAAGCGTTCGCGCTGCCACTGGTAGAAGTCGGCAAACAGATGTTTGTGCTGTTGTGAAAAGTATTCACGCACCTCGCTATCCTTCAGATAGAAATTCGGGCTGGGCAGAAATTCGATTGGTGGTGTTTTAGGCCTTTCCCGCCTGGCATGTAAAATCCGCTTAGCCAGTACGTCGTCCACCGGGTCGAATAACAGTAGTTTGTCGAACCGCTTAGTACGGTCAAGTAAATCCTCGGTAGTGTAAAGCACGTCGAGCTCAATGTATTCGACGTTCACACCAAGGGGATAGAGCACCTCTTCGACATAGCGGCGCATACTCGCCCGATGCAGAATCAGCTTCTGCTTGTGGAATTTCACCGGGTACTGCGGGTCGATACCGAAATAGAGCGGTTCCTCAATCAAAAACACCGTATGGACTTCAGGTAAGAGGCTTGTCGCATACAACTGGTGCGGGTAAAGGATGAGTGCAGACTTCATGACCTACCCCGGGCTGGGAAGAGCAGCGAGCTTGGTTTGCTTGCAAACTCGGCTGTGCCGACGAGCGATGAGAAACCCGCTTGCGGGTGTCTCATGTCTTGCAACTGGTGCGGGTAAAGAATCAGGGCGGTCTTCATAATTGTTATGCTTCATTAAAGCGCACAATGGGTGTTGCCAGCAAGCTACATCTGCTCAGGTGCGGAGATGCCAAGCAGGCTCAGACCCTGTTTCAACCGGTCAGCGTAGAGTGATACCAGTTTCAGACGGATTGTCTGACGCGGATCATCAATGACACGGTTCTGTTCGTAGAAGCGGTTGAAGGTCTGGGCCAGTTCGTACAAGTAGGTACATAAATGATGTGGCATCAGTTCGTTTGTCGCCCTGTCAATCACCTCGCTGAATTCACCAATTTTGCGCAGCAGGCTCCGCTCGCCCTCTTCCAAATCTACTAGCTCCCCGTTTACGGGCTCAGCCTTGCGCAATATGCTGCGGGCCCGGGCATGGGCATACTGCAGGTACGGACCGCTGTTCCCTTCCAGGGCGACTGACTCCGCGGGGTCATAAATGATATCACCACCAATACGGTTTTTCAGAAATGCGTATTTAACCGCTGCCAGGGTGGTCTGCTCATTCTCATTACCGCTTAAGTCGCGGTTAGCCCTATGAGCGGCGTCAATAACGTCGATAGCGCGTAAAATGTTACCTTTGCGGCTGCTCATCTTGACCCCGCCGGCAAGCTTGACGATACCATGGGTCAGATGGGTCGTAGCGCGGGCTAATTCCGGTGCAAACTGCTCGATCGCCTTTAGCACCACGGCCATATACTGCTCCTGCTCGTTGCCGGTAATCACGACCGACCGGTCAAAGTCATAGTCCTGTTTCTTTTTCATGATTAGACCCACGTCTTTGGACTCGTATGTCGGAATGCCCTCACGGTTAATAAACACTCTTGTGTGCAGTCCGAAATCCTCCCCTTTGAAGACGATTGCCCCGTCGGATTCGGTGAATACATCGCCGATGTGCGCCCGGACCGTCTGCAGTCCGATTTCAGCCGTTTCACTCTCCGGGTAATATTTTTCGAATTTGCTACCGATACGGGCATAGAAGCTGTCAAAGTAGTCGTAACTCCATTGTCGGGTTGTCCAGTAAATGTGTGCAAATGCGGACTCGTGATCACCCTCACTATGCAGCTGATACACCCGTTTGTTCAATCTGATAATCTCCTCTTTGGCCCCTTTTTGATCTTCGTACACATTGGTGCCTTCCACGTAAGCGCTGGCCAGCCATTCTGCCCGCTCATCAACTGGAACAGCCTCAAGGCCAGCAGGCTCTTCCCCGCCCAATCGTTGCAGGATGACATACATGGTCTTCCCGACGTGCAGGCCGACGTCGCCACCAAAGTTCACCCGATGGACGTTCGCACCCGCGGCTTCAAGCAGATTCGCAATCGCATCACCGACGACGCTGGTATAGAGATGCCCGGCATGCAGCACTTTAAAGGGATTTGGATCAGAATATTCCGCAACGATAGTCTGACCCTCCAGACTGCGCGACGTCGCTTCCGCCGCCAGCGCATTAAGTGCCGTATCCGTCAGGCGGATATTGAGAAAACCCGGGCCTGCAATGTCAGTACTGAGAATGGCGGGGTGGACCAGCGCTTCGGTAATCGCCTGGGCGATTTGCCGCGGGTTCTGTCCGACTTGTTTGCTCAGCTGCAGGGCGACATTCGTCGCGTACTCGCCGAATTGTTCGTCAGGGCGTGTCAATGCCACCGCAATATCATGCTTGAATAATTCTTTGCAGACGGCTGCTATGGCAGCTTCTAAATCTTGTCTCATTGTAGGTAGTATAACAGATACCAAGAGCCCGGATGCTTCACTTGCCCAGAGGAGTTTTAGCTTTCGCCAACTGGATCAAATGCCATATCACTCCGTACATCGTACCCAGCAGTAAAAAGAACGTAGCCGTCGTGAGTAACGACTCCGGGTAAGCCACCGGGTTGACGATTGGTTCTGAGACGTCGAAGATGACGCCCATGGGGTTTATGAATATGTCCCAGCTGTTCCAGCGCATATATCTGCCGAGGTAGATCGCAAAGCCACAGGCCAGGAACGTGAGCGCCACGAAACTATGGCCGACGGAGCGGCCAAAGCGGCGTATCAGTTCGCCATGCAAGAGATATACCGCTAGAAATCCGCTCAGGTATGCACTAAAGATGAAGGCCAGAAACATCGTCGCATCAAACAGCTTGCCGATTTCTCCCGTGTCCTGCAAATGAATCAGGTCACTGGCCAAATAAAAGCTGTTTGGCAACAGCGCGAGCCATGCAAAGAAGAGAATAGCACTTAAGGGTGACAGTAGTGGCTTCAGGCGTAACTGGCGGCGCAACCCAACGGCAATTAATAAAGGCAGGTAGGCGAGGAAGAGGTTCCAGATGAGAAACGAGTAGCGCGGTGTCTGCGTGCTGGCATAACGCAGGGCAAACAGGCCGATGGCAAGCAGGTTCGAACCGACGATCCACGCAATGACCGGACGGTATCGCACAGGAACCAAACGATCGAGCGGCTTCCCCTTCATGCTTACAGTATAGCAAGCCGGGAAGGTATACTGATGCAGTGACTATACATACAGAGACTTATTATGACTTGGTTTGAAGCAGCCTGGTTTTTCCTACCCGCCGGTGTCGCCAACATGGCACCGGTATTGGCCAGCCGTCTGCCTCTATTGCGCGCCTGGAACACGCCGCTTGATCTCGGCATAACCCTCAACGGCAAACGATTGTTCGGTGACAATAAGACCATACGCGGTATCGTCGCCGGAGTCCTGGCAGCCGTAACCGTAGCGGCTTTGCAGGCAAGCTTTTTCAACGTAGGCGTGACACCGAGCATCGCCGTGGCCGCCCTGCTGGGCCTTGGCGCCCTGTCCGGTGACGCACTGAAGAGCTTTTTTAAACGCCAGTTGAACATCAGACCCGGAAGCAGTTGGTTCCCATTTGATCAGCTCGACTATGTCATTGGCGGCCTGGCTTTCGCAGCTCTCCTTCAGCCAATAAGCCTGCTATTCGGCCTGCAGGTGGCCGTCATCTACTTTACCTTGCACCTTATCGTGAGTTACATCGGCTATTTGTTGGGTCTCAAACGCACGCCGATCTAGTGTTGGATACGCCCGACGGTCCGTACCAAGAGAGTCCGGGGCACAAAGCGCACCGCCTGTACCATTAAGCGGTTGCGCAGTCCATGGACAGCGACGGACTTACCGTTCAGCATCGACTCATATCCGAACCGGGCCACTTCCTCGGCTGAGGGCAATTTACCCCTGAAAATACCGGATTTTTCTGCATCCGCCGCTTCAGCGAAGTGGGTTTTGGTAGGTCCCGGGCAGAGGGTCGTCACTGTCACTCCACTTCCTCTCAGCTCTTCATGCAACGCTTCACTGAAGTGTAAGACATAGGCTTTAGTGGCAAAGTACACTGCCATACCGGGCCCGCTCAAAAAAGCCGCGGTGCTGGCCACATTCAAAAGTCGCCCCTGTCCTCGGTCCTTGAATTGCTTGGCGTAATGGCGGCTTAGGACTGTCACGCTGGTTACGTTCAGTTGGATCATCTGCTCATAGCGGTTTGCGTCGCCGTTTACAACCATTCCGTAACTGCCGAAACCGGCATTATTTATGACGTATTCCGGCTCTATGCCGAACTTCTTAACTTGTGCAATCAGTTTTTTAGCGGCGCCAGCCTGTGCAAGGTCGGCCAAGACGATCTCAGCCGAAACGGAATACTTGGCGGTCAGCGCGGCTGCCACCTCATCCAATGTTTGATGGCCGCGGGCAACCAGCACGACGTTCATGCCGTCAGCGGCAGCGCACTCCGCGAGTGCCCGGCCGATACCACTGCTCGCGCCAGTAACGAGAACCCACCGGCCCGCCCGTTTATTCATCAAGAGACTTCTTGAATTTTTCAATTAGGTCTACAGGGGTTGGGTTTAGGCCGTTTAACAAAGCAACATACAAACTTACGAAATCACCCAGGGCTGTCGTCCAAACTAACTGCTCGAGCACAGTCGAGCCTTCTGCGTTGACCACATGAGCCGCCGGGCGCTTGCCTGAGAGCAGACGGTCACTCACTTCGAATCGTTTCTGGATGCGAGCATGCTCCAGGCCGGACCGGAGGTCGATAACCGTGTAAGGCTTATCGACCGGATGGCTGGTCCAGCCTATGAATTCATTGTGGTTGAATTCCGGGTAGGCGCCAGCCCAGGCAACGTTCTTGGCATTTTCATTGAAACTGATCTTCCATTTATAGGCAGCCGGATACAGCAGTGTGCCGGCATAGATAACCGGTGAAGTACCAACGATATCGAGTGCCAACTGCTTGGCAAAGTTCTGTGCGGTCGGAACTGTGGCCACCCATGACTTCACTGACTCCCGTAAGAATATAGAGGTTTTGTGCATAGTCTGCTCGGCATCGGCTTCGACGCTAAGACCGGCCCGCTGCAGGATCACAACAAGCGCTTTCAAACTGGCTAACGCTGCAAACCGCGGCTGTGGCAGCGGCGGCAATTGTGCGAAGGGGTAGCCTCGCTCGCCTGCAATTTCCGCAAGTTTTCCGCCTCCGGCAATTACCACAATGTGTGCATTTTTAGCATCGGCTTCCTCTAATGCCGCCAGAGTTTCCTCAGTGTTGCCCGAATAGCTCGATGCGATGAATAACGTGCCCGGTCCGACATAGACCGGAATGTTATAGGTACGGCAGGTTTCGAACGGTACGATGCAGCGCGGCCACGTAGCGGCCATTGTCGCGGCTAAGGCAGATCCACCCATCCCCGCAAACACGACATTAAGATAGTTGTTCTGCATGTCAGGCAGGTCATACAAATGTTCGAGCTGCTGCCATTGGCGCTCTGCTATTCCCAAGGCATCCTGTGCGTCGCGTTCGTGTAATAACTTCAAGTCATCAAGCATATTTGGTCCTTCCGGTTGTTTGCTTTCTTATCGTACATGATTTTATGCACGTGTAGGGATATTAGCTGTTCAGTACTGTCGACTATATGATATAGTGCTTATGATTCGATAAGTACTATAGGGGGTGGCATGTTCGGTCAAAATACTCAAGATCAACAGCAACCGTGGCAACCGCCACAAAATGACAATGTTTCACAAAATACAGTTCCGGCTGATCCCGTGGTTAGTGCACCAGCAGGCTTCAGTGGTGGCTTTACGCCCCCGCCGTCAACGCCGCCGGTTGAGCCTACATCAGCCGATCCGGTAAGCACTCCTAAGCTGCCCGCACATGGTACCGTATCCACCGACGATCTGTTGCAGATCAAGCAGGATGCTCTGCAGGAACTTTCACCGCTCGTCGGCCATCTAGAGCAAGCGCCCGAAGAGAAGTTTAAAACGACCATGATGATGATACAGGCCGCAGATGACCATACCCTGCTCCAGGCCGCTTATGATGCTGCAAAGCAGATCACCGATCAAAAAGCCCGTGCCCAAGCATTGCTTGACGTTGTGAACGAAATTAACTATTTTACGCAGCAGCACGAAGCATAGGGGAGAGTAGCCCGAGCAAGCGGATTCATTCCGCTGCGCGGCGCGATGAGAGGGGATGTTCCCCTCTCATACAGAGCTCTTCACGCAGCAGCACGGCGAATAAAATAGAGACAGACAGTCTGATATAAAAAAGCCCCGGATAATCCGGGGCTTATGTTATTGCTGTTGCCGGTAGGCGTAGCCGTTGTACTGGGAAATATTCGCCGGCGTACGCGATGGTTGTGCTTGCCCGCCGCTTTGGGCGACAAGTCGTTCAAGCAGTTGTCGGGAGTATTTCAGCTCCTGTTCAATCGTAATCAGCCGCGTTTCCAGAACTGCCACCCGCTTGGTAAGCTGGGAGTTTTGCACGTCCTGGCGACGCATCATGTTCTGTTGATGAATCTGCACGAGATCATGGACATAGGTCATTACTTTATCGCGGGAGGTTTCGGTAAATGTCTGTAATTCCTGGCGTGTTACTGTTTTTTCAAGGATTCTGTTTTTTAAAGTCTCCAGCAGAGACTGGACTTCTTGTTTGTTCAGCTGGCCCATCACCACACCTCCTTATGACTAACCGTAAGCCCTAGTATTACCTATCGCGCGTATTCCGCATGAGAGATTTCCAATACTACAGCAGTTATGTGAACTTAAGAGTTTGTATCTGTCTGTATGTTGGCAAGAGCAGGTTTGTCTTTGCCAAAGAAGCAGGTGGCCAGGGAGTGCGTTCCGTGCGCCTTTGTACTTACCATTACAAGCTTCTGCTGCTTAATTGTCAACAATAATTAACGGTCACCGTTGGTATCGGGAAGGCCCGTTGAGGGTACGGTTGGTTGAGGCGCAGGCTGGGAAGGAGTAGGCTGGCCATCTTGGCCTGGTATGTCACCGCCCCGGGAGGGATCATTAGGTGTAACTGGCGTTTCTTCCGTATCGCCGCTGCCCTGTGCACCATTCGCGCCCTCATCCTGCTGTTCGTTTTGGCCCGTTGCCGGTGCATCATTGCCGCGGTCTGTAATCTGCCGGTACGCCCAACGGCCACCAAAAAACAGTGCCATTGCAATAAGCAGAGTTACGATGAACACGCCGGCAGCAAGCAACCACGCCACTCCCGCCTTCTCACGGCGCTGGGACTGGTAGTAATCCTGGATTTCAGCCGGAAGGCTATCATTCGACTGTTTATTGCGGCCAAGGCCAAATGGTAGTTTCATTACGTGCTCCCTAAGAATATAGCTATACCGTACTACATTTTTGTATGTTCCGCAACATTTCAGTACTTTCCGCTAGAGCTTACTGCGCTCTTGGTTGCGGTACAAATCTAGTGGAGTCTATAACTCTAGAGATAATGTCGGTCGTCGAGTCGAGCTTTGGGGCGTCATCGAAAGCAAGTTCAGTACCGAGCGACTCAATGTAAGCTCGATCGACTTCCCAGCGGTGCTGATTTTCATGGTGATCCACAAAGATGTCCGGCTGCAGGGCTTGAATAACTTGTATAGTGGGTGTCTTTTCCGCCGGCAAGGGCATGATAAATGCATAATCCACTGCCCGGAAAGCATTTACGACCGATAGTCTTCCCAGTTCACGGCGGATAGGGCGGTTGAGGCCTTTGCGTTCCTGTACTCTTTCGTCACTGGTTATTCCTACTACGAGCAGGTCGCCCAGTTTCCTCCGCTTTTCAAGCCCGTCGACATGTCCCTCATGAATAAGATCAAAGACTCCGCCGGCGAACACGATTCGCTCAAACCGGTGCCGCCTACGGATTTCAGGTAATTGCTCAGATGTTACGATCATACATCAGCCGCTCCACGGCATATCTGGTGGAATAAGTCAGGTCATCACGCCCCAGGGCTTCCGCAATAGTAAATGTTTCCGCCCCGGCCCCTTCGTAGACTTCAAAGTCGGCCGATTCGATATCTGCGACATACCAGTGCTGTTCCGCAATTTTGCGCACTTTCAGACCCGGAAGCGAGGTTTCTTCTTTGAGCTCCCTTTGCAGCGCTTGCTCAGGAGTTTCACCGTTTTCTATATGGCCACCAAAAAGCGCCAGCTGATTCGCTTTGGTTGGGTGATCGGCGGTTTTGCGTTGTAAAACAACTTTACCGTCTGAAGTCACAAGGACCACAACTGAGACGCTCTTCATAGTTAACACAAATTACAACAAAAAGTGTTACTTGTCAAAAATAATGACGTACGGTTCACCAGTTCACAAATAGACAGAACGAAGATTCACCCTTCGTTCTGTTTTTCCTATTTCAGGAAGAAGCAATCAATTATCAAACTAAACAAGATGAGGATTCATTCCTCATCTTGTTTGTCTATTTTTTGGGAAGAGCAGCGAGTTTTAGCTCGCGGCGAGAGACCCAAGCCGGAGGTTACCTTTTGTCCGCAAAAGGGCCGCGCATGGGTGTCTCATACTGTATTACATCATGCCGCCCATGCCCCCGCCCATTCCACTCATATCAGGAGCGGACTTTGGCTCTGGGACCTCAACTACGAGCGCGCCCATAGTCATGGCCGTACCCGCGATGGAAGCGGCATTCTCAACGGCCTTCTTAGTAACCACCATCGGGTCAACGACACCGTTGGCTTTGAGGTCGACCAGCTTGCTTGGGTTATTGACGTTCACGCCCATACCGGCCTTCCCTGCCTTGACTTGCGGTAACCACTCGTCGGCATTGATACCGGCATTCTCGAGGATGATACGGAATGGCTTCTCAAGCGCGTTCTTTAGAATCTGCGCCCCGGCCGCAACGGAATCAGTACCTTCGACGGTGATTTCCTTGGCAAGGTTAACGAGCGTTACCCCACCGCCAGGAACGATACCCTCATCCAGGGCGGCCTTGACGGCAGCCACGGCATCATCGACACGGAATTTCTTCTCTTCAATTTCAGTCTCGGTCGCTCCACCAACTTTGATAACTGCAACACGCCCCGACAATGCGGCACGGCGTTTCTCAAGGTTTTCTTTGTCGTATTCACTTGTGGCAGCCAACACCTGACCGTTGATCTGTTCAACGCGGGCCTCAACTTCAATCGGATTGCCGGCGCCTTCGATAATGGTCGTTTCATCCTTGGTGACAATAACCTTACGGGCAGTACCGATCATATCGAGTTCAGCGTTCTCAAAGGTGTAACCGCGGTCCTCAGAAATGACGGTCGCACCAGTCAGGACGGCGATGTCATTAAGAATATCCTTACGGCGGTCACCAAAAGCTGGCGCCTTGATAGCCACGGTGTTGAATACGCCCTTCAATCGGTTCAGTACAAGCGTTCCAAGTGCCTCACCCTCCACGTCCTCGGCGATCAGCACGAGATCCTTCTTGCCGGCCTGGGCCAGCTTTTCAAGGATTGGCAGAAAGTCCTGGATGGAGCTGATTTTCTTGTCGGTTACAAGGATAGCCGGCTTGGTGTAGACAGCTTCCATGCGGGTGGTATCTGTCACCATGTAGGGACTCACGAAACCGCGGTCAAAGGTAAAACCTTCTACTACTTCGCTCTCAAGCGCCAGGCCCTGGCCTTCTTCAACGGTCACAACGCCGTCTTTGCCTACCTTATCAATGACATCAGCGATGAGATCACCAATCACGGCGTCACCGGCTGAAATAGTGGCGACTTCTGCCACCCGGTTCTTCTTACCCTGTACGTCTTCAGCCAGCGTACCAAGCTTGGCGATGACTTCGCTGGCAGCAGCCTCCAGGCCTTTGCGCAGCAGCATCGGGTTGTGGCCCGCAGCGATCAGTTTATTCGCTTCATTCAGGATGTGGTAGGTCAACACGGTCACGGTAGTCGTCCCATCACCAGCGACGTCGTTCATCTTGTTAGCGGCCTGCTTGATAAGCTCTGCACCAACCTTATAACCCAGTGTCTCGTCATCAACATCAGCGATTTCGACACCCTTGGCGACGGTTACGCCGTCGTGCGTGACGGTCGGGTTGCCATAACTCTTGCTGATGACCACGTTGCGGCCCTTCGGGCCCATCGTAGTCTTGACCGCATCATAGAGAATCTGTGCCCCAGCCAACACGCGGCGGCGGGCGTCATCATCATAAAATACTTTCTTTGCCATACTGTTACTCCGTTCCTATGTATCAATTAACGTTTTCAATAAGAGGTCAGACCCGGAATATTATTTGAAAATCGCGTAAATGTTCTCTTCTTTGATAAGCAGGTATTCCTTACCATCTACTTTTACTTCGGTATTGCTGTAGCCACCGTAGATGATACGGTCACCGGCTTTGACTTCAGGGACAATTCGTTCATTGTCGTCGCCGACCTTACCCGGTCCGACCGCGATAACTTTTGCGATTTTGGGCTTTTCCTGGGCTTTATCCGGTAAATACAGACCGCTTGCGGTCTTAGACTCAGCCGCTTCCTGCTCTGCGAGCACGTAATCAGCCAGTGGTTGAATCTTTGCTGCCATAATTCCTCCTTTTTAACAGATTGTAGAGTGAGAGGATTAGCACTAATGTATTGAGAGTGCTAACTTCCAGCACTCATAATACCCAAGTGCCAAATATGGGTCAAGCCTTCTGGTGACGGAAGGACATGATAAACTTTGCCAGCTCTGGAGTAGTGAATGACTCGGGTTTCTTCCCGGTGCGAATTTCGTAAACCGCCTTGGCAGTGACAGCTCGGCGCATAATCTCAGTAATATCCGCGCCGCTCATACCATCGGTCATTTCGCTGAGCTGAATGTAATCCAGGCTTGACGCTTCAAAAAGATGTCGTGACGAACGCGCGCAGTATCGGAGGGCAATCGTAGCAAAGATATCAACCCGCGCGGCGTCATCAGGCAGGGGGACGTAAACATGCGTATCAAACCGGCCCGCCCGGAACAACGCATCATCGATCTCATTTGGCTGCTTATTGCTCGTTGCCATAACAATGACATTCTTATTTTCTTCACAAATCTTGCCAATCTCCTGCTTAAAGAGGGCGGCAACCGTAGCATAGGCAGAACCGCTATTCGGCCGAATGATGCCATCCACTTCGTCAAACAGCAGCACGGTGGGAACAGTTACTGCACGCGCATCATTCATGATCTGCTGAAAGCGGGCCTCGGACTGCCCCATCCACATGCCATATATATCACTGCTTTTCACCACCCGCAGCTCTGCGCCTATTTCGTTGGCCATCGCTTCCGCAAGAGACGTCTTGCCGGTGCCGGGAGGACCATACAGAAAGATACCGCGTGGCGCTTCAAGGCCGTAGGCTTGAAGAACTTCCGGATGCTGAATACTGGCAATAATCTCCCGCAGACGCTCGTGTATCTGTTCCATACCGGCCAGGTCTTCAAGCCGTAGTTTTGGTATCTCTGACACGACCGTGCTGACTTCTGGTTGCTCCTCTTCCTCGGGCTCCTCGGGAGCACTGACCGGAATATGCAGGTCTACCCCTGGCGTACCGAAATACATGTACAAATCGGCCAGTAAATTGCGATTCATGGCCTCAAAGCTGGCAAATGCCTCCGCAAAGTCATCAACCTGGCTGTGCTCAAGTGAGCCTAACATACGCTTTTCAACAGGGCCTCTGCCGTAGCTGCGACCTGCGGTTTTGAGGGTGTAAGAAGTGAAATCATCATTTGGAAAGAAGATAAACTGATAGCCCATGCCATCCGTGATAAGCATAGCCTCCCCCTCCGTGTCCTCCTCGGCTCCCACACGGGAGCAAAAATGCCCGTGAAACTGGTATGAACGATCGTCGCCATGCTCAAGCGGCGCAAACTGTATGTAAGAACGCAAGCCGTACTTACCGCCCTTTTCATTTGCACCATCTAGCGTGATGTCAAGCTGCTGCAATGGCTCGGGCAGAATAGAAAGATGCCCGATCGGGTGGAGGTTCACATTTTCCCATGTCAGGCGCTCGATATCGTCTAGGTCCTGCACTTCAAAACTGACCTTGGGTATCTGGCCCTGCTCCCGCCCCCGTGAAGGATCCTGCTCGCCGCTCATTTGGGCTAACAATACGCCTCAATGAGACAACATTCAATATATAAAAATTATTGGTTTTGCGGACCCGGTTGATTGTCCGGGTTTGAGGCGACAAACTTCTGCACAATGATGTCAAAGTTTGCTAGGCGACGAATCAGTTGACTAGCAAGCTCAATATCACCAGGGATACGATTAATAAAGCTCTCCCTTAATACCTGGTCGGACATGGCATCATGAATCACTTGCTCGCCTCCGTCAGCCTCACTTTCATACTGATAAATATTATAGCGTTGCTTCGGGTCAGTCTCGTCACGCTGGATAATGTAGCGCACATTTATGTCGTGCTTATCTTCTTTCGGAATGAATTCGATATAGATTTCTGTCGGCTGGTCATCCTCTTCAAGTGCGTCAGGATAGGAATAATCCCTGGGAACTGGCACATACACCCTGATCTTGTCACCGCTTGCTTCGTCATCCGGCTCATCGGCGAGCGCCTTACGCTCAAGCAGCATGGTCAGCGTTTCTTGGGGCGCATCGTCAGTCATGGGCGCATCTACCATATCAGGGGCGACATACAAACCGACCGTCCAACCTTCCGGATGGCCGGCAGCCCAGTACACCTCAAGCTCATCCGCATCTTCTGCCAGCTTTGACTGCAGGAGAGTAAAAGTCTTATCAATCATCTCAGAGCATAGCCTATCCACGCTGTCACGAGTGACTTCGGCAATACTCAGATTAATAGCGGCCCGCTCTTGATCCGGACCGTATGATTCTCCATACACCATATATCTATATAATACCAAATAAATTGTGTATTGTCAATGTTGCAAACCGGGTGTATACTGCGAAGGTCCTATCCAACGACACCCCTAGGGGGAACCGTGACTCACGTCACTTCGGAAAAGCAGATCCGCGTCGCGCACATCACGAGCGACTGCGAGATGCAGGTCAACCTCGCCAGCTACGGCCTCGACGCCGACCAGATGCGCAAGGTGAGCGACACGCTCAAGGCCCGCAACGACGTCCGCACCGTCACCGTCACCAACGGCTGGCTGCACGTCAAGTACAACCCGAAGGGACTCCGGGGCGACAAGCTCACCAACTTCCACGAGAAGATGGAGCGCGTCATCAAGGAGCAGGTCCACCGCAAGATGCTCGGCCTCAACGGCAAGAAGTCCATGGCCTCGGCCACGGTCTAGCACCACAAGGGGGTTCCAGGACTTCCGGACGGGGTGTGCATATGCAGCACTCAATATGCGCAGATTGTGCACCCTGTCCGGACCTCTGGGTTTAGTAAGATCAGAAAGATCGCAGTTTTATTACATAGGCTTCACCAACGCCTGCCATACAAAACTCTCTTTCCCTCCTCTTACTAAACCCAGCTCACCAACCCAAGCACTTAAAACGACACCGCACATGCGGTGTCGTTTGTTATAATCTGGTCCTATGCTACTCAACTCTTCGGTACTAATGTCGGGTGTCGAACATTTCAGCGATGCGGCGGCTATCAATCCGTACATGAACTCATCTGCGGCGATTGATTTGGCACGTGCCAAACAGGAGCATGACTCCATTCGAGCCGCCCTTGAAGCCGCTGGCGTTAGCGTTGAGCAAGTTGACGCACCGGCGGGTTGCCAGGACGGCGTCTACACCGCCAACTGGGCACTCTGTCGCGATAAAAAAGCCGTACTCGCCTCTTTGCCGAATATGCGGGCCGGCGAAGAGCCATACGCCGAAGCACTCCTTTTAGAACGCGGTTTTGAGGTTATCAGACCGCCTAAGCGGTTCAGTGGCCAAGGTGATGCCTTGCCCTGCGGTAACCTATTGTTTGCCGGCAGCCAGTATCGTACGGACCCCGAAGTCCATGCATTCGTAGCCGAGCACCTGGGGTTTGAGGTTATCAGCTTACAAACTGTGCCTGTCCTGGATATATCCGGGCGTCCTGTCATCAACGCGGTGACGGGGTGGCCGGACAGTTTTTTCTACGATATAGACCTGGCGCTTTCTGTGCTGCGTCCAGATTTGATTGCCTGGTGCCCTGACGCATTCACGCCGGCTAGCCAGGAGAAAATCCGTGCAACTGATCTAGATAAAATTGAAGTATCCTTTGAAGAGGCGACAAATAACTTTGCCTGCAATCTTGTTTCTACCGGAGAGACGGTGGTCATGAGCGCTACCGCACCCAAGTTTCGTTCCGCAATAGAATCAAAAGGCTTAAAAACCATTACGCCAGAAATCACCGAGCTCGCCAAAGGCGGCGGCTACATTCGCTGCACCACCTTAACCCTTGATAATTGAAGTTACTTTTTTAGTTTGCGCAGTGCTGAACGGGTAATGCCGATTTCATCCCACGGATACTCCCCGTCGGCCCGCTCAATCGTCTTCTCGTGTCCCTTGCCAAGCAGTAGGACGGTGTCGCCCTTGCCTGCCCGCCCCACGGCGAACCCGATTGCCTCACTGCGGTCGTGGACAAGGAACAGATTTGTATCCCGCTCCTTCCCTGCCGCTTCAGCGCCTTCTGCAATCTGATTCAATATCTCCATACCATCGATGTCACGATCATCCTCTTCGGTAATCACTACCTCATCAGCGTATTCGCCGGCGAGGCGGCCTTGGATCGCCCGTTTGGCCTCGTCACGCCGCCCGGCCGAACCGAACAAGACGATCAGCTTGCCTTTCACCACTGGCCGCAGGTCTTTGAACAACTTTTCAAAGCTGTCCGGAGTGTGCGCAAAATCAATGATCACGTCAAAGTCTTGCCCCTCATCTATCCGCGTCATCCGGCCTTCTACTCCATCGAGCGCTGCGATTCCCCGCTCTATCTGCTCCCGCGTGAGGCCAAGCGTTCGACCTACTCCAACAGCGGCCAAGGAGTTATAGACGTTGAATTTACCCGGTATACGACAGTTGATCGTATATTCATCATTGCCGATTTTGGCCGTGTACAAACTGCCTGAAGGGGTGAGTTTGAGGTCTGTAGCTCTCATGTCCCCACCGTCTATACCATAAGTCAGCGGATTAGAGACGTCACCAGCAAATAATTCAGCAGATGGGTCTTCGGCATTGACGATACCCACTTTCAAGCCGCTGCTATTACGATCACACATCTTGAACATTTCCCGCTTGGCGTCGCGATAGCGCTCGAACGTACCGTGATAATCAAGGTGCTCGTGCGTCACATTAGTCATAGCGACCACAGAATACGGCACGCCCCAGACGCGGTATTGTGCCAGAGCGTGGCTGGTAGTTTCCAGCACCAGCCAGTCCATACCCTGTGCTTTCATCTCTTTTATGCGGCTAAGGAGCACCGGTACGGAGACAGTGGTCATGTGGGCAACCTGCGGCTTGATGTTATTCCCTACCCCATACGCAACAGTGGTCATAAGGCCCGCGTTATAGCCAGCCTCAACCAGCATACGGTGAATCATGAAACTGGTACTGGTCTTGCCATTCGTTCCGGTCACGCCAATCACCTTGAGGCCACGCAGTGGAAAACCGGCTCTTGCATTAAGGGCAATGGCCTCCAAAAGATGGCCGGTTGGCTCGATGGTTCTGAACAGATTAAGTGGAATGGCTTTTTTGACGGTGCTTTTTAAACTCATAAGCTCAAGTATACTGGAGAGCGAATGAAGATTTTGGGAATTGAGACAAGTTGTGACGAAACGGCGTGTGGTATCGTCGAGGACGGCCGCCGGCTCTTAAGTAATGCCGTTGCTACCAGTATGGACCTCCACGCCGCCTATGGCGGGGTCGTACCTGAGATTGCCGCCCGCTCGCACATTGAAGCAATCATCCCTGTCATTGAAGAATCCATCGAGACCGCAGCGTGCCGCTGGGATGATATCGATGGTATTGCGGTGACATACGGGGCGGGCTTGGGCGGTTCCCTGCTGGTCGGCGTCATGACCGCCCGGACTCTAGCAATCACAAAAGTAAAACCGCTGTACGGCATTAACCACGTCGAGGGTCACATCTATGCCAACTTCTTAACTGAAACGTCACTGCCCGGATATGCACTCCCCGGACGACCACCGGAATTCCCCATGCTGGGCCTGATCGTCTCCGGTGGACACTCCCAGCTTGTCCTCTGGCGTGACCATCATGATTACACCCTTTTGGGTCAGACACATGACGATGCCATCGGTGAAGCCTTTGATAAAGTGGCCAAACTACTCGGCCTGCCCTACCCCGGCGGTCCCGCCATCGGAGAGAAAGCTAAAGCGGGCGATTCCTATGCCCTTGAATTCCCTAAGGCAAAACTGGAGGCAAAATATGATTACTCCTTTTCGGGGCCCAAAACAGCCGTTCTAAGGACCGCCCAGAAACTGTGCGGTAAAACACACGATTTCCCCTCTTTCGAGCTTCCTGGACTACTCTCTGAGGCTCAGAAGGCCGATATTGCCGCCAGTTTCCAGCGGATTGCCGTCGAAACGGTCGTGGATAAGGTAGTGTTGGCCTTTGAGGAGTTCGCGCCGAAGAGTGTTGTTATCGGGGGCGGCGTGGCGGCCAGCCCTGAACTGCGCCGACAACTGGCCGACCGCCTGCCTCTTGAAGTAAACTACACCGACCCCAAGCTCTGTACTGACAATGGTGCCATGATTGCAACCCTCGGGTGTTACCACGCCATGAACGGCTTATCGAAGGCCGACCCCTATTCCCTGGCTATCAATCCTAATTTATCTATGTAATCAGTTCCCCGGGAAAGTACCGTCCTCAAACGTCTTCTCCTGGTTGCGCCGAAAGCGGTTCGCAAATCTGATAATTTCCGCCGCGGCCCGTCGAGATATACGACCATGCCCCTGTTTAGGGTTATATTCCAAATCTTCAGGAGTTGTTGTGGCATCATGAAAGGTTATTGCTTTAACGCCCGCCATAATACTACCTCCGCCTGCCCGGTGCACCGTTATTCTATCCGAAGCCCGGTCCAAGCCCTGTCCACTTCCCATGATGCGGGCAACCTGGCTCAGGAGCGGGCTTCCGTACAGCAGGCCGTTAATATCTGCTATTTCTGCTCGTAGCTCTTCAAAATCGGCAAACTCGGGACGGTCGGAGCGCATAGGCAACAGATAGGTGTAGGGGAATTCGATTTCCCTGTTATGCATATCAGGACCTAATCATTCCTTCTTGTGGTTGTCAAGCTTGCACCCCTGTTGAAATCTGTTATGCTTAAGAGGAAAACAAAACTTGGTATTGCCTGCAAGTCCATGCAGGCCGCTCTTCCAAACAAAAGTTACAAGGTGGTGGAATGTTTTGCAGAGGGTTTACTAACAAACCTTGTGTTAGATATTTCACGTGAAATATTTCACATGAAAAGAGTTGAATCTATGATTGATGCTAGAATGAAAACTATATGAACTTGCCAAAATTATACGAACCAAACGAGTACGAATCAGACATTTATGCACTATGGGAACAAAGCGGTGCGTTCAAGCCGGAGCGACGCGGCTCAAAAGAGAACTTCTGTATCGTCATTCCGCCGCCCAATGCCAACGGTAATCTGCATTTGGGCCATGCCTTAACGCTTGGCATAGAGGATATTCTTATCCGTTATCACCGTATGAAAGGCGAAAAGACGCTGTTCCTGCCCGGGGCGGACCATGCCGGTTTTGAAACCCAGGTCGTCTACGAGCGTGAACTGGCCAGAGAAGGGAAGAGTCGGTTTGATTTTAGCCGTGAGGAGCTTTACTCCCAGATATGGGACTTCGTGGCGCAAAACAAATCCAATTATGAATCACAGTTCCGTCGGATTGGGGCCAGCCTCGATTGGACGCGTTTTACTTATACCCTTGACGAAAAGATAATTAAGCAGGCCTATGCGACGTTCAAAAAAATGTGGGACGAAGAGCTTATTTACAGGGGTGAACGATTAGTTAATTTCTGCACATTTCATGGGACGGGCTTTGCTGATATCGAGGTGGAGTACCAAGAATTGGCCGGCCACCTGTGGCATATCCGATATCCGTTGACGGATGGCAGCGGGGAAGTAGTTGTGGCCACCACCCGCCCGGAAACGATGCTGGGCGACGTGGCGGTTGCCGTCCACCCGGATGATGAGCGTTACAAGCTTCTGATTGGCCGCACCATCAAACTACCCCTGACGAACCGGGAAATACCTGTCATTGGCGATGAATTCGTGGAACGCGACTTCGGTACAGGCGCCGTCAAAATAACGCCGGCCCACGACCAGAACGATTACGATGCCGGCCAACGCCACGACCTGCCCTCAATCACCGTGATCACTCACGAAGGCAAGTTAAGCCATGACGTACCTGAGCCGTACCGCAATCTGTCCGTCGAAGATGCCCGCGAAGCCGTCGTTCGTGACCTGCAAGATACGGGTTTGCTGGTGAAAACCGAAGACCATATCCACAAGGTCGGCCACTGTTACAAGTGCGGCACGGTCATCCAACCCTTGCTGCGCGAACAATGGTTCGTTGCGATGCAGCCGCTGGCCTCAAGAGCCATCAAGGCGCTTCGGGAGGATAAAATTACCTTTTATCCTGATAGCAAGAAAGAGCAGCTCATTACCTACCTGAAGGGCTTGCGCGACTGGAATATCTCGCGGCAGATCGCCTGGGGAATTCCGATTCCGGCGTTCCAGAACACCGATAACCCGGAGGAGTGGATCTTTGACGAGCGGGTAGGTCAGCCACTCATAGAGACTGACGGAAAAGTTTATCGTCGTGATTCAGATGTATTCGATACCTGGTTCAGTAGCTCCAGCTGGCCATACGCCACGCTTGACTATCCCGACAGTGTGGATTCCAAAGAGTTCTATCCGAACAGCCTGATGGAGACTGGTGCTGACATCCTTTACCCGTGGGTGTCCCGAATGATCATGTTCGGCCTGTACACTACTGGTGAAGTGCCGTTTAAAGAGGTCTACCTGCATGGCCTGGTCCTGGATGAAAAGGGGCAAAAAATGAGCAAGAGCAAGGGCAACGTTATCAATCCGATGGAGAAAATTGACGTCTACGGCTCCGACGCCCTGCGCATGGGAATGATCAGCGGCATAACTGCCGGCAGTAACCAGCCTTTCGGCGAACCAAAGCTGATAGGAGCCCGGAATTTCTGCAACAAGCTGTGGAATATCGCCCGCTACATTGAAAACACCGTGGGCGATGAGCACCGCAGCAAATCAAGCCCCCACCCTGAAACAGCCGCCGATCACTGGATATTGTATAAGCTACAACAGTCTACCTCTGAAATATCCGCTCATTTGGACGCTTATCGTTTAAGCGAGGCTTACAATACGCTGTATCACTTTGTATGGGACGAATTTGCCGACTGGTATATAGAAGCCAGCAAGGCAGAGCCGAATAACGCCACGCTCGCCTACTGCCTGGAATCCATCCTCAAGCTTGCCCATCCGTTCGCCCCATTCGTCACCGAGACTATCTGGCAGACGCTCAAGTGGGAAGGGGACAGCGTACTGGCAATTGCCAGTTGGCCCCGCCCGAATGCGGCTGACGTAAAAAGGGCGGAGGAATTTGAGACTATAAAGTCAATCGTGGAAGAAATCCGTTTCATCCGCGGCGTGGCCCGGCTGAGCGGAGGCTTGCACCTTTACCACACCGGGGAGAAGTTCTTGATTGAACACGCCGTACTGCTTAAAAAACTGGGGCAGCTCGACGATGTCCGGACCGTTCGTGACGGCGAGGGCTTGCACCTAACGAGCGTAGCGTTCCGCTGTTGGCTCGACCTCGACAGGGAAACGATGCTCAACTTCTTGCATGAACTCGGCAAAAAACGGGAGCAGCAGCAGGCTTCCGTTAATCAACTTGAGGCCCGCTTGGCCAATCCTTCATACGTCAGTAACGCACCCAAGGCGTTAGTCGCGGAGACCCGGCAACAACTCGAAGATGCCCAAACCAAACTGCGTACCTTAAGTGATGAATACCAACGTTTCAGCGCCCAAGGCTGACCGGTCGCTGCTTAAGCGTGGAACTCGAGGGCGCGGCGTACTCTGGCCACGCTTTCTTCCGGTCGGTAATCATCGAACCAGAGAACGTGCCAGCCACGTTTCTCGGCAGCCATAAGGTTAGAGCGTGAATCATCTATCAGCAGAATCTTTGGTGTTTCAACACCGGCAGCCTGCTCGGCCAGTTCGTATATTTTATCTTCAGGTTTAATAGCAGCAACTTTGGAAGAATCGATCACGGCTTTGTAATCGGCGCGGGGCAATAAACGCTGGCGGAGCATCTCTTCGATGAAACCAGGCATGATATTACTCAGCAGGCCAATTTCATAATGTTCGGCCGCCCACAGGACCAGTTCCTGCATCTCTTCTATGGGATCGATGGAGCCAATGTAATAATGTTTCCAGTTTACTTCCGGCACACCCAGACGGTCGGCAAAACTGCGATTAAAGTCCTCGAGGGACAGATCCCCTCGGCATACCGCATCGTTATAGTGCCAGAACGTCGTCTCGATAACATCCGGCTGCACGCCGGTGTCTTCGGCAAGCATGGTGAAGGCCCGGTGGAAAAAACGGACCAGGCAGCCGTTGATGTCGAAGTATACGAACTCTACGCCGCTTTTGGACGTCTTTTTGGCCGAAACTGCAGCTACCTTAGGGGTTACGCCGCCCAAAAGGTCATTGAGGCTAAGCCCCAAAACTGCCGCAATGCTCTGAATCGTGAAAATAGACGGGGCTTTAATGGCCCCACGCTCAATCTTGGCTAACGTCGAATAGCTTAAACTAGCGCGCTGACAGAGTTCCTGTTGCGTTAAGCCAGCAGCCTGACGTGCCTTTTGTAGTGACTTTCCAAGTCCCACCTCATCCATAGCATGATAATACTAGTTAACTCCGGAAAAAGAAAGCAAATAGTATTAAACGGCTAGAAGAGGATGCTGAGGAGAATCAGTAGGATGATGAATACCACCACGCCGCTAATACCGGCCGTGGTGAGTGATGACTGCGTGTTGCTGCCGGTCGAGCGCATCATCTTGCTGTAGATCCATGCCGCGGCACTCAGTGCGACAAGCAGGGCAATCGTCGTATTTGAAAACATAAGCTTAGTGTAGCACTTTTACTGAATAGCCAGTTTACTCGCGACTGCGGCCAAAGCCGCATGGTCCGCCTCACCGGCAGTATCCGGCTCGGCCTTAAGCTGCGACACATCAGAGAAGGGAATCAGATGCACATGGGCATGCGGCACGTCCGTCCCGACGATTCTCGCATGTATGTAAGGAACGCCCAGAACGTCTCTTTGGCGCAGTGCTACCATGCGTGCCGTACGCATCAGTGCATCATACTCCACATCCGGAAGATCCCACACAAACTCTATCTGGACTTTCGGTATAACCAGGACGTGACCCGGCTGAACAGGGTAGATGTCCATGAAGGCAAGCGTCTTGCCGTCTTCGTAGACTTTATGGCAAGGGATTTCACCTTTAATGATTTTCGTGAACACACTGTCTTGCATACTTCTATTGTACGCCATGAAATACCGAGGAAAGGCACTTATCGACTGAGTAAATCGGTTACACTGTCTACTATGACCACCATGAAACGAATACTTCTTTACTTTAGTGCCGTGATTTTCCAGCTGATGTTGGTCCTGTTCGCGACTGCGGCGGCACTTATTTTGCCAATATCTAACCCGTCCGGGCTGAAGGAGCGATTAGCCAGCAGTTCTATTTACGAAGAAGTGGCACAGAACGTGGTAGAGCAGAATATCGCAGCCTATGCTACCCGCATCCAAGGGGCGGACATGGATGTCGTACGATCCGCCGGCAATGAAGCCGTAACGCCCGAGATGTTACAAAGTATTACCGAGCAGGTGATTGACGGGACATACGCCTGGCTGGAAGGGGAGACTGGGCAGCCGGAATTCTCGGTAGACCTTGGGCCCATCCAGGAGGCATTCGCGGCCAAGCTTGCTGAACGGGCAAAGGAGCGGTTAGACGGTCTGCCCGTCTGTACGCTTGAACAGCTCAGGTCGCTTGCCGGGAGCGCTATCAATCCGTTTACCATCCCGTGTCTGCCATCAGGGGTGAACACGCAGGCCCAGGCGGATCTGCTGGCCGCGCAGATCCGCTCGAGTGCGGCAGCTGAAACGGAAACGCTTATCACCCCCGACAGTCTGCCGCGTACCGCCGAGGGTGAACCAATTGCTATGGCCTTCAACTGGCTCCCGCAGGCCTATCAGCTGCTCCTGCCTCTCCTATGGCTGATCGCTATCCTCGGCCTTACCAGCGCAGTCGGTATCGTCTTGTTAAGCCGCGATAAGCGAAGCGGCTTTCGGCGCATCGGCAAGGTGCTGGTGATCACCGGCTTATTTACCGGCATTGTGCTGGTTGGCTATCTCTTCATCTTCCGGCAGGTCAACGGGCTGGTGGGCGGTGCAGGTGAGGCGCAGCCGGTGGCACTCAGTATCTTAAGGGTTATCACGCAGAGTTTCACGAATATCATGCTTATTTGTTCCGTAATCTATGCGATCGTAGGGCTGGTATTGGTAATTCTGTTTCGTAAAAAACGCGGACCTGAAGAAATAAGGAGAACGGTATGAAAATAGGAATTATTGGATCGGGCGATGTCGGACGAGCATTGGGCTCGGCATTCGCGGCCATTAACCACCAGGTTATGATTGGCTCAAGAACACCGGACAGCGACGAGCTGAAAGCCTGGATGGAAAAGACGGGTAAGCGGGCATGTACGGGTAGTGTCACGAATGCCGCCGCATTTGCCGACCTGATTGTCCTGGCGGTCAACTGGACAGGGGTAGAAGACACCTTACAGCAGGTTCGCCCGGAAGCCGCCGGCAAAGTAGTCATCGATGTCACCAATCCGCTCGAATTTTCCGGCACCGAGCCGCCACGCCTGGCCCTTGGTCATACCATCAGCGGCGGGGAGGTCGTGCAGCAGCTTCTACCCGACAGCCATGTCGTTAAAACGCTGAATATAGTCAATTACGCCCATATGGCCCACCCAAAATATTACGAAGGAACACCGGTTATGTTCTACTGCGGCAATAACCCCTCAGCCAAAAAAACGGTTTCGGTACTGCTTAGGGGACTTGGCTGGCATGACACGAGTGACCTCGGTGATATCACGAACAGCCGAACGCTTGAACCGCTTTGTCTACTCTGGATCACTTACGGCATGGCCCACAATACCTGGGACCATGCTTTTGCGGTTTTGAAGAAGTAGAGAAGAAGTGAGAGGGATTCGACCTTGCAGCAAATCAAAAATAGATTTGCTTATGCAACTCTTCGCTACAGTTTTAAAAGAGGGGTATCGGCCTTCGGCCTCCGCCGCTCAGCCATGCTCCAAGCAAGCTTGTGCGCGTGTCTTCACTCTGCCGAACCCTCCGCTTCGCGGTACGGGTTCGAAGCACTCATCAAGAAGAAAAGACCTATCTTGCGACAGGTCTTTTCTTCTTGGCGGAGAGAGAGGGATTCGAACCCTCGATGGGTTGCCCCATACTGCATTTCGAGTGCAGCGCACTAGACCAACTATGCGACCTCTCCGGGTAGCTTAGCTATTCTAACAAACTCGTTAAAACTGCGTCAGTCCAATCGGACCATGCGCCAGCCACGATGTACCGCGTAGAACATGACAGCAGCAGCCAGCAGTATGCCGCTTGATGCACCCATGATCCTTGGCCATGGCGAACTGGCCGAAGCTGGCAAGAATAACAGCTCGTGCGGTTGGTTGGCTACAATTACCGTCTGTCGCTTTGTTTCAATCTGGCCGTCTGCATAATGGATGCGTATGTCTAGAACATGCGGACCGTCACGGAGCAAGGTAGTATCAAGCGCAAACGGCTCCACAAAGCTTGCCATGACCAAATTCCCGCGCACGGTATATTCTACTTTTTCAACCGGCCTGGCTTCCATTGACTCAGTGAGTTCAGGCAATAAGACCGCCAGGCCGGAAACAGCCGGTCTCGCAATCGTTATGCCATCCGCTAATACCGGTGGTGATACTTGAGGATACTGAGCTGATACCGAAACCGGGGCGCTCCTGCTGACACTGCCTGCCGTTCCACCGCAAACCAGCGTAAAATTCGTCGAATGCGCAAGTACCGGCGAGTCCCACGACCCGGTTGGCGGCAAGGAAGGCGCATAGGCTGGCACGGCGCAGCTGTCTACGTTGTGCGCTTTCCATTCCAGCCGTACCCGCTGGCCGGGAGCAACCTGGGTAGCTGATTGGCGGTAGGTGTCAAAACCGGGTTTAAGGCCGTCCCGGCCATAATCCTGGGGTAAAGCTTGCAGTTTAGCCCACGGAAAACCGTTTAACCCCCCGCTTGTCTGTCCGGTCTGCAAGGTAACGCGCACGTTACTGGCGGTGTCCCACACGATAAGTCCATAGTCTTGGGCAGCTAGTGCCACCATGCGCTCAAACGACGTTAGATTGAGACTGCTGATATCAAGTGTTGGGTCCAGCCGGAAGCGCTGACCCATGGCAATGCTGCCACCGCTCGCCTGGCTCCGGTTTGCCGGCCATGATACAGAGCCGGCGGTCTGGGGTAGGGCAAGGCCGATGGCGTGCTGGATAGAGCCGTTTGCCATATCCCGTGAACTAATCTGTCCGGCGGCGTATGACGTACCGCTATTCGTCAAGCCGTAGGGAATCGGATGTGCGCCTACATTGTCTGCGACCGCCTGAATACGCCCACCAGCACAAGCTTCCCAGCCTCCGCCTGCAGCGGCCCGAAAGCCCTCAAACTCCCATAGGGTCTGGGTTTGCGCCTGGTATATGACCAGCCTGCCTGCGAAACCGAGCTGAACGTCGCGCGGAATTGGCACCGCCTGCCAAAGCTCGCTTAGGCCAGTCTGATTTCTGCCGCAGTTCCATGCTCCCACGCTTGCGGTAGGGGCAAACGCTGGTGCCTCATACACAGCCGCACCCTCAGCTGACACTTGCGTCCCCGCCTGTCTGGCCTGCGCTTCAAGCGAGGCAACAAGTGCTGAGGAACTCGGATGAAGGGGGGTTGAGCGGTTTAGCTTTGCCCGCCAGGCACTTGATTTACTGAAGACCGTGGACTGAGCTCCGGCCGACTGCTGTCCGGCCAGTATCTGCAGTACCATACTGGCGGCAAATAGCAGAACTGAAGACAGAATAAGGCCGATAGATAGGTGGTGGACTGCTCGATTCTTGCGGTGAGTCATAGGTTTTTATATTTATGCTTTTGCTTAGCTTAACACAAATAGGTGCATAGGTTTACCCGGCACGATGTGCTTCGCTTGCACGGAGCTCGCTTTTCGGAACAAGTTCCTGCAGGCTCACTCCTGTACGAACGTGGGCTTCGCCCTACCGTTCGAACCGTGCAGGAGCCAAGCTAAAACCCGACCACCAGGGTCGGGTTTTAGCTTGGTACACCCGGCACGATTCGAACGTACGACCTTCAGTACCGCAAACTGACGCTCTATCCAGCTGAGCTACGGGTGCTTATTTTGAACAGGGGTTATCGTACCATAAAGAGGTGTGATATTCCAGTTTAGAAGCGCAGGTGACGCATTAGGCGGTCGGTAAAATCCTGCTCGCGCGCTTCGAATGGTAAGTACTTAGAAAGCGCAGACGCGATTTTATCTTCGTCGGCCGGGTCAAAATATAAACTGATTGGCGGCATAAAGCGTTTCATGGGCAATAAAGAAAGTGAGCGGATGCCGCCTTCTTGAAAGAGCGCAAAAGATTTAAACTGCTCGTAGCCATAGGTCTTCTCGTTAATGTGTACGCCAGCCGAATCAACGCGGTAGGGGAGAGTGCGTGGCTGCCTGCCCGCGAAGACCCCGAAAGCAAGCGCAGCGATAATAATGACTACCGTGGAAATAACTTCCCTTGTAAGGATAAACGTAATGAAGGTCAACAGCGCCGTCACCAAACCGAAAGCCATGTACCAGCCCGGGCCTTTTTCGTGGGAGATAAATTCAGAGGCGGTCCAAGCTACGGACTCCTGCGTGCTTACCGGTTCTGGGGCGGGTTGTTCCGGGTCAGAGTTATATGACCAGTTGGAAGGCGGCGCGGGCTGATCATCTTGCATAAGCGTATTGTACTTCAGTGGAACAATAAAAAGCCAGTGAGGATAGCTTTTATATGGCGGAAGGGGAGGGATTCGAACCCTCGGTGAGTTGCCCCACACCTGTTTTCAAGACAGGCTCCATAAACCACTCGGTCACCCTTCCAATAGCTCGCAATTATAACATATATTTGATAGCGGTACCCCATACCGTCTGTGCTAATATGTATTTTATGAGGGAGACTCAGAGAAAAGGTGATATCGCTGTCACACAAGCCATCGCAACCTTTACTAAAATTGGGTATGATATTTCGTTACCCGTTACGAAATCTGCAGCATACGATATTGTCGTTGATGATGGGATGGGGGTGTTCAGGGTGCAAGTCCGTTACTGGGGAGGGAAAGAGGTTGAATTACGCAGAATCCATTCTAATTCGACAGGTTACGTTATAAAGAAGACAAAAAGCGTTACATACGACTGGTTATACGTTTTGAAAGAAGACGGTACGGAATATTTAATTAAAGAGTGTTTTCAGGGTCGTCGTTCAGTTAGGCCTCAAACCCAGAATCTCTTATCTGTTTGATAGGGTGGATTCTTGAGGTCGGTTTTGATAAACTGTACAGGTTCTGGAGAGGTACCCAAGTGGCTGAAGGGGACGGTTTGCTAAATCGTTAGAGGGGCGAGAGTCCCTGCGAGGGTTCGAATCCCTCTCTCTCCGCCAAATAAATAAGACTTGCCTAAAGCAGGTCTTATTTATTTGCTTGAGTTAGGATTCGCAAGGGTATGCGAGTGGCACTCACGAGATTTGCTTTCAGCAAATTCCGCGAGTCGGCCTCAGCTCGGTTGCATTCGCAAGCCGTGCCTCCGGCCTTGCAAGCTGCCCCTGGCAATTCTCGCCCTGGCACTTTTAGAGATTCATCGACTAAGTAAAAGTATTGAAAGCTCATTGTTTCTGCGCGAACACCGCGGCATATACCTTCTTTGCGCCCGACGCCTTCAGGGCGCGGGCGGCAGCGTTTAGGCTGGCACCAGTGGTCGTAATATCATCTACAAGCAGTATTGGTCTAGCTTTTATTTTCTTTTCACTTCGAACGCTATAGGCTTCAGCCAGTTGTTTCATGCGTGTCTCGCGGCTCGAGCCCACTTGCCTTGTTTGACCCGTTCTCCTCAGCAGGCATTGGTACTCCAGCTTTCTTGCCTTGGCTATGCGGCGAGCTAGGAGTTCCGCTTGGTCGTACCCGCGCTGCCGATGCCTGCTGGTGGCCGTGGGCACGTGAGAAACCAGGACGTCTTCCGAAAAGTACGGAATGGCTTCAAGCATCAAATCAGCAATCGGACGATGGGCCGCACGGAGGCGCTCATACTTCAGCGATTGGGTAAGTTGTTTTGAAACACCGCCATACGAAGTACGAACCCATACGTTAGTAACGGCGGTAGCTTTGTGGCAGCGCGGGCATACGGCAAAATCACTCGTAAGCTTAAAACATTTAAAACACCTTGAGGGTAGACGTTCGCAGGAGTCGTTCAGACACGCATGACACAGCACTGTTCCATTAACACCACAAACTAGACATTGGTGCGGGGCAATCAGGCTGATTAAAGATTCAAGTACGTTCATGTTGTGTTTATTGTGTTGTAAATAATCGGGAGTTCAGTTGCACCTCTGATTAATTCTAAGCTATACTGATGAGTAACAAAAATTGCAAATCGCCAAACTAATTTCCGTGGAGGGTAACAACTATGGCGCGAAGAAGTCGCGACGAAGATTTACTGATGGAAGACGAGCTGACCGCTGCTTTTCTCGGTGAAGACGACATGGGGGTGGAAGAAGAGCAGGGGCAGCCACAGGCCGCCGCTGCACAAGATGACTGGGATGAAGAAGAGGCCGTTCCCGGCCAGTTAGCTGTCGACGTGTATGAGACGCGCGAAAAGCTGGTCGTAAAAGCACGTACGGCAGGCGTGAACAAGCACGAACTCGACGTCAGCATTGCTGACAATACGCTGAGCATCCGTGGTACCCTGAGCGCCGGATCGGAAGACGACGTAGAAAACTACTTTGTCCAGGAATGTTACTGGGGAGAATTTTCCCGTAGTATTGCCTTGCCGGTACCGGTTAAGGAAGATGAGATTGAGGCAGTTCTAAAAGATGGCGTCCTGACGGTCAGCTTCACAAAGCTCAAGCAAGACACGGTCAAGAAGATTCAAATCCTTTAATCTTTAGCTAAACAAACAATAAACCCTAAGCCCGGATTCAGCATCCGGGCTTTTTTCTTGCCAATTAAAAAATGCCCCGGAAGCAGGGCATTTTTTAATTGGTATTTGTTTCCTTAGGAAGTTACTCTCGAGAGTACAAACCGGACGATGAACTGCGCGAGTGCCACGATCACCAAACCGATGATGGCGTAGAGGATGGTGTTCTTGGCGCTGGTTACATTGCCGGAGTCACCACCGGAGGTAATGTATTTGAGACCACCGATGATAATCATGATGACCGCTACCACACCTACTACGAGAGAGAAGATGTTAATAACGAGGCGAATAATGCCATTAAGCCTTTCACCCGGGTCTTCACCATCAGCTGGAACACAGTTAGCCGTGCCAGAGGTGGCGCTACTAACATCGAATTCTGATCCACAGGTCAAGCCTGACTGGATTTCATTTTGTGCAAATACTTCCGCCGGGACAAGTGCCGGTGCCGCCAAGAGACAGAAGGCAGCCAGTCCAGCTGCAATGAACTTCAACTTATTAATCATCTTAAAAGCCTTTCTTAGTTTCAATTACTTATACCATATCTGTCGGGACAACTTCAATTGCTGTATATAAAATTATGGGGAAATTATATGCTGGGCTTATCCGACCTTGGACAACACGAACCGGACGATGAACTGCGCGAGTGCCACGATCACCAAACCGATGATGGCGTAGAGGATAGTGTTCTTGGCGCTTGTGATATTGCTGGCATCGCCGCTTGAGATGATGTACTTGAGACCACCGATGATAATCATGATGACCGCGACTATCCCGACGATGACTGAGAACAGGTTCACAATTAACTGGATGGTACTGTTGAGTCTATTGGCGTCGGCATTAGGATTTTGTGCTGGAGTACAATTGGGGTCAACCTGCAAATTTGCACCACAGGCTGCTTTTTGGCCCAGATTTTGCGCACCTACAGTTGCCGGCACCGCCATGGGGGCGGCAAGTATCGCAACCGCCACAAGCTGCAGAGCGAGTATTTTAATTTTTTGTATCATGTATGAATCCTTTCTTAGACTCTTGTTAGAACAAATCTTACGATAACCTGAGCAGAAATAGCAATAATTAGGCCGATGATGGCATAGAGCAGGGTGTCTTTGGCGCCGTTAATGCGGGACGAGTCGCCGGCCGCGGTAATATACCGAAAACCGGCAAAGATGATAACGAGAACTGCCGCAATGCCCACAATCAAACTCAAGAAATTAACTGCCGTCGTAACGACACCCGAAAGGGTGGGGCCGGTACCAGTGCCGCATGCCGCACCTCCCGCTGCCTGTCCGACGCCTTGGCAAACTTGTCTTGCTGCCTCACTGGATTGGGCGAATGCTCCTGCGGGGGCAAGCAGCACCAAGAGAGTGACCGCTGCAACTGTAGCTTTTTTAAATATATTCATACTGCACTCCTATAGATTAGATAAAACGAGTCTTATGATTAATTGGGCCACAACTACGACCACAAGCCCTATAACTGCATAAATAATACTGTTTCGGGCGGTAGCAATCTTAGATGCGTCACCGACGGCCAGAATTATCTGCAAGCCCGAAATGATAATAACGATGACCGCAACAGCGCCTACCACAACTGCGATTAAGTTCGCAACTTTTGTGATTACTCCGTTTGGCCCGTAAATAGAGTTATCGGCATCTCCTTCATTATTTGCTTGCCCAGTGGCGGCATCCCGACACACTACGGAATTTTTTGCGGCAGCATCGTTACAGGTTTCGAACAGATTGGTTTGGGCCGAGACGCTTAACGGCACCAGAAAGGGGAGGCTAAACAATACGGCGGCCAGCAGCTTTTTCACTACAGCACTCCTCGCACTACAAAGTTAACGATTCCAAGCGCCGAGATAGCCAACACCAAGCCGACCAAGGCATATATGATAGTGTTCTTTGCCTGGGCCGTCGCCTGAGGATTGCCTTGCGATATCACGTACCGAAGCCCGGCTATAACAATTACTAAGAAAGCGACCGCCCCGAACACGGCAAAGACGGTGTTCAGTACCGCAGTGACATCACTATCGGTGGCATTGCCCTGAGGAATGTTAAGCTCATTCGGCTTCAATAACTGTGCAATCAGGGTGTGCATCATGAAAGTCTCGCTCCTACAAAGTTAACGATGACGATGGCAAGCGTTGCAATCACCAGTCCGATCAAAGCGTTTAATATCGTCTGGCGGGCAGACTTAGTCTTATCCGGTTCTCCCTGGCTAATCAGATATTGGAATGCTCCGTAAATTATAAATACCACTGCTGCTAATGCAGCAATTCTTAGCAGGATCTCCACAACAGCCAGCAACACCAAGCCAATGCTGCCCGGAAAGGCGGTGTTTAATTGGCAGTCCGATGTTTTTGGGCCCGCTCCATCAGGGTCCGCTACGAAGGTAGGGTTGAGGTACTTATACCAGGTGGGTAGCCCCAGAAAAGTTACAGAGTTCTGCCTGCAAAGCTCCGGCCGGGCGGCCGCTACCGGCGCGGTTAGTACTGTCAGGCTTATCAGCAGTGTGGCAAACACTAGTAAAGAAGTCTTGAAGAAGCGAAGCATCAGAATATTCCTCCCGGGATTAGGTACTGCAGTATGGCAAAGAAGAATATGTAGAATGCCAGGCCGATTACCGTACTTAAAATGCGCTGCCGCGCAGCCGAAACGGCGCTTGGATTATCCCGGGCAGCCGAGTACTGAATACCGGAAATTATCAGTACCAACACCGCTAGGACGCCCACCACCCCGGAAAAGAAGTTAATGAAAATAACAAGGTAGTGCAGTATCCCACAGTTGCTTGTACTCAATTCCTCACCTCTAGGATTGCAATCACCTACCAGTGGTTGGCTCCGTTGTTTCTCATATTCCTCGCAACTGCCCGGCACGGCTGGGCCAGCGGGGCCACCAGGACACCCTGCCGGAGGGGTTGCCGCAGAAACTTGAGACGCGAAAAGCAATCCCATTATTAATACAAAAGCCACAAGGATAAAACCAGCGTATTTGTTTTTTATAATAGTCATTTTTATTGATTATACAATCACGTTTCCATAAAGCAATTATGTTTTGTAATCAGATGTATATACAAATCTTAATAAATATTGTATAGTTCCGCCAAACAAAGCCGTTGTCAAGAGCAAAATAAATTTCAACAATTTGACAGGGAGGTGGAGTATTATGACTATTGCCCAAGAGCCAGGATCAGAATTTGATCCAAATCAAATAAATGACGAAGGCGTCGCCGGTCCAGGTACAGAAGCTAGTTCAGGACCGCAAGCCGAAGACTCATCATTATACGACTATGATGATAGTTCGGATGATTATGGATTTTCTCCAGAAGAATCATTAACTGAACCGTCCAGTAACTTTAAACAGCTTGTCTTAGTGGCTGGCGGAAGCGCCCTTGCGGCTACAGCACTTGTTAGCAGCTTATTTTTCTTGAAGGGCGGTGATGACCCTACCGAAACAGTGCGCGCAAAGGAAGCTGTCGCAACCGATACCAATCCGAGCGAGCTACCTTCCGAAACACCTGTTTCAAACGAAAAAACATCGGCTGGTGCCGTTAAGAACACGGTGCTCGGCATCGTTGCGGTTTCAGACGCGGATATCAAATTGACCCGTCCTGGCGGCGAAGAAATACTTGTTCCGAGATTAACCGCCCGATCAGTAAGTGAATTCACGGATTCATTCCTTACCTTATATGCATGCTATATGACCACGGGCAGTGATCTTTGTGCGGATGAAATCAGCACTAAACCCAAAGTGCGAGAAGGTCTCATTCGAACCAGGGATTACTTTGGGGTCGATGACCTTCAGAAAGATGACTACAATAAAGATGCGCAGTTAGAGATTTATGGTGACCCATTTTTCTTGAGCGGAGAGGTTAGTACTCCTCGCGATGAACCAGGCACGCATTACTACATAGAACTAGATCCAGATACTGATTTAAGGGCCTATCGGCAGGGTGGTGCAGCTTGGCAAAGTCATGAAAATCCCAATATCGCTCATTATAAATTTGATTCCATGCGTGTTGAATATACTTTAGACGAGAGTGGAAAACCCTACGTCACCTCATTCACTATAAGTACGACCATTCTCTAGTTTTAGACTAACAGCTTTCGATAATTGCCAAAAGCGTTTTAGCTGCTGTGTAATAGTGCTATAGTCTACATAAAGGCTATGGGTAAAGGATACACAAAAAAAACCGGTAAGTTGCTCCTTTTAAGCGGACTATTTTTATCCGTTCTATTCGGTGCAATAGCGCCAGTTGCTGTATCTGCTGCCGACCCAGCAGTAAGCGCTACATACATCAACTACGACACGATTGAAATAAGCCACGGCTATACCGGTAATGGCATGGAAAGCCAAAAGGGAAGGTTCTTACTTTCTAATAAGACGGGGGAGAATTTATCCACGCTCGTTTATACCCCTGACAGAAAAAACTCAGGCTACTTTGATACTAGCAGCGATCAATCAACAAGCTGTACCCCTTATTTGGTTATTAGTGATTTGAATAACGATGGCTTACCAAAAACTGATAGCGCTCGTTTAGTCCTCAAGAGGAACGATGGTCGTGGATCAACGACATGTGAACGTGTATCCAGGCAGCTAGACCTAAAAAACCGGAGCAATGGTTCTAGGACACTGTTTAATTGGTCGGATAGTTCTACGCTTGTTCCCGTTGGCCCGCTGCCATTCAATAAAGAGCAGAACGGAACAGATCGACCACAGCTAAGAAACTTCCCAGCTTTTACTAAGCAGGCGGATGGTACGTTTTCAAACGCCTCGGAAAACCCTGGTTGCGCCTCTTATATAGATAGGGTTAACGGGGGTTCGGGCAAAGTTCATCTGTGGAACCAAAGCCCTGGTGACTGCCAAAGCAAATATAAAAGTAACTATGATATAAATATTGGCTTGGTTACTGAGAACTCGCGTAAACCTGCTGGAAGCGGGACGGAACAAGTTGCGACTGACAATCCAAACTCCGGTGAAGATCAAGATAACTCATGCGAATCAAAAGCAGGAAATACGGGATGGATTACGTGCACTTTGCTGTACGTGACTGACATGGCTTTAGGTTTTGTTGATGAGCAGATACAAAGCTTCATAACTATAGACAAGGATAAGTATGATAATCCCGAGATAAAGGAAGCCTGGCGTAATATACGTAACATTGCTTACTTGCTGTTAATACCCATAACACTTGTTATGGTAATCGGCACGATACTTGGCTTTGAGTTCGTAAGCGCTTACACGGTCAAGAAGGCCCTCCCGCGGTTGATAATAGCAACCATATTCATTACCTTTTCGTACAGTATTTGCGTATTCTTGATTGAGTTATTTAACGTGCTTGGAAACGGGGTACTGGGATTACTGACCGCTCCGTTCGGTGATCGGCTGCCATTAAGTTTGGCCAGCCTCTATGATGGAGAGGGTTTTAGTGGGCTTATTACCGGAGTACCCGGAGCGGCAGCTGGCCTGGTTGGTTTAATTGTATTTCTGTGGCTTTTTGGCGGTACCTTACTGCTTATTGCCGGGACGGCATTCTTAATTCTTTTAGCTCGTGAGATAGCGATACTCCTTTTGCTTATGCTGGCTCCTTTGGCAATCCTTGCCTGGATCTTCCCGGAGAATGTGAGACTGTGGAAAGTATGGTCGGGCGCATTCATTCGCCTGCTCATGATGTTCCCAATAATCATGGCTGTCATTGCTTCCGGGCGCATCATGGCCTTCCTTATAGACGCTGAGCCGAACCCTTCAACTGTTACAGGGGTGGTAAATGCAGTTGCCAAGATCGCAGTTTATATACTGCCGTATGCATTCATCCCGTTCACGTTCAAGCTGGCAGGCGGCTTGTTTGCCACCCTTACGGGTATGGTGAATGATAAAGAAAAGGGACTCTTCGACCGCCAGCGCAAGAAGCGCGCCGATAAGCTCGAGCGGACCGCAGAAGGAAATCTTTTCAGGGGTGCGCCTGAATCCAGCCTAAGAGGAAGTATGAACAGATTTGGAGCTGGAGCGTTGAATCTGAATAAGGCGGGCGTGAACCCCATGAAAATGCGTTCACGTATGCGCACCGCTTTATCAACTGGGGAATTTGATCACGCTATGGAAGCCATGGAGAAGGATTCCGCTGTACGTGCAGTTATTGATAACGACGATCTGTTGAGCGCTGGACTAAGTGGTAGGGGTGCTGAAAGTGACGTACGCAAGTACCTTCAAGGAAAAGGTTATGCTGGCAGGGATCTCGATCAGAACGTAGCTGCCGTTATGGCCGCAAAGCGTTCAGTTGGTGATCAAGGCTTCCGTATTGCGGCCGCAGTGGGTAATGCCGGCACTGGCACCGGCTATGGTGGAGGATCGGGCGAGATGCTTGCGGCCATTAACGAGGTGGCCGGAGGCGACCGGGCTTTGGCTGGCCGAATGTTGGCAGTCGCCCGCTCGAAGGCTACCCAGGCTCGCAGACCTGACCTGGGTGGTGCTGGCTTTGGTGACACGCTCACGGCTATGAATAATTTGCATAGAGGCGTAGACGCAAACGGCAATACAGTGACGGAGCAATCTGTCACTGCTGATCTAGATCGTAAAGCCCTAAGGGCGCAGGGAGGAAATTACATTGTAGGCGCCCGCCGTGGTGCTGTTGAACGACTTGCACCGATGATGGTTGCAGATCTTGAAGCAGCCTACCAAAGCGGAGATCAAGGCAAAATTGATCGTGCCCTTGCAACTATTGCGGGTCGTTATGATGCTATGGCACAGGTAGCGCCTGAGAATGCTGAAGTCATGGCGCAGAACGTACTTAGCGCAGGTATGAATGTTCCTCGCATGATCGTCGAAAGACAGGAGGACGGTACAATTACGCGGCGGACCGTACAAGGAGCAACTGTTCGGCAACTTATTGAAGATGCTCGGAGCAGGCCGCCCGACGAAAATGGCAACCAAGCATTTCTTGAGATGCGTCGTGAATATGCAAGTGCCGGCATAGCTGCCGCTAATCAGCAAAATGCTAGAATGGGCGGTGAGCCAGTCGATCAACCACCCACTATTCCCTCGTAAAAGGATTAATAAATGGCAACATATAAAGTAATTCAAGACATCGAATCAGAAGACAAGCTGCTGGGTCCACTAACACTCCGGCAGTTCATCTATGCGGCAATCGTGGTTGTTTCCGGTTTCATAGCGTTCAAAATCATCATGACAGGGGCGTGGTATCTTGTAATCCCGTTGTTGCCGCATATGATATTCTTTTCCGTGCTAGCAGCCCCGTTCGGGCACGACCAATCCTCGGAAGTGTGGTTACTGGCTAGAATCAGATTTATGTTAAAACCTCGGAGGCGCATCTGGGATCAAAGTGGTCTCCAGGAATTAGTGACCATTACAGTACCCAAAAAGATAGAGCAGCATTTAACGAACGGCCTGAATCAGACTGAAGTTAAAAGCCGTCTCGAAGCTCTGGCAAATACCATCGACAGCCGGGGCTGGGCAGTAAAGAACGTTAACGTCAATATGTACGCTCTGCCTTCATATGCGTCGGCCGGTTCTGATCGATTGCTCAACCCTAGTGCCATGCCAACAGAAGTCCCGGCATATGATACGTATGCCGCTGATGACATGCTGGACCCGTTAAATAACCCTACCGCACAGCACCTCGACCAGATGATAAACACAAGCGAGCAGCAGCACCGTCAGCAGCTAATGGCCACAATGCAACAAGCCACGCAGCCACAACCAGGTGGACCGCCACCCAATTACTGGTTCATGAACGATACGCCCCAGCCTACCCAGCCAGGGCAGGCCGCATTTGCCCCCGCGCCCGTCGTAGCTCCGGGTACGCCCGTGGTCCAAGCGCCCACATCCAACCCAACCGACGAGCAAGCATTGTTAGATAAAATCCATAGAAGCAAACAACGCCCCGACCCATCACACACGCACATGAAAACCATTGATCCGGAAGGGCATAAAAAGCCCCAGCAACCTCAACCCAGCAGGCAGCCGGAAATGGAACAACCCGCCATGACACGTGCTTCTAATCCTGCTATACTTGAGCTTGCTAACAACGATGATTTAAACGTGGCTACCCTTGCGCGGCAAGCTGAAAAAGCAACTAAGCAAGAGCCAAAAGATGAAGTTGTCATATCGCTTCGTTAAGTCATCTTTCCCAAGGGTGGGGTAAATAAAAGGCATGGATCCAAACGCATATTATCAACAGGGGGCTCCTCAGCAACCTGCACCGCAAGGCTATGTACCTCCACAGCCCGTGCCCCAGTATGCACCGCAATCATATCAACAACCCGTCTACGGACCGCCCGCCCAGCAGTACCCTCCAGCCCAACCCCAGCCCACCGCAAATCCTCAGCAACCCCCAGTTAAAAGTAACCCCAACAGCACTCAGAACACGCTGCAAATAGCTGAGATCCGCGATGGAGTAGTGATTATGAACGACGGCTCGTTCCGATCGGTCATAATGGTCAAATCAATTAACTTCGATCTTATGAGTCCTGAGGAAAGGGAAGCTGTAGAGTTTAGCTACCAGGGTTTCTTGAACTCGCTTTACTTCCCGGTGCAGATCTTTATCCGCTCACAGAAGGTCGATATACGGCCCTACATAGAGCGGCTCGATAAAATCCGACAGGAACACGACAACATGCTCCTCGCGCTACTAATGGAGGATTACTTGCAGTACGTATCAGCCCTCGCAGAACAGACGAACATCATGGATAAAAAGTTTTATGTGGTAATCCCTTATTTCCCGATTGCTGACGTACAGAAGGCCATCACCCAGAGTAAGAACTTTTTTAGCGGGCTTGCCGGTATGTTCAATACCAAAGAGCAGCATGTAACAATCAATGAGCAGGACTTGGTAAAAGCCAAGGACGAGCTGCGCAATCGCGTGCAAGCCACACTGGGGGGGTTACAGCAGTCTGGCATTCAGGGCTTACCGTTAGACACCCAAGAGCTTATTGAGCTGTACTACGACACCTACAACCCCGATACAGCCACGAGGCAACAGCTTAAGAACTTTGACGACTTGACTGCGCCGGTGATAACCAAAGGGCAGGGCATGGCCCCGCAACCGGGCCTGGAAAGGCAAATGCAATAATGGCAAAGAATCAGCAGTTAGACCCCGTAGCAATTGCCGAACAGCAAAGACTACGCGAGCAGCAGGAAGTCAACGAAGCCTTTCGCAAGGGCATAACCGCGCTGCGGGATTTTATTGCCCCAAGCTCAATTGAATTTAAGAGTAATTACTTCCAAATCGGCACACGCTACGCCCGCACCTACTACGTATACGGCTATCCGCGGCAGATTTATACCGGCTGGTTATCGAACATGGTGAACCTGGATGAAATTATCGATCTTTCCATGTTTATTTACCCAGTGGAAAGCCAGGTAGTTCTCGATAACCTCCGCAAAAAAGTAAGCCAGCTTGAAGCAGGCCTGCAGATAGACGCCGAAAAGGGCCGGGTGCGTGACCCGGGCAAACAAGCTGCCATCCAGGATGCGGAAGAAATGCGTGATAAGTTGCAGGTTGGTGAAGAACGCTTCTTCCGCTTTGGCCTGTATTTCACCATCTATGGCTTTTCCATGGATGAACTTGAGTTTATATCCCATAAGGTTGAGTCTATATTGGGCCAGCAGCTCGTTTTCTCTAAGCCCGCAACATCTCAGCAGGAGCAAGGCTTGAATAATACCGTTCCGCAGTTCGTGGACCAAATGCAGATCCGCCGCAATTTCAGCACCGGCGCGCTGAGCACCAGTTTTCCGTTTACCAGCGCCGACCTGAGCCAGGATAACGGCATCTTGTACGGCATCAATATGCACAACTCCGGTTTGGTAATATTTGATCGCTTCAGCCTTGAAAACGGCAATTCCGTGGTCTTCGCCAAGTCCGGTGCGGGTAAATCATTTACCGTGAAACTCGAAGCACTGCGGAGTATGATGTTCGGTACTGAGGTCTTTATTATTGACCCCGAGAACGAATATCAACGCATGTGTGAAGCGGTAGGGGGCGCGTACGTTCGCCTGAGCCTTAATTCCGCAACCAGGATCAATCCCTTCGATATCCCAACCGTCGTGGATACGGAGGAGGCCGACAACGCACTGCGCAGTAACTTGATAACTCTCCACGGCCTGCTGCGGTTGATGATGGGAGGCGCCCAAGCCCAGATGCTTGGCGGCAATGCCACCATCACCCCGGCACTCACGCCGGTTGAAGAAGCCGACCTAGATGCCGCATTGATTGAAACTTATGCCAAAGCCGGCATCACGAACGATCCGCTTACACACAACTCACCGCCGCCAACGATAAGTGACCTTTATGACACATTGCTGCATATGGGCGGTACCGGGCCGCAGCTCGCACAACGCTTACGTAAATACACCACCGGAACATTCGCCGGCATCTTCTCGCAGCCGAGCAACATCGACATCAATAATCCAATGGTCGTCTTTAATGTCCGTGATCTTGAGGATGAGCTGCGGCCGGTAGCAATGTACATTGTGCTTAATCACATCTGGAACAAAACCAAGGCTGACCAAAAGAAAAGAATTTTGGTAGTAGACGAGGCATGGCAACTCATGAAGTACGAGGATTCAGCAAACTTTCTCTTCAGCCTTGCTAAACGGGCTCGTAAATACAACCTTGGTATTACCACTATCACTCAGGATGTAGAGGACTTCATGGGTTCACGGATGGGCCGTGCCATCGTTGCCAACGCTTCGATGCAAATTTTACTTAAGCAGTCCACCTCCGCCGTCGACGTACTAAGTGACGTCTTCAAGCTTACGAGTGAAGAGAAAAAGCGCCTCAGTCAGTTTCCGGTGGGTCAAGGCTTGTTCTTCGCAGGCCAAAACCACGTACATATCCAGATTGCGGCCAGCCCGACTGAAACGGGGTTGATTACCACAAATCCAGACCAAGTCCGCCAAATCGAAGAACAAGGTGAATTTGCTGACGGACAGGGAACGATTGATCTACAGAACAGATTGTATCCTGGGGTATAATAAAGAAATAGTGAGGGGAATGGCACGTGCCGTTAGTGTACGATGACGAAGATTTAAAAGCCCGCGAATCCGCGGAGGCATTAGACAGCCAATTCGGTGATGATTTTTCAGATGCCGAAAAATCCGAGTTCGACAAGTTAAGCCAAAACGACCCTCCGCAAAATGGTGGTTTTTTTAAAGCAACCGCTGATAATTCTAAGCAATTTATGCGGTTATCCGCGAAGACTACAGCAGTTGGGGGTGCGGCAACGGGCATCATCGCCGGTGGTATTATTGCACTTATTGCATTTCTTTCTGGACCCGCGGAACTTATTCACCTTTCACAGATTCTAGGTAAAAATTTTGGCGCGCATCAACAGGCAACACAGTTCCGTACGAACGCATTATTTAGATTTGCAGCGGCAGGCGATGTTGGCGAAACAAGAGTAACCAAGGTGGGAAGTGTAGTCTTCGGTCGTACTATTGCCCAACTGGATCAAATAGGTATCAAATTTGAGAGGGACCCGAGAACCGGTAACCCAAAAGCGATGACTCTCGATACAACTAAAAACCCTAGGTATCAGGGCTTGTCACAGCCTGATGCCTTAAAGGCCGTAGCAAAAGATTTTAAACTTAAGCCGAATCAGCTTACGCCGAGCCCTGACGGAAAAATAACAGTAAATACTCGTAATTTCGGAATACAAGCTACCCGATCGTTGGAAAAAGGTTCACTAGCGCAACTTGAAGATGGTAAGGTGGCGTCAGCGATAAAACTGAGAGTGGTAGCTAAGTTTTTTAATACCCCGTCACTATTTCACCCATATAAACGAGGGGTAGCGAGTGCAGAGAATAATACGGCTATCAAGAAGTCTGATGCAAAGAAAAAGGAAGAGGACCGGAAGAAAAGCAAGCTACAAGCCGTGGATCAACAGTCACTAGAAGCACGAGAGAGGCTGAAAGCTAAAATGGGAGGCGTGTCCCAGGTTACGGGCAACGTATTACTCCTTACCACCGGTATGTGTTTGGCTCACTCGATTTCGGGTAACATTGTAGAGATAAACCGTAAAGCTGTAGTTGCCCCTGCAGTAGTTAGCACTTTGGATCTTATGGCGGCAGGAGAACAGGAGCGAGCAGGCCGAGACCTCACATTGAGTGATGCCGGAGCAACAGTTACCAGTTTACGCAATGAAGATGGGACTATCTGGCAAGGCAGGGCATTGCAAGAAACCGCTGGTACCAAAAATCCTTCGGGCGAAGAAATACCGCCTGAATATAAGCAAGCTTATAACGAAAACACCAGGGCAGCAGTTATAAAAGATACGCTAGGGGGAGGAGCCTTTGGTGCCGCAGCCTGCAGCCCTGCCGGAGTAGTCGTGCAAGGTATCGTAGGGTTGGGTTTCTTGGTTGCCGGACCTTTTACTGGAGGAGCAACCTGGGGGGCGTATACGGTTGCCAAAATTAGTGGGAGTATAATCGCAACCGGAGCTGCGCTATACTTTATCGAGAAGTCGCTTACGGCTTTATTATCTGATGAGCCGCTTGTACCAACAGTTTTGGCAGGCCCCGTAGGGGGGAATATCATGGCGTTTTCCGCACGGGAGGCTGCAAATATCGACGCTCGTGCGTCTGCTGGCGTCGCGCTCAGTAGTGCCGACACGGCTTATTATGAACAAATACATGAGAATCAGGAGCTCGAAGAGTTCAAATCAAAGAGCTTTTTTGCCCGCACATTTGACACCTCTGACTACCGATCAGTTGCATCTCAGACTTTTCATAAGTCGGGAATTAGCAGTCAGCCAAATATCGGAAGCAACGTAGCTAGTTTAATCACGAGTTTCGGTGGCATATTCCCAAGTATTTTTTCTAGCTTAACCCCAAAAGCCTTTGCGGCAGAAGAGCCTTATGACTGGGGGTTTCCGCGTTTTGGCATTCCTCCGGCTCTACTAAATGACCCCAAATATGAAGACCCGTACGAAAACGCAGATAAAGCAGCGGCCTTATTCAACCAGGACGATAAATATATTAAGAAAGCGGACAAATGTTTTGGTGTAAAAATCAGTCGTGATAATGAAAATGATTGGAATGCGGTTTCAGAACGAGAAGTCAACCCGAACAGTGACGAATACGCTGATGAAAAATGCTCTGACCTAGGTGATGAGAATTGGAACAGAGTAATTATGTTCGTGTTTGATACCCGGACTATGACGGCAGTCGCATGTTTCGAGAAAGATCAGGATGCATGCCGTGAAATAGGAATCGGACAACAGAGCGGTAGCACAAACGACCCCAACTCATCCGCGCCTGTTTCGGGAGATGTTAAATCACTTGCCCAGCAAATACTTGATAACCCCAATATTACCTATCCATTGGATGCGGTAAGCCCCAACGGCAGTACCAAAAAAGCGCTTGAAGCATTAGCAAGAGGTGAATTAGCACCAGTCACTTGTGCCAACAGTTCTACGCGTAGCACCGAAGTCAATATCAACGTGCTTAAGTTCTTGGCGGAACTTGGCACTGAAACTAAAATTGGCGTGAACGCATTAACTGACAAGTGCCACAGCAGAAACTCTGCTCACTATATTGGTAAGGCAGTTGATTTTGAGTGCAATGCCGTGAAGTTTGACGTAGCAAAGGGTGATGAAATAGCAGCAAAATATGGTGGCAAACGTAATTCCGAGACTTGCGCCGCGCATAGGCATTGGCACTACAACTTTTTATGATAAAAACTTCTAATACCTACCGGCAAAATCAGGCAACAAATAAAACTCTTATTAGCGTAGTACTGTCTACAGTAATGGTTGCTGTATTGCTTATTCCTGGCTTTGCATCAGCGTTATCTTCCGAACAGAGAAATATATATCAAAGCGGTATATATTATTTCGATAACGAGGTTTTTGCCTCTCAGTCTTGCGGTGGGACTGGGCCGAATGATGGTGAGTCGCTCCCCTCAAGCATACCAGCGGTTTGGCGTGATCTGATTAATAGTACCGCCTCTACTTATCCAACAGTTAATCCTCGACTTGTTGCGGCTACGCTTTGGGTAGAAAACCGAGGGTGGCCAGAATTCAAGAGTACTGGGTGGTCAAAATCACCGGTTGGAGCCCAAGGGCCCTGGCAATTCATGCCAGCAACGTGGGCAAGTATGGGAACAGACGGTGATGGTGACGGCATTAAAGACCCCAATAATCCACGTGACGCCGTGCATGGAGCCTTCAAGCATCAGTTAGGTTCACGCGGGAAGCCCCTTGCTGTGACAGGATACACCGGGAATGTAGATGAAGACTTTAATACCGTTGTTTTTGAGCGAAAAGACACCAACCTTCTGTACTATATGGCTAAGTACAATGGCCGTGGCGCTCCAGACAATACAAAGCTTAGCGCATTCCCAAAGAATGAAAACTCTAATTACGTGATAATGAGCTATTGGCTTATAGGTAGTAATTTCACCAAGGGATATTTGATAGAACAGGGTAAATTTGTAGACGCCACGGAGCAAGGCAGTTTGTTCAACAAAAACTCTTCGCAGGAACCAGTTACTGGCAATTCGTGCACCGGCATATCAATTGATGGATATTCGTTTCCGGTAGCTCCTCAAAGAAAATCTCAAAATGGCGGGCTTAGCGCAATGAGCGCATTACCGTGCAACCGGATAGCCTGCCATCATGATGGCAGTCCCGCATTTGATATATCAGCTAAACCAGGCGGAGACTCGGCGGTAGGTAAGGCTATATACGCAATTAATGGGGGAGTAGTAAAACAAATCAGGTCAACCTATAAAGGTCAGGTGGGATGCCAGTCGTTTCAACTGGTAGGTGAAGATGGGTATTGGTACTGGTATGGTCACATCCAGGGCGTATCCGTAGGTGAAAACCAGACTGTTACGGCAGGCCAGCAGATAGCTACCCTGGGAGAACGAAGATGCACCGGCAATGGCTCTGATCCTCATTTGCATATCGACAGAGGATGCGTGACAAACGGCGTTAAGCGTCCTGGGGGATCTGATGCCTGCCGTGATCCGGGCCTTACTCCACTAATGAATAACTTATTTGAAAATTTGCCGGAGTAATTATGCGTAAAAAAATACTATTCTTGGTTTTATTCTCATCAATAATTATTACGCTTGGACTGGTTATTAATGAGTTCTTATTTAAGACAACTTTGACTGTTGTAGTAACGTCGCCCAATGCCAATGAATCGATTAATGTAGAGATAATTGATACTAAGTCAGGTCAGATAGTAGGGTTGGATACTGTATCAGCCAGTAAGACGAGTGAATTTAGGGTACGGCCCGGCTATTATGATGTTCAGGCAAGTCAAGGAACAGTGAGAGCTTCGAGCACTAGTATACGTATGAAATTGTTCACACCAGGTAATGTTGAAATACCACTTAGTAATGAAAAAATAATCAGTAAAATCGGGATGGAAAGTCTAGGCTGTGATATTTACTTAGAGCTGACTTTGTACAGCTATAGCTGCACTCAACCAAGTTATATAGTCCGTCACGACACTTCAGCAACCGAGTTTTTGGAGCGAGCCGTACTATTTAACGATAATCAACAATTACTAGGGAATGCGCTATCTAAAAATGGTTTTATATCTAATGTAAGCGACGTAGATGACAAGAGTTTTAAGCTCTTGAATTTAAAAAATAATACGGCAGCGGCTATAAATTTTCCAAACGACCGCGATGCATCGTTTTACTCAGTTATTACAAGTAAAGAGTCTGATAAATTTGCTCTGGTGAACATAAGCGCAAAAGAGGCGATAATTTACCAGAACCAGGACGACAAAAATCCAGACATACTTGATTTACCTTTAGTGAATAAACCGGGCGATGTTAGTTTCAGTTTTTATCTGAGTGAACAATCATTTTACGTCATAGAAGGCATAAAGGATGTCGTTGACGATTTCAAAAAAAACAAAAAAGGGGAGCGCAATGTGATCACAGAGATAAATCTTGAATCAAGAGAATCAAGGGAAATTAATCTTCCTGATGATTTTCAAATTAACGATGCAACCCTGTTTGATAATATAAAGTTAGCTGCACTCAACAGCACTGAACTGAACATATTTGATATCGATTCTAACAACGAAAGAATATTCCACCAGTTTAATGTCAGTAGTTACGTGGTCGCAGACAATACTGTGTACTACATCAGAGATAATGAAATCTTTGCATATGACAGCAGCACCAATATATCTACAAAAGTGTTTCAGAGCGAACGATTACGCCTGTCAAGAATTTTTGTGTCCGGGGGTAGTCTTACGTTTAATGCGTACGTAGAGGGTGACAAAAGCAACACGTTACATAGTTACGTTCTAACCAACGAACCGCTTAATGGATCAAGGCTTGAGGAAAAGCTCCCATATATCAGCAGCAGTGGGCTTCCTATTATAAAAATGGACTATGGCAACGACTATATTAAGGTTCAGTTGGAACTTACAAGTTTTTCATCGGATACAACTACAGGGGAGATACTTTTTGATACTGCTGAGTTTGAAGCAAAAAAATCACTGTTTTTAAAACGCATCAAGGAAGACAATATACCGATTCCAGAAAACCGGATTTTCTTCCTCCCTTAAAGGGCGATGACGTTGCAGTTGTCGAGGAAGTGGCCAATGACCACGTCCGCGTCGGTAGTAGTAATGAACGTCTGATGGTCTTTCAGGGCTTCGGTCAGTGCTTTGCGGCGGGCACCGTCAAGCTCTGAGAACACATCGTCAAGCAAGAGCAAGGGGGGTTGATTCCGGATTGATTCGACGATTCTCATTTCGATTATTTTGAGTGCCAGCAGCAGGCTGCGGGTTTCCCCGCGCGAGGCGGTGGTTTCGGCCGGATGGTCGTTCAGCTCAATCCACCAGTCGTCACGGTGCGGTCCGTAAGCCGTAAACCCGCGCTGCATATCAAGCTCTGTCGCTTGCTCAAGCTTGTGTAGCAGGGAAGAACCGTAATTAGCCGTACTACAGCTGCTTTTGTAGTGTAGCTGCACACTGGCTGGTTTCTGGGCAAGTTCGATATATAAGGCTTCCAGTTGTTCGTTTATTTGTGTCATTAACCCAAGCCGTTTCTCAGCGATCTGCCCGCCTAATTGGCTCAACCGGATATTCCAGGCGAACAACTGACTCGCGCCGCTCGTGCCGTGTTTAAGGAGACTGTTACGCTGGGTTAACGCCCGACGGTAGTGCCGGCGCAATTGCCCGAAGCCTGGTTCGGTCTGCTCTAGAAGTTGGTCCATATATTCACGCCGCAGGTCCGGCGAACCAATCAGAAGCTGCAAATGGTTCGGCTCGAACAGTATGACGGGAATGGTCTTGTTCAGCCCGAGCCGGACAAACGGCTGATCATTAATTACGTATGACTTCTTGACCGACCCGCTGGCTTGCAACTCAAGTTTGACTGACCTGGTTTCTGTCGCGCTCAAAGCATCCAGCCGGCTCCACGGCTGGTCGTAACCCAGGAGTTCAGTATCTTTCACCCGGTAGGACATTCCCTGGGCCAGCACAAGAATCGATTCCAGCAAATTGGTTTTTCCGCTGCCGTTCGGCCCGACGATGATATTCACTCCTGGCTCAAATTCAAATGACGCATCGGCATAAGACCGAAATCCCTGTAGCCGCAAATTCGCAATCATTGGATAAGTCTTAAAGTTATAAAGTAGAAAGTCATAAAGTCTTTATAAATCCGCTGAGTAGCCGTGAAGTCTCCGTGACTAATTCAGATAGTAGTTTATATTGTTCACTGTTTATGTAGTCTAGTTCGTGCGCCAAAATTAACATTGAACGAACCTCCCCACAAGAACCCTTTGCAACATATAAAAAGTATTTTAGTTCTTTACTTGACTGCCGCTCAAAACCTTCAGCAATATTGTTCATCACCGAAACACTGGCGCGTTGCAATTGATCCCTAAAAGCAAAGTCTCTGCAGTGGTCCATCGAAGAATATATTTCTTTTGTGAGTAGCTTGGCTTTTTGCCATGCAATAACTTCCTCAAAAGAGTTTATCTTCATGCCTTAAACTTTACACTTTTTACTTGTAACTTTCGACTCTTTGAAGTCTACGACTTCAAAGGCATTACGACATGGGTATAGTCGCTTGCGTCAGCATCAGTCAGCACACAAGGCTCCAGCTTGCCGTTGAAGCTAAAGTTCACCGTATCACCACTCAGGGCATGCAGGGCATCCAAAATATAGCGTGAATTAAGAGTGATTGTACCCTCGCCGGTTACCTTCGCCGCCGCACTTGAGGTATTTTCACCAAGCTGCGAGGCGATCGAGCGGATACTCACCATCTGGTCGGCTTCACTCAAGTTAATCGTCACACTGCCGGCACTTTCGCGTGCGAACAAACTCGAGACTTTGGTAACGTTATTCAAGTCAGCTTTCGCAAGCGTAGCGGTCGTCGCGAAAGAGCGGGGGATAAGCTTACGGTAATCGGGGTAATTTCCTTCAATTAGCCGCGTCACGAGTTCAATGTCATTAACTGTAAACAAGACTTGCTGGTCATCGTGCGTTACCGTCACATCCCCGTCACCGTCGCCAATCACACGCAAAAGGTCCTGTAGGGCACTGGCCGGAATCAGTAAGCTAATATCCTCTTTCATAGCCGTGAGAGACTTTTCGGCTAGCCGGTAACTGTCCGTTGCCACGAGAAACAGCTTACCGTCGTGCGTATGGAGGTATACGCCGGTAAGCACCGGGCGCGCTTCGTCATTCGATGCCGCTACGATCACCTGTTGCAACCCTTGTTTGAGTACTTTTGCTGATATCTTCCAACTCTTTCCATTCTCGATCGCAGGCATTACCGGATAATCTTCGGCTGATATACCATTTATGACCGACTGGTATTTGTCGGCGCTGATATGTAATTTATTATCATCAAGTTTAAGCTCGATAACGCCGCTCGGTAGACTGCTCACAAAGTCCTGCATCAAGCGGGCAGGGACGGTAATCGCGCCTTCTTCACCAACTTTAGAGCCGATGTAGTGGGTAATGGCGATATCCAGGTTGGTGGCAGCGATACTTAACCTGCTTCCAACGGTCTTCAATAAGACATTAGAAAGAATCGGTAGGGTGCCCCGGCTATTGGCTACTCTGGATACACTGCTTAAAGCTCGAGAGAGATTTTCTTGGGTTACTTGAAGCTTCATTACTATAAATCTCCTTTATTCAAAATAGTAGTACTAATAGTAGGCTCTGTGGATACTGGGCATAACTGAAGTTTAACAGATACTGAACGGCTGATTTTCCTGTGCACTAGCGCCCCGCACAACAGTGCATAAGTCCCGGAAAACCAGGTGGTTTGTACACTGATATTTTTGAGCTGGCCGGGCGTGTTCATAAGTCGGGGTATCTGTACCCAGGAAAGCGGCGTGGCATACACAGCTTGTGCACAGTTTTTCCAAACCTCACGCATACAGCCGCTCTTTGATTTCCGAAATCGCAGCTTTAATATCGGCGTCAAAGCTGGCTTCCTTCTCAATCTTTTCTACGGAATGGATGGCGGTGGTATGGTCTTTACGCCCTAATTCACGGGCAATCTTAGGGAAACTAAGGTGCAGCTCGCTACGCAACATATACATCGCGATTTGCCGCGGCACCACAATGTCCTTATCGCGTTTTGGCCCCAAGATATCCTCCATAGGAATCTGGAAATGCTTGGCCGTGCGCTCGATAATCTGTTTGGCACTGATGTGTTTCGGCCGGGTCTTCGCAACCCCCAGAAGATTCGAGGCGATAGTGGTGTCCGGCTCTAAGCCCCGCATCTCACAAAAAGCCAGCAGCTGATTAAGCGCTCCTTCAAGTTCCCGGATGTTGCTCTGCACAAGATTAGCTAGATACTCAACTACACCGGAGGTAAGCGTTACGCCGTGGGCGCCCGCTTTGGTCTGGATGATGGCACAACGCGTTTCGAAGTCCGGTGTCTGCATATCGATACTCATCCCCCAGGCAAACCGGCTGCGCAGGCGTTCACTCAGTGTCGGAATGTCTTTCGGCGACATGTCACTGCTGATGATAATCTGCTTGTTGGCCTGGTGGAGGGCGTTGAAGGTATGAAAAAACTCTTCCTGCGTCTTATCCCGCCCGGCGATAAACTGAATATCGTCAATGATCAACACGTCAGCCGAGCGATAATAACCCTGAAAATCAGTATTTTTCTTAAATCGCACCGCGTCGATGAACTCCTGGACGAACTGCTCCGTCGATAAGTAGACGATATGCGCTCCCGGATTGTTCTTCAGTACGCCGTTGCCGACGGCCTGAATAAGGTGCGTCTTGCCGATCCCGACACCGCCGTAAATAAACAGCGGATTGTACTTGGTGCCCGGGTTCTGGGCGATTGCCTGGCAGGCGGCGTAGGCCAGCTCGTTGCCGGATCCAACAATGAACGTCTCGAACGTATAGCGCTCATTCAATCCTTGGCGGTAGGTGTGCGATAGGCCGGAGCTGGGCGCAGGGCGCGTGGTTACCGTCTGCTGGGCCGGTTGTTCAACTGGTAGCGCACCGAGTATTACCGGCTCGTCTTCGGTTTTTCGAGGTGCGGTGATAGAGGAGTGGATCTTATATTCCACTCGCTCCGGCTCCACCCCGTTTTTCTTGATGGTCTCGACGATCAAATCATTGAACTTACGTTCCAGCTGCTGCTTAATAAATACGTTCGGGACTCCAACCACCATGACATTGTCTTTATGACGGAGAAGGCGGGTATTTTTGAACCACGTGACATAGCTAGCTCGCGAAACGCTCAGTTCTATCTCGCCTAAGACTGCCTGCCATAGGTTGTCCTGCATGCCCTCTCCTTATATGTGTCTCTCAATAGTACAGATAATACTGACTTTTCCACAAGTTTGACAAGCATCATGACGTAAATGTGAAAATTTGTACAAATCAGGGTATAGCTTATGCACACGTAGTCGCCTTATCTGTTAAATTGTGGAAAAAGGTTGGAAAAGAGTGGAAAACTTGTTAAAATCAGTGGGAAATCATTGTTAATTTCACTAAATAAAGCTCTGCTTGCTTTTTTTGTATGTAATCAGTAGAGTGGAGGAACTATGCCAAAGAGAACATTCCAGCCGAAAAAACGCCAGCGCTCCAAAGTGCACGGCTTTATGAAGCGGATGGCAACCCGGGCCGGACAGTCCGTCTTAAAAAGGCGACGACTCAAAGGCCGCGTCAAGCTGTCTTCGTAAGAAAAGGCGCCTCGCTACTTTGAGCGGGGCGTTTTCTTTGGCACACTATACGTAGATGATTAACCGTTCACACCGCTTCCATGGTTATGGAAGCTTAAAGTACACCTACCAGCATGGACGCACTGTACGCGGCCCGCTGAGCAGTTTACGCTTCGTGCGCAACGACCGGCGCAAGTCGTACCGCCTGGCCGTCGTGGTAAGCAAGAAGGTCAGCAAATCAGCCGTGGTGCGCAACCGCATCCGGCGCCGTTTGTTTGAGGCTGTCCGCGAGCATGAGCCAGCACTCACAGCCCCGTACGACCTCATTATCACGGTCTTCAGCGAACAGATAGCCGAACTGCCCGCCGAGGAAGTTAAACTGCTTGTACGTACCCAGCTCAAGCAGGCCGGAGTCCTTCAGAAAACCACCAAAACCCCGGCTGCCCCTGCCGGCTAGCAACAGAATATGCTAGTATTAACACTAGTCAGAGGAGTTCGTTTTGTTTACATTCGGTAATATTTTTAATGATTTTGTAGTCCAGCCCATATTCAATCTGCTGATTGCGATTTATGCGTTGCTGCCGGGGCACAACTTCGGTCTGGCCATCATCATCTTCACCATAGTCATCCGTCTGCTCATGTGGCCGCTTGTTAAAAAGCAGCTGCACCAGGCCAAGGCCATGCGCAAACTTCAGCCAGAAATCAAGCGCATCAAAGCCGAAACCAAAGGCAACCGCCAACGTGAATCCATGCTGTTGATGGAACTGTATAAGGAACGCAACATTAGTCCGTTCGGCTCCATCGGTGTGCTTATCGTGCAGCTGATTATCCTGATTGGTCTATATCAGGGGCTTATACGCGTCATCGACAACCCGCAGGCTATACTCGACGGCGCCTATATGTTTATTGCCGGATTGCCCGGTTTACAAGCGCTTGCTGCCGATATCTCAAAGTTTGATAACACGTTGTTTGGAGTCATAGACCTTAGCAGGGCTGCCATCAGTTCACAGGGTCTTTACCTGCCGGCACTACTGCTCGTGACCGGAAGCGCGGTTGCCCAGTACTTCCAGACTGCCCAGCTGATGCCGCAGACCAAGGATGCTCGCAGCCTGCGCAGCATTCTTAAGGAAGCCGGGGAAGGCAAGCAAGCCGATCCTACTGAGATCCAGGCGGCTATGAGCAAGAGTTTCAAATACCTTATTCCGGCCTTGGTATTCATCACTACCATCTACTTTGCGGCCGCGTTGAGCCTGTACTGGATGGTCGGCGGAATCGTGGCTTACATCCAGCAGTCCAGGATTCTCAAGCGGGACGAAGAAGAAATGGAAGCCATTGCCGACCAGCCGGATAAACCCGTCAAGCCGGGCAACGGCACGCGCATCATCATCGACGGGGAAGTCATTAAAGACACCATTACAAAACCTGGCGATAAACCGGCTAAAGCTGTAGCCAAAACCACCAAAAAGCCTGCCAAAAAAGCTTCAACTTCTAAACGGAGGAAACGGTGATGAATGAAGAAACAGAGCGCGGCCCGGAGGCTGCGATCCAGTACGCCAAGAAATACTTGGAAGACCTGCTATCGTTCTTTGGCCTCAACTTGGATATTTACGCTACCACGGAGGACAACGAGGTCATTGAGCTGCACGTGCCAAGCACGCCCCTGAACGGCTTCCTTATCGGCCAGCACGGAGACACCATGCGTTCGCTTCAGTTCGTCGTGAGCAACGCCCTCCGCAACAACCAGTACGAGCTTACCCGCGTGAACATTGATGTCGCCGACTACAAGAAGGCCCGGGCCGAACGTCTAGCGGAAACCGCTGAGGAGTGGATTAAACAAGTCCAGGAAAGCGGGGAGGCCATGGAACTTAAGCCAATGAATGCTGCCGACCGCCGTATCGTCCATAAGGTGGCAGCCGAAGCCGGATTAGCTACCGAATCACTCGGCGAGGGCCGCGACCGCCACATCATTCTGAAACCGGCAGAATCATAAACCCAAGGAGTTACCTGGTATCCAAAGGCTTAGTCGCTTGGGTCGGCCAGTTTCTTGCCTTTTCTATCTGGTAGCAGCAGACCGGCGGCCAGGCTCACGGCTGCGATACCGAGGTGCAAGAAGTTATCAGCTTGGTTGACGTGCAAGAAGCCTAAGACCTTGGCGTCCGGATCTCCAGCAAAGCCGATAAGAGTAATTAAGGTGTAGACCAATCCGAAAGTAATAAAGAATATTCGTGCCAAACGGTCGCTTTTGGCGCTCAACATCGCTACTATACCGGTAGCAATATGCACAAGGTTATGTACCGTATCTACCTCAAATATACCGAGCAAACGGCGCACTCCATCGTCATCGCCCGTCGTTAAGAAGGGAATAAATCCCATGATACCCGAGAGCAACAGGACCACCCCGAACAGATATGCTATTTTTCTCAGTAATGACATATCTTTTCCATTATCTTCCATGTGAGACCTCCTTATATACAACAACAGTTATAGCCCTCTATAAAAATACTGCTGTTGGATTTCTAGCTTTTGAGTATTATTGACAAATATGGTATAATATAAGGAGTTGTAGAGTCTCTACAGCCTGCCGCAAGGCACCCGTCTCCTGGAAGGAATGCGTCTCATGTCGCGATCCGTCACCGCACCTCACACCATCCGCAAGAGCAGGGCACACGCTCTGATGAACCGGGCCATGCAGGTTATCACGCCGCCGGCAGTGCTCGCACTCGTCACCGTCTGGTACTACGGGCCCGATCTCCAGTTCAAGCTCGAGCTGACCTTCGCCATCGCCGGCATCGTCTCCCTCGGCCTGATGCTCATGCTCATCTCCTGGCAGTCCCGCCACCCCGCCGTCCGCATGGCCATCGTCATCCTGATGATCGTCACCGCGGCAGCAGTGGTCGGCTACTCGCTTGGAGCGCTTGGATACCCGTAAGGCACGCCGAGACGTATCCCGGAAGGGCAGAGGAGAATCTATAAGATTCAACCCTTCCGGGATAGGACCAGTTCGTACCCGTAGCCATCCCGCTACAAGCTTTATGCTGTTACGTTCCTGGTCCTTTTTTCATGCCACACAATCATTCATTGCACATAGCAACTATTATTGTATAATATACCTAAGTTGTAGAGATTCTACAGCAGCCTGAAAAGGCACGTTCATTTGGAGGAGTCATGCCCTGGAGGTATCAGCTCGATGCAGACGGCCGGGAGCTCAAGTCCGAGACGATGTTCTGGGAGGACGAGCCCCCCTATGTACCGCAGCAACGACCGCCCACCACGCACGGCTACGGAAACACATCCGTGAACCACACCAAGTACGCCGTCGCCGCCATCTGGCTTCGGATCTTCGGGTTCGTCGCACTGCTCGTGCTGTTCATGGCCGAGCCGGTCAACATCAGGTGGCAGTGGGCCGTCGTTCTCGCGATGCTCATCGTCGCGTACGTCGACCTCACGCGCCGGCACAACACCAAGTGGGTTCACGCCCTGCTCGCTACCGCCTGCGGAGCCGTGTTACTCACTCTTACCTCCTACATCGGAGGACCGCTCAACTAGACGCGGTGGACGTATCCCGGAGGGGCAGAGGAGAATCCAAGGGATTCAACCTCTCCGGGACAAGGACCAGCTTTACAGTCGTAGCATTCGCTACCCTAAGCTTTTAGCTTACTGTGAACCCTGGTCCTTTTTTCATGACTCATCTTCTTGTCGGGCAAGCTTGTATGCGCCGCCACCCAAAAGCACTAACAGCACTAGGCCTCCCATGTAAAACGGTATTTGTCTACCAGTCGCGTTACGACGTACTTCCGTCGGCATTACCGTCGCCTGTATGGCGGGCGTGGGGGTTTGCGCTTGCACTCCCAGCACTGCTGCTTCGGGCGTTTCTACTGCCACGCTCTCTTGCGTCACTGGATTACTCGGGGCTCTGTTAGCCTGCACGGTTCTTACGGGCACGGCCGGCTGTAGCTCGGATTGGGCTGGTTCTTCGGCCTCAGGCGGCGGCATGTAGTTGCGCCAAGGGTCAGATTCACTTAGTCGCCCGTCTTTCGCCGGCGGTAGCTCTTCTATCGGCACGGTAATAACCGGCGGCAGTCCAATCGGTGGTAATGGCTCTACATTTATTGGCGGAGTAGGGATAGGCTCTGGCTCGGGTGGAGCCTGGCTGATTTCGCCGTCGCAGCCATCATCAATGCCGTCCTTGTCGGCATCCTCGCCACTCGCAAACCCGCTACATGTGGTTGTGTCACCGTTTACATAAACTACTTTCTGGATATCGATTGGCTCACTGGCAATGTTCTGTCCGAACAGGTGCAGGGTATGGAAGCCGGATTCAGTTTTTTCGGGAATGGTTATTGAGCCTACAAGTGCACCGCTGCCGTCTGTTTTTACGGTGCCGAGTGATATCGGTTCGGAGTATAGATATGCATTGTAGACGCTGTCCGGCTTCAGCTTATAGCTGCCATCGGCCTTTAGTTCATAGTGTCCTGAGCGCTCCAAGTTGTCAGCCGTTAATGAATGATCATACAGGACCGTATTCAGGCCGCGGTTGGATTTTCTTTTATTTGCGAGCAAGGGATTAGTCGGTAGTATAAGCGGAGCTTTGCTATTCGTGTTTGGCTCTGGCATTGGCACAGTCAGATTATTGGTTTTAGCAAGCACCACAGTCTTGTACAGTGAATGTCCAAACCCGTTCGGGTGATAGCTCTCGTTCGCGAACGGGCCAAGTGTGCCGAACGGCATGTCATCCCCGGCTGTCAATCCGTTCACCGCTATGTTCCAGCTATCATTTTCGCAGAGGCGATAATTTTCAAAGGCAGTCTCAACGTCCACATAAAACACGCCAGTTTTCTGAGTGGCTGCCTCAATCATATCGTTCAGATATGCCACCAGATCATTAGCAAACTGCAGCTCGTCACTGTTCAAGTGCACGTTATTAGCACAGTTGCCACCGGGCTTTACTAATTTCGGATAGCCCAGCACATAGAATTTCGCGCGCGGGTCATTGGCTTGCTTTAGCTCGGCATACATTGTGGTCAGACGATCAAACTGGGAGTTTATGAGCGCCATGAGTTCATACCGATCTTCGTAGGTATCATAACAAGTGCCGGGCCCAATGCATTTCTTGATGATATCCCCGAAGCCTATATCATTACCAACAGTGGAGATCGTTACTGCAGTAGGTTTTTTTCTGTGAATAAACTCTGTTTGATGCCTGTATCCGGTTAGAAAATTATTGTATATCTCATCATCAAAGAATCTATCCTCTTTACCTTTGGATTGTCGAAACCTTTCATTGTATGCTTGACTACTGATTTGAGATCCATCTATATCTTTTATTTTTGCCCCAGAGCATGATACCGATTCGCTGGTACTCATACTCATTTGATCTGCAATCAAATATGGATACGAGATGGTAGAGACATGACACCTATTATCTTTGGTGTCGGTATAAGACTTGTATTTGTGCGCCCCCTCACCCGATGCGAACGAATCCCCCAGCGCAAGGTATTCATACATTACCGGTGTCATACCGGCAGGGTTCATGAGGTACTGGACTCTGTTGCGAACCCCGTCTTTTAGTACCGTCGCCCAAAAACTGACCGTGTGATTATCTATAAACCTAAACGTAGTAGCACCAACAAAGCCAGGTATCTTTTTTACCATGTCAGGCCTGATGTCCTTAGAGGAGCATTTCTTCATACCATACTGATTAACTGATTCAGTACCGCACGAAGCTAGGTCATGAATATTGATTTGACCGGCAGAATTAGCTACTAGCACGTATCTGCCATCACCGGATATCGTTGTTCCAACGCTACCTGACCCCACGAAGTAATTGATGGTCGTTGCGAACACCAGTGCTTCCTGGGTCTCTGTATCTATTCTCACTGTTCCATGTATCGCGGAATCTGCGGCCACATATCTGGCATTACTCGAGTAGCTCATAGAGGCGTATTTAAAAGTTATGAACTTACCTTGCTCGTCTTTGATAGGTATTCGTTCAATACCGTGCTTAAGGCGAAATTCACGCTCTCCGTATGTCACAGGATACACATCGTACGCGTCTGCATAGTTAGGTGTTATGTACATATAAGAGCCTGCATAACTTGCATAATCTAGGGACAGCGCATAGCTAGCCCTGGGGATGGGCATAACACCCATACTTGCACCGTTCGTATGCTTAGGTTTTCCGTATATGCTGGTGCCAGGAACTTTCATATGTCCCGTGGTTGTTACCGACCCAAACTGCGCTTCCACCACACACGCCTGCTGGGTGAGGGGAGGGGTAGTGCCGTATCGTGGCCGAGTGGTTATCTCACGCCATTCACAATCGATGCGATCATTAATGCTGTATGGCGGCTCTTTACCAGCCGGCAATTCTTTCACTTTTGTAAATTCAGGCACATCACGGTTAAGCCAAGCAGATCCGGTGGCGCCCACATCTGCGTACAAGGGAACGGCGATTCCAGCACAAAAAACAGCAAGAATGCCAACAATTACGCTTTTACTGCATACTCCCATATAAACCCTCAAAACTGCTTATATGTATAAACAACTAGGTATAAAAAGCAATAGCTTAATCTATGACAGGGTACAACTCTATATTTGAGTCACCGCCACAACTTAACCCAATAGACAGGGTATTCGAATCGACTAAAGCGTAGGACGTAAAACAGCTTATACTGTTAAATTTCAGGGCGCTTTGGCTGAAACTGTCATTAATCGTCTCGAATTTTATCTCAGATACCTTACCGGACCTTTCTTTATAAAGAGGTGTGCCGATTCTTACTGCAGTATTGTTAGCAATGACCTCAGCTTCGTTAACACTTTTAACTTCAAAAATAAGTACTTTACCGTAGTGGCAAGTTCTGTAGCCCTTTTCAAACCCGAAACTATGATATACGCAACCATTATCGTTATTTTCACTCCTAGCTTCACCATTTGTTATCTGTATTTCAGATGCCTGATTATTGATATATGCCTCGGCGCGGGCAAAGTCTTGACGGTTCTGCCGGATTTCAAGCGGTCTTTGAATCAGAAGGTAAAACAGCAAGTAACAGGTCGCTAGTACCGGAATAACGATCGCTAAGGTAAAAATTATTTTCTTTTTAGTCCACTTGGAGGACTGTTTTCTTACTGTTTTCATATCCACATTCTACACACCATAAGCACTATTGTGGAATTACTGTTGCGAGCATATAGTTAAAGACAATAAATAAAGGCATACCAATGGCAACAAACACAGATCAAAACGGCTTCGGTTTCCTCGGAGTTCTGTTACTGTTTGTGACTGTAGGGCTGATAATTGGTGCCGGAGTGTATGTGTTTGGCAGAAACCAAGCTCCAGACAAGTTTCCGAGCCTGTCAGACGCCTCGGTAGAGCAAGCCCCTCGTGGCGAAATAGAGTTCCCACAACTCGGTGTAAAGATGAAGCTTCCCGAGGAAATTCAGGACATTCAGTATGTCTATATGCAAAAAGACGGCAGTGACCGTCCCCAAGACTACCTAAGCTTTACAAGCCGTACTGTAAAACAGAACGGAACCTGCGGCACCGATATCGGCAGCCTCGGCACACTCACTAAGTTTGAGCTGAGTGAAACTGTGGAAGCACCAAACGGCGAACGCATCCCGCCAGCCGAACTCGGCGCCGTTAAGGTGCGCGATCACCTATATCTCTATGAAACGCCCCGCGACTCATGCCTCGTAGCAGGCAATAACCTCGAATCCGATGCCGCTCTTAAGAAGCAGATAAATGCTCTCAAAGAAGCAGTGAAAACGCTGGAAGCAATTTAAGGACATCGTATGAAAATCAACCATAAAGGCTTTGGAATAGTTGAAGTTTTACTGGCAATCATTGCAGTAACATTGCTCGTTGGCGTGGGTTACTACGTAACAACAAATACCAGCAAAAGGGCAAATACAAACCTACAACAATCTAGCAATGTGACACCCGCAACAGAAGATAAAACGGCACAGGCTAAAGAGAATAACAGCCAAGAGGGATATCTGGTAATTAAGGAGTTAGGATTTAAAATTAAACTGACAGACAAAATCAGTGATCTAATATATGTTGTTGAGACCGAAACCAGCAACCCGGGCGGGCCCTACAAAATAGCTCGAATATCTTCAAAACAGATAGCGGCAATTGATCCGCAATGCGGCCCAGAATCATCTGTATTAGGACTATTCACAAAAAAAGATGGGCATTACCAAGAGTCCGAGTTTGAGAATGCATCTTTTTACAAGCGTTTCGATGGTTATCATATAGCCTATTACGAGCCAAGGAGTTCATGCAGTGTAAAAGAGGAAGCCGGTAAGATACAGTACGAACTAAGAAGCATAATGATAGAAGCAGCTAAGACCCTTGAGGAGCTATAAGAGAGTATGAAAAAAGATCAAACAGGTTTCGGAGTACTTGAAGCGCTACTAACGCTGATTCTAATTACGCTGATTGTCGGGGTAGGATTCTACGTAAAGAGTAATATTGGCAGGCAGCAACCAACAAGTGATGTAACTTCTGAAAAGGCAGAGACCCGGCCTGAAGATAAAGATCAAACAATAGCCTCTATGACCGTAACCGCCACCTCAAGAAATAACCACTTTTCATTGAATATTCTTGATGGCTGGAAGGTTACGAACGACACTGAATCTGACCGACTCACGGCACTAGGGTTGGAGAACATAACCTACGCCCCCAATACACCCGCAACAGTAATTAATGATATAGCATTTCGGGGCGGGGGCCCTACGGCTGCATACTTCTCAATACAGTTGACAGATCCTACGGTTGAAAATTCTGCTGAGGAAGACGAAGAATTTGTAACGAACGAAGGACTAAAAGGTAAAAAGAGCCTCACGGTCTCTGGGGGGTATGAGGGTGAAGGTGTGAGTATTGCAAAAGGTACGAAGTTTTACGGTTTTCGTTTCACCAAGAAAGATAAAGTCATCGTTGCCAATTATGTCGTAGCGCCCAACGAGCCTGATCAAATAAAGCTCGTTGAAGATATGATGAAAACACTAAAAGTAAACTAGGAAGACCGCTATGAAAAACAATCAAAAAGGATTCGGAGTATTTGAAGTAATAATACTAATAAGTGTTTTAGCGGCACTTATACTTGCAGGATTTAGTTTTGCTAACTCGCGGAATAAAGATGGCGTACCTTCTCCTTTATCTCAAGTTAGTGAGGATACGCAAAACACTAGTCTAAGCGAAGAGCTTGAGGCAGGTGAACTTCTAGAAGATCTAGAGCTTTCTCTTGCCAGCGTCGATGATCTTAACAAGCTTCCAGTAAAAACTCCTGAAACTTTCAAAGCATACCTAAATGGAGTGCTATCAAAGAATGTGGGTAGCTCAGGCTGCTATACGCTCGTATCAATTAATAAAATAAGTAGTACAAATGTGCTTGGTGGTATGGAAAGTGTAGACGCAGAAACACTCAAGCATGAGAACTGCTTTGGTGGAGCAGGGACTGTCTGGTATTTGAAAGATGGGACATGGAAGAATGAGGGTAAACAAGCCATGGTGAGTTGTGATTCTATTCTAGAGAACAAGATTTACAGTGAATTCATAAACACTTGTGCTGGCCCTGCGCCAAATTACGAAGAGTCTGGTAACCCTAACGGTTCAATATCCCAACTCAAGACCCAGTAAGAAATCTTTTTCTACTTCTTGGTGTGCCACCAAACAACTATTTCATCCCAGTGATAGGTTAGGTAAATAAAAGCAATTACGGCTGTAACGCCAGCCAAAAATGCGGATAAAGCCACAGACACGAATGCAGACGCAATTGAAAGCAGCGCCAACACCACAATTGCTTTGATCAATACCGAAGTATCCCGTCTCATATTTTTAGAACTGTTTTGTACACTTCAACCGTCTCTGTGGCCATTTTACGCCAGGAGTATTGGCTTAGTACCATTTTTCCTTCTTTCACTAACAGCGAGGCCATTTCTTTGTCCGTAAGTACGGATTCTATTTTGCTTGCCATATCTGATGGGTCTGTGGGGTCGAAGTACACGGCCGCATCCTTGTATACCTCGGGCAGGCAGGTCGCATTGCTGCTCACTACCGGGCAGCCATGGGCCATTGCCTCCAAGCCCGGCAATCCAAAGCCTTCGGACAGAGAAGGGAACACGTAGGCCGCAGCATTTTCATACAGCCACTTCAGCTCTTCATCGGTTACAAAGCCGGGAAAGTGCATGGACGATCGGGCTGGTGAGCCGGCAACCGAGTTTTCCAGCTCCAGATAATACTGTTCTTTCTTCCCTGCCAGTACCAAATTTAATTCACCAAGTGAAGTTTTAAGAATTTCAAAGGCTTTTATGAGATTCTGTAGATTTTTATGAGGAAAGGCCGAGCCAACATAGAGAATGAACGGCTGGCTGATTTTGGCCGGTTTTTGAGCTTTTACGTTCAGTGGCGGTTCGCTGGCCTCATAGGTGACGGTAATTTTATCCTTAGTGAACGGTTGTAGTCTTGTCAGGTCTTTGGCCACGTACTCCGTAGGAACAATTATCCTCATGGATTTCTTGTGGCTCCACCAGAACAGGAACTTATAGAGCAAGCGCTTGACCCAGAATATCGGCAGCGGCGTGCTGCCGGCACGCACGAACCGCAGCATCGTGAGATCATGCGTGGTCGTGACGATGTTGCCAAAATAAAACAACGGTTGTTGCGTCATGGTGAAATGCACTAGGTCCGGCTTGAGTTGCTTGAGCTGCCGGGTAAATCGAATCTGCTGGAAGATGCTAAAAGAGAACTGGGCGTAAGGACACGGAACGGTAGAGAAGTTGTTGGTGGTTGGCTTCCAGGGATCATCAGGCTGTAGTAAAACCGTATAGCGGTTCTCCCCACCCACTTCTTGCAAATGTTCAATCAGACGGTCGACATATCTTCCGGTACTGCTCCGCCGTATCCTTGCATCAATGACAATATGCATAACATCAGTTTACAATAGGGTAGACACATGAAGAATTGGGAATCAAGACTATTTAAAGCCGGGCTTTATATTTTTTATGGGCTGCTTGCCTATATGCCACTCCACATATTGCTTTCTACATGGGTTGGTACTAGTTTTGATATTCTACCTGCCGCTAAAGTATTTAAAGAAGTTGCACTGATAGCCGGATTTTTGTGTGCCGCAGCAGCAGCTATTACTAAGCCGTGGTTTCGGGATTTCTTAAAAGATAGGTTAATATGGCTGATTGCCGCATATGCCGCACTAACACTATTGCTGGCAGCGCTAAAGCCGACCGATCAAGACGCAGAAATACTGGGCGTTGTATACAACCTGCGTTTCTTACTGTTTTTCATATATGCAGGTCTGCTTGCCGGGCTTTATGACGTCAAGAAACTGCTGCACAAATCTCTTATTATTGCGCTTGCCGTAGGGATATTCGTTTCATTATTCGGGGTCATTCAATATGCTGTGCTTCCAACAGATGCATTAACTAAAGTAGGGTATAGCCGTGAAAACGGTGTGTTGCCAGCGTTCTTCATAGACGACAAGCCAGACTTAGAGCGCATCATGTCCACCGTCCGAGACCCAAACTCTTTGGGTTCATATTTGATTATCATCACTTCCCTTGCGCTCAGCTTGTTTTTTGGCACCAGGCAAAAAGATAAGGCCAGAGTCTTTGCCGGCATTTCGTTGCTTGGGCTACTGGCGCTGTTGCTCACGTTTTCACGTAGTGCTTGGCTTGGCTTCATTTTTGCGGCTGTAGTTATACTTTTCTTTCTGAAGCCGCTTAAGGAATACCTGCAGCAATATAAAAAAGCGCTCAGTATTATCTTTGTATCTTTGATACTTGTACTCACATTAGCGGCCATAACCTTCAAAGACAGCTATTTTGTACAGAACGTCATCTTCCATGCAGATCAATCAACCGTCCTCGAGGATCCTAATGAGCTTAGGGTGCGCTTCTGGCAAGAGTCTGTTGCAAACATAACACAGAACCCGGCGGGCACCGGCCCAGGCACTGCCGGCTTAGCCTCAATCCGTAATAATGTGCAGGGAACAGAACTGAACGAAAACTAT
>Ga0247718_1000008_pt1 | contig 70215 bp, 75 predicted proteins | sample 21E_DmetaG_FD_189045 | JGI IMG/M metagenome (GOLD analysis project Ga0247718, IMG submission 189045) | Soil microbial communities from hillslope of Landscape Evolution Observatory, University of Arizona, Oracle, AZ, United States - 2-1-E_D | ecosystem: Engineered > Artificial ecosystem >...
TCACCTGGCCGCGCAGTACCGCGGGCGCAGACTCAGGAATCCCTGGCGGCTCCTTGAAGAATTCCTTCGGTACCTTGGTGAGCGCGACGTCCATGAATTCGCGCCACATCGGAGCCACGATGTAGCCGGCGATCTCCTTCACCATCGGGCTGTTGTCGTTGTTTCCGGCCCATACCGCAACCGCAAGCGTCGGGGAGTAGCCCACCGTCCAAGCGTCGCGCGACTCGTTCGTGGTACCGGTCTTCGCTGCCACGTCGTAATCGGAAAAGGCGAGCGGATTGTTGATGTTGTAGGACGGAACGCGGGCCTGGTTGTCGGACATGATGTCCGCCATCTGGCGCGCGACCTCAGGGCTTATCGCCTGCACCGGGTTCGGCGTGAACTTCTCGATTACGCGGCCGCGCATATCCCTGATCTCGAGTATGCCTGTCGGCGGATTGCGCACGCCGTCATTCGCGAACACGCCCATCGCGCTCGCCATCTCCAAGGGCGAGACCTCAGCCGCGCCGAGCGCGAACGAGAGTCCGTAATCCTTCGCCTCGCCCAAGGTAGAGATACCCATACGGCGAGAGAGATCGATGACGTTATCGATGCCAGCAAGATAGAGCGCCTTCACGGCAGGGATGTTGATCGACTGCGCGAGCGCGGTGCGGAAGGTCATCGGGCCGCGGAACGTGAGGTCGTAGTTCTGCGGCGCGTAGCAGGGCGCGGTGCTGTTCGATACGTCTGACGGGGAACAGGCGGTAGAGAACTGGGTCGGCACATCGAAGATCACGGTCTCCGGCGTGTAGCCCTTCTCGATTGCCGCGGCATACACGAACGGCTTGAACGCGGAGCCCGGCTGGCGCGGCGCGACCGCAACGTTGTAGTTGCCGGGGATCACCTCATCGAAGTAGTCGCGCGAACCCACCATCGCGAGGATCTGGCCGGTCTTCGGGTCGATCGCGACGAGGGCGGCGTTCGAGGCGTTGAAGCGCGCGGTGTTCTCGAGCGCACGTTCCTTCACGATGCTCTGCGCCGCATTCTGGAGGTCGACATCGAGCGTCGTGATGACCGACAGGCCCTGCGTCACCACATCCGGACCGTACGTGTCCTCGAGCAGCTGCTCGATGTAGAAGACGAAGTGCGGCGCGATGATCGAATTATTCTGCTGGCGGCTGAAGACCACGGTCTCGGCCTGGGCCGCACGCATCTCCTCCTCGGTGATGTAGCCGAGGTGCTCCATGCGCTCGAGCACGTAGTCCTTGCGCTCGTCGAGGCGCGCGCGGTTATTGCCGTACGGCGAGAAGAACGTGGGACGCTGCGGAATCGCGGCAAGGTACGCCGCTTCAGCGAGCGAGAGGTCGTTCGCTGATTTCCCGAAGAAGGCGCGCGCGGCGACCTCCGCGCCGTAGAGCGTGCCGCCATACGGCGTGACATTGAAGTAGAACTCGAGGATCTGGTCCTTGGTGTATTTCTGCTCGAGCTTCCAGGCGAGGATCCACTCCTGGATCTTGCGGATGGCCGTCTTATTGCCCGAAAGGATGGTGTTCTTCACCACCTGCTGGGTGATGGTGGAGCCGCCCTGCGCTAGGGAGAGGGTGGTGATGTCCACCCAGATAGCGCGCGCGATCGCCGTGAAGGAGACGCCGCTGTGGTTATAGAACTCAGAGTCCTCGATCGCGATCGCCGCCTTCTGGAGGTTTGGCGAGATCTCCGTGAGCGGCACGACATTCCTGCGGACATCATGATTCAGGTCGTAGAGCACGGTCTTCCCCTCGCGGTCATAGATCTTCGTGGACTGCGCTACCTTGCGCGAGTCGAAGGAGTTGAGGTCCGGAATCGGCGTGAATGCGGCCCAGAGGATGCCGATGCCGGCGAGCAGCATGAGCCCGCCCACTGCGATGAACGCGAGCCTGAGGTACGGGTGGGGATTCTCCAGGTGCTTGCGCACGTCGAGTTTCTTGCGGGATCGTTTCGTCATAATGGGCACATGCTAGCACGGAAAACGGCCCCAGAACGGGGCCGTTTCCTTACATCATGTCCGAGTCCTCGAGCTCCTCGTCGTCGATGTCGTCATCGCCATCGAGGTCGCCGTCGAGCTCATCCTCTTCGGTCTCGTCGTCGAGGAGCGGAAGCTCAGTGTCCTCAAGCTCGTCCTCAAACTCGTTGTCCGTCATGCTACGCAAATTAGGCCTAATCATGCTCACGCAGGGTGCAGAGCCCCTCTATTGTGAGAGACGCACGGATCTTTGCAAGCTTACCGGGTGCGCTGTGTGGACAGTGCGCAGATCGCAAGCGCGATCGCATCGAGTTCGTCATCAAGACGCTTCTTCGGAGGGAGGGTAATGAGGCGCGGTACCATCGCAGCGACCGCTTTCTTGTCGGCGGCTCCGTATCCCGTAACCGCGAGCTTCACTTGCTGCGGGGAATGCTCGGAAACGGAAAGTCCTGCTTCCGCTGCGGCGGATAGCGCCGCACCGCGCGCCTCAGCAACGCCAAGCGCACTCCTTTTATTGTTCGTGCTCCAGAAAAGCGACTCAATAGCCACTGTTTCTGGGTTATAGGCGCTGATCGCTTCGGCTACGGCGTCATGGATATGCGCGAGTCGCTCCTCGGGCGCCCCCTTTGGCGGGGAGACGCAGTTGCTCCATATATGGGTAGGTCGCGAGGGATCGCCCTCGATAACCGCAAGACCCATGCGATCGAATCCCGGGTCTATGGCGAGCACCCGCATGGCTACTCGCTCTCGGAGCTCTCGTACCCGCGCGCGTTCGTGAAGACGCGCTGCACGTCGTCATGCTCGTCAAAGAGGTCGAAGATCCTGCCGAGCGCCTCCTCATCCTCTTCCGAAAGATCCATCAAGGGCTCGTTCGGCGCGTAGGAGCCGTCGGGCGAGCGGGTGAACGCCCAGGCCGCGGATCCCTGGCCGCCCAGTTCGTAGCCGTTCTTCGAGATGAGGTGCTTTATTTCCTGCGTCGTGCGGTTCGTGTTGTCGGTTAGCGCGTCCACGATAATCGCGGTACCGCCCGGGCCATAGAACTCGTACACGGTCTGCGAGAGATCACCCGCTTCTTTAGAGGTGCCTTTGGATACGGCGCGCTCGATATTGTCCTTAGGCATATTTACTGCCTTCGCGCGCTCGATAGCGCTCACGAGGGAGGGAAGCGACATGTTGCCGTTCGCCTTCTTCGCTTCAAGGGTGATGAGGCGCGCATAGCGCGAGAATACTTTGGAACGCGCTGCGTCGGTTACTGCCTTCTGGCGCTTAATCTGCGCCCATTTGCTGTGTCCTGCCATAGAGAAACTATAACAAATTAGGTTTCAGGTTCGATACCTGGTCTGCCAGCAATATTTATTTATAAGAAAAGGACCCACACACCGTGCGGGCCCTTGCCGTTCCAAGTTTTCTTGCAGGTATCTTTGATTCAATGATTCTGAGTCCTTTGTTTCGTTGCCGCGCGGGCTGCATGCCTGAGGGGAGTCGAATTACTCCCCTCAGGGTTGAAGTCCTGCGTAACTTCAAATGACGTCGAGTCTTAAGTCCTGGAGTACTTTGATGAGGTGTTCGTATGACGGAGCTAGGAACGTATCCTTAAGTTCATCATAGAAAACATCTCTCCAAGTAAATCCATGAGTATCTCCGCAATCACAGTTAAACATCTGTGCGTCTGGTTTAGGACGTACGGGTAATCGTACAAGTAGATCGCCCGGTTCGTCTTTATAGACTGTAAAGATGCCTGATTCCTGTTCTATAACGTTAAGAACAGTTGATTGGGTAACATCGAGCTCGACAAGAATGCGAGAGCTCATTTGATACCTCCGTAAGTTGGATATTGCTTTGGAAGGAACAATGGATATATTATACAAATTTATCCAATGGTGTCAAGTAGAAAAGTTCCAGCATCGGCCCAGACTCCGGGCAAATTACCCCTGCAAATACTCTTTTCCTTTACTTGTAAGAATACGCCCCCTCGGAGAGCGCTCAACGAACCCGAGCCTCAAGAGATACGGCTCATACACGTTCTCAACGGTATCCGGGTCCTCATGGAGCGCAGACGCAAGCGCGCGGATGCCCGCAGGACCGCCCTTGAACGCGTCGCGAAGCGTCTCAAGATACCTGCGATCGTCCTTGGTAAGGCCGAGGGTATCGATGCCGAACAGCTCGCACGCGAGATCCGCTACTTCAGCGGAGAGCGGCCTGTTCTCTACCTGCGCATAGTCACGCACGCGTTTCAAGAGGGCGTTCGCGACGCGTGGCGTAGCGCGGCTTCTCGAGGCGACGCGCTCAATAACTTCGTCTGGGGCCTCAAGGTTAAGTACGCCCGCAGAGCGGCGGATGATCCGCCTCAGGTCGTCGTCCGTATAGAAATCGAGCTGATACACGCCGCCGCCGAAGCGGGAGCGGAGCGGGGAAGAGAGCTGTGCGACGCGGGTGGTGGCGCCCACGAGCGTGAACGGCGGAAGCGCGAGCTCGACCGTGCGGGCAGATGGTCCCTTGCCGAGCACGATATCGAGCGAACCGGACTCAAGGGCAGGGTAGAGGAGCTCTTCTACCTTAGAAGAGAGCTGATGGATCTCGTCGATGAAAAGGACCGTGCCCGGCTCGAGATTGGTGAGGATCGATGCCAGGTCGGCTGCGCGCTCGATAGCCACGCCCGAGGTCGATTTGAGCGGGGCGTCGAGGGATGCGGCCACGAGATGGGCCAGGGTCGTCTTGCCGACGCCCGGCGGACCATAGAAAAGGATGTGTTCCGGCATATCCCCGCGCTTCTTCGCGGCCTCTAATACGACGGAAACATTGGCTTTTACGTGCCCCTGGCCCACATAGTCGTCCCAAACGGAAGGGCGAAGCGCCGCGTCGAGCGCCTGATCTCTATACTTAGGGCCTTCAGAGGGACTTGACATAAAATTGCACTATGCTACCATTCTATCACACCGGCTCCTTCATACGGGCCGATTTTCTTTTGATCGCGCATAGCACCCTCTAGGCAAGGCTTGACGGCTTCAGGGCGTTTCCCCAAGGACCTTCTGGTACCGCGCTTGTTCGCGGAGCGCTGGGAGCATCCTCAGGCGACTCGTTCACCTTCCCGTTTTCGGGAAGGAGTGCCTGGAGGGTACTGTGCAGGATCTCGAGTGAATGCGCAGAAGCATACGCACGCCACGGCGTGCGTTTTGCGTTTTATGCGCGCTACAATATATCTATGACCGCGGACGATATAAAGCGTGCGTACGATGAAGCCGTGCAGGAGGTGCTGCTTGCGCATCAGAAGGCGGTAGCGAGCGTCCTTGGGGAAGAGCAGCAGCACAAGGAGGCCGAGGATCTCGCCGCTGTCCGCGCCCGTCTCATTGAGCATCTGCCATGAACCCGATCGAAGCGGCACCCAAAGCGCCCGAGACGCACGAGACAGAGCCAGCTGCTCTAGAGAGCCTCGAGGCGCTCAGTATCGATGCCGGACGGCACGATCTCGTGGTTGTCGCCGAGGACCTGCGTGCGCAGCGTTTGATACAGGAGACCTTCCCGCCGGAGAAGCGCGCGGCAGCTTCATTGGAGGTGCGCGAGAGATCCAAAGAAGCACGGGACACCCTAAAGAGGCTGCGCGTCGCCGCGGCGCTGGCTACGACGCTTCTTGCCATGTCTCCGCAGGAGGCTACGGCGAAAGAACAGGAGCCCATAACCGCAGAGATGCTCGCAGAGCGCCCGGAGCGGCTCGAGGAGCTCCTTGAGGGAGTGCTCGTGTCCATAGCGCACGAGCAGGCGAACGCGCCGCGACCGGAACTCGCGCCGCTTCAGGAAGAGAGCAGCGAAGTGTTGCGCCGCATACAGGACGGGCGCAAGGAAAGCGGAAGGTACGGCACGCTTGCGCTTAAGGTGGGCGAGACTGCGGCACGGGCGCTTGCATCCGCAGCGGGCTTCGGCCTCGGCGTTGCCGGCTACGACATCATCAAGGAAATAGCGAAAGCGGTCCGCGAACGCAACGCCTAGCCGCGCGGCATATCCACCACGCGCAGCACCTCGTCGAGCGAGGTGGTGCCATCAAGCGCCTTCAAGACGCCGTCCTGCGCCATGGTGAGGTAGCCCTGCCGACGCACCGACTTTGCGATATCGCCTTCGCTCGGGTTGTCCCTGAGGAAGGTGCCGAGCTCGTCATCCATGAAGATCGCTTCGTGCACGCCGACGCGGCCGCGGTACCCGGTCTGATCAGGAGACTGCGGATCCGGTACCCAGAGCTGATTGGTTACCGCCGGGATAAGCGACCTGTCCTCTATCGTCGCAAGTACGCGATCGATAACCGCCTGCTGCTCTTCGGTTGCGGGCACCTGTTTCCGTGCTTCTGGGTCGAGCCTGCGCACGAGGCGCTGGGCCATGGCTACCGACACGGAAGACGCGAAGGTCTTCGGGTCAACGCCGAGATCGACAAGGCGCGGGAACGTGCCTGCGGCATTGTTGGTGTGGAGCGTGGAGAACACGAAGTGGCCGGTGAGGGCTGCCTGTACGGCGGTCTCCGCGACCTCGGCGTCGCGAATCTCGCCCACCATGATCACGTCCGGATCCTGGCGAAGCACGGAGCGCAGTCCCGAGGCGAACGTATAGTCCTTCCCGTCGGTCTGGGTCTGCACGATACCGGGGAGGTGGTACTCGATCGGGTCCTCGATCGTGACGATCTTAATCTCCGGCGTGTGAATGTGCCGCAGGAACGCGTAGAGGCTCGTCGTCTTACCGGAACCGGTAGGACCGGTAACGAGAAGCATGCCCGTGGGGCGCACGATCTCGTGCTTCAGGCGATCGAGCAGCTTCGGGTGGATGCCCAGGTTCTCGAACGAGACGCCGAGGATGCTCGGGTCGAGGATACGCATCACAAACGACTCGCCGTACGCGCCCGGGATGAGCGAGGTGCGGATCTCGACCTCGGCGTCGCCCACCGGCACCGAGAAGCGGCCGTCCTGCGCACGATCGCGGATATTGAGCTTGAGGCCCGAAAGGAGCTTGATGCGAGACGAGAGGAGCTGGTAGGTGTGCGCATCGAAGGTGTAGGCGTCCGTGAGCTGGCCGTCGAGCCTAAGGCGCAGGCGCACCGCCGTCTCCTCCGGCTCGATATGGATGTCGGAAGCCTTGAGCGAGAACGCGGTCGCAAGCACGAACTCGAGCACGCGGGACACCTGCGCGCGAGCGCCGGTAACCAAGGTCTCGTCAAGCTTCGCTCTAAGGAGCGAGAGGCTCGTGAGCTCGTCGCGCATGCGTGCGAGCTCGTCGCCGCGAATATCGAACACGCCGGCCTTGGTCTCGGTCGCCTGGGAGAGCTCCGCGTACCGCGCATACGCGCGCTCAAGGCTCTTCTTGGATACCAGGAAGCGGGTCAGCAGGTACCCGTTGTTCTCGAGCGCGTGCTCGATGTCCTTGAGCAGGGCGGTGTTCGGGTTGCGGAAGGCGATCGAGAGATGCTTGCCGGTCTTCTCGAACGCCACGACCTCTGCCTGGCGCGCCTCCTTCTCCGGGATGAGGCGAAGCGCGTCCACATTGAGCGGCACGACGGTGAGGTCGGTGTAGCCGATGCCGTACTTCTCGGAGAGGAGTCGCGCGAGGTCTTCCTCCTCCTGTTCGTGCACGGCAGCGAGCTTCCGCTCCTCTTCGGCAGTATCAAAATGAGCAGTCATTAGCTGCATCATACCGCGCCGTCGCGCGCGTTCCTACGTCACTTGGTACAATTGCTGCATGAGGCAGTCCCAGACCCTGGCAGACCTTCCGGCGCTCGCGCGCGAGGCGACGGCGTTCGTCGAGAGCCTCCTTCCGAAGGAGGAAGGGGCGACGCTCGTCACCCTGTCCGGGGACCTGGGGGCAGGGAAGACGGCGTTCACGCAGGCGGCAGCGCGAGCGCTCGGCGTAGAGGAGCCGGTTACGAGCCCTACGTTCGTGCTCGCCAAGTCGTATGCGCTTCCCGAGGGACTCGCGTTCCGCACGCTGCTGCACGTCGACGCGTACCGCCTTTCGGGCGGGAAGGACCTTGCGCGCATCGGCGTTACGGATGCGCGCACGGACACCGGCACGCTCATCTTCCTTGAATGGCCGGAGATCGTGGCGGACGGGCTCCCGCCTGCCGATGTCGCCATAACGCTCGCAGCCAACGATGACGGCACGCGCACCATTTCCTATGCCTAAGAAGGAAACGAAACGCCTCGTGCTCCTAGACGCGCACGCCATCATCCATCGCGCGTATCATGCGCTCCCGGACTTCACCGGCCCTGATGGCCAGCCGACCGGCGCGCTCTACGGCCTGTCGACGATGCTGCTACGCATCGCAACGGAACTTAAGCCCGACTACCTCGCGGCCTGCTACGACCTGCCGAAGCCCACGGTGCGCCATGAAGCGTACGACGGATACAAGGCAGGGCGCGGCCCGACCGACGATGCGCTCGCGACGCAGCTCTCCACTTCGCGCGCCGTGTTCAAGGCGTTCTCCATACCTATTTACGAGAAAGAGGGGTTCGAGGCGGACGATATCCTGGGGACGGTTGTGGAGAAGTACAAGGACGATCCGAGCATCGAGATCGTTATCGCGTCTGGCGACATGGATACCATGCAGCTCATAGAAGGGAAGAAGGTGCAGGTATACACCCTTAAGAAAGGACTCAACGATACGATCCTGTACGACGAGGCTGCCGTGCGTGAGCGCTACGGGTTCGGTCCCGAACTCATACCTGACTTCAAGGGTCTTCGTGGCGACCCTTCGGACAACATCAAGGGCGTACCCGGGATCGGCGAAAAGACGGGCTCAGACCTTGTACAGAAGTTCGGGAGCGTCGAGGCGCTCTACAAGGTGCTTGCCAAAGACGAGGCCAAGGTGCTTGCCGCGGGCATCAAGCCGCGCATCGTGAACCTGCTCAAGGAACACGAAGAGGACGCGCGCTTCTCGAAGTCGCTCGCAACCATCCGCACCGACGCGCCCATCTCGTTCTCGTTCCCGAAGAAGCATTGGCGCGAATGCGTCTCGCTTCCGGAACTGCTCGCGCTCTTTGACGAGCTCGGGTTCCGCTCGTTGAGGACCCGGGTAAAGAACGTGTTTGAGGGAGGGGCGGAAGACGAAGAAGACGCGTATGAGGACGAGCCCGAAGAGGAGGAAGAGGTCCCCGAGGAGCGACTTGAGGAAGCGAAGGTGATGCTCTGGCTCCTATATTCGGATTTTACGAACCCCACCCTCGACGACATCCTTGCGTACACGAAGGCGAAGAGTTTCGACGAAGCGTACGAAACCCTCACGAAAGGGATCGCAGAGACCGGAAGGCTCAAGGAGCTCTACGATACGATCGAGCATCCGCTCATCGGCATCATCAAGCGCATGCACGAGTGCGGCGTGCGCATCGATACCGCGGTGCTTTCCGAGCTCCGCGACAGGTACCGCAAGGAATTGGCCGTGATCGAGAAGCGCATCTACAAGGCGGCGGGCAGGGAGTTCAACATCAGCTCCCCGAAGCAGCTCGGCGAGGTGCTCTTCGACGAGATGGGGCTCGTGGCGAAAGGGCAGAAGAAGACCGCGACCGGGCAGCGCTCGACGAAGGAGTCCGAGCTCGAGAAGATTCGCGACCTCCATCCTATCGTCGCGGACGTGCTCGAGTTCCGCGGCCTGCAGAAACTCCTGTCGACCTATATCGAGGCGCTCCCGCCGCTCCTTTGGGAAGACGGACGGCTCCATGCCCAGTTCCTGCAGTACGGCGCGGTAACCGGGCGCATGGCGAGCCAGAATCCGGGCCTGCAGAACATACCGATGCGCACCGAGCGGGGCAGGGCCATACGTCACGCATTCATACCGCGCGACGGCTTCACGCTCGTCGGCCTCGATTACTCGCAGATCGAGCTGCGCATCGCCGCGATCCTCTCGGGCGACGAGAAGCTCATCGAGATATTCAAGAGCGGCCGCGACGTGCATCGCGAGGTCGCGGCGGCGGTCTTTAATGTCGCGCCGGACGCGGTTGATTACGAGATGCGCCGCAGGGCGAAGATCATCAACTTCGGCATCCTCTACGGCATGGGCGTGAACGCGCTCAAGACGCAGCTCGGCACGACGCAGTCCGAAGCGCACACGTTCTATGACGATTATTTCGCTACGTTCGATACGCTCGCCAAGTACCTCGAGTCGACGCGCGGGTTCGCGCGCAAGCACGGCTATACCGAGACGCTGTTCGGCCGCCGCCGCCAGTTCCCGGAGATGAAGTCGCCCCTGCCGTACGTGCGCGCGCAGGCCGAGCGCATGGCGATCAACGCGCCCATCCAGGGGACCCAGGCAGACATCATCAAGCGCGCCATGGTGGAGGTGGATCGGTATCTCGTCGAGTCAAAGCAGACCGAGGACGCGCACCTCCTGCTGCAGGTGCATGACGAGCTCGTGTACGAGGTGCGCAACGATCGCGTGGCGGAGCTTGCGCAGAAGATCCGTTCGGTCATGGAGGAGGCCTTCCCGAAAGAGAAGGCCGAAGGGGTGCCGATACTGGCAGAGGCGAAAGCAGGACCTACCTGGGGCGATATGCAGCCGCTATGATCTACCTCTTTCACGGAAGCGATGTCGGAAGGGCGCGCGCCAAGGCGTTCGCGTGGGTTACCGCCGCGCGGCTCAAGGCCCCCGATGCGGCGTACGTGCGCCTCGAGGGGGATGAGATAACCGAAGCGGCGCTGCGGGACGCCATCAGTTCGCAGGGCCTGTTCTTCTCGAAGTCGCTCGTGCTTCTGGACGACCCGTTCCGGACCAAGGAGAGCGCCGAGGTGGTTTCCCGGCTTAGGGACGAGCTCGTATCCTCCGAGAACCCCATAGGCATACTCGCGCCAAAGCTCGCTGCGGCGCAGCTGCGGGACCTCGAGCCGGTTGCCGCGAAGGTATTCCGCGAGGATGCGGCAGCGAAGCCCGCGCGCGGATTCAACAGCGCGCTCGTTAACGCGCTTGGGAACCGGGACGGGAAGACGCTCTGGAAAGAGATACTCAAAGCGCTTCGCGCGGGAGACGTGCCCGAAACAGTGCACGGCCTTCTCCATTGGAAGGCGCGGGACCTGATGCAGAAGGGAAGTCCGCGCTGGTCCAAGGAAGAGGCCCGTGAGCTCTCCGTGTCCCTGATCGAGCTCGTTGCCGGCGCGCGATCGGGAGACCTGCCGCTTTCGCAGTCCCTTGAGCGCTTCGCGCTCTCGCTCCGCTAGCTATGGAAGAGGTCGTATTCGTAACGGGGAACACCGGAAAGCTCGAGGAGGTGCGACGCTTCCTCTCGATCCCCGTGCGCCACGAAGCGCTCGAGCTCGAGGAGTTCCAGTCGATCGATCCGGAGGCGATCGTGCGCAGGAAAGCGGAGGCAGCGTACGCAGCGCTCGGCAGGCCGCTTCTCGTTGAGGATACGTCCGTCGTGTTCCCGGCGCTCGGCAGGCTCCCGGGCCCTTTCATAAAGTTCTTCGAGGAAGAGCTCGGCCAGGAAGGCATCTGCAGGCTGCTTGATGGGAAGGACCGCGCGTGCGTCGCGACCGCCCGCTTCGCGCTCCATGACGGAACCTCCATCCATATATTCGAGGGCTCAATGCCAGGAATCGTGGCGGATGCGCCGCGCGGTACCAGGAGTTTCGGCTGGGCATCGATCGTTATTCCGGAAGGGAAAGACAAGACGTACGCCGAGATGTCCGACGACGAGCAGGCAGAAGTAGCGATGCGCAAGAAGGCGCTTGCGAAGCTCGCGAACTTCATCGAGGCCGCGCGCTAGGTGTCGTTGGTCCGCCTACCTGGGCTCGAACCAGGGACCGTCTCCTTAAAAGGGAGCTGCTCTACCGACTGAGCTATAGGCGGATGTGTCGGTTATACCGCTAATACGTGTAGAGGTCTACCGTCTTGCCGGACGCATCGAGCAGTTTCACCGCGTCGCGCGTCGGCTTCCAGAGCTCCGCTGGTTTCCCGCGGGAATTCTCGTACTCGAGATAGATGCGCCAGGTCTTGAGATCGAAATCGGCATCCGCGCGATGCTTCTCGACGCAGCCGTTATAGGTGAGGTAGTCGTCGATAAGGGCGATGCAGTGGTTCGAGACATTGTTGTCGCTCGGTGTTTCGCACAGGGAAGTGGCCTGCATGCGGTAGTAGCAGCGGTCGTCCCGGAGCTCGTTGCCGGCGTAGTGCGCCTCGAACTCGCTTGATGCAGACGGGCAGCGCATCTCGAGCGGCGGCACGTAGTCCTGGCGGCGCGAGAAGTACCCGGTGCACTTGTTCTCCTTGAACGACACGCCGTTCGGGGACTCGCCGGTGACGATGTATGCCTCGTCCCCGGGCTGCAGGACGATGCGGCTCGTATCGCTCAGACGTCCCGAGCGGGGGAGGGCTGCGCCCTCGGGAATGCGGGCGCCTCTTCCTGATGCGCCCGAGACCACGCGCCAGCCGGTGATGTCGACGGGCTCGTCGCCGCGCGCGCGGATGATGATGTACTCCTCGTTGGGCTCGGTGCTTGCGGCTCCCGCGGCGCTCGTGACGGATACCGTCCCGCGCAGCGGGGAAGGATTCGAGATGCCGGTAAGGCTGTCGCCGATAGCGCCGCCCATGAAATCGGACCACGTGCTCCCGGTCCAGTAGCCGTCATCGCCGTAGCCTTCCTGCACGGTATCGATGTCGGTGATCGGCGTTATGTACGGCCCGGCAAACGAGATCGGACGCGTGGGGCCGCCCGAGGCGAACCAGAGGATGAAGAAGAAGAGGAGAACGCCGAGTATGAAGAGCGCGTCGCTTCGCATGCGCCTATAGTACCAAGCGCTACGGGAGATTGCGGAGCTCTTCCCGCACTACCTGCGCATCGCTCCAGGGCGTCTTCGTGTTGTTCGCTTCCATGATGTACGGATCGGTGCCCTTGCCGGTGATGAGAACCGCATCGCCGGGCCCCGCGAGGGAAAGCGCTTTCCGGATCGCCTCGCGGCGGTCCATGATGATCTCCGGTTTCTTCTCCATGCCGTCTGCCATCTGCGTCACGATCGCGAGCGGATCCTCGTCATACGGATCCTCGTTCGTGAGGATGACATGGTCGCAGTAGGATTCCGCGATCTTTCCCATCTCCGGGCGCTTCCAGGTGTCGCGTCCGCCGCCGGTGTTCCCGAGCACGCAGATGCGCCGCGTGGGGTACGCCTCGTACAGCGCCGTGAGCGAATCCGGGGTGTGCGCGTAGTCGACGATGGCCTGGAACGGCTGGCCCTCCTCGATGCGCTCGGTCCTGCCCGGGATGCGCTCGAGCGATGCGAGCGCCTCGGCGATAGTGGGGAGGGGTACGTTCACGAACTCCGCCGCCTTGATAACCGCAAGCGCGTTCATGATGCTGAAGCTTCCGGGGAGCTGGAGCGTGAAGCGCACGCCCTTGTAGGTAAATGCGGCGTGGCCCGGGGTGAGCGCCACGTCCTTCGCTTCCGCAAAGGAGAACGGCAGCTTCTCTTCGACGGGAAGCGCAAGGTACGGCGCGCTCCGGGGGTCGTCGCCGTTCGGGATGATGGCGCGCGGCCGCTTCGGGGAGCGGGCGAGCTCGCGCCCGATGCGCAGCTTTGCGTTCGCGTAATTCTCGAAGGAGCCGTGCGACTCGATGTGCTCCTTCTGGAGGTTCGTGAACACGAGCGCGTTCTGGAAGAGGTAGCGATGCCGGTGCTGCACCGTGCTTTCCGAGGTGATCTCGAGCACCGCGTACCGGGCGCCCTTTCGTACTGCCTTCGCGAGGAACGCCTGCACGAAGCCGCGGCCCGGCATGGTCATCTTGAAGAGGTTCGGCTCCGACTCGTCATTGATCGCAAAGCGAATGGTGCCGGCGACCGCCGCCGAATAGCCCGCGTGCCTGAGTACGGTGAAGAGCATGTCGGAGACCGACGACTTTCCCTTGGTGCCGGTTACGCCGATAACCGTGAGCTTCCGGGCAGGGAAGCCGTAGGAGAGCGCCATGACAAAGGAAAGCGCGCGATGGTAGAGCGGCAAGAGCGGGCGCACGAGAGAGGCGGGAAGAATCCGCTTCAGGAGCTCGATGGCCTTCGAGAAAAGTCCGTACATATACTTAGCGCGCGTTACCGCTCAGCGCAGCCTTGAGGCGCGCATCCTTGCCGCGCACGTCCTGCGGCACCTTTGAAAGCGCGGTGCGCGCCTCGCGTTCCGTGTAGCCGAGCGCCACGAGGGTATCGAAGACTTCGGCATCGTCGGTGTCCGGGGTGCGGGCCCCCTGTACCTTCTCAGAGAGCTCCACCATGAGCTTCTCGGCCGCCTTCTTCCCGAGCCCGATGACGCGGGTGAGGTAGTCGAGGTCGCGCGCGCCGATGGCGCCCTCAAGCGCGTCCCGAGGCGCCTTCCGGAGAATGGAGAGGGCGGTCTTGGGCCCCACGCCCGGGACCGAGACCAGGAGTTCGAAGAACCGGCGCTCGCTCTCGTCCTTGAAGCCGTACAGGTCAACGCCGTCCTGGCGGAAGCACATATAGGTCTTGAGCGAGACGGTGCTGCCCGGACCAAGGTCCGCCGCGGAAGCGAGGTAGACGAATACGCCGAATCCAGAGACGTCGATTACCGCGCCGCCATCCTCGACCCCGAGCACCGTCCCCCGAATCTCCCGGATCATACGAGCTATCGTAGCATTTCTTGCGCATATTCCCGGAATGCCGTACTATCCGGGACACATGGCAATCACCAAATCAGCGAAGAAGGCGCACCGCGCATCCCTCAAGAAGCGCGTCTTCAACCTGCGCCGCAAGCGCGTGCTTACGGACACCGTAAAGACGGTCCGCAAGGCGATCGCTACCGACACCAAGGAGGCGGAGAAGACCCTCTCGGCTGCCTACCAGGCGATCGACAAGGCAGCGAAGACCGGCGTCATCAAGAAGAACGCAGCGTCCCGCAAGAAGTCCCGTCTCGCCAAGGCAATCGCCCGCGCGAAGGCATAAGAAACCGGCCCCGAAAGGGGCCGTTTCTCTTCGGTGCTCTCGGCAGGAATCGAACCTGCATTGCCTCCTTCGGAGGGAGGCGTCCTATCCATTGAACGACGAGAGCGTGGAGGTATTCAAGCACGAGACGCCCTCGTAAGACAAAAGAGGCCCGGGCGGCCTCTTGTGTCATTTCGGTGCTCTCGGCAGGAATCGAACCTACATTACAACTTCCGCAAAGTTGCGTCCTATCCATTGAACGACGAGAGCGTATGAGGACTCTACCGCACCTGGGGCGCTAAATCAAAGGCGAAGGAAGTCGATAAGGCGGTCAACGGCCGACTGCTCGTGGCGCCCCTCCTCGATGTGCTCCTCGAAGAATTCATAGATCTCGAGGGGATCGTAGTCAGCGATAGGGATGAGGAGATGCGGCGCGAGCGGCTTCCGGGTCTTCAGGGAGAGCACGGTAGGGAGCTTCGGGTCGATATACTCGAGCACCGAGAACGAGAGGATGCTGTCGTACTCGTACAGGTTCTCGTCGATCATCACGCCTTCGTCCGTGATGCGGAACAGGTGCAGTCGCGGCCGCTTGGCGCTTGAGATCGCGAGTGTCGCCGACGCGACGAGGATGAGGAGCGCGAGGATGATGTTGCCGAACAGGACGCTCGCGACGGCGCCCGCGACCGCGATGACGCCGAGCGCCCAATACCAGTCAGCGCTCTTCTCTTCGAAGAGGTAGCCTTCTGCGCGCCACTCAAAGAACACGGTGCGTGCCATAGATAGGGAAATGATAGCACTCACGCTCCTGTCCTGGTGCGTGAAATCACACCCGCGTACCTAAGCGCCTTGCTGAGCGAAAGTACGTAGTAAAATAAAAATGCAGTGAATTGCTTCAATCTTCACGTGCCATGAACCAGGACAGCCAGCAGCCACGGGTTGTTTTTGACAGTGAGGAATTCCAGCGTACCGCGGGGTTTTCCCAGACACAGGCACCGGGAATCATACGGTGGACTATACGATTCTCGGGCGGCCTTATAACCAATGAGAAGCAGGCGCAGTACGTACTTATGGGGCTTGTGGTTATGGCAGTTATCCTCGTCCCCGTTCTTATGCTCAGCGGGGGAGGCGACGCGGCAAAATTTGAAGCGCCACCTGATCGGAAAATCATATATCCGAAGGATGGACCTCCTCGTCTTGAGCAGAACCTGGACCTATGACCTTCCACGTCCAGAGAGGCTCTAGGGGTTTTACGCTCATCGAGCTACTGGTTGTAATCGCAATCATTGGCATTCTTTCAAGTGTCGTGCTTGCGAGTCTGAATACCGCGCGAGCGAAAGCAAGGGATGCGGCTCGCAAAAATGACATGAAGCAGCTCCAGACTGCGCTCGAGTTATATTTTAACGACAATCGGGCATATCCGGTTGTTTCAACGTGGTCAGGATATCAGACTACGGGCTGCGGTATTTCGGGCAGTCTTTCTGGTCCTGGGGGATATATCCCGAACCTGGCACCTACATACATTCCAACGCTCCCCGTCGACCCAAGCAGGCAATTTGGAGGCTGTAGCGGGTACCTGTATTACTCAGACGGAGTAAGTTATAAGCTGTTGAGTCATGCAACAGGACCGGAAAGCTGGCCGACTGCGGGACAGGCGTTTTATGACCCAGTACGTCCAACATGGGCATGGATGGTCTGTAGCGGAACAACGGCCTGCAGTACGTGGTAACCCGGCAGCGCAATTCTCAACCACGACTTTAGCGGAGGAGGTGGGATTCGAACCCACGGTACCTTTCAGTACGGCGCATTTCAAGTGCGCTGGAATAAACCACTATCCGACTCCTCCGCGGACCATTATTAACTTTTAACTTGATTTTAGCCAACTCTTCTCAAGATAGTGCTCCTCATAGTGGCAATTCGGACAGATGAGTTCAAGATTTGAATCATCGTTGTTCTTCCGATCCCTATCTCGGTGATGTACGTGCAAAATTTCGACTTTACTGTAGCCGCACCTGCCGCACTGCCCACCGCGGTCTTCTATTAGCCGCAGCTTGATTGCGCGCTGATCACGGACGTTGTCCTTCAGTCGTCCGGTGCGATAGGTGATTCCGGTGCGGTTACTGTTTGCGCAGCTCCTGCTGCAGGTTTTCTTCTGTTCTCTGGCGAGAATTGGTTTTCCACACACTAGGCACGGACTCTCCTTTCTGTTTGCCTTTCCATAGCAAATGGCACTACAAAAAACACGACTGTTCTCTCGAAGCTGCGCAGGTCTCCTATAGATCGGAGCAGAGCATTGCAGGCACTGAGTATTTGGCTTTCTTCGGTAGGTCTCACTCACTAACCCAGTATACCAGTTATAAGCGCAAGTCATGGTGAATAGGGGGAGAGGCGTGTAGGATTCTGCTATGCGCTATCTCGGCATCGATTTCGGTACCAAGAAAGTCGGCCTCGCGCTCTCGGACGAGGGCGGCGTGATGGGCTTCCCGCACGGCATCGTGCCGAACGACGGCAGGCTCATCGACGAGGTCCTCGCGCTCATCGAACGGAAGGAGGTCGGCGCCGTGGTGATCGGCGAGTCGCGCGATTTCTCCGGGAAGGAGAACGCGGTCGCAAAGGACGCGAAGGCGTTCGGGCTTCTGCTTGAGCGCCGCACCGACCTGCCGGTGTACTTCGAGCCGGAGACGCTTACCACCCAGGAAGCGCGGCGCGACTTCGAAGGCGTGCGCATCCCGGGGAACGCCGCGGTGGATGCGTCCGCTGCCGCGCTTATCCTTACCAGCTATCTGTCCCGCCCTCATGACTAACGAAGAGAAGATTTCCATAGACGAGTTTGCGAAGGTCGAGGTGAAGGTGGGTACGGTGCGTGCCGCCGAGCTCGTCCCTGAGACCGAGAAGCTGCTCAAGCTCTCTGTTGATTTCGGCGAAGCGGAGGGGCTGCGCCAGATCGTTTCAGGCATCCGTGCGTACGTCGCGCAGCCGGAAGACCTGGTTGGCCGCCAGCTCGCATTCGTAACGAACCTCGCGCCGCGCACCATAAAGGGACTCGAATCGAACGGCATGCTCTTTGCCGTGGGCGAGGGAGACTCGTTCGCGTTCCTCGCGCCGGATCGTCCGGTGCCACCAGGCACGGCTGCGCATTAGTGCCACTTCATGTTCGTGCGCACGGTATACTGCGTCTACGTACATGGCCTCTAACGCGTTTGAACGACTCGCTCGCATAGAACTCGCTCCGCCGCGCTACCTGTCCCTGCCGACAGCGGGCGTCGACGTGTCCGCAAGCGGCGTGAAAGTCGCGGTGCTCAAAGAGAAGCTTCACGGCATCGAGCTCGTTGCCTTTGGCGAGGCGCGCCTGCCGCTCGGCGCGGTATCCGGCGGCGAGATGTCGGACCGCAAGACCATCGTGGACGCGGTCCGCTCGCTCTCAAAGAAGCATCACGTGAAGTTCGCGAACCTGGCGCTTTCCGAATCCAGAAGCTACCTGTTCGAAGCAGCCGCCTCAGGGAAGGACCTTGCGGCATGGAAGACGTCCGTAGAGCAGCGGCTCGACGAGTACGTCCCGCTTCCGCCGCAGGAGGTTGCGTTTGACGTGGTGCCGGTCGGCGTGCCGGGAGATACCACGCCGGTGGTGGGCGTGGGCTATGCGCATCGCGTGATCGAAGAGTCGCTCGCGGTGTTTGAGGAGTCCGGGGTGGTGGTGCGCGCGATCGAGAACGAGATGTTCTCGATGCCGCGGGCGCTCCTCCCGAAGGGCGACCAGGAGACGGTGCTCATCATCGATATCGGCAAATCAACCACGAAGCTCGCTATCGTCAGCAAGCGCATTCCGCACTTCGCGACGACGCTCGATATCGGCGGGCATGCGCTTACGCTTGCGGTGCAGAAGCACTTCGGCGTCACGGAGGAAGAGGCAAAGCGCGTGAAGGCCGAGCACGGACTCGTGAGCACGGATGCGGACGGCGGGTATATCGAGGCGATGCTTTCGACCGTGTCCGCGATACGCGAAGAGATCGTCCGGCGCCTCGAGTACTGGCAGTCGCGCGCGCGGCAGGAGGGAAGGGATCCGGTTACCCGCGCCATTCTCGTGGGCGGCAACGCGACGGTGCGCGGGCTCCCGGAATACCTCGAGACCAGCCTGCGGGTGCCGGTCGAGCTCGGCGACGTGTTCCGCAATCTCGCGCCGCGCGATCAGTGGCTTCCGCCGCTCGACTATCTCGAGTCGCTCGCCTACGCGACGGCCATAGGGCTTGCGCTACGTGACTATGAAGTATGAGCTAACGAACCTTCTGCCTGAGAACCGGGCGCGCTCGTTGCGCCAGGTGTATTTCCTGCGGCTCGCTACGGTAGCGGTGCTCGTGCTGTCGGGCGTTGCGATCGTGCACGGCGTGCTCCTCCTGCCGTCGTACCTCTTCGTGCGTGCGCAGGTCGCGGAGCGCGAGATGCGCCTCGAGGCGCTCACCACAACGCTTGCGGGCGCTGCCGAGCAGGAGGTGAGCGCGCGCGTCGCCGCGATCGGCGCGGACTCGGCGTACCTCGCAAAGCGCGCCGCGGCGCCGAAGGCAGCGACGGCCCTCCGGGCGGTGCTCGCGGTTCCGCGCGACGGCGTGCGGCTCCGCGGATTCTCGTTCGCGCCCGGCGAGGGCGGAGCGCAGATGCTCGTATCAGGCGTAGCAGGTTCGCGTGAGGCGCTCCGTCGCTACGAGCAGGCGCTTGCCGGCGAGCCGTACATCGAAGCAGTGGAGCTTCCTATCAGCGCGTACGCAAAGGAGAGCAATATCGACTTCACGATTACCCTTAGGGGACCATTCACGCCATGAGACACGCCGCACTTATCCAGCTTTCGCTCGCGATCGTCCTCTTCGTCGGCGTACTCGGCGCATACAGCGCATGGTACGTGACGGTGGGGCAGGCGAGCGCCACTTCGGCCGCGCTTGCCAAGGAGATCGAGACGAAGACCCAGGAATCAGCGCGCGTCGCAAGCGCCCGCGAAGCGCTCGAGACCCTCGCGGCAGACGAGGCGAGCATCCAGGCATACCTCATCCGTCAGGAGGACATCGTTTCGTTCCTGGAGCGTCTCGAGGGATCGGGCACGTCGCTCGGGTCGTCCGTTGAGGTGGTGTCGGTGGGCGCAGAGACAGGCGGGGAGCGCCCGCACATTCGTCTGTCCGTGAAGATAACCGGCTCGTTCGATGCGGTGATGCGCACGCTTGGCGCGATCGAGTACGGCCCGTACGACAGCGCCGTTACCTCCGTAACGCTCGACACGCTCCCTACGGAGAGCGGCCCGAGCGGCCGCTGGACCGCAAGCGCCACCCTTACCCTCGGCACCCGCACCGCACCGTAGCTATGAAAACCGCACTTCCATTCAAGGACCTTCTGAAGCGCTTCTCGTACGGGAACCGGCCGCGTCCCTCGCGCGACTGGTTTATGATCCTCTCCATCGCGACATGCCTCATCGTGCTTTCCGTAGGATGGAACCTCTGGCTCCTGCGGAGCGTGGAGCAGGGCGGCGTCATCGGGAACGAGGCTCCCGCAGCGAGCTTCGACGCGCGGCCCATCGAGGAGATCCGCGCGGTGTTCGAATCGAGGAGCCTTGAGGAGCTGCAGTTCCGCCAGCAGTATCGTTTCGTTGACCCGTCTCTCTAAAGAAGGTTAGAACCAGGTGTTATAATCCTTGCCGTATGCCTTACAAGGATACTGCTGATCTTTATGCGGCCCAAAAGAGACATCGTATCAAGATTCGCGAACAGCTCTTGAAATACCTCCAAACTAAGAACTGTAAGGATTGTGGAGAATCAGATCCAGTAGTTCTCGACTTTGATCATAAAGATCCGAAGAATAAAACAAAGGGTGTCGCCAGATTTCTATCCGGCCACTACTCTTGGAGCTCAATCCTAAAGGAAATTGATAAATGTGATATTCGGTGTGCAAATTGTCATAGGAGAAAAACCTATGTACAGTTTGGTTTCTGGGGAAGAACCAAAGCCCCCGTAGCTTAATGGATAAAGCTGCGGACTTCTAAGCCGTAGATCTTGGTTCGATTCCAGGCGGGGGCACAGCTGGCATAGCGAGCACGGGCGCATGTGGCGGAATTGGTATACGCGTACGCCTCAGAAGCGTATGGAGCAATCCTTGGAGGTTCGAGTCCTCTCATGCGCACCATAAGGAAAAGAGCGTCCGAAGACGCTCTTTTCTATTCTCTCGGTGCGCGCTGAGGGACTCGAACCCCCGACCATCCCGGTGTAAACGGGGCGCTCTACCAACTGAGCTAAGCGCGCGTAGCGGTACAGTACCGCACTTCTGGATTTTTTTGAAGTAACCTCTCTCGGGTACACTGAGGTTCCTATTCTTGTATGCACGAACGGCTCTCTGCAATTGTTTCCGGGCGGGTACAGATGGTGATGTATCGGGACTTCGCGCAGCGCATGGCGTGGCTCAATAAGCTTTCCGGGGAAGTACAGAACCTGCCCGACGGAACCGTGCGGGTGGTGGCTGAAGGGGACCGGGTACGACTCGAGCGGTTCCTCAAGAAGCTCCACCAAGGACCGCTTCTCGCTAGCGTTAAGAGCGTTTCCTATGAATGGCAGGACGCTACGGGAGAATTTACCAAGTTCAGCATCGTCTATGCCTAACGTCCCTGTTTCCGCCGGGTTCATCATCGACGGGAACCGCCGCTTCGCGAAGGAGCGAGGCCTTCCGACCCTAGAAGGGCATCGGCAGGGGATAGAGAAGCTGCTGACGGCAATTGAGTGGGCACAGGATGCGGGCATCAAAGAGACGGTGTTCTACATATTCTCCACAGAGAACTGGAACCGGTCGCCCGAAGAGGTTGCGTATCTCATGGATCTCCTTACGGAGTTCTTCAAGAAGTCCGCGAAGCGCCTCGAAGAGACCGGCGTGCGCGTCCGCATAGTGGGCGACCTGAGCCGCGCTTCCGACGAGGTCGTGCGCACGCTGCGCGAGGTAGAGGAGCGCACGAAGCGCGGCGCCCAGCACACAGCGGCGTTCGCGTTCTCCTACGGAGGGCGTACGGAGATACTGCATGCGGTGAACAAGCTCCTTGGGGAGAGGCGAGAGCACGTGTCGGAGAAGGAGTTTGAAGATGCGCTCTACACTGCCGGTCTCGCAGATCCCGACCTTATCATCCGCACCGGCGGCGAGATGCGTCTCTCGAACTTCCTTCCGTGGCAGGGCGTGTATAGCGAGCTCTTCTTCACGGAGACCAAGTGGCCGGCATTTACGAAAGAGGAGTTTCAGGGAATTCTCGAGTCCTTTGCCGCGCGCGAGCGCAGACGGGGCAAATAGTGCTAGGGTGTTCCCATGGATATCCCGGTGCTCTACGAGAACGACGACCTGGTTGCGGTAGCGAAGCCCGCGGGCGTCATGACGCACCCGGACGGGCACAGCACCGAGGAGACCGTGAGCGACTGGTTCGCGCGGACGTACCCTGCATCCAAGGATGTGGGCGAGGCGCAGCGCCTTCCGGACGGCAGGGAACTCGCGCGCCCGGGCATCGTGCATCGCCTTGATCGCGATACCTCGGGCGTCTTGGTGCTCGCAAAGACCCAGGAGGCGCATGCGCGTCTCAAGGCGTACTTCCAGAACAAGGAAGCGAAGAAGACGTACCTTGCCGTGGTGTACGGCGTACCGAAGGAGCGCCGCGGCATAATCGAGTTCTCGATCGGCCGAAGCCGGAAAGACTTCAGGCTTCGGAGCGCGCAGCCAAAAGCGAAGGGGGCGCTCCGCGAGGCGCTCACGCGGTACGAAGTGGTGGGAGATATCGGCACGCACGCGCTCGTCAAGGCGATGCCGGAGACCGGCCGCACGCACCAGATCCGCGTGCACCTCAAGGCAATCCATCATCCGGTGGTAGCGGACCCGCTGTACGCGCCGGGTCGCCCCAAGGACCTCGGCATCGGGCGCCTGGCGCTCCATGCATACCGCCTCGAGCTTCCGGGCGGGCTCTCGCTCACCGCACCGGTCCCCGAAGACCTCCGGGGAGCCATGGCCCGCTTCCCGGGAAGCGAGGCATTCGTTGCCCCGTAGAAGGGGCTGTGGTACAGTACCGCGGCAATGAATTCCGTAATCACTCCCGTAAAGACCGATGAGCGCGTGAAGCTCGGCATCAAGCCGGGCGATACCGTTCGTGTCCACCAGAAGGTGGTGGAGAAGGGCAAGACCCGCCTCCAGGTATTCGAGGGACTCGTCCTCGCGGTGAAGCACGGCACGGAGCCGGGTGCGACCTTCACGGTCCGCGCGACCATGTCGGGCATCGGCGTCGAGAAGATCTTCCCGCTCTACAGCCCCATTATCGATAAGATCGAGATCGTGCGCCGTTCGAAGGTCCGCCGCGCGAAGCTCTACTTCATCCGCGAGAAGGTCGCCCGCGAGGTGCGCCGCCAGCTCCGCAACATGCGCATGGTCAAGCTCTCCACCGAGGACTTCAAGGAGGAAGAGAAGCCGGTTGAGGAGGTTATGGAGCAGGATCCGGCGCAGAAGGCAGACGGCTCTGAGATGTCGGTCGCCGAGGAGGCAGCAGGAACCCCGGAGGCTCCTGAGGTTGAGGTCGCTACCGTCCCTGAGGGAGACACCGGCGAGGTAACCACCGAGGAGGAGGCCGCTGAGGAGTCCCGCGAGGAGAAGAAGGCCGAGAACGCCTAAGTCCTCGAAAGGATTGTAAATACGGAGAAGGCCCGCTATAGTAAGCGGGCTTTCCTCGTTCTAGGGGACGGCCCACATGCCCAGGTGGTGAAATTGGTATACACGCTACCTTGAGGTGGTAGTCCTTTCGGGGGTGGAGGTTCGAGTCCTCTCCTGGGCACCAAAGAAAAGATGAGCCGCAGCCCCGCGCCGCGGCTCATCTTTTTAGGGTAGGTGTGGTATAACCCATCTACATGGCGGCCTTAGCTCAGCTGGTAGAGCACTCGGTTGTGGTCCGAGCGGTCATGGGTTCGAGCCCCATAGGTCGCCCCTAAATAATGATCATAGGCATGAAAACCTTCTTCCAGGAATTCAAGGCGTTCGCGGTTCGCGGGAACGCTGTGGATCTTGCAGTGGGTGTCGTGATCGGCGCGGCGTTCACGGCGATCACCAACTCGCTCGTCGCGAACATCATCACGCCGCCCCTCTCGCTCCTCACGAAGGGCATCAACTTCGCGGACCTCGCGTTCCAGATCCCGAACACGGATGCAGCCATCCAGTACGGTCTCTTCATCCAGGCGATCATCACGTTTGTTATCACCGCGTTCGCACTCTTCCTTCTCGTGAAGCTCATCAACAAGGTTGCAGCAGCTGCGCGCAAGGACCAGCAGGAAGGGAAGGCGCCGCCCGCTGAGAAGTCCCCAGAGCTTCTCGTGCTCGAGGAGATCCGCGATTCCTTGAAGAAGTAGCGCATGAAGCAGCTTCTCGCCGGCGTCGTCATCCTCTTCGTAGTCGGCTTCGGCTCCTTCCTGTACCGCAACATCATGGAGCGGCCGTCCGTGACCGTGCCTGAGGTCGCGTGCACCATGGAGGCGAAGCTCTGTCCCGACGGGAGTTCCGTAGGGCGAACCGGACCGCGCTGCGAGTTCGTGCCCTGCGCGTTCCCGAACATCGAACTCTCTGGAATCGGCATTGGTTTTGCCGCGCCAGCTGGCTATACGCAAGACACCACGACCTACGCCTCTGACAGGAGCGTTCTCTATGCGCTCACGAAGCCGTCGCTCGCAGGGAATCCGAAGCATGCGATCCTGGTGCGCCGCTACCCGATTCCGGAAGGGGAGGCCGCTGAAACGGTTATGCTCGCGGCTACGCGGTTCCAGCCAGCCGACGAGCAGGCCACGGAAACGAGCCGCTTCGCGAACCTTGCCATCGGATCCCTGACCTTTCAGGAGGTAACGATCGAGCGCTTCGAGGCGCTCGTCTACACCCGCTACTACCTGGTGCGGGAGAAGGACGTCGTCGCGTTCGACATCATCGAGCACGATGTAACCGGCTGGATGGAGCCTTCGCTCAGCGTTCGGAGCCTTCCCGAGCACGGCGCGCTACTTAGCGCGCTCAGAACCCTGCAGGCCGCTCCGTAAGAATCGGCGCATGAAGCCGTCATGCTAAGATACGTGCGTCTTCATAATCGAATCATCTATGAACCAACTGATTACTGAGCTTTCTAGCAACCGCGTGGCGCGCCTCGCCGCCGTCGCGGTACTCGTATTTCTCGCGCTCTTCCTCCTCGTGAAGACGTGGGACGCGGCGTTTGGCCGCGATATCAGCGACCCGTACAACACCATTACGGTGGAGGCGACGGGCCGCGCAGCGATGGTGCCGGATACCGCGCGCATCACCTTCACGGTGATCGAGTCGGCAGCTGAGGTCGCCGCAGCGCAGGACGCTGCCACCACGAAGACCGATGCGGCGCTCGCGCTCCTTACCGAGCAGGGCATCGAGGAGCGCGACGTGAAGACGCTCTCCTACAACGTCTCGCCGCGGTACGAGTACAACCGAGAGCCGTGCTACCCGGGCATGCTGTGCCCCACGGGTTCGCCGCGCATCACCGGCTACGATGTCTCTCAGACCATCGAGGTGAAGGTGCGCGACACCGAGAAGGCGGGTGACGTGCTCGCCGCGCTCGGCGGCGTCGGAGTGCAGAACATCTCCGGCCCCGAGTTCGTCGTGGACGACGAGACCGCCGTTTCCTCGGAGGCTCGCGCAGAGGCTATCGAGGAGGCTCGCGCAAAGGCGAAGGAGCTCGCGAAGCAGCTCGGCGTACGCCTCGGCAAGGTCGTGTCCTTCACCGAGGGCGCACCGGGCGATATGTACGGCTACGGCAAGGGAGGCGCCATGATGGAGGCAGCGGTAGACCGCGCCCCGTCGCTCCCGGTAGGGGAGAACGAGACCGAGATCTCGGTCATGATCACCTACGAGATCCACTAGGGATTAGGCAGCGAAACGGCCCCGTACTCGCGGGGCCGTTTTCTGTTTGACAGCCTAGCAAGGCCGTACTATCATAGTGACGTACAAGGCCCGCGGGGCTTTTTTATTTAGGAGACCATGAAATCACTCTTCACCTACCTCAGGAACGTGCGCGGCGAGCTCGCCCATGTCGTATGGCCGGACCGCAAGCAGGCCCTGCTGCACACCGCGCTCATCATCGTCATTTCGGCGATCGTGGCAATCTATCTTGCCGGTATCGACTACGTATTCACGGGCGTAGTGGATCGTCTTATCTCGGGCAATTAAGCTTCAACGAACCCAGACTATGGACCTCATGAAGACCGCTCCCCAGTTCAACGATGAGGCAGCCGACCTCACGCCTCGCTGGTACACCATCCACACCTACGCAGGCTACGAGAACGCCGTCGAGCGCAACCTCAAGCAGCGCATCGAGTCTCTCGGCATGGAGAACAAGATCTTCGACGTGGTCGTCCCGACCGAGAAGAAGATCCGCGTGAAGGGCGGCAAGCGCATCGTCGAGGAGGAGAAGATCTACCCGGGCTACATCCTCGTGCGCATGATCGTGGATGAGGATTCCTGGTTCGTCGTGCGCAACACGCCGCGCGTAACCGGCTTCGTAGGCGCAGGGAACACTCCGGTACCGATGGAGGAGCGCGAGGTGGAGGTACTCATGAAGCGCATGGACGCCGAGGCGCCGAAGCATCGTATCGACCTCATGAAGGATGATCCGGTGGTTATCGCCGACGGTCCGTTCAAGGACCTCGAGGGCAAGGTGGGAGAGATCGATGAAGAGCGCGGCAAGGTGAAGGTCATGGTCGCGATGTTCGGCCGCGAGACGCCGGTTGAGCTCGATTTCTTGCAGGTTCGTAAGCTATAACGTAGAGTCTCTAAGCAATTCATATGGCAAAGGCAATTAAGAAGATCAAGCTCCAGATTCCGGGCGGCAAGGCCACCCCGGCTCCTCCTGTCGGTACCGTGCTCGGCCCGGCCGGCGTGAACATCGGAGACTTCGTCAACAAGTTCAACGAGCAGACCCGCGACAAGATGGGCGAGATCATCCCGGTTGAGATGACCGTGTACGACGATCGCACCTTCACTTTCGTCCTCAAGGTATCCCCGATGTCCCGCCTTATCCTCAAGGCGCTCGGCGTCGACAAGGGCTCTGCGAAGACCCCGTTCTCGAAGGTGGGCACGCTCTCCAAGGAGCAGGTCCGCCAGATCGCCGAGACCAAGATGCCGGACCTCTCCGCAGGTTCCATCGAGGCGGCTGAGCGCATCGTCGAGGGAACCGCGCGTTCCATGGGCGTCGGCGTCGCGAAGTAATATTCCCCCCATAAAGTAAAAGGACCCGTACCCAACGGGTCCTTTTACTTTATGGAGGAGTGGTGTAGGTTCAGAAGCAGTACGTTCATTCAATCCAGCAGGAGGGCTACGAGATGAAAGTATGCGTGAGCTTGAACGGCGTTCTCGCCAACACGCCGAAGGCCATGGTCGGGCTCATCGCCCGGGACCTCGGCATCAAGGTCCCCGAGCCGAGCTTCAGCAAGGCGCTCGTCGGCAAGCCGTTTCCGTCGACGACGCACGGAGGCAGGGTGAAGCGGCTCGGCGCCCGGGGCTACGATTCGGTGAAGTCGCGTCTGTTCGACACCGACGAGTTCCTGAACACGCCGCCGGTTCGCGGCGCGGTCGAGGCGATGCAGGAGCTCGCCGCCGCCGGTTGCGAAATCCGCATCGTCACCGACGCCAAGTCCGTGACGCGCGATCGTGTCCTGCGCTGGCTCGAGAAGCATGGCTTCCCGGAGGGGATGGGCATCACGCTCACCCGGAAGGGGCGCCGGCCGAAGGAGCCGCACCAGTGCGCGTGCGAGGTCGTGGTGGATCACGAGATCGAACGGCTCGCGACCATCGCGCAGCACGCCGAGGTCCGCCTCATCCACTTCGTGCCGGAGCGCGGCACCGCCGGCTCGCAGGCACGTCCGGAGAGCTTCGATCCGCGCATCCTCTCGCTGCATGGCTGGCGAGAAGTGCTGCCCACGCTCCTCGAGCAGAAAGCGACGGCCCTGGCCGCCTGAAAAGAATCTCCGCGCAGAAGAGCGCGGGGGTTTTTCTATATGCGTTCGTACGTCACGAGCGCGAACGACGGCACGTGTTCCTGTCCGGCCTCGCGGCGCGTCTCGGCGAACTGGTCTTCGTACGAAGGGAAGAAAGCGTCGCCTTCCGGCTCGTCATCGACAAGGGTGAGATACAGGCGGTGCGCGAAGGGGAGCGCGCACTCGTATACCTGCTGCCCGCCGATGATGAATATCTCTTCGGCGCCCCCAGCGTCGCGCGCGCGCGACAGCGCCTCAGGGAAGGACTGCGCGAGTATGGCGCCCGGAGCTTCGTATGAGGAATCCCGCGTTATGACGATGTTCGCACGTCCGGGAAGGGGACGGAACTTCTCGGGAAGCGATTCCCAGGTCTTGCGCCCCATGATCACGGGGTGCCCGAGCGTGAGCGCCTTGAAGCGCGGGAGGTCTCCGGGAATGTTCCAGAGGAGCCGGTTGTCTTTCCCTATAGCGCGATTGCGGCCGATCGCCGCAATCAAGCTTATTTTTTCCGGTCCTTCTTGTGCCATGCCTGCACCTTCTTAATGTCGCGGTCGTTCCAGAGCTTCGGAAGCATCATCTCCGGGTTCCAGGTGCGCTTCAGCTCCTTGAGGTCGGTCGAGGACGCGTACTTGCCGCTCTTGGTGTAGTCGCGCTCGCGGATAGGTCCGGTCTCAAAGAAGATAATCTGCGCGATGCGGCGGCCAACGACGAGTGGAATGATGTAGTTCTTGGAGTTGTTCGTAATCTCCATCGTCCAGCGGTTCACGTACCCGACGTCGCCCCAGCCGGCGCACTTACAGACCTCGATGAACTGGCGGCCCGTAGAGGAGCGGGCCTTCATCATGGTGGTGATGTGGTCCTTGCCGCCGATGAACTCCTGCGTGTGCGCGAGGATGGTCTCGCCCGGGCGCATGATGATCACCTTGTCGTCAGGACGGATGCCGTCCCAGTCGAAGTTGTACTTCTTGAATGCCTCTTTCGCAGGCACCGCGCGCTGCACATCGTCCGCGCCCCAGACGTGGCGGGTGTGCTCCTCGCTCCAGATGTTGTAGAGGGAATGGTTGTACTTAGGGGGCTGCTCGCGATAGAAGTATTCGCCGAGCGTGACGTCGTAGCTTGAGGTAGCGAGCTGATCGTCGTTGAAGGGGTGGATCACGATATCGCCCTTCTTCATTTCTTCGAGGATGCGGGTGTCTGAGAGTGCCATAGTAGGGAAAGTGTACCTGGGGAATATCTATACCGCCATCGCGGCCTTGATGGTGTCGTGGGACTGGTAGTTCTCGAGCTTGATATCGTCCATGGTGAACGAATCGATATCCTTCACCTCGGGATTGAGCCAGAGCGTGGGGAACGGGAAGGGATCGCGCGTAAGCTGCTCCTTTACTGCGTCGAAGTGGTCGTGGTAGATATGCGCGTCGTTAAGCGTGAGCACCAATTCGCCCGGGACCTTGCCCGTCACCTGCGCCACCATGGAGAGGAGAAGCGCATAGGACGCGATATTGAAGGGGACGCCGAGGAACATGTCGCAGGAGCGCTGGACCATGTGCAAGGAGACGGTGTCTCCGGCCACGAAGAACTGGAACAGCATGTGGCAAGGGGGAAGCGCCATCTGCTCGAGCTCGCCCGGGTTCCAGGCGGACACGACAAGCCGGCGATCGGTCGGGTCGTTCTTGATCTTGTCGATCACGCGCGCGATCTGATCCACCACCGTCCCGTCCGGAGACTGCCAGGTGCGCCACTGCACGCCGTACACCCGGCCGAGATCCCCGGGGAACTTCGCTTTCGGCTTCCAGTACTCGGCTTCCGCGTTCGCGGTCCAGATGGTCTTCTCGGAGCCGTTCAGCTCCTTCAGGCGATTGTCGTCCCCTGAGCCTTCGAGGAACCACAGCAGCTCGCTTTTGACCGCCTTGAAGGCGAGCTTCTTGGTGGTTAAGGCAGGGAACCCGTCTTGTAAATTGCAGCGGATCTGAAGCGCAAAGAGGGCGCGGGTGTCTCCGTTGCGGCCCGTACGGTCGACGCCCTCGTCCATGATCTTTCTTAGCGCGTCGAGGTAGGCTTGTTCCATAGGGCCAAGTATACAGGGGCCGGTCAGGGACCCCTTCCCCTGGGGAAAGCGGGGATAACCGAAATGCTAGGCTATGCTGAGATTGTTGTTCAGGGGTATACATTCATGACTCAAACCAAGCACACGGGCCGTCTCATCGCCTTCGAGGGTATCGACGGCGCCGGCAAGGCAACCCAGGCACGGCTCCTCGGGGACGCGCTTTCCAGGCGCGGCCTCTCCTGCGAAGGGACGGATTTCCCGCGCTACGAAGAGAACCTCGGGGGCATCCTCCTCAAGGAGTGCCTCTCGGGGAAGCGCGGCGATTTCGTGAATCTCGACCCGATGCTCGCGTCCCTGCCGTACGCGATCGACCGGTTCCAGTCCGCGGACCGGATCCGGGCGGCGCTTGCGGACGGGAAGGTCTTCATCGCTGATCGCTACGTGGGATCGAACCAGATCCACCAGGGCGGGAAGTTCGAGGGAGACGAGGAACGCATCGCGTACCTCTCCTGGCTCGACCAGCTCGAGCACGAGCTCCTTGGGAACCCGCGACCGGATGTCGTGATCTACCTCAAGGCACCGGTCGAGATAAGCCTCCAGCTGCTCGCGAAGAAGCGGGCGGCGAAGAACTCGCACCTCGAGGACGGGGAGCTCGACCAGGTGGAGCAGGACCGCCGCTACCTCGACCGGAGCCACGCCATGGCCCAGTGGCTCGCCGCGCGCGAGCCGAACTGGCACGTCATCGACTGTGTCGACCCGGAAGGGGAGATGCGGACCGAGGAGGAGATCCATGCCGAGATCCTCGCGCTCGTCGACGGCCTTTCCCGCTGACCCTTCGTCCCCGCTTCGGCGGGGACGTCCTTTTTGGAATACGGGCCCGAGGGGTACTATGTACGAAACGAAACGGCTTATGAGACAGCGCCCCTAGGAATTAGCAGACTTTTCATCCACTCATGAGCCAGTACAACCATATTCAGAAGGAAGATCCTGAGATCTTCAGCGCCATCGCAGGCGAGGAGACGCGTGAGCACGAAGGCCTCGAGCTCATCCCGTCAGAGAACTACGTATCCATGGCCGTGCGCGAAGCCATGGGGAGCGTGCTCACGAACAAGTATTCCGAAGGGTATCCCGGGAAGCGCTACTACGGCGGCCAGGAATACACCGACCAGGTAGAGACGCTCGCCATCGAGCGCGCGAAAGCGCTCTTCCGCGCGGATCACGCGAACGTGCAGCCCCTGGGCGGCGCTGCGGCGAACATCGCCGCGTACTTCGCGTGGCTTAACCCGGGCGACACCGTGCTCGGCATGGACCTCGCGCACGGGGGACACCTCACGCACGGCTCGCCCGTGACGTACATGGCGCACCTCTATAACTTCGTGCGCTACGGCATGAAGGATGTGGAGACCGGGGAGATCGACTACGACGAGATGCTGCGCGTCGCCAAGGAGACCCGGCCGAAGATCGTGCTCGCGGGCTTCTCCGGCTACCCGCGCACCATTAACTGGAAGCGCGTTGCGGATATCGCACGCGAGGTGGATGCGGTGGCGATGGCAGACGTGGCGCACATCGCCGGACTCATCGCCGGAGGCGCGCTCGAGAATCCGCTTGATCATGGGTTCCACATCATGACCACCACCACGCACAAGACGCTCCGCGGACCGCGTGGCGCCATGATCCTCTCGAAGGGAACGGTCGGAAGCCCGCTTAAGGCGCCCGAGAAGACGATCGAGAATCTACCGACCCTCATCGATCGCAGCGTGTTCCCCGGATTCCAGGGCGGCCCGCACATGCACCAGATCGCCGCGAAAGCGATCGCCCTTAAGGAGGCGGGCACCCCGGCGTTCAGGGAGTACGCGGTGCAGGTGATCAGGAACGCGCAGGCCATGGCGGAGGTGTTTACGGAAAGCGGCGTGCGCCTTATCACGGGCGGCACCGATAACCACCTCATCCTCGCGGACGTATACAGCTCGCTCGGCATCTCAGGCGGGGAAGCGGAGACGCTGCTCGATCGGGCGGGAATCACGCTCAACAAGAACTCGATTGCGAACGATACGAGGAAGCCGTTTGATCCGTCCGGCATCCGCTTCGGCACCCCGGCGATGACGACGCGCGGGTGTACCGAGGAGGATGCGCGAGACGTGGCGCGCCTCATGCTCGAGGTGCTCACGAAGCGTGACGACGATACTGTTGCTCGCGCGAAGGCGGCGATCACCGCACTCGCAACAAAGCATCCGGTTCCCGAGTCTTTCGTCTAGCATCACGCGTGCTTCAGGCAGAGTTTCGTATAGTGGCCGTGTTCAGGTCGGCTTTACGAATCCTAATTCGCGCACCGTATGCAGACTCTTCGAAGGACTCTTCTCGAATCCGCCGCCGTATTCGCTGTAGGATTCGCAATCATCGCGTCGATGCTCTACGCATTCTCGCAGAACTCCGCAATGCTCGGCGCATAGCTGACGAAAATATGAAGGAAATGAGCCGCGTTTGCGGCTCATTTTCGTAAGAGGCACCCGTGCCGCCCGTCTTACTCTCTGGTCGCTTACCCGCCTAAGCAACACAACTCATTATGACAACAACGACTAAGACCATCGCACTCACGCTCGGCGTAATCGCCGCATTCGCGGCGCTCACGCTCCTCATGTTCTCCTTCACTGCTCCGGTGGAGGCGTACAACGGGGGAGCGAAGTCGGTAGGTTCGAAGCTCGAGGTATCAATCGCCGACAGCGGCCGCGTGATCGTGCGCGGCGCAGAGGTCGCTTCGGTCTCTGACGGCGTTATCCGCGCCGAGACTACGTGGGGCGCAACTGCCCTCACCTGGTACGTCGAGACCGATGCCGACACCTCCTTCGTGACGAAGGCAGGTTCCGGGAGCGAGCTTGAGGACATCGCCGTAGGGCAGTACGTGAGCTTCTCCGGCATGATCGACGGCTCGGGCACCGCGCTCACCGTCGATGCTGATGCTGTGAAGAACTGGTCGCTTGACGACGACCGCGCCACGAGCACGAAGGCCGAGCTTCGCGCTGAGGCACGCGCAGAGGCAAAGAATGGCTGGGGCAAGTTCATAAGCAACCTTGCGCCGTTCCATTGGTTTAAGAAGTAGCCGCTCTTTCGAAAACGCCCCGCTCCTCACCGAGCGGGGCGTTTTCTGCTACTATCCGCGTAATGGAGGAGACTCTGAGAAAAGCGATCCATGACGCACTCGTAGCGGAAGGGGCGGGGGATACCGTCTTTGCGCTTGAGTGGCCGGCGGATCTTGCGCACGGGGACTTCGCGACGAATGCGGCGCTCGCAAGCGCAAAAGCGCTCGGGCGGGCGCCGCGCGACGTCGCTGAGGCGCTCGCGCCTCGCATCCGTGAATCGCTCGGGGAGCTCGTCGAGACGGTGTCGGTGGCGGGTCCCGGGTTCGTGAACCTTACGCTGGCGAAGCCCGCGGTCACGGGCGCGCTCGCAGAGGCGCTTAGGAAGCCCGAGGTGTGGGGCGCGGGAACGCTGCGCGCAGGCGAGCGCGTGGCCTTCGAATACTCCTGCCCGAATCCTTTTAAGGAGATGCACGTCGGGCACCTCATGAGTACCGTCATCGGGGAGGCGACGTCGCGCCTCATCGAGAACCAGGGCGCGCGCGTGCTGCGGGATACCTATGGCGGGGACGTGGGGCCGCATGTCGCAAAAGCGCTCTGGGCGCTGCGCCGGAAGGGCATCGCGGAACCCGAGACCGCTGAAGAGATCGGGGACGCGTATGCGCAGGGCTCGCGCGCGTACGAGGAGAGCGAGGAGGCGAAGGCGGCGATCGACGCGCTGAACGCGACGCTGTACCAGACGCTCGCGAAGGAGGCTGCGGACCGCACAGAGGAAGAGCGCATGCTGTACGAGCTGTGGCGGCACGGGCGCGATATATCGCTTGCGGCGCACAAGGCGGTGTGGGACGCACTCGACACCTCGTTCGATTACGTGCTCCACGAGAGCGAGACGACGCCGGTCGGCCTTAGCGAGGTGCTCGCGGGCCTTGAGCGGGGGGTCTTCCGCATGAGCGAGGGCGCGGTTATCTACGACGGGGAAGCGAAGGGGCTGCACACGCTCGTGTTCGTGACGTCGCGCGGCACGCCCACGTACGAAGCCAAGGACGTAGGCCTCGCGTTCCTGAAGGAGGCGCGCCTCGGTCCGCTCGACCATTCCTATATCACCACCGCAGCGGAGCAGTCCGGGCACTTCGCCGTATTCCTCGCCGCGCTTGAAGAACTAGCGCCCGAGCTCGCGAGGAAGACCATGCACGTGCCGCACGGCTTCCTGCGCCTTACGGAAGGGAAGATGTCCTCGCGCGAAGGCAATGTCATTACGGCCGTGACGCTGATCGAGGACCTCGTCGCGAAGGCGCAGGAGAAGAATGACGATCCGCTCATCGCGCGCGCCGTCGCGATCGCCGCGATCAAGTACATGATCCTCCGCCAGTCCGCGGGTTCCGATATCATCTTCGATCCCGAGAAGTCCCTCTCGCTCGACGGGGACTCGGGACCGTATCTCCAGTACGCCCTCGTGCGCGCCAAGTCCGTCCTCGCGCAGCCGGGCTCTCCTGAATCGCTTTCCGTATCCCCGCGTTCCCTCGACGACCTTGAGCGGCTCCTCATCCGCTTCCCGGAGGTGGCGCGCCGTGCGGAAGCGCTTCGTGCGCCCCACGCCGTAGCGCAGTACCTCACGCAGCTTGCGGGCGAGTGGAACTCGTTCTATGCGGCGAACCGCATCATGGGGAATCCTGACGAGGCCCACCTGCGCGCGGTTGCGCGTGCGTTCGCGATCACCATGGAGCGCGGGCTCTCGCTCCTCGCGATCCCGGTTCCCGAGCGGATGTAGACAACAATCCTTGCCTTTATGGCGTGCGCGGGGTAGGGTAGCCCTTGTCTCCATTTCGGGAGACTCTGCTTTTTGAGGGAGCGACCATTGTCGAACGCCGATCAAAGGACCGACGCATTCATCGGGAAGAGGGGGGACCGCGCCAGCAGGATCACGGGCCACGGCGCCCAGATGCTTCGCATGGTGCGGGAGCACGGCCAGGGCCACGGCACCACCAGTTCGCCGCGGCGCGATCGCATCGCCCAGTTCGGCCACGCCATCGCCGCCGCCAAGACCTGATCGTCGGTCTGCGTTACTGACAACGGAACGGCCGGAGCTTCACGCTCCGGCCGTTTTCCTTTTCATACGGGTAAGGCTAGGATACATATACTCTATGGCTGATACAGAGAAATCAGAGGCGGTGAAGCGCGAGGAAGCGATGCTCGCGTTCTGGAAGGAGAAGCGCGTGTTCGAGCGCTCGCTCGAGAAGCCCTCGCCGAAGGGCGACTTCGTGTTTTATGAGGGTCCGCCGACCGCAAACGGCAAGCCGGGCGTCCATCATATGGAGTCGCGCTCGTTCAAGGATGCGATCCCGCGGTACAAGACCATGCGCGGGTATCGCGTACCGCGCCGCGCCGGCTGGGACACGCACGGGCTCCCGGTTGAGCTTGAGGTAGAGAAGACGCTCGGATTCTCCGGTAAGAAGGACATCGAAGCCTACGGCATCGCCGCGTTCAATAAGAAGTGCCGCGAGAGCGTGATGACGTACATCGAGGAGTGGGCGCGCTTCACGGACCGCATCGGGTACTGGGTGGACCAGGGCAAGGCGTACTTCACGTTCGAGGCGCCCTACATGGAGTCGCTCTGGCACATCATGAAGCGCATCGCGGACGACGGGCGTCTGTATAAGGACTACAAGGTGGTGCCGTGGTGCGCACGCTGCGGCACGGCGCTCTCCTCGCACGAGCTCGCGCAGGGCTACGCGGACGTGAAGGACCTGTCGCTCACCGTGAAGTTCCCGGTGGTGGGGGAGGAGAACACCTTCTTCCTCGCGTGGACCACGACGCCGTGGACGCTTCCCGGGAACGTGGGGCTCGCCGTGGGGACGCGCATCACCTATGGCCGCTACGCCAAGGACGGCGAGAAGGTCATCCTCGCCAAGGAGCGCGCAGGGCAGCTCGGAGAGGGCTGGACCCTCGAAGAGGAGTTCCCGGGAGAGTCCCTCGTCGGGAAGGCGTACGAGCCCCTGTATCCGTACGCCAAGGAGCGCGCGGACGAGAGCGAGCGGCCGAAGTTCGACGCGGCTGCGTACCGCGTGTATCCGGCAGATTTCGTCACCACCGAAGACGGCACCGGCATCGTGCATACGGCCGTGATGTACGGCCAGGAGGACTTCGACCTCGGCCAGTCCGTGGGGCTTCCGAAGGTCCATCTCGTGCAGCCGGACGGCACCTTCATGCCAGGCACCGGGTTCCTTGCGGGGCGGTTCGTGAAGGACCAGGAGGTGGCGATCGACATCTTGAAGGATCTTCAGGAGCGCGGCCGCTTCTTCGCGAAGGAGAACTACACGCACAGCTATCCGTTCTGCTGGCGATGCAAGACCCCGCTCATCTATTACGCTCGCGACTCATGGTACGTGCGCATGCAGGACCTCAAGGCGCGGCTCATCGAGAACAACCAGAGCGTGCACTGGGAGCCGTCGCATATCCGGGACGGCCGCATGGGCGAATGGCTCAACAACGTGAAGGATTGGGCGATTTCCCGCGAGCGATACTGGGGCACGCCGCTTCCGGTCTGGCAGGACGAGGACGGCAAGGAGCGGCTCGTGGTCGGGTCCGTGGAGGAGCTCCGGTCCCGCATACAGACGTCGGGGAACACGTATATGGTCATGCGTCATGGCGAGGCGGAGAATAACGTCGCCGGCATCCTCGATTCCACCGACGAGAAGCGCTGGCCGCTTACCGAAGCCGGCAGGGAGCAGGTTCGCAGCACGGCCCGCGCGCTTTCGGGGAAGGGCATCACGCATATCTACGTCTCGCCGTTCGCGCGCACGAAAGAGACAGCGGAGATCCTCCGTGCGGAACTCGGGCTTTCGCCGGACGCGGTCACGGTGGATGCGCGTCTCGCGGAGTTTTCGTTCGGTGAATTCCATGGCGGGGAGCATCAGGCGTTCCTTGCGTGGCGCCGCGAGCACGCCTACGGCGATGCGGTGCCGGGCGGCGGAAGCTACCAGGATGCGAAGAACCGCTTCGCCGAGTTTCTATACGAGCGCGAGCGCACAGAGCGCGATACGACGATGCTCGTCGTGACGCATGGCGTTGGCGTTGAGACGCTCAACGCTGTCGTGGCGGGCGCAGGGGAGAAGGAGTCGCTCGCGCTTGCCATAGAAAGCGCACCCGTGTGCGGCGAGGCATTCGAGCTTGCGTTCGTGCCGCTGCCGCACAACGATCGCTACGAGCTCGACCTCCACCGGCCGTACATCGATGACGTGGTGCTGGTATCGGATGCCGGCACGGTACTCCGTCGCGTGCCTGAGGTCATGGACGTATGGTTCGACTCGGGCGCGATGCCGTTTGCGCAGGACCACTATCCGTTCGAGAACAAGGAATCCTTCGAGCGTTCCGGGTATCCTGCCGATTTCATCTCTGAGGCCATAGACCAGACGCGCGGCTGGTTCTATACGCTGCTTGCCGTAGGTACGCTTCTCGGGAAGGGCGCACCCTATAAGAACGTGATCTCCCTCGGGCACCTGCTTGATGAGAAGGGCCAGAAGATGTCGAAGTCCAAGGGCAACGTGGTGAATCCGTGGGAGGCGATCGAGCGCTACGGCGTCGACACGCTCCGGTACTGGATGTACAGCGTGAACCAGCCGGGCGATTCGAAGAACTTCGACGAGAAAACTGTGAAGGAAGCGGCACGCGTCATCTCGTGGCTCGACAACAGCGCGAAGTTCTACGCGCTTTTCAAGGACGGCGCGACACCCACGAAGCAGCAGGTCATAGACCGCTGGATGGAGGCCCGGGTGGCGGAAACGGTGCGCGACGTAACTGCGGCCATGGACGGCTACCGCCTCTACGAAGCCTCGCGTGCTGTCGGTCGCCTGCTCGAAGACCTGTCGCAGTGGTACGTGCGTCGCGTGCGCGACCGCGCGCGCGACGGGGACCGTGCGGCGCTCGAGACGCTCCGGGACACCCTTAAGACCGCAGCGCTTCTTATGGCGCCGCTCGCGCCGTTCGTAGCCGAAGACGTGTATCAGGGCGTGCGCAGCGAGCGCGATCCGGAAAGCGTCCATCTCGCCGCATGGCCGGAAGCGAAGAGCGGACTCTTCGGGTTCTTTGGCCGCACGGACGGCACGCTTATCGAAGATATGGCGCGCGTGCGAAAGCTCGCTTCGGAGGCGCTGCAGCTGAGGCAGAAGGCGGGGATCGTCGTGCGCCAGCCGCTCGCGTCTCTTTCCATTCCGGGTGCGCTTTCCGACGAGCTTGCTTCGGTACTGGCCGAAGAGGTGAACGTAAAGAAGGTTGTCGGCGGTGCGGAGGCGCTTTCGCTCGATACCGAGCTTTCGCCCGCGCTTATCGCAGAGGGCGACGAGCGCGCGTTCCAGCGCGCGGTAGCGGAAGCGCGCAAGGCCGAGGACCTCTCGCCGAAAGATACGGTTACGGTCGAGCGGCGTGAAGACGGGAAATACGTCGCCGAGCTCTCTTCGGGCCCGGTCCGCTTCTCGCTCTCGCGCGATGCGTCATAAGTACCACACGCGGGCGATCGTCCTGGGGCGCTCGCCGCTCGCGGAATCCGCAGCGCTCATCGCGCTCCTCACGGAGGAATTCGGTCTTGTCCGTGCACGCGCCGAAGGCCTCCGGAAGCCGGGAGCCAAGCTCGCGCACGCGCTTCAGACCTTCGACCTGTCCGAGGTCACCCTCGTGCGCGGCAAGGAAGGCTGGCGTCTTTCAGGCGCAGTGCTCGAAGCGCACCTTTTCGAATCGCTTGACGCGCCGTCCCGGTCGCGCGCGGGGCGAGTGAACGGCCTGTTCCTCCGGCTCATGCACGGGGAGGGCGGGGACGCGACCCTTTTCTCGCTCTGGCTCGAGTTCCTTACGCTCCTGCCGCGGCTCTCCGAAGAGGCGCAGGATGCGGCGGAGTGCTTCTTCGCGCTCCGGCTCCTCGGGCATCTCGGCCTTGATGCGGGTGCGGTGCCCGAAGATAACGGATATGCGCCGCTCTCTCCGGAAGAGCGGCGTACGCTCGTGACGCGCATCAACCGCGGCATCGCGGCTTCGGGCCTGTAAGCGAAACCGGCTTGCTATACTGGGAGGCAATGCCGCCCACACAGGACGACCTCAGCACGCTTGAGCGTTTGCGACAGCGACTCTATGCGCCCACGGCGCCCGCTACGTCGATTACCCCAGAGCTCCACGGAACGCCGGTACCCCAAAGCCTTGAAGGATGGGGAGACGAGACGCCTCAGACGCCGAAGAAGCCGCGCATTTCGTTCGCGGCGCTATTCCTCGGGATCGCCGGCATCTTCTTCCTGCTCGCGCTCGCAGCGGCCGCGTATTTCCTTATGTTCGGCGGACGCGCGGTCTCGACTGATCGCATCAGCATCACGGTTGATGCCGATACGGATATCGCAAGCGGCGACGAGATCCCGTTCATCGTCACCGTGGAGAACAAGAATCCCGTCACTATAACGGCGACATCCCTCAAGATTGATTTCCCGGATACGGCACGGCTTTCCGAGAAGCCCGACAGCCCGCCGTTCTACGAAGACACGCTCGGGGATATCGAAAGCGGAGGAACCGGGACGCGGTCAGTACGCGTCACCCTGTTCGGCAGCGAGAACGAGCGCATCACCATTCCGCTGCGCTTCGAGTACCGTATCGAAGGATCGAACGCCACCTTCGTGAAGGAGGCCGAGTACGACGTGCTCGTGAGCTCCTCGCCGGTGTCTATCCGCGCCGAGGCGCTTTCGGAAATCAGCGTCGGGCAGCCGGTGACGTTCGCGGTGACGGTGCGTTCGAGCGCGCGCGAGCCGCTCGAGAACGTCGCGGTCCTCGCGCAGTATCCGTTCGGATTCACGCTCGCGCGCGGCCAGAGCGCCATGATCCCGGTGGGGACGCTTGCGCCCGGGGAAGAGAAGACGGTGAACTTCGCGGGCACGCTGTCCGGGGAGGACAGCGAAGAGCGCGTGTTCCGCTTCACCGTCGGGACGCGGACCGGAGACGCAAGCACGCTCGCCATTCCGTACTCGACCGCGATCACGCCCGTCACCATCGCCAAGCCGTTTCTGGGCGCGAGCCTTTCCATAAACCGCGATACGGGAACCGCACCGGTCATCGAGGCGGGCAGCTCGGTGCAGGGCGTCGTTACGTGGATCAACACCCTCGGCGCGCCGATCCTCGATGGTCAGGTGGAGGTGAAGCTTTCGGGGTCGGTGCTCGAGCCGTCCTCGGTAAGCGCGTACGGCGGCTACTACCGCTCGGCGGATAGCACCCTCATCTTCTCGCGCGAGACCTCAGCAGACCTGGCGCAGCTTGCGCCGGGCGAGACCGGGAACGGCACGTTCACGTTCAGGACCAAGAGCGCGCAGGAGATCGCGAGCCTCCGCAATCCGACGGTGGTGGCGACGGTCGCGGTTGCCGGAAGGCGCGTGGGCGAATCGAACGTGCCGGAGCGCATCGGCGACGTGGTGACACGGACCATAAAGGTGGGTACCGATCTCAAGCTTGCGGCGCGGTCTTCCTACAGCGCAGGGCCGCGGCCGCCGGTCGCGAACCAGGAGACGCGCTATGTCATCACCTTGTCGCTCACGAACACCGTGAACTCGGTAGCGGATGCGGTCGTGTCGGGCACGCTCCCGTCGTACGTAACGTACGCTCGCGCTATCACGCCGGCAGACGGAACGCTCGCGTTCAACGAGACGACGCGTGCGGTCACCTGGCGGGCAGGGGAGGTGGCCGCCGGCCAGGGATACGGTTCTCCGGCGCGCACGGCAAGCTTCGAGGTGGTGCTGTTGCCAAGCACGGCCCAGCGGGGTACAAGTCCTGTACTCATGAGCACTCCCACCGTCACCGGCGTCGACCGCTTTACCCAGAAGCAGCTCTCCAATTCGCATGCTTCCGTCTCCACGCAGCCGCAGGACGCGACGGCAGGGTTTACCGGCGTCGTGCAGTAATCTATTTACGTCTATGTCCGTCTCTCTCGATCAGATCGTCTCCCTCGCAAAGCGCCGCGGCTTCGTGTTCCCGGGCTCGGAGATCTACGGCGGCCTCGCCGGCACCTTCGACTACGGCCCTCTCGGCGTCGCGCTCAAGAACAACCTCAAGGCGATCTGGTGGCGCATGTTCGTGGAGAGCCGCGACGACATGTACGGCATGGATGCGGCGCAGATCATGCCGGCGCGCGTCTGGGAGGCTTCGGGACACACCGAGACGTTCAACGATCCGCTGGTGTCAGACGAGAAGACGGGCGAGCGGTTCCGCCTCGATCATGTGCTTGAGGCTGCGGGCATCGATCCCACGGGCATGTCCCTCGAGGCCATGTGGCAGGCGCTTACGGACAAGGGCCTTAAGACTCCGTCAGGGAATGCGTACGCGCAGCCCATGACGTTCAATCTCCTGTTCCCGGTAACCATGGGCGCCTCCAAGGATTCCGCGACGCTCGCATACCTGCGCGGCGAGACCGCGCAGGGCATGTTCGTGAACTTCAAGAACATCATCGACGCGTACCATCCGAAGCTCCCGTTCGGCATGGGACAGATCGGCAAGGCCTTCCGTAACGAGATCGCGCCGCGCGAGTTCGTGTTCCGCCTGCGCGAGCTCGAGCAGATGGAGGTGGAGTACTTCGTCGCGCCGGAAGCATGGGAAGCCTCTTTTGAGGAATGGCTCTCCATCATGCGTGCGTACGCCACAGAGATCGGGCTGCCGCTTGAGAAGCTCCATGAGAAGGAGATCGGGGACGAGGATCGCGCGCACTACTCGAAGCGCACCATCGATTTCGAGTACGAGTTCCCGACAGGCACCAAGGAGCTCTGGGGTCTCGCGTACCGCACCGACTACGACCTCTCGCGCCATGGCGAGTACTCCGGCGTCCCGCTTACGTATCTTGATGAGGAGAAGAAGGAGAAGCTCGTACCGCATGTTATCGAGCCTTCTCTTGGTCTCGAGCGCACACTGCTCGCGGTGCTCGTATCCGCGTATGACGAAGATGAGCTCGGGGGAGAGAAGCGCGTCGTACTACGCCTCAGCCCCAAGGTAGCGCCCGTGAAGGCCATGGTATCGCCGCTTCTCAAGAACAAGCCCGAGCTCGTGGAGAAGGCGAAAGAGGTGCGCAAGGAGCTCCAGAAGGTGCACCCGGCAATCGCCTGGGATGACAACGGCAATATCGGCAAGCGCTATCGCCGCCAGGACGAGATCGGCACGCCGTTCTCAATCACCATCGATTTCGATACGCTCGGCGAGACGCCGGAACTGAAGGACACGGTGACGCTGCGGCATCGCGATACCGGAGCGCAGGAGCGGCTCACTGTCGCCGAGGTCGCGGAGCGCATCCGCGCGGCGATTTCCTAGCCTCTTGACCGGAGACGGCGACGGGCGCATGCTTGCCCGCAGCCACTGTTCCTGGAGAGGTACCGATGAAGAAGACAGTGTTTCTGTATCTCGTCGGTGCCGTGCTTTTCTGCGCCACCGACGCCCTGGCGCAGGAGGCCCTGCCCATCATCCATGTTGAGCCCGGGACCCCGCTCGTTCGGGATCCCGAGATACTCGTGCCGGAGCATGATCCCGAGCGCGAGATCGTCCTCTACCGCGTCTACGATTTCCGTCTCGATGCGGCGGACATCCCGTTCTTCATCGATCGGGTGGGGATCGCCGTTCCTCGCGAGACCGCGCACGCGGCGATCGAGGCCTTCTTGAGGGAGGAGCGTACCGCCGTGTACTCCTGTTCGTTTGAGGCAGGGGAGCGGCCGAATATCGCGCACCCCTCTGAACGGGACCGTTTCTGCGTCCTTCAGCGGCAGCCATGACCTGGCTGCCGCTTTTCCGTTGTGTGGTACCATTTCGCCATGCACAAGAACGTCTCCATCACCATCACGCCGGGAACCATGATCATGACGATCGTGGTCGGGGCGGTCGCCTTTGCGCTCTGGCACCTACGGGATATCGCGCTCCTCGTGCTTACCGCTATCGTGATCGCATCGGCCATCGAGCCGGGCGTGACGTTCTTCACGCGCCGCAAGATCCATCGCGTCGTGGCGGTAACGGTGATGTACCTCGCCGTGTTCGGGTCCCTGTTCGGGCTTACGTACGCGTTCCTCCCGCCGATCCTTACGGAAGCGCAGAGCTTCCTTGCCACGGCGCCGCAGTACCTCGACACGCTCAATCTCCCGTCCTCGCTCTCCGGCCTCAGCTCGTCTGCCGCGGTCGCAGGGCAGTCGCAGTCCCTGTTCGATACCATCTTCGCGTTCCAGTCGGCGTTTGCCGATACGTCCGGAGGCGTGGTCCGCGTGGTCTCGTCGTTCTTCGGCGGCATCTTCGCGCTCTTCTTGGTCATCGTGCTCTCGTTCTATTTCGCGGTGCAGTCTACCGGCGTCGAGGACTTCATCCGTCTCGTGACGCCGCACCAGCATGAGGGGTACGCAGTGAATCTCTGGCAGCGCGCGCAGCGCAAGATCGGGCAGTGGATGCAGGGCCAGCTCCTCCTTTCCGTCATTTCAGGAACCATAACCTACCTCGGCCTCCTCATTCTCGGGGTCCCGTACGCGCTCCTCCTTGCGGTGATCGCCGCCGTGATGAACCTCGTGCCGGTCTTCGGCTCCCTCATCGCGGGCGTGTTCGCGACCATCGTGGCGTTCTCCTCGGGCGGCGTGACGCTCGCGCTCATCGTTGCGGGCCTCTTCCTCATCATCAACCAGTTCGAGGGCAACCTCCTCTATCCGCTCGTGGTGAACAAGGTGGTGGGCATCCCGCCCCTGCTCGTGATCCTGGCGCTTCTCGTAGGCGGCAGCCTCGCCGGGTTCCTCGGCGTGCTCCTCTCGATCCCGCTTGCCGCGGCGTTCCGCGAGTTCCTCTCGGATGTCGAGCGCCGCAAGCGGCTCAAGGCCGCGGCCTAGTGCGTATGGCCCGGTACATCACGACGACGCTCCCGTACGTGAACGCGGATCCGCATATCGGATTCGCGCTCGAGCTGCTGCATGCGGATACGCTTGCGCGGTCGTGGCGGGCGCGGGGAGAAGCGGTCTTCTTCTCAACCGGTACCGATGAGCACGGACAGAAGATCTTCCAGGCAGCGGAGAAGGCGGGGAAGAGCGTGCAGGACTACGTCGATCACTACGCGAAGGAGTTCGAGCGCCTCAAGGAAGCGCTCTCAGTCACGAACGATGCGTTCATCCGCACTACGGACCCGGCGCACGTGCGCGCGGCGCAGGAGATGTGGCGGCGCTGCGCCGCCTCGGGCGATATCTATAAGAAGAGCTATACAGGCAGGTACTGCGTCGGGTGCGAGTCGTTCAAGACCGAGAAGGACCTTGCGCCTGACGGGCACTGCCTTATCCATACGAATCTCGTAGCTGAAGAGGTCACGGAGGAGAATTACTTCTTCCGCTTCTCGAAGTATGAGGGCGCGCTCCGTGCGTATCTGTCGCGCGAGGACTCCGTGTTCCCCGACTGGCGCCGCCAGGAGGCGCTCAACTTCGTTGCGGGCGGCCTCGAGGATTTCAGCATCTCGCGCGAGAAGGCGCGCCTTACCTGGGGCATTCCCGTGCCCGAAGACGAGGGGCAGGTGATGTATGTGTGGTTCGATGCGCTCACGAACTACATCTCGACGCTCGGCTGGCCGGACGAAGACGGCAACTTCGAGACGTACTGGAAGAACGGCACGACCCTGCAGGTTGCCGGCAAGGACCAGGTGCGCTTCCAGTCCCTTATGTGGCAGGCCATGCTCCTGTCCGCGGGCATCTCGCATACCGACACCATCTTCTATCACGGGTTCATCAACTCAGGCGGGCAGAAGATGTCGAAGTCTCTCGGCAACGTGATCAGTCCGTACGAGCTCGTCGAGAAGTACGGCACCGAGGCGACGCGGTACCTCCTTCTGCGCCATGTCCATCCGAGCGAGGATTCCGACGTGACCTGGGAGCGGCTTGATGAATGGTATACCGCGAACCTCGTGAACGGGCTGGGGAACCTGGTGGCGCGCGTCATGAAGCTCGCCGAGACGCACCTAAGCGGTCCGGTGTCCCTCGAGCCCGTGCGGGCAGTGGAAGATCCGAACCTCGATGCGTTCGAGTTCAACAAGGCGATGGATGCTATTTGGGCACGCATCCAGAAAGCCGATGAGCGCATCACGGCAGAGGAGCCGTTCAAGGTGGTGAAGGAGGATCCTGAGGCGGGCAGGAGGATCATCGCCGAGCTCGTCGGCGAGGTGCATCAGATCGGCGCGGCGCTCGCTCCGTTCCTGCCGGAGACGAGTAGGGTCGTTACCGAAGCGGCGCGCGCGAACCGGAAGCCGGAGAACCTGTTCCCGCGCCTTTCCTAAACGACATGATGGCCGCGCGTACGGGCCATCATGCGGCGTCTGCATCGAGATACTCGGTATTCTCTCGGAGACGTGCGCGCATGGTACCGCGCCGCCCCTGAAGCGTCGGTGAGGACTCCGTGCTATCGTCAGTCCCATGAAGTACTTCGATGCGCACTGCCACGTGCAGTTCGATCCCTATGACGAGGACCGCGAGGCGGTGCTTCTCGCGATGCGCGAGCAGGAGATCGGCGGGCTCGTTGTGGGAGTGGATCTCGATTCGTCGGTGCGGGCGCTCTCGCTCGTGCAGCATCTCCCGGGGTTTTATGCGACCGCGGGACTCCACCCGAACTCGGTGCTCGACGACCGGTTCGACGAGGAATCCTTCCGGGCGCTTTTGCGGCACCCGAAGATGGTGGCGGTAGGGGAGTGCGGGCTCGATAATTTCCGTCCCCAGGACGTGGACGCCGCGAAGGCCGAGCAGCGCCGGGTGTTCGCGCGCCATATCGAGCTTGCGGTCGAGGCCGATAAGCCGCTCATGATCCACGGGCGTCCCGCCAAAGGGACGATGGACGCGTATGAGGATATGCTCGATATCCTTTCGTCATACAAGAATAGCGCCGGGGATGCGCTCCGGGGCGACATCCATTTCTTCGTAGGAGGGGTAGCGGAGGCGAAGCGGTTCATCGAGCTCGGGTTTACGCTCTCGTTCACCGCGGTGCTCACCTTCGCGCGAGACTACGACGACGTAGTGCGGTACGTGCCGCTCGACCGGATCCTTACGGAGACCGATTCGCCTTATGTCGCGCCGAGCCGCATCCGTGGCCAGCGCAACGACCCGCGTTCGGTCGTGGACGTGGTAGACGCAATCGCCGAAATCCGAAAGGAGGAGCGCGAGACCGTGCGCGCGGCGGTGCTTGAGAACGCCCAGAGGCTCTTCGGTCTCTCGTAGGGCCAAAAACAAGGCTTTCTTGCCGCTCTTTGGCCTGCGTGGTACAGTCACCGGGTCATGAATACAGACATCGAACACGGTGCAGGCAGCACCGAGCAGGAGCTCGCCGCGGGTAATAACGAAACCCGCGTCTACGAGCTCGGCTTCCATATCGATCCTGAACTGCCGCAGGAAGAGGTGAAGAAGACCTATCAGGCGCTTCGCGAGAAGGGCGGGGACATCGTCGCTGAGGGCGAGCCCCTCAAGATCCCGCTCGCGTACACCATCTCGATCAAGGTCCAGGGCGGCGGACGCCGCGACTTTGATAGCGCGTACTTCGCGTGGTTCGCCTACGAGGCAACCGCAGAGGGTCACGAGGCAGTTCTCGAGGCCGTGAAGGCTGAGGGGCGCGTGATCCGCTTCATCGACCTGCGCACCGAGAAGGACGCGGCAACCCATGCAGCTGAGATGCATGAGATGTACGCGAAGCTCGGCAGCCAGCGCGCTGAGGAGGAGGCAGAGGTATCCGATACCGAGCTTGACGCAGCCCTCAAGGAGGCGGGCGTCTAAGGGGTATACTGAAGGATATGTATCTCAACAAAGTCCTTCTCTACGGAAATCTCACCCGCGACCCGGAGCTTAAGGCGCTCCCGTCGGGCCAGCAGGTAGCATCGTTCGGCCTCGCTACGAACCGCTCGTTTAAGAACCGAGACGGCCAGCAGCAGGAGCAGACCGAGTTCCACAACATCGTCGCGTTCGGCCGCACGGCAGAAGTGATGGGGCAGTACCTCAAGAAGGGCCGCCCGATCTACGTCGAAGGACGCCTGCAGACGCGCACGTGGGACAAGGATGGCGTCAAGCAGTACCGCACCGAGATCATCGTCGACACCTTCCAGTTCGGCGCTCAGGGCGGGGGAGACGGCGCTCGCTCAAGTGGAGGATATGCTGCTCCGGCAGCCGCTTCCGCCGCAGCACCCGCAGCCGACATGGGCGCGGACATCCAGTATCCGGACGAGGAGATCAACCCAGAAGACATTCCGTTCTAGTTTTACAAACGTTACCGAAAAGACATGGCACATCAGGCAGAACGCGACGAGATCGCAAACAAGAAGTTCGTGGACTACAAGGACGTACAGTACCTCCGCCAGTTCATGAACCCGCACGCGAAGATTCTCGCGAAGAAGCGCACCGGCGTACCGGCTTCCCGCCAGCGTGAGGTGGCGCTCGCGATCAAGCGAGCCCGCTACATGGCGCTCCTCCCGTACCTCGCAGCGTAACGAAAAGGCCCGCAGACGCGGGCCTTTTCCGTGCTCGTCCCCAGATTTGGAGAAATACGGGGCTCGTGGTTATATGAAAAAGCGACGCAATGGGGCGTCGCATTTTCTGTCCTTTCTCAGGGGAATACATGTATTACAACAATAAGCCGCTCTCCACGAAGCGTCACTGGTTCGCCGCCATCATCGTCTCTCTCTTGGTGGTCGGTGGCATGGGGGCCGCCGCCGAAATCATCATCGGCGGCATGAGCCAGAACCACGCTTCGGCTTGGAGCAAGCAGCAATAAGACTCCGCACGGCACAGGAGTCACTCAGCAGAATGCTGAAGCCCCGGACCTACCTTGGTCCGGGGCTTTTCCTATGCCTCTGGGCTGTGGCGGGTTACGCCTTCTCAGCGCGCTCCACGTACTCTCCCGTGTCGGTGTTGATGCGGAGCACGTCGCCCTCGTTGATGAAGAGGGGAGTGTTCACGACCGCGCCCGACTCGAGCTTCACCTGCTTGTTGCCGCCGGTCGCGGTGTCGCCCTTCACGGCTGGCGGCGCCTCCACGACCTTGAGCTCGACCTTGATCGGGATCATGATCGTCATCGGCTCGTCGTTGTAGAGCATCACCTCTACCGGCGCGTTCTGGATGAGCCACTTCACCTTGTCGCCCACGGCCGCCTCAGGGAAGGAGAAGCGGTTCTTCGGGTTGCCCTCCTCGGCGAACCAGGACTCGCCGCGGTTCGTGTAGAGGTAGGTGGCCTGCATGCGGCTGATGTCCGCCTCAGGCACGGTCTCGCTCTGGTGGAACGAGATCTCGAGCACCTTGCCGGAGACGAGGTGCTTGAGCTTCGTCTGGTTCACCGGCTTCCTCTGCTGCATGCGGAAGACGTGCGAGGACAGGACCTCGTACGGCTCGCCGTTGTAGACGATGATCTTCTTCTGGACGATCTCGTTGTAGGAAAGGATTGCCATGATGTAACGATTGAGGAGGTCGGCGCGTTATAAAAAATGCCGGGCTCCCGGATAGGGGGTATGATACAGGAGACCATGAGGGAATCAACCGAGCCCGAAGGACTCCCGGACGAAGACCTCCTGCGGGCGTCCCGGCACGAGCCAGAGCTCTTCGGGCAGCTCGTCGCCCGGTACGAGGCGCCGTTTCTCCGGAAGGCGCGCAGCATCCTCCGCTCGCCGGAAGACGCCGAGGAGGTGGTGCAGGATACCTTCACCCGCATCTACCTCTATGCCGACCGCTACGAGCGACAGGAGGGCGCCACGTTCTCGTCCTGGGGCTACGCCATCCTCACGCGCCTCGCGTTCACGCGGTACCAGAAGCTCAAGAAGCACGGCGCACGATACCAAGAGCTCGATCCCGAGCACTACGAGCGGATTCCGGAAGCGGGCACGTTTCTCGATCGCCTGTCGGTAGAGAACGAGGTGCTGTTCGCGCTCGCGAAGCTTCCTGAAGCGGCCGCCCGGGTGCTCCGGCTCCAGTTCCTCGAGGGGAAGACCCAGGAAGAGATCGCGGAGCTCGAGGGGAGCACGGTCTCCGCCGTGAAGACTCGCGTGCATCGCGCGAAGCGCCAGCTCAAGGACATTTTAGAAGACCACACCACACCATGAATGCACCCTCCGCTATTTCTCATACCGTGATGCGCCGCGTGTACCGGATACACGCGCTGCGCCGGAGCGTCGCTGTAGTCGGCGCCGCTTCCGTATTTCTGCTCGCGCTCTGGGGCGTGGGCAGGGAGGTGTGGGTGGCCAAGGTGTTCGAGAACATGCCGTCCATTGCGGACGTGCCTGCGGTCGCGCTCTTCTTCCTCCATGCGTTCCAGGATACGGACCTCCTCGTGCAGGCGCTCGTCATCGTGGCGCTCGCAGCGCTTGTCTGGTTCGCCCGGGCGCTCGCCCGCGCTGCGGCCCTCCGGCCGTCGTTCGCTTAGTCCTGCGCGAGCTTCTCGCGGATCTGCTTGAGGATCTCGTTCGCGACCGGCTTGTTCTCCCTGAGGAAGGTACGGGTCGCGTCGTAGCCGCGTCCGAGGGTCTGCTCGCCATACTTGTAGCTCGAGCCTGACTTCTGGAGGATGTCGTACTTCTCGCCGAGCGCGATGATCTCGCCCTCGCGGCTGATGCCTTCGTTGTAGAGAAGGTCGAACTCGGTGGTCTTGAAGGGGGCAGCCACCTTGTTCTTCACCACTTTCACGCGCACGCGGCCGCCCACGATCTCCTCGCCCTTCTTGATCTGTGCGATGCGGCGGATATCGAGGCGTACCGAGGTGTAGAACTTGAGCGCCTTGCCGCCCGTGGTGGTCTCGGGATTGCCGAACATCACGCCGAGCTGCATGCGGATCTGGTTGATGAAGATGATGATGGTATTCGACTTGGCGGTGATCGCCGTGAGCTTCCTGAGCGCCTGCGACATGAGACGCGCCTGCTTGCCCATCTGCGCCTGGCCCATATCGCCCTCGATCTCATCCTTCGGGGTGAGGGCTGCCACCGAGTCGACTACGATCACGTCGATCGAGTTCGCGCGGACCAGGGACTCGACGATCTCGAGCGCCTGCTCGCCGGTGTCCGGCTGCGAGATGAGGAGCTCGGGGAGCTTCACGCCGATGCGTCGGGCATACTCCGGATCGAGCGCGTGCTCCGCGTCTACGAACGCGCATACGCCGCCTTTCTTCTGCGCCTCCGCGATCACATGGAGCGCAAGCGTCGTCTTGCCCGAGGATTCCGGTCCGAAGATCTCGATGATGCGGCCGCGGGGGAGTCCGCCGATGCCGAGCGCGGCATCAAGGCCCAAGGAGCCGGTGGGGATCGAAGGGATCGCGGCGGGCTTGCCAGCGCCGAAGGTCATGATGGCCTCGTCGCCGAACTTGGTCTGGATTTCCTTGATCGCAAGGTCGATCGCGCGCTGCTTGCTGTCGCCGCTCGTTTCTCCCGCTTCAGCTGCCGGAGCTGATTTCGCTGCTTTCTTGGCGGTCTTTTTTGCTGGCATGGTACGTAAGGTTAATTGCTGTAGACGTAACGACGTTCGGTTATCTCGCGCCCGAACCGGTCGGTTGCGGTTAAGGATAGTATAGCGCCCCCTGAAGGAAGGGTGAGGGGAGCCCTAAAATGGCCCTTCTGATCGATAAGGAGCGGCGCGCCGTTAAGCCAGAGGGTCTCCGTATACAGGGCGCGGCCCTCGAGCACAAAGCGCCCGTCCGGAAGGGTTGCGTGGTCTTCCGGAGAAACGATCCGGAGCGTGGGGCCCGAAAGGAGTGGCCAGGCAGCCACCGCTCCGTATCCGGCGAGGATCACCAAGAGAAGGGCAGCGATAAGCCGGAGCGACATAGGCTAGAGCTCGTCCTCCTCGCCCCCAGCGTCTCCACCACTGCGGCTCAATACTTCGCGCGGGCGCGAGCCGTCCGCAGGACCGATGACGCCCTTCTCCTCAAGGAGGTCCATGAGACGGGCGGCGCGCGAGTAGCCGATGCGGAGCTTGCGCTGGAGGTAGGAGGTTGAGGCGCGGCCCGCTTCCTCGACGGCTTCGCGCGCTGCGGCGTAGAGGTCATCATCCACGTCCTCGTCCTCGCCGGCAAGCATGATGGCGTCGTTCGCCTCGTGGACGCCCGTGCCGCCGGTGCTTGCGCCCAGGTCAAGGGAGGAGAGGGAGCCGGCGTTGTGCTGCTTAATATAGGAAACGACCTTCTTCACTTCCTGCTCGCTGATGTAGGCGGTCTGGATACGGACCGGCTTCTGCATGTCGGCGGACTGGTAGAGCATGTCGCCGGCACCGAGGAGAAGCTCCGCGCCCGAGGCATCAAGGATGGTGCGCGAGTCTATCTGGCTCGCCACCTGGAGCGCGAGGCGGGTCGGGACGTTCGCCTTGATAAGGCCCGTAATGACGTTCACGGACGGGCGCTGGGTCGAGAGGATGAGGTGGATGCCCACGGCGCGGGACATCTGGGCGAGGCGCACGATAGCGGCCTCGAGCTCGCGCGGATAGGTCTGCATGATGTCGGCGAGCTCGTCCACCACGATGGCGATATACGGCATCGCTTCGGGGAGCTCACGCGCCTTGCGCCTCTTCGCCGGCTCCACGATCGAGTTGTGGTAGCTCTCGATATCGCGCACCTGGTTCTCCTCGAGGATCCCGTAGCGGCGGTCCATCTCCTTGGCTGCCCACTTGAGCGCGAAGATCGCCTTCTTCGGGTCCGTGATGACCGGGGTAAGGAGGTGGGGGATGCCGTTATAGAGCGTGAGCTCCACGCGCTTCGGGTCCACCATGATGAACCGGAGCTGATTGGGGCCGTTTCGATAGAGGAGGGAGGTGATGACCGCATGGATGGCGACCGACTTACCGGAGCCGGTAGCGCCCGCGATAAGGCCGTGCGGCATCTTGGCGATGTTCACGTACTGCGGGGTGCCGGCGATATCGCGGCCGATAGCGGAGAGAAGCGGCTTCTTCGAGGCGCTCCACTCAGGAGCGCCGATCACGCCGCCGAGACCCACCATCGCTTTGGCAGCATTCGGCACCTCGATACCCACGAGGGACTTGCCCGGGATCGGCGCCTCGATGCGTACGGGGTGCGCCGCGAGCGCGAGCTCGAGGTTGTTCTGAAGGCCGACGATCTTCTGGAGACGGACGCCCTCAGCAGGCTTGATGGCGTAGCGGGTGACGGTCGGACCCACCGAGACCTCGTCCATCTCGACCGAGATGCCGAAGTTCTGGAAGGTGCGCTTGATGATGTTCGCGTTCGCCTTGATGTCGCCCACGCCCGGCTTGCCCTTGTCCTCGCCAAGCAAGGAGAGGGGAGGGGCCTCGTACTCGGCGTCGAAGTTCTGGATGGAGACGTCCGCGTTCGAGGTCTCGTTCCTGTTGAACATGGTGACCACGGGTTCGCGCTCGGGTGCTTCGTACGGTTCCTCTTCCTGAGGCTCCTCTTCTTCCGGCTCTTCCGCCTCGTCGTCTTCGGCCGCCCGCTCGCGCTTCTCGCGGAGCTTCGGGAGCTCTAGGGAGCCGATGCGGGAGGAGAAGGAGTCCGCCGTGCTCTGGAACATCTTAAGGAGCGCTACCACGTCGGTAGCGATGATGGTGCCGATCGCGATTACGGCAAGCAGGAGGATGATCGCTCCGGCGACGCCAAAGAGCTCGGCTGCCGCTCCGCCAAGCGCCGCGCCCGCAACGCCTCCCATGGCATCCGTGATGATGCCGAGGAAGGTGAGGGTAGCGATGATGATGAGGCCGACGCCGGTCGCGGTAAGGGGCGCGATGAAGGTGCGCTCGAGCATGATGGAAAGCCCGGTCCCGACGAGGAGCACCGGAAGGAGGAAGGCTGCGACGCCGATGACGCTGAAGCCGAACCCGAAGATCGCGGTGCCTGCGAGTCCCGCGAGCCCGAAAGCAGCCAGGCCAGTGATAAGGCCAAAGGCAATCAAAACAATGCCCGTCGTCCACTTGGCGAGGGCTCGATAATTTTCCGCATCGCGGCGCTTCTTGCGCTTACTCATGCACCCATTCTAGCACCGCCTAGAATAAGGACGCATTCAAGGTTGCGGTCGTGTCGTATCGGACATATACTGACCTTGACGAACTTAAGGACACCATGAGCGATAAGGGACATATCAAGGACTCAAACGCGCTCAAGGCATCACGAAACGGTGCTGATATTTCTGATTTTGTCCTAGAAAAGACGATATTCTCGAACGTATTCGAAAAGGACATCCGTCGGGTCTACATCTACAAGAAGGCGGAGCGGCTCGCGAAAGCGATCCATCTAGTGGCCCCTGCCTTCACTGATTCGGTGGCGCTCAAGGAGCGCCTCGACCGCATCGCGGTGGGGCTCGTGGACGCGGCGATACTCTCGCCGGTGGCATCGCGCGACGCGCTCTCTCGCGAGCTCCTCGCGCTCTCGAGCATCCTCTCGATCGCACGGACGGGCGGCATGCTCTCGCCCATGAACGCGGACCTCATCGTGAAGGAGGCGCACCAGCTGCTTTCTGAGATCATCGGGTACGAGGAGCCGCGCATCGCGCTTGAGGAAGTGCCGTCGCTCGCCGCGCTCGCGAAGCTTGTGCCGCAGTCTCCGGAGGGGCGCGAAGCGAACCGTCTGCGCTCCATCGCCCGCGTGACGTACGAACCGGATTTCGATGGGGAAGGTGAACCGTCTGTTAAAGGACATACTAAAGGACACATAAAGGACACTGATGCTGCACCCGCTGCACGGCCCGTTTCAAACGGCAATGCATCGCGCAGGGAGGGGATCCTCTCGGTGCTCCGCACCAAGGGTCCTTCCTATATAAAGGATATTTCGCTCATCGTCCGCGACGTGAGCGAGAAGACAATCCAGCGGGAGCTCGCCGCCCTCGTTTCCGAGGGGGTGGTGGTCAAGAAAGGGGATCGCCGATGGACCACCTACGAAATCGCCTAGCGATTGACTAAATGAAGGAATCATCCTAGTATTCCTTCTGTGGTACCCATAAGGAACCAGGCGTAAGGAAAGGCCGGAAACGGCCTATTTTGCGTTTGTATTTCTTATGGTTATCCACATCGCTTTTAGGCGATTTGACCTGCGCATTTCGGTATACTGTTTCTACACCGCGCATTCATAGTCAATCGTATAGATTGACGAGGTGCGCGGGATTCTGAAACGGCTGGTGCGCTCCTGGAATACAGGATCCTTGATAAAGGAATAGGGAATGGAAGTCCTGCGGGTAAGAACTCGCAGGCAGGCTCGTCTTCTTCATGAAGGTGGGCTTCAGACACGGATGCTTTTGATAGAACACGATAGACACTCCTGAACGAACTACACCTTGCCAACTAGCCGATGGGGCGCTCGTCGATAGTGCGCCCTGTCGGATAGTGTGAACCGTGCGAATCTCCCTCCCTCCTCTCGGGGAAGGGAGGGAATTACTAAGAGAGAAAGGGTTCGTGCGCGCCGCACCTATTACTAAGAGTGGCGTGTGCGGATCTCATACTTAGAAAACGCAATCAATCATGACTGCAGCAAACACTATGATCGCAAAGATCGCAGCGGTACTTGCAGTTGCTGGTCTCGTTGCTTCTTCTGTCGTTGCCTTCGCTCCCGTAGCAGGCGCACAGACCGCAACCGCATCCGCAACCTTCACCCGCGATCTCACGATCGGTTCTACTGGCGCAGATGTTACTGCCCTTCAGAACTGGCTTATCAACAAGGGCTACGCTATCGCAGCTGGTGCAACCGGTTACTTCGGTGCTCAGACGCAGGCAGCTCTCGCAAAGTACCAGGCAGCCAAGAACATCTCTCCGGCAGCTGGTTACTTCGGTCCGATCACCCGCGCAGCAGTAGCTGCTGATGGTGGTTCTACCGGCGGCTCCGACGACTCTGATGACGACTCCGACAACGGTGGCGATCTCTCTGGCGGTGAGGCAGACCTCACTGACTACGAGTTCCGCGCTGAGGACGGCTCCGGCGACGAGGCTGAGGAGGGTGTAGAGATCGCAACCGCAGAGTTCGATGTTGAGGACGCAGACGCCCGCATCGAGCGCATGGAGGTTACCTTCGACGCAGCTTCCGCTTCCTACGAGGATCGTCCGTGGCAGTACTTCGACACCCTCTACGTAATGGTAGACGGTGACGAGGTAGGCGAGATTGATGCCTCTGACCGCGATGAGTGGGATGAGACTTCAACTGACGATGTCTACACCGTTAACTTCACTGGTCTCGATGTAAACGTTGATGAGGGCGACACTGTCGAGCTCACCATCGTTGCTGACATTGCAGACTCCATCGAGTCTACCGACATCACCAACCAGACCTTCACGATCTACGTTGATGACAACGGTATCCGCGCCGTAGACGGCGAGGGCATCCAGCAGTACATCGGTGAGAACTCCGACACTGTTTCCTTCGGCTTCGGCGCAGAGGACAACGGTGACCTCTCGGTAAAGGTCTCTGATGAGGATCCTGCATCTGCAATTCTCGTTGCTGATGATGAGGACGAGTCTGAGGACTACACCGTATTCGCGTTCGACATCGAGAACGATGGTGATGCAGATTCTCTCATCACCGACATCACCCTTGATGTTGCAACCGGTACCGCAACCCTCACCAACATGGTTCGTTCCGCAACTCTCGTAGTTGACGGTGACGAGTTCGATGGTGACATCAACTACTCGCTTGGTACTATCGACTTCGAGGATATCGATCTTGAGATCGCTTCTGAGGAGGAGGTAACCTTCGAGCTCATGGTATCCCTCAAGGCAAACGCTTCTGCAGGTACGCTTACCTTCTCGGTAGACGCCGCAGACATCGATGCTGAGGGTGCTGAGTCTGGCGATGAGGCTGACGTTGACGGCGACGTTGACGGCGAGACCCACACTGTTGCCCTCACGGGTATCGCAGTTGAGCCGGTATCGACTTCCCAGTCGGTAACGACCCCGGGTTCCAGCGCATCTGCTTCCTACGGTACTTACACCATCAAGTTCGATGTTACTGCGCTTGAGGATGATGCATTCATCGATGATGTTGCAACCTCAGTAGCTTCAACGAACGGTGTTGGCTTCGTAGTAACTGGTGACAACTTCACTGGTACTTCGTCGGCAGTTCTTACTTCGACGGCAGACCTTGTTGGTTCTTCCACCACTCGCTTCCAGGTAAGCGAGGGCGAGACCGAGACCTTCACCCTCACGGTGACCCTCGATCCGTCAGCAGCTGGCACCTTCGGTGTCCGCCTCGATGAGGTAAACTTCAACGACATCAACTGGGACGGCGACTCTGTCTTCACGGTTGACTCGTCTGACGAGGATTACCGCACCGATCCGGTATACGTCGCTAACTAATAGCCTCACGAGATACGTCTCGTAGCTACTAGCTAGATGATTTGCAAAAGCCCCACGGTACGCCGTGGGGCTTTTGCTATACTCACTGCATGCAGTACCTCTGGCATTTCCTGAAGTTCCTCGGCGTCTTCGCCCTCATCGTCGGCCTCTCCCTCTTCGGGATGCAGTTCGCGGGCGGCGCCTTCTAGATTGCCGTATCGGCCGGGGTGGGGTAGAGTACTCCCGTACGGACCGAAGACAGCCAGCAGCCCCTTTGGGGCATGAGCCTGGCCGAGGAACGAAAGGGGAGTGCCGCTTATGGCGCTTCCCGGTCGAATGTCTCCTCACAACGGTCCCTTTACGGGACCGTTGTCCGTTTCGTACGAACACAACACAACAGCATGGCAATCACCAAAGCAAAGAAGCAGGAAGTGACCGAGAAGATCGTGGACGCCGTAAAGGATGCCGCGTCGGTCGTATTCGTGCAGTTCAAGGGGCTTTCGGTTGCGGACACGAGCGCTGTGCGCAAGTCGCTCCGCGAGAACGGGGTTGGCTACTACGTAGCCAAGAAGACCCTCATCCGCCGCGCGCTTTCTGAGAAGGGATACGAGGGCACCATGCCCGAGCTCCCGGGAGAGATCGCGCTCGCGTGGAGCCAGGAGGACGCTACGCTTGCCGCTCGTGATATCTACGAGCACGGCAAGAAGCACAAGGGTGCGCTCACCATCATGGGAGGCATCTTCGACGGGAAGTACACGGATGCGGCTGGCATGAATGCCATCGCGACTATCCCGCCGGTCCCGGTTCTCCGTGGCATGTTCGTCAACGTGATCAACAGCCCGATTCAGGGTCTCGTGATCGCGCTCGACCAGATCCGCGAGAAGAAGGCAGCCTAACTATTAGCTACGTAAATTCAGTACTATGGCAGATGACGTAAAGCAGGAGGAGGGTGCGGTCGAGGAGACCGCCGCTCCGGCAGCGGAGGCAGCTCCGGCAGCCGAGGAGACCGTAGAGGTCCCGGCGAAGTTCAAGGATATCGTCTCGGCAATCGAGGCAATGTCCGTTCTCGAGCTCTCTGAGCTTGTGAAGGTATTCGAGAAGAAGTTCGGCGTTTCCGCAGCAGCGGTCGCAGTTGCAGGTCCTGCAGCAGGCGGCGCAGCGGGCGGCGAGGACGCGAAGAGCACCTTCACCGTCGAGCTTACGGACGGCGGCGCGAACAAGATCCAGGTGATCAAGGTCGTGAAGGAGGTACTCGGTCTCGGTCTCAAGGAGGCCAAGGACCTCGTGGACGGTGCTCCTTCCGTCGTGAAGGAGAACGTAGGCAAGGAGGACGCAGACGCCCTCAAGGCAAAGATCGAGGAGGCAGGCGGCAAGGTTACCCTCAAGTAACCAGGTCCCCGGTTTCTACGAGAAAACGCACCCGGAAACGGGTGCGTTTTCTCTATTTAGTCAAGAGTTGCGGTCCCGTAGGGCGCATGGGTACAATGCCCCTACGTTTTTCATGGACCCCCTCGCCAAACTCTTCGGATCCCCGGCCCGCGTGAAGCTTCTCCGGCTCTTCCTCTTCAACGAAGACACGACGTTCCTCGCTCCTGACGCGATATTCCGTGCGCGCCTTACCAAGGACGCGGGGCGCAAAGAGCTCAATCAGCTCGTCTCCATGGGGCTCGTGCGCAAGAAAGCGGGGAAGGAAGGCACCGGCTACATCGCAGACCGGAAGTTCCGCCACTACGAAGCGCTGAAAGCCTTCCTGCGCGCATCGACCGATGTGAGCGATTCGGAGATCGTCACGGCCCTCAAGAAGGCGGGGAGCGTGCGCCTCGTGGTGCTCTCGGGGCTCTTCACGGGCGCCGTCGAATCGAAGGTGGATCTGCTCGTGGTGGGGGACCGCCTCGAGGAACGTCCGCTCACGAGCGCCATCCGCCTCCTTGAAGCCGAGCTCGGCCGGGAGCTGAGCTACGCCTGCTTCACGACCGAGCAGTTTAAGTACCGTCTCGGGGTCTACGACCGCCTCCTTCGCGACGTTTTCGACTACCCGAACCGCGTGATTCTGGACAAGATCGGGCTCGCGGCCAAATAAGGCCCTATCCACAGAGGGGGGTTCCTGAAACCTTCACCTTGCTACACTTAACGTTAGGCAGGAATCGTTCCTGCGCGACATTTACCGGCGTAAGCCATAGAAAGTAACCATCTCCCTATGTTCCTCACTACTTGGGCGGATGTTCTCACGCAGTCCTTCCAGAACCTGTTCTACGGACTCGTCGCGTTCATCCCTAACTTAATAGTCGCACTCGTCATCTTCGTCATCGGCTGGCTCGTCGGTGCCGGCATCGGGCGGCTGGTCGCGCAGGTCGTAAGCTCCCTCCGCGTCGATCAGGCGCTCCGCGCCGCAGGCGTCGAGCGTGTCGTCGACCGCGCTGGATTCACCCTCAACTCGGGTGCATTCCTCGGCTTCCTCGTGAAGTGGTTCTTCATCATCGTCTTCCTCGTGGCGGCGCTTGATGTGCTCGGCCTCACGCAGGTAACCGCGTTCTTGACGGGCGTAGTCCTCGGTTACCTCCCGCAGGTGATCGTGGCGGTGTTCATCCTCCTTGTTGCAGCGGTTATTGCTGAAGCTGCGCAGCGCGTTGTCGCTGGTGCCGCTCGCGCAGCAGGCATCCGCGCCGCGAACCTTCTCGGCGCGGTAGCACGCTGGGCGATCTGGATCTTCGCGATCCTCGTCGCGCTCGAGCGCCTCGGCGTCTCGCCGCTTATCCAGACCCTCTTCACGGGTATCGTCGTAGCGCTCGCGCTCGCGTTCGGTCTCGCGTTCGGTCTCGGCGGCCAGGCAGCAGCAGCGCGCTACATCGAGCGCGTGCAGAACGAGATCAAGTAGACCCGCCCGGGTGTACTGGTAGGGAAGGCCCCCAACGGGGCCTTTTCCCTATATGTTGACAGGGATTTCCTGGCCGCGTATACTCCCTATTACGTGATTACGGCCAAGAAATTATTCACTTAAACGGAGCGGATAAGCGATGAGCCGGAAGGCCCGTCACAAGCCGCCCCGAGAGGGGTTTTTTTCTTGCCTAGAATCACCGCTCGTTGACAGACGAATATGCAACAAAAGGTAATCAACACCGCCAGGGTGTGTGCTTGTCACATATCCGGGCGGATTGAATTGCAACAATCACACAAAGAGAATCGTTAGAATGTGGTATTCAGGTCTCCGCACAGGAGACATGAAGGGTGCACGGTGGATGCCTAGGCTTGCGACAGCGATGAAGGACGCGACTAATCAGCGAAATGCTTCGGGGAGGCGATTTGTAGCCATCGATCCGGAGGTGTCCGAATGGGGAAACCCGGCCAGCAATGGTCACCCTCCTTTTAAGGAGAGGAGCGAACCTTGGGAAGTGAAACATCTCAGTACCAAGAGGAAAAGAAAACAACAACGAGTTGTGTTCTGTTTGCCTGATGCTTCGGGCAGGCGGAACGCGACTCTCGTGATTCCCTGAGTAGCGGCGAGCGAAACGGGAATAGCCCAAACCTGCTTCTTCGGAAGTAGGGGTTGTAGGGCGGAAGCGCCGCATTTATGCGGCACAAGTTACAAAAGTTCTACATAGCAGAAGTTGCTGGAAAGCAACGCCCCAGAGGGTAATGGCCCCGTATGCGAAATGTAAAACCCTTGTGCGCTTCCGTTCCTGAGTAGGTCGAGACACGAATAGCTCGGCTGAATCTGCCAGAACTAACTGGTAAGGCTAAATATGTCGCAGGACCGATAGTGAACTAGTACCGTGAGGGAAAGGTGAAAAGAACCCCGAGAGGGGAGTGAAATAGAACTGAAACCGTGTACTTACAAAGGGTTAGGGTGGGCTCCGGTCCATCCTAGCGTGCCTATTGAAGAATGAGCCTGCGAGTGTATGTATGTCGCTCGGCTAAGCCCGTAACGGGGTGGAGCCATAGGGAAACCGAGTGTTAATAGCGCGTCCGTGTCATACATACGACCCGAAGCCAGGTGAGCTTGCCATGAGCAGGGTGAAGTGAGGAGAAATCCTCATGGAGGCCCGAACCCGTAGATCGTACAACGTCTTGGGATGACTTGTGGTAAGGAGTGAAAAGCTAATCGAACCTGGTAATAGCTGGTTCTCTCCGAAACATCTTTTGGGATGGCGTCGCGTGCTCCCTCCGGGGGTAGAGCACTGGAAGGGACAAATAGGGAGAAATCTCGTTGTTCCTATCAAACTCCGAATACCGGACGGCATGAGCGCGGCAGTTAGACGGTGGGGGCGAAGCTCCACACGTCGAAGGGGGAAGAGCCCTTGATCGCCAGTTAAGGTCCCAAAATCTACGCTAAGTACAACTTAAGGAAGTGAGGATTCTTCGACAATGAGGATGTTGGCTTAGAAGCAGCCACCATTTAAAGAAAGCGTAACAGCTCACTCATCGAGAGTCCTTGCGCCGAAGATAATCGGGGTTAAGCGTAGTACCGAAACTGCGGGTGTGCATCGTATTCGTACGATGCACGCGGTAGGAGAGCGTTCCGTTCTGCTGTGAAGCTAAAGGGGTGACCCATAGTGGAGCGTACGGAAGTGAGAATGCAGGCACAAGTAACCACAATGCGGGTGAGAACCCCGCACGTCGAAAGAACAAGGTTTCCTCAGCTATGGTGATCAACTGAGGGTTAGTCGGGCCTTAGGGGATGGCGAAAGCCGCACCTGATGGACACAGGGTTAATATTCCCTGACCGATCATATGTGCGATGGAGTGACGGATTGCTGTACTCGCTGCCCATTATTGGATTTGGGTTAGTGCCGTGAGGAGGTCTGGTAGGCAAATCCGCCAGACGCTACTCCGAGCGGAAAAACAATGTATCCCTTCGGGGGTGCAGAGAGCGAGGAGCGCGGTTCCAAGAAAAACTTCTAAGCTTCAGCATATGACGACCGTACCGCAAACCGACACAGGTGTTCAGGTCGAGTAGACTAAGACGAACGAGTGAGAGGTCCTCAAGGAACTCGGCAAAAAAGCGGCCGTAAGTTAGCGATAAGGCCTGCCTACAGCAATGTAGGCCGCAGCGAAAGATTTTCTGCCAACTGTTTACCAAAAACACAGCTCCCTGCGAACTCGTAAGAGGATGTATAGGGGGTGACGCCTGACCAATGCCGGAAGGTCAAGCAGGGGAGGTACATTGATTTCGATTGATGTGCTGGACCCTATAAGCCCCGGTGAATGTCGGCGATAACTATAATCGTCCTAAGGTTCTGCATCTGAGCAATCGGATGCAGAACGGATTGGGGCGATTATAGGAGACCGTAAACAGTTCCGAGAGGATTACGTCATGAAAAGCTACCTCTTCAAACCGAAAGGTTTGTTGGATCCACGACTCAAATGAGAGGCCATACGTCGTGCCCCACGCAAGTGGGTGAAGATATGGTCCTGCTGTAAGGAATAGTAGAGCGTAATTCCTTGTCTGGTAAGTTCAGACGTGCACGAATGGCGTAATGAGTGGAAAACTGTCTCGAGGACTTGCTCGGTGAAAATGCAATACCGGTGAAGATGCCGGTTACCTGTAGTTAGACGAAAAGACCCCAGGAGCTTTACTACAGCTTGGTGTTGGGGTTGTGTGTCGTATGCGTAGCATAGGTGGGAGACTTTGAAGCGATCCTCTTGGGGGTCGTGGAGTCGCCAGTGAAATACCACTCTTACGATGTGCAACTTCTAACCTGCATGAGAACCATGTAGGGACCGCGCCTGGCGGGTAGTTTTGGTGGGGCGCTATCCTCCTAAAAAGTAACGGAGGAGTCTATTAAGGTTGGCTAGGCGCGAATGGAAACCGTGCCGATAGTGTAATGGCACAAGCCAGCTTAACTGTAAGGGGTACATCCCGCACAGATGCGAAAGCAGAGCATAGTGAACCGATGGTCCGCCTTAGATGCGGCCAGAGATTAACGGATAAAAGTTACCCTGGGGATAACAGGCTAGTTCCGCCCAAGCGTCCATAGCGACGGCGGAGTTCGGCACCTCGATGTCGGCTCACCTTAGCGCGGGGCTGGAGAAGGTCCCAAGCGTATGGCTGTTCGCCATTTAAAAAGGTACGCGAGCTGGGTTCAAACCGTGAGGGTCTGTCGAGTCCTTGTGATTCGACGCTCTCACTGTTTGAGTCCCTTCGAGATTTCTGTTGTCAGAATTCGAAAAAGTGCGAAGTGAATTAGAGTGAATGTCTTTTCGTCTTGAAACTAAGATAGAACCAACCATGACACGGCGGTTGCATGCAGGGATGCATGCAAACAAACTGACATATATCGGGAAAACCCCACTGGGGCGATTCCGAGGGAAGCGAAAGCGCCCGTAGAGACTGCACGTCAGTCACGAAGAACTCGTGAAGATACAGTCCGATCCCTTCGGTAACGGAGGTGCTTGCAGGGAAAGCAAGCAGTAAAACGACATGCGTGAGACAGGTTGGTCTCCTATCTACTACAGGCGTTGATTCTTGAGGAGACTTGCCCCTAGTACGAGAGGACCGGGGTGAACTGACCTCTGGTCTACGAGCTGTCACGCCAGTGGCATCGCTCGGTAGCTATGTCGGGAATTGATAACTGCTGAAAGCATATAAGCGGGAAGCAAACTCCAAGATTAGGAATCGTTATGAGGCTCCTGGAAGATGACCAGGTTGATAGGCTTTAGGTGGAAGCGCAGTAATGCGTTGAGCCGAGAAGTACTAATATGCCCAGACTTCTGTGCGGAACTCTGCATAGCACATCTAACGCTTGATGTGTGATCGCGAACTTTTGTTGCATATTCGTCCGTCCGCGAGGACGGAACGTGCGCATGATGCTGGTGATTTATCGGGAGGGCCACACCCGTTCTCATTCCGAACACGGCAGTTAAGCCTCCTTGAGCCGATGGTACTCGCAAGGGGAGAGTAGGTTGTCGCCAGCATCATGCGCATGTTCTTTCACAATCTGTAAAAGCCGCCCAAAAGGCGGCTTTTGCGATTCTTAGGTATACTCTTTGCATGATGACGTGGGCAGACCGAAGGCGTGCGTATGTGATCGGTGGCGCGATCCTCGTCGCCCTCACCCTCCTTGCTGGCATCGTGTTTGCCGTGGTGTACGAAGCCCCGTCCTGCAGCGATCGCAAGCAGAACCAGGATGAGGCTGGCGTAGACTGCGGCGGGTCGTGCGCGTATCTGTGCGCAGCGCAGGTGCAGCCGGTCCGTGCGCCCTTGGTGCGCGCACTCGCAACACCGAGCGGCCGCACAGACGTCGTTGCGTACATCGAGAACCGCAACCAGGCAGCGGAGGCGAAGGGCGCAGTGTACGAGGTGGAGGTATACGGAGACGGCGGCGTGCTCCTAGGGAAGAAGTCCGGGACACTCGATATTCCCGCGCGCGCGACCGTGCCGGTGTTCGTCCCGGGCGTGGTGCAGGGCGTTACGAGCGCCCCGCAGGCATTCGTCACCTTCACCGATCTTAAATGGCGCGCGGCTCGGGGAGAGATCGAGCCGGTGACGATCGGTACCGTTACGCTTCAAGACGGCACTTCGCCACGCGTGCGCGCGCTCGTGGGGAACCCGTCGCCGCGCGCAACGTATGACCGCGTATTCGTCGCGACCTTGTACAACGCTGAAGGAATCGTCGTCGCGGCATCGCAGACGGTGGTACCGAGCATCCCGGCTCTCGGCGAGAGCGAAGCGGTGTTCACCTGGAACGCGTCGTTCGCGGAGCCGGTCACGCGCATCGAGGTGCGCGCCCAGCCGCGGCTTCCATGAACGCGCGCATAGGAAAAGGCGTACGGCTTCCATGGCTCAGTGAGTGGCCGCTGCTTCTCATACCGGTGGTGCTCACGCTGCTCGGTATCCTCACCATGCATACGTTCGGGGAGGGGGATTCGCTCGCGCCGCGGCAGCTTATCTGGCTGTTCATAGGCATCGGGGCTTTCATCGCCTGCGCGTCGTTCGACATGCGGTTCATCAGGCGCACGCCGGTGATCATCGTGGGCTATGTGATCTCAATGGGCCTGCTCGTGCTCCTGTTGGTGGCTGCGACCTCGGTGCAGGGAGCGCGTTCCTGGTTCGACCTCGGGTTCTTCACGTTCCAGCCGTCGGACCCGATCAAGCTCGTGTTCATTGCGCTCATGGCGAAGTACTTCTCGCGGCGCCATATGCAGATCGGCGACTTCCGGCACATTCTCGTATCAGGCGGGTACGCCGCGGTCCTCATCCTCCTCATCCTCGTGGAGCCGGACCTCGGTACGGCCGCTATCTTCAGCATCGTGTGGTTCGGCATGGTGCTCGTGTCGGGCATCTCGAAGAAACACTTGGCGGCTATCATCACGGCCGCTGCGATCGTGGGCGCTGGCCTCTGGACATTCGCGCTCAGGGATTACCAGCGCGAGCGCATCGTCTCGTTCCTCAATCCGGCTGCGGACATCCACGGCAGCGGCTACAACGCGTATCAGGCAACGGTTGCCGTGGGTTCGGGTCAGCTGACGGGGAAGGGCATCGGCTACGGCACGCAGTCGAAGCTCGAGTTCCTGCCCGAGTACGAGACCGACTTCATCTTCGCGTCCTACGCGGAGGAGTGGGGCTTCATCGGCATCGTCCTCGTGCTTACCCTGTACGGCATCCTGCTCGCACGGCTTCTCCTCATCGCGCGCCGCTCTGCAACGAACTTCGACGCCTTCTTCACGATCGGCGTGGCGCTCTTATTCTTCGCCCACATTTTCATACATGCCGGCATCAACCTCGGCCTTCTGCCGGTTACGGGTACCACCATTCCGTTCATGAGCTACGGCGGCTCGCACTTGATCGTGGAGTTCGCGGCGCTCGGCATCATCGCATCCCTGGCGCGCGACGCGAGAAGCGTGCCGCGAGAAGAGGCCGGGAACGAGTATCTGGGCGGCTAGCGGTACACCGCAAGCGTCCTTGAAACCATCGCGTCCGTTGAGAACTCTTCGGCGACCTTGTCCTTAAGCGCTGCGCCAAGGCGTCGGCGTCCTTCTGGGTCCGTGAGGAGCTCAAGCAGTGCTTCAGAGAGGGCGGTCACGTCCTCTTTGGGCACCAGTCTTCCGGTGACGCCATCCTCGATAATCTCCGGGATGCCGCCTACGCGCGTAGCGATAACGGGAAGCGCAGCAGTACCTGCCTCAAGCAGCACGTAGCCGAGCGCCTCGCTGCGAGAGGGGAGCACGAAAAGATCGAACGCAGGGAGCAGCGTCACGGCATCCGGCACGAAGCCCGCAAGCACGATGCGCTTCGGGAGGTCGTAGATCTGGATGAGCTTCGCAAGGTGCGGCCACTCGGCACCGTCGCCTGCAATGACGAGCACCGCATCGGGATACTCGTACGCGAGATGCGCGAACGCTTCGATGAGCACATCGAGACCCTTGGTAGGGTGGAGTTCCGCTACCGTACCGATCCAGAGCGCGTTCGGGTACGCGGTAGATAGGTCCTGTGCAAGGCGGGCGCGTGCTTCAGCAGTTGTGGCAAGCGGTACGGCGGTGATGCCGTTATGGATAACCGAGAAGCGCTTCTGCACGAACGGCATCCATGACGCGTCGAGCAAGAGGCCGCCGGAGACGCAAATTGTACGGTGCGCCATGAGTACGGTCGCGTAATGGAACAGACCGATGATTACTTTCTGCCATCGCGGACGCTGCTCGTTGTAGGCCCAGCCGTGCGACGTGAAGACGATGCGGCGTACGCCCGCGATCCTGCCGGCAAGCGCGCCGAGCCCTCCTGCTTTCGAGCTGTTGCCGTGGAGTACGTCCGGCTTGAACTTACGCACGATGCCAAGCAGCTCCTTGAATGAGTCGAGCTCTCCCTTGAGCCGGATGTCGCGCTTCATGGAGGCGATGAGCCGCGTGGCGACGCCGCGCTCGGCAAGGCGCTCGGTAAGCGGGCCGGCGGTCCCGGAGACGACGAGCACCTCGTGCCCCTTTGCTTTGGCGGCGACCGCAAGGTCGTATACGTAGCGCTGGGCGCCGCCCCAATTGGCCTTGGTGACCACGTAGAGCACCCGGAGGGGGCGGTCGGGGGGAGCTACTTCCCTCGGGCGTGTCATGTTCTATAGTATAACGGCAAATATGGTGTACGGCGGCAAGCGCGCTCCGGCGCTCCTTTTCTTAGGCGATATCGCCGTATTCGCGCTTTCGCTGTGGCTCACGCTCCTCATCCGTACCGGAGCCCTTCCGACCATGCAGGCATTGAACGACCACGCCGGCCCGTTTCTCATCCTGTTCGGGGCGTGGGCGCTCGTGTTCTACATGTCAGGGCTCTACGGGAAGGGAACCATCCTCCTGAAGAGCCATCAGCCGCAGGCCCTGGTGCGCACGCAGGTAGCGAACATCGTGCTCGCGGCGCTCTTCTTCTTTTTCGTACCGGGCGTAGGGATCGCGCCGAAGACGAATCTCGCGATCTATCTCATCGTCTCGCTCCTCCTCATATTCCTGTGGCGTCTCGCGTTCTATCCGCGGCTCTCGATCAGCAGCACTCGAGGGAAGGCCGTGCTCATCGCGCGCGGCTCCGATACGGAGGACCTGGTGCGCGAGGTGAACGAGAATCCGCGCTATCCGTTCGTGTTCGTCTCCGCGATGACGCCGGAATCCTTCCTGGCGCTCTCTCCCGAAGAGCGCCTCGCCGTGATTCCGGAGGACATCGAGCTCGTGGTCGCGGATATCGCCGCATGCAACGCGCACGGCCTCTTGCCGGTGCTCTACGATCTGCCGGGAGGCATCGGCAACTACGAGATCGTCGACTTCACGGACCTGTATGAGGAGGTATTCGACCGCGTACCGCTCTCGCTCCTGGATCAGGGATGGTTCTTGGAGCACGTCGTGGAGGAGGATCCGCTCTGGTACCAGGTGCCGAAGCGCCTCATCGATATCGCGGGCGGCCTCGCGATGGGCCTCGTGACGCTGGTCGCGCTGCCGTTCGTGTTCCTGGCGCTCAAGCTCGAGGGCCCGGGCCCGCTCCTCATCTCCCAGGAGCGCATCGGCAAGCGCGGGTCGCGCATGAAGGTCTACAAGTTCCGGAGCATGGCGCGCGTGGACCAGGGTGCCTGGAAGGGGGAGACCGAGAATCGCGTCACGAAAGTGGGCTCCATACTCCGCCAGACGTCGCTCGACGAGTTCCCGCAGTTCTGGAACATCCTCAAGGGCGACATCTCGCTCATCGGGCCGCGCAACGACATCGCCACCCTGGGCGAACGCCTCGAGGAGGCGCTTCCGTACTATGCGATGCGGTATTCCGTTACCCCGGGCATCACGGGCTGGGCGCAGATCAACCAGCAGTACGAGCAGGGCAACCTCTCGCCGCAATCGATCGAGGAGACGAAGGTGCGCCTGGCGTACGACTTTTACTACCTGAAGCACCGCTCGCTCGGGCTCGATCTCGTGATCGCGCTCAAGACCATCAAGCGCATGTTCTTCAGGCTCTCGACCTGGTAGGCTCATCTATATGGAAAAGCACACGGTAGTGGTGACGGGGGCGGCAGGGTACGTAGGCACGATGCTCGTGCGCCGTTTCGCCGCGCGCGAGGACGTGGCGAATGTCATCGGCATCGATAAGGAGCCGGTCCCTGATCTGATCAAGGACGAACCGAAACTCGTGTACCTGCACCAGAACCTCGCCGACGAGGGATGGGAAGAGAAGGTGAAGGCGTACGCGCCCGATATCGTGATCCATACCGCCTGGCAGATCAGGGAGATCTACGGCAACAGGCCGCTTTCCTGGAAGTGGAATATCGAGGGCTCTGAGCGCGTGTTCCGGTTCGCGTACGGCACCCCGAGCGTGAAGCGCCTCATCCACTTCTCGACGGTCGCCTCCTACGGCGCATTCCCGACGAATACGGTCGAGTACCGCTTTACCGAGGAGGATCCGTTCCGGAAGACCGACTACCTCTACGCGGAGGAGAAGCGCATCGCGGAAGAGCGTCTTACCCAGTGCTTCAGCGAGGCGGAGCGGAAAGTGCCGACGGCCGTAGTGCGGCCCGCAGCGATTACGGGTCCGCGCGGCCGCTACATGCGCATCCGCTTCGGGCTCCAGGCAGCGCTTGCCGGGCAACTCAAGGATTCTCCGGTATACCGTCTCGTATCGCTCATGACGCGGTTCGTGCCGGTGACGCCTAGGTGGCTGCGGCAGTTCATCCATGAGGACGACGTGGTCAATCTCGTCGAGCTCCTTGCGCTCTCGGAGCCGAAGGGCGAGTACGAGGTGTTCAACATCTGCCCGCCCGGCGACGTCGTGCTCGGGAAAGACATGGCGGAAGCGGTGGGGAAGAAGGCGATCCTCATCCAGCCGTGGATGGCGCGCATCCCGTTCGCGCTTCTCTGGCACGGCACCCGCGGCAAGGTACCTACCGCCAAGGGCAGCTGGAAGGGCTACTCGTATCCCATCGCCGTCGACGGCTCAAAGCTCACGCGCGTCTACGGATACGAGTACCGCTATCCGAGCCTCGATGCGTTCCGCTACACCGACGGCGAATACGAGGCGTTCGTTCCGGAAGCGCTGCGGGCGCATAAGGCGTCATGATCGTAGACGGCCGGCAGATCGCAACCGAGATTCTGCGCGAGGTCCGCGAACAAGTGTCGCGGACCGTCGTGGTGCGCGCTATCGTGGTCGCGCCCTCTCCCGCAACCGAGTCCTATCTTTCCATCAAGTCGGCGCGTGCCGAAGAGGCGGGCATGCACCTTGAGGTGGTGCGGCTCGGGGAGCACGCAGATCCGGACGAGGTGAAGGAATGGGTGTCGTCCCCGGGGTGCGATGCGGTGATCGTGCAGCTGCCGCTTCCGGAGCAGTTCGATACGAAGTCGATCCTCGACGCGATACCGCTTGAGCGAGACGCAGACGTGCTTTCTTCGCGCGCGTACGAGGCGTTCGCTACGGGCGCGACGGATGCCTGCATGCCGCCTGTGGTATGCGCGGCAAAGGAGATCCTTACGCGCGCGGGCATCGATCCTCGCGGGAAGCGGGCCGTCGTGGTGGGGCAGGGCAGGCTCGTGGGCGAGCCGGCGGCCACTTGGCTTACGAATGCGGGCGCCGAAGTAGCGGTGATTACGCGCGAGTCGGGCGATCTCAGTCTCCTTAAGGACGCGGAGATCGTGGTGTCGGGTGCGGGCGCCCCAGGGCTCATCAAGCCCGAGCACCTTTCGCCCGGCGTCGCGCTCATCGATGCGGGGACCTCGGAATCCGGCGGCGCTATCGTGGGAGATGCAGACCCCGCATGCGTGAGCGTCGCCGGCGTCTTCACGCCGGTTCCGGGCGGCGTGGGTCCGCTGGCCGTCGCGTGCTTATTCCGCAATGTCGCAGCGCTCGTCGCAAGGCCGTTGCAGGAGGGGTGAAAGGGCGTAGACTCTGTATAACGTTATATCTATGAAATATCTTCCCGCAGTTATCGTGCTCCTCATCTCGGGCGCTCTTGCCTGGTATGTCGCCTCCCCGGGGCATCCGATCAAGCTCGGTCTCGATCTGGCCGGCGGCACGGAGCTCATCTACCGGGCGGACACGAGCCTCGTGGAAGGGGATACCGAGGGCGCGCTCAACTCGCTGCGGGAAGTGATCGAGCGGCGCGTGAACCTCTTTGGCGTCGCCGAGCCCCTGGTGCAGCTCGAGCAGTCGAGTGCGGTTGCGGGTGCGGTGGAGGACCGGCTCTTGGTGGAGCTCCCCGGCGTTACGGACGTTCAGGCTGCCGTCGACGCAATCGGCAAGACGCCGACGCTCGAGTTCCGCCTTGCATCCGGAGAAACGGCATCGGGCACGCCCGAGTTCGTGCCGACGGCGCTTACCGGCCGCTACCTCAAGAAGGCAGACCTGCAGTTCGGCTCTCAGACTGGCGCAGGCATCGCGAACGAGCCCTTGGTACTCCTAACGTTCACCGACGAAGGCGCAGCGCTTTTTGAGGAGATCACGCGCGAGAACGTGGGCAACACGCTTGCGATCTATCTCGATGGCGAGCCTATCTCCGCGCCCGTTATCCGCGAAGCGATTCCGGGCGGCGTAGCGACCGTCTCCGGAGGCTTTACGCCC
>Ga0247718_1000010_pt1 | contig 58829 bp, 70 predicted proteins | sample 21E_DmetaG_FD_189045 | JGI IMG/M metagenome (GOLD analysis project Ga0247718, IMG submission 189045) | Soil microbial communities from hillslope of Landscape Evolution Observatory, University of Arizona, Oracle, AZ, United States - 2-1-E_D | ecosystem: Engineered > Artificial ecosystem >...
CTGGTTGAGCGGCCCGTCAATAGAAGGGCTGTTATCTACCTGCTGTGATTCTCCGGTCTGCCCGGTTTGGTTTGCCTCGCCGCCGTTACGGTTACCCGCTAATGCTCTTAACCCAAAGAAAAGCAGAAACAGGATGAGCAGGATAATCAGTGTTCGCGCCACTGAGCCGCCACGCTGTGATAATTTGAGTTTCGTATTGTCCGCCATGGAAATCTCCTCTGAAATTTGCAGTGACTTCAGTATCTGATGCCCAATAGAATCAAACAGGTAGATTTCTTACTTTAAACTAACCTGCGCATTTACCGGTATTGGGAATTTATTGCTACTATTATCACATGATGAATTGCCCTAACTGCTCCCGGGCTTTAATAAAAACTGAATTTAAGAGTTTTGTTTGTCCTGATGGTCATGGCGCACTCGTTACGCCGCGCCAGTTACGGTATAAAGATACGGAGGTGATCGAATCTACCGATTTAGGCAGGCCGGAAATGGTTGCCCCGCAACGGGCTCACAGAATTGCCTGTCCTCACTGCACCAAAGAGATGTTCATTGTGAATTATTCGAATTCCGGGATACTCATAGATTCCTGTATGGACTGCCACTACAGATGGATAGATGCCGGTGAGCTTCACAAGATCAAGGCATACAAACCTAAGCTTGATGCAGTTGATATGGCTACACTGAGTCAGTTAGATAAAAGGATGCTGAAGTTGGAAGATTCGGGAAATTTTAACCATAATCCGGCTTACAGATTACCTTCTAAGGTTGGCCCAGTAGCAATTGCCCATGCATTTTACTACGGCATGAAACACTCCTGGTTTACCAGGGTTGTTACCATTGGAATACTGATTGGGGTCGCATTTGCCTATAGCGCGGTTATAGATTATTTCCAGAATAATGCCCGTTAAGGGTGTAGTACTATTTTGATAGCACCGTTCTGCTTTTTCTGGAACATTTCATAGGCATCCGGGGCTTCTTCAAGTTTTAAATGATGGGTGGCGAATGAGTCGACGCCGAGCGGGTCATCATCAGTCAAATATTCCATAAGGTCTTCCGTCCAGTTACGCACATTCGCCTGTCCCATCCGTACCTGAATTTGCTTATCAAACAACGTGTCCATCGGTATCGGGTCTTTTTGCCCGGCGTACACACCGGAGATTGATATCGTTCCGCCGCGGCGCACGATATCAATCGCACTATACAGCGCATCCATCCTGTCCACTCCGGCTTTGGTAAAGAATTTTTGAGCAGCGGCGTCCGGCAACAGGTTAGTGGCAGCTTGGGCAAGCTTGGCTCCGCCCGCACCGTGCGCTTCCATCCCAACTGCCTCAATGACCGCATCAGCCCCGCGGCCATCGGTCATATCTTGTACCGTCCGCACCAGCTCGCTGTCTTCAAGATCTGTTAAATCAATCGTTTCAAAACCGTCTTGCTTGGCGCGGGCAAGCCGCTCGGGCACCAAATCTATGGCAATTACCTTGCCAGCCCCGCGCTGTTTTGCGATCCGGGCCGCCATATTGCCAATTGGGCCTTGGCCGAGTACCGCAACAGTGCCGCCATCCGGTATGGCCGCATATTCTACGGCTTGATAGGCGGTAGGCAGCACATCTGACAAATACAAAAAGCGGTCATCGGATGGGCCTTCCGGAACCTTGATAGCACCATAGTCGGCGTGCGGGACACGCAAGAGTTCGGCCTGTCCACCAGGAACTTGTCCGTACAGTAGGCTGTAGCCAAAAAATGCCGCCCCGCGGCCATGCTCCCGGACTTGCGTGGTTTCACATTGCGATTGCAGCCCTTGGTTACACATGAAACAGTTACCACAAGAAATGTTGAAGGGGATAACCACGCGGTCGCCCGTCTTTATATTTGTTACCGCACTGCCAACTTCCTGGACTATTCCCATAGGTTCATGTCCGACGATATCGCCTTGCGTCATAAATGGTTCCATAACTTCATACAAATGAAGGTCTGAGCCGCAAATTGCCGAGGACGTTATCCGTATGAGGGCATCAGTAGGTGCCTGGATTTTCGGATCCGGTACTTGCTCTACTGACATCTTCCGTTTGCCCTGCCATGTAACTGCTCTCATATCGGTACTCCTCTGGATTAGACTGAATAATGGTATAGATTATTGAACCGACCAGAAATGAATAATCTCGCTAAAAGAGCCTCGCTTCGAGGCCCTTTTATTTATCGGTACATGTTCTGGGAGTTTGAACCCACGTTCGGATTCTGCGGCATCATGCCGGCTTTATTACTCTTTTTAGAGAAAGTTTGTGACAGTTTATCGCTTAGGTGTTTTCCCATAGTGAATCTCCGTTAACAGGTACTACTCTATAGACGCATGATTTTTTACTCTATGAAGTTTCTAGCTTGAAAAAATTAGAAGCTCGGTAGTTGGTTCGCGTCATCATTTATGAACGCGCCCGGGTTTGGGGGTGCTTGGAACCGCTCGTTTATTTCACGTACTTCCTGGTGGGTCGCATTAGCCGTATTAAGAATCTGCTGCTGGATTCTAATAGATGCATCAAACTGCTGGTCCTGTCGCTGCGCTAATTGCAACAGAATTTCTGAAATAGCAACTTGTCGGCGGACAAGATCCCTGGTTTCTGCTGCAATATCCCTTGCTTGTTCACCTACCTGTAATGTCTGTTGGGCTGTTGTTAAGAGCCCTTGTGACAACTGAATTTGCTGTTCGGCCAGTTCACGGGATCTGCGCGCCTCCTCCAAAGACGCCTGCGCTACCTCCAACTGTTCTCGAATAATGTCTTTTTGGATCGTTGTATTCTCACGGATCTTAGCCGTATCTGCTTTAAGTGCGAGTGCGTATAGGACAATCGGTATTGTTAATAGGACGAGTATGATACCCGCTATCAAACCGTATTTTAGTATATTCCGGCTTGTATCTGGTTGCTGCATAGGGGCATCCATACTACCAGTATGCCCGCGAATCAAAATATAACTGTGAGTAAACTCACACAACTAGGCCTATCAGGGTAAGCGGATGGTGGAAATGCTCTGATACCTGCAATTGAAGTAAGCGTCAGTTCAGAGGCAGGCCCAAGAGACACTGAAGTACTTTTATTTTTTAGCTGCCGCCCCTGGCTTGATGGCTTTTTTCTTGTAATGATGCTTCGTATCGTACAACCTCACCCGACGGAACAGCGCGTAGCTAAACCATCCGATTGCAAAGCCGCCGACCATATCCAGTGGCGCGTGAACCCCCAAATAAATTCGGGATAATGCAACGGAAATAATCCAAACAATTGGAACCCATAGGAATTTTCTTGGAAGATAGTGGCCAATTACCATTGCAAGGGCGACGGCCAATGCCATGTGCCCGGACGGGAAGCCGGGTCCGCGAACGATAAATTCGAGGTTCGTGGCATCAGCTAGCAGTTCAAACGGCCGACCTCTGCCCCACAAATCCTTAGCTACCCCGGAGAGCATATAGGCCAAAGTACCGCTCAACAGCAAACGGAGGACAATGTGGTATTTGCTTTTGAGCACAAAAAGCAGCACCAACACGCCTAATGTGTATATACTGCCGAGTTGCGTGACCGCTATAAAGAACGGGAAGAACACCTTGGGCAAATCGTGAATAAGGTAAAAAACGAACGCCTCCCATGGCGCCATCTGCTTCCCGCGAGATAATGCCACCGAAACAGCAAATAAGGCTACAGCCATAAAGATTTGCGCTTTAGGGCTCGTTAAAGTTCTTTTCAGGTTTTTTGTGAGCTTCATACTACTATTGCTTATCAGTATAGATTCTGTGTACTGTTTTGCCAATTTTAAGCTGGATATTGTAAGCCATGCCTCTGGACTTTTTCTTTGTTACTGCTTTTCACTTAGAGCAGCTTGCACCATTTGCACCAGGCCCTGCGGATCCATACTCGATTTCAAAACGAACTTATCCGCGCCCAAGCCGCGCATTTCGGTTTCGGTCGCCCTGTCAGACAGGTTGCTGAATACAATGAACGTCGTGTCGGGGTAATCGGCCGTATCTATGTTTTTGAGGAATTCTTTTCCGTCCATGACCGGCATGAAGATATCCAGCAACACTACTTCTGGCTGGGCTTTCTTTATTGCCATAAGTCCTTCCTCGCCGTTACTTGCGGTATGCACCTCGTAACCATTGGCCAGGAGCACCAGTTTATAGACGTCCTGGAGAAGTCTTTCGTCTTCTATGACCAGTACGCACGGGAGTTTACGCATGGGGCAAACTCACGATAAATTCAGACCCCTTGCCAGGCTCTGAAATTACTTCTATCGCACCTTCATGGAGTTTCACGATTCTCTTGACCCAGTACAGCCCTAAACCGGTACCTGTCACGGTATCGGAAAGTTCGTTATCAATTCGGGTGAACTTCTCAAAAATACGCTTAATACTTTTCTTCTCAATGCCAACGCCCTTGTCTTTCACGCTAATATGTACGTATTTGGCGGTCTTATATAACCGGATTCGTATTTCGCTACCTGGGTAACTGTATTTGCTGGCATTTTCTAACAGGTTCGTGAACACCAGGCACATTTCATTTTCATCAACTTTTACTTGTGTATCACCTGCTTCATTATCAAACTGCACCGTCTGCTTCTTTATTTCCAGTACTGATTCCATGTCGTCAATCGCACATTCAACCAACTTGGCCGGACCCATCTTTTTCTTAGATAACACGTAACGGCTGGAGTCGATTTGCGCAGTCTTAAGTAGGTCATTGATAATCCTTAGCTGGCGTTCATTACTGTTATAAGCAGTTTGCAGATACTGCAGCTGGTCATCACTGATGGGTCCCATGTATTCGTTCATGACCAGGCTTATATACTGTTTTACGGCCGTGGCGGGCGTGCGTAACTGGTGTGAGGCTAGGGAAATAAATTCATCTTTGGCCTTGTTCAATAGCAGCAGCTCATTCCGTTGGTTCGTGAGCTTTATAAGCCGGCGCTGTTCCTCTATCGCGTGCTTTTCTTCAGTAAGATCACGTATCTCCATCACGGTGCCGACTGTCATCCCGTCTTGTACGATCCGTCGGGTGGAATACGCCACCGGATAAAACGTACCGTCTTTGCGCACGAACCTATCTTCTCCGCTTGTTTGATCCTGCTGTAGAATCGCGTGATGAATGGGGCAGTCTGAGACCGGGAACGGTGAGCCGTCAGGTTTTTTATTATGAATGAGATCGTGTAGCGGCGCATCAATGGCAGAGATGTCCGCAAACGAATATCCGGTGATGCGTTCTGCGGCCGGGTTCATAAAATTACAGCGGTGATTCTTATCTATGATCAGCAAGCCGGTAGCGGTATTGTCAGTAATGGTCTTGTTGAGTATTGCTATTTCCTCGACCTTTTTTCTGGATTCCACCTGTTCCGTCACATCCAAGCCATACGCATAGATTCCGTCTACTTTTTTATCGGCATCGTAGGTCGGCTGATAAACAAAGTTAAAGTAACCGGTATAAATATCCCCTTTGCCGGTGCGGTCGAACTGCACCGGCACCTCATTGCCATAAAATGGCTTGCCAGTTTTGTAGACTTCATCTAGGTTCTCGTAAACCCCCTGGCCTTCAAACTCGGGGATGGCTTCACGCACGGTCTTTCCAATGATCGCCCTGTTTCCTAGCAGCTCCAGATATCTCGGATTTGCCAGCTCAAAAACATGTTCGGGGCCTCTTACGAGCGCAATACAAGCCGGGGCGTCCATGAGCAAAGAATGCAGTCGTGAACGTTCATTTTTTAGTTCCCTCTCGGCAGTCCTCTTATTTCTTTGCGCTATTATGCGCTGGGTAGTCTCTACCACGATTGCCAGCACCCCGACCGGCTTGCCGGATTCATCAATAATCGGGCTGTAGTTCAGATTCATCCAAACTTGTTCAGGTATGTTATTCCTGTAGAGCGTCAGTTCTTGGTCTTTATAAGATAGTGTTTTACCACTTAAGACCACTTTCATGACGTTGCGGTTAAAATCTGCAACTTCCGGCCATCCCTTCAGCACCTTTGACCCCAACAGTTTGGGATGCCGTGCTCCGGCAAACTTAGAATACGCGTCATTATAGAGCATCACACCGTCTTTGCCCCATAACATCACCATAGGTACGCTTGACTCCAGCACTATATTCACGCTCGTAACCAGACTCTGCGGCCATGAAGAAATGGCACCTAGCGATGTTGATGCCCAGTCAAAAGAACGTATGAGACCACCTAACTTTCCCCCATCGACAATAATTTTGTCCGTTTGCGTGGCCATGTTCTTAACCTACCTCTGCCTACATAATAACAGAGGCAGGTCGGTTAAGTATCAGAACCAGGTTTATAAGGTTGTCACGCTGCAGCATGAGGCGCACCCACAACCTGTAGCCGTGGCAACAGCTTGGACTGCGGAGCTTTCGTCTTCAAGCTCATCATCGTAGTTGTTCCGCACAGTTGCGCTATGCGTGTTGGTATATGAGTGCAATTTATACACGAGTACATCTTTGAAGATAGTGGCTACGCCTAAGCTGAGCACAAATCCAATTACCAAACTGAGCGTAAATATACTCATTCCCTGTAAATTTTGTTTTGTCATGCCCTTATTTTACAGCAATTTAAGCTACCATAAACATTATTCTTAAATTATTAGACTACTTATGAAATTTCAGGAATATTAAGAAAAAGTGAATTTTATCACAATAATCATCCGCAATAGCGGTTAAGCTGAGCATAGTAAATAAGTGGAGAACAACTATGCGGGGCACTCGTGAAACATTCGAAGAAACACCAAAGAACGCACGTGAATCATGGATGAATTACATAGAGTATTAATAGATGAATAAACTACGAGAATAAACTGAGCCTGAAGGCTCAGTTTTGATTTTGGGGAGGACTGCAGCTCTGCATCTGCAGTAGATTAGTCTATGCAGTGAGACTGGAACCATATTATTAAGTCTCTTTATAAACTAGCTCAATGGCATCAAAGAACTTCTCGGTAAAAGCGGCTGCGTCATCGGCAGAAAACGGCTTACAAGTATAGCAATCTACTGTAAATAAGGCAGGACTAGTGGGGTACGAGTAAAAAGCGGCACCAGAAGTTTTCCAGTGTATCCATCCTCCATACCCCATATCATGAGCCGAGTATGCGTAGGGGCCTGATAATTTCTCCATCCCAGTAACTCTTGCTAGCTCATCAAGATAAATTTTAATCTGCTCAGGTTCCACAATCTTATCAGTAGTGCCCTCCATTATTACTCGTTGACGTACTAGATTAGGGGCTAAATCCTTCCATTCTTTGGTCATTAGTTATCCTTTCACTATTTCGTTTGTTACTTCGCCGGCACTTGCAATGGATTCATATACCGAAGCCATTGTTAAACTAGACAAGCTATGCGCAGTTAATGGTGAGTGACCCGTGTTTCTACCCCTTCGTATTAGCTCATAGAACTCAACGATTGCGCTCCATCGAGCATCTTCTTGATGGCCGCGGGAATAATCACTCAGTAATGGCTCGTATATATCTTCCAAAGTATAGTTCTGAACAGCTTGACCACCAATAATCTTACTATTACGACATATGGTTATATCCAGATTGAATTCATGTCCTGGTTTATAAATGTCTTTGCTGCTGATGGATTCAACAGCAAACGGTTTTGACTGCCAAGAAGTTAGCGATATAGAAGCAAAAGGTCCCATATTAATATAATGCTGTTCATGCCGAACTCTACCATTCCCCTTATAGAGATTTCTCCCCTCTATGGTCGGCCAAGATCGTGCAGATATACCAGAATGCTGCAGGTCAATCTGGGCATGTGTAATCACGCTGTTGGATGATTTTAACTGTATGGTGCTCATGACATCTACTTCACCATAGTCGGCTAACTGATAATCCACTACTGAATGATAATCCGGAAATATTCTTGATAGGGTATTAGCATCTATTTGTTTGAAATGGTTTTTCGGAAAATTAGGCCATGCTTTTACTAATATAGCATCTACTCCCTTCTCTTCTCTGAACGATGATGTAAACCAATTCAATAAATCATAAAAATGATAACCGGAATGTGAAGCCTTTCCGAAACCATCTTTATAGCCGTGATAATCAAGCTCTGCGACTTCTTCTGGTAGTCGCCATTGTCCATCATTATGAAAAGCATAGTAGTAGGTTATTGGGCATCCGGTTTTATCATATACCTCATCAATCAATTGCTTTATTAGCATATAACCAGGATGGTAGCGGCGTTGCGTCAATATTTCACAAACTAAACGAGGGTATTTCTTTCTTTTTTTTCTTAGGTCTTTCACCAAACTTGTATACTCATTGTGCACCTGCCTAGCAGCTTGCAAATTATGAGCAGCGTTTTTTTCTGCATGCACCGGCTTGTCCATCAGAACATGATACCCATGCTTAAATGCCCATTTTGCATACAAAACATGAGCTTCCGGACCAGTGCTTATGATGACGGAGTCTATATCAAGACGCTCGGCGAATTGTGTAAGTTGATTAGATAAAACATTGCGCGAGTCCATATACAGTCTAGCGACATCAATATCATTAGCTTTTAAATAAGATTCAATTTCAGTTTCTCTGCTCCTAAGGTCTACTATTCCAACTATATCAACAGCTGCCAGTTCAGAGACTATAGGGTAATGAATTCGCCGAGAATGATGGCCAAATCCAATAATTAGCGATTTACTTCTCATCGTTTGGTTCGAGCTCTTCAAGAACTTCAACCAAACGCTCCTTAGTAAAAGGAGTAAAATTCTTGCCTTCTAAGCCATTTAAATCTACCCATTCATAGTTATAGACTTCCTCTGATACAGTCAGCTTTTCAGAGAATTCTGTTTCGTTTGCAAGTGTTGCTGTAACTACTATGAAAATTACATCTTTATAGCGATTATTAAAACGTATCTGCCGGGGGATAATATATAACCCCATTTCTTCAAGCACTTCACGTATGGCGACTGATTCAATAGAGGTGTCATCCTCTTCCATTCCACCACCAGGTATTCCCCAATGACCCGGAAAATGCTTATCATTTATATCCCGCTGCATTAACAAAACTTTATTTTTGTAGGTAACGATAGCACTAACGTTTACATTCATGAGGTATACCTTTCATACATTGGTTGTACTACTTTGAGCTGTTCCACTTCTGGATACTCCTGACCCAAATGATTTAAAATAATGCTCGTGTTTTCAGTTATCGGAGCCTCTCCATCCAGATCTATTATTTTCGTCTTTGTACTCTCCGGTAAAGCTTCTTTAGCACGCACAAAGTCATCATAGTACTCATATACTGCCCTCATTCTGAACGCGCGATCATAATCCGATTGCGAAATACGGCTTTCTAGTACTTCTTGAGGTGCGGTTAAATTAAATAAAACGTCTGGCTGAGTTTCCTCATAGCTTATCTCTTCCCCAGGTATTTGAAGGTGAGGGGGCCACATTTGATCTTCAGTGAGTTTTCCTTCAGTGAGTCCTTCACGTTGCAGCGCTAGCGTAGCCCGTGAAATAATAGAACGGTCAAAAATTGCTAAAGCAAATCTACTGCGGGAGATCACAGCAATTTCTCCCAAAGTACGTAACCATACTCTATTTTCCCTTGCTAATGTATATGCATCTACATCCCATTCAGCTCGGGGTGTATGCAACCCCGCATGATAATCGTGTCGGTGGGTCCAATAACGCGAACCGAGATCATGCCACGACTCACCTGCGCCTAGCCTCGTTCCGTCACCCTTCAGAACCATGGTAGGCACACCTCGAGAAGTGAAGTAACTATTTAATGCTTTAAGCTGCTCACCTTTCCCTGTCCTACAACAGCCATCTAGCGCAATCTTGCCAACTACAAATTCGGTAGATCTATTAGCTACGCTTTCCCGACCAATTACTGGTAATTGAAATTCTTCTGCTGATCCAGAGTGAGCATCCTCTCTCATATCCTCATCTCTTGCATATTGCATAGCTGTTTCGTCCTGTTCGGGAAGGCTCATAACTGTTATCTCCGTCAATTAAAGTAATTTGAATTTTATACATACATTATACGTATGTCAAATTATCATATGAGTTTGCATATTAATATTTATTATGTTGAAGTTAACTAATTGCAGTATACTTATATTCATGAAGGCTCATTTTATAGGCTCAACAGTAAATCTTGGAACAGATATTATTACATACCGACTTATTATTTCTGCTCTCAAAAATCGAGGAGTATATCTTACTAGTGACTGGCTAGAGGAAGCCTATGAGCGCACAATAAAAAAGAATGGTAATTCATTACCAGAACCTTCATGGCAAGAGATATACAGAGAAAATATTGATGCGATATCTAGGGCAGATATAATCGTTGCTGAAGTAGGGAAAAAATCTTTTTTAGTTGGATTTCAAGTAGCCAGCGCGCTTCAAATGAAAAAGCCAATTCTACTTTTATCTAAATATGAAAAAGTAGACAGTGCACTAGGCGTAAGCTTAAATGAAGAAATTATTAAATATGCCAGGTATACCGATTCTAACGTCGATGAAATTGTGGGAGCGTTTATTGAAGAGAATCGGAAGGGCGGAAAAGATATACGATTCAATTTCTTTATCGATAGAAAATTACTTAACTACCTTAACTGGGCTGCTCTCAAGACAGGTGAAAAGAAGTCGGAAATCATTCGCAAGCTTATTGAAAAAGATATGAATAATTCTGATTATAAATAGATACTTTAAAAACCTATCTAATCAGTGTAGTGCTTATGCTTGGTTGCGGGGGAGGACTCGACATATCTGCTTTTGTTTCAGCTCAAGCTGCATGGGAAGTCCAACTTATTACCAAATAGACTAATTAATCATAATAACAAACCCTTTTGTATAATATTGGACAGGGGATATAAGAGGAGTATTTGCAATATGGTGATACAATCAACCTATAACGAAAATATTTCAAAAAATGACTGAAAGAACTGAAGACCTTAAATCAAAATTCTCTAAGGTGTATGCTAATTTGCCTCTGGGGCTGAGAGGTGATATTGTAGTAGTCCTTGATAAAGATGGGCCCATCACCTGGAATGCAGCTTATATAGAGGTTTACAATGACACTTCTAAAGGTAATGAAATACTAAGTAAATTAGCAGAAATGGAGATAATCTAATGAGTAATGTCCATCAAGCTATCAGTTCTGACGAAAAAAATTTAGTATTAGCACGTTTAGATGCCCTGCCTCCCAATATGGCGATCGCAATCGGAAACGAAGGCTATACAATTTCTGAGCTCAAATATCATGTTAAAGAAGAAGATGATTTAGGTAAACAGTACATAGAGATGCAACTGGAATTTCTGAGGTCATTAAAAGATGGTTCCCTCTTTGCATAAGACTGTTCTTTTCACAAGACCAAACTTTGATTTAGTGACGAATTACCTCTTCTATTGGTCTAGCAAATTAATTGAAGAAGCCGAAAAGAAGTCCTATAAAATACTAGATCTTTCAGATCGTAAAGCAAATCCAAAAGAACTAAATAGTCGTTTGACTAAAATGTTACCAGAACTATGTGTTATTAATGGACACGGCAGTCCAACTTCATTACACGGCCATGACAATATAGTTTTAGTAGATAAATCCAACGCTGGTAATCTTAAAGGGAGTATTGTTTACGCGAGATCATGCAGCACAGGTGCAGGTCTGGGTGTCGAATGTGTAAAAAAAGGAGTCAGGGCCTATATTGGCTATGCTCAGCCATTTTGGCTTTGTTACGACAAAGATAACACCCACCATCCATTAGATGATAAATTGGCACAATATGCGCTCATTCCCTCCAATCAAGTAGTAACCTCTTTACTCAAAGGCAATACGGCAGGGCAGGCAGCTGAAAGATCGCAGCAATATTCTAGAGACATGATGAGGAAATTAATGAGTAGTGATGCCCCTGATGGAGCAAGCGGCATACTTTCTTGTGTCTGGACGAATATGCGCAATCAGGTATGTATTGGCGACGAAGAAGCGACTATTTAATGTTTCTCGATTGTAAACTGCTACTGCATCCACCTCGAACCTTTTAGCGTCGGAGAACCGAGAGCTCCAAGACCAAGAAAAAAGACCCATCTTTCGATGAGTCTTTTTTCTTGGTAGCGGGGGGAGGACTCGACATATCTGCTCGCGAAAGTAAACGTTTCGCTCAGCCAAGCATGGAGAACATAAACAGCCACTGGCTGTTTATGCCTATCGGTTCGAGATCGGCACATTACCAAAACAAAAACCCATCCGAAGATGGGCTCTTGTTTTGGTAGCCTTGGATAGAACGACTTGGAACTCAATCAAGTCAGAACTAATAACCATGTGGCAAATAGTAACTGATTACCAGAAGTTATATGTTGAGAAGTCTTAAGCGGGTTTAACAGAACCAGGGGTAAGTGTTTCGCTTAACCGAGTACTGTCCTGATGTGCTTAATGACTGGTACATTTTCAATGCCAGCTGTGTCTTTTTGCTCTCTCAGCTTTTCCCAATAACGGTTAGCCTTAAAGGGCTTGCCTTCAGAACCGCTATTATCAAATTCAAATGCTTCTCCAATGTTTGTATGGCATGGTTCAAACGTTTTGGGGAAAACGAGGAAGTTCTTTGCAAGTCCACTTTGCTTATCTTCGATATACTGCTCAAAAATTGTTTTTTGAATGCCTGATGTAAACTCTGGCTCTTCACTAGCCCCATTCCATCCAGTCCTATTTACGTCTTCTTCGTCACCGTCTAGGTTGTGGTCAGTGTCGCAAATAACGCTGTAGGTAATGTTGAACTTTGAGAAAATCTTTTGATAAAAAGGTATGTTGACGCAGGAATGACAATTAACTACAAAGATATCCTTGTCGCCAAAACTAAATAACTGTTCGTATCCTCGCCAAATTATTGCTTCGGTATCACCTTCAACAAGGACTACCTCATCAGCGTAAAACGATTCGCACACAAATGGGTCAAACCTCTGAATTTCATATATTTTTTGTTTTACTTCTGCGTCCGTTGATTGCTCTGCATTTTTTAAGTCTTCTTTCTGTACCTGATACAAACTGGTTTTGCCGTCCTCTTGTTTTACCATGCGCACAAGCGAAGTATGGTCTTTGCTAATATCAATCATTTGCGGAGAATGAGAGGCGCACAAAACTTGAAAAGGCATATTATCCGCGCTGACTTCATAAATTAGATTACGTAGTTTTTTAGTAAGGGTAGGGTGAAGAAAAAGTTCCGGTTCTTCAAATAGCACAAGGAAGTTTTTTTCTGCTAAGCCTTCGTCCCTCAACTCGTCGCGCATTAACATCAAAAGAAAGATTGCCATTCTAACGGCCCCATGACCCATTTGCGTGTATGAGCTCGGCTGATCGTCGGCAATTTTTTTGAAACCAATCTTGAAGTCCTTACCCAGCTTGTCATGTGTATATTTGACTTTAGAAGTACCGTCGTCAATATCAACCTCGTAGGCTCCAAATAAGGTTTTGAACCTATCGTTTACTTTTTGTTTGTATGCATCGATGTTTGCCTTACTATATGCTTTGTCCTGTAGATCGCTAATTGTTTTTATGGCGTCTTTTAGTTCTTGGCTCTCGCTGTCTGATAACTTTTTCTGAGCAGCTTCTTTAAGAACTTCGTTAACGATAGTTTCAACTTGGCTTTCTGTAGGCATAGCCTGTATGAATAATGGCTTCATCATTAAAGGCTGAAAGGCAGAATGAAGACCCACTCCCCCGTAACCGATATTTTCCCAGGTGCCGTTCACTACATTAAAAGTTTCGTTTGCTGGGCTCTTTCCCCGATCTGAACTTTTCCAAGTTTTCCTAAGCTGTAATATGGAGTTTTGGTCCAGATATTTAGCTTTTAAGTTCTCATATTTGCCACCTGTACCTTTTTCAATAATTTCTTTATCTTTTTCTTCGTCAATTTTTAGATGAATTTCTACGACAATATCGTTAGTCGTACCATACGTGAAGTCATCACTTGTAACAGCGTCATTGTAGAAAGACTCATATGCACGTAAGAAGCTAGATTTTCCAACGTTGTTTTGTCCAAATATAAAAATGGCGTTAGAGGTTTCAAAATCTATACAGTTCTTTTCAAGCCCACCGTGAACCCCCCGATAGTTGTCTATAGCAAATTTAATTAGCTTCATACCGGTATTATATCCCCGTTCTGCTCTATCACTAGGGACTTATGCTTTTATTTCTGTGCGTTTTTCAATTTCTATGAGAATTTCAAAAAACGCTACTAGCCTTTTTAGTTCTTCATCTGTGAGGTTATTACTGGGTGCCATTGTATGGCTCAGTGATTTTTATTTTTGTTGGACGCTGTAGTTCCGGTATGACGATTGGTTCGCGCGGTTCCTGGTGGTTTATCACACTAAACATACCTCCGATGTATAAGCCAATGAAAACAGCCGCTAACAAGAAATACTTGGTTATCCTGCGGGCAATGCTAGCCTTCTTGCCGGTCTTCCTGGCGATATAGTACTGCGCGGCAAGTATCGTGATGATAAGGAGCGCCAGGCGCGTGTATGGGAATGCTAAGTACAGGGGTTCGCCGGAGCGGTCTTCTAGCAAGCCAATTATTGTTTCAATAACCAAGCCGTTTATCAGTAGATAGAGCAGTATAGCCAAGCCATACACTTTAAGTTTGTTGACTGGTTTAGCTGGCATATGACCCCTTTGTGTTAGAAAGGGGTCTAATAAAAAAGGACAACCCCTCTAGGTTGTCTACACCAGCACAAGGTTGTACCCTTGCGTTTTTCGAGAGGCTGCCCTTTTCGGGTACAACCAATCGAAGATTGGCTCATTTACAAGCTTGTACTGATGTAGACTCTCTCAATATAGCAGAAACTTCTCTAGCGGAGAGAAGAAATGCTACGAAGTAGCGGTTGACTTCCCGATATTACGTATTTTCCCGCCTGTAGATAGGCAAGACGGTTAATAGCACGAACATTTTTCTTTGTGATCCTAGCACGTGTTACTCCACCCCATTTGCCGTCAGTAATTGCTAGACAGTATCTACTACTCAAAGGTAGGTATTTTTCCGTGCCCGGTAATAAAATTGCAGGAGATTCAAAGGGCCTTAGCGGTCTGGTCATACGCATAACGACAGGATTATCTGTCGTTACAAACTGTGATTTACTCGGTGCTTCCAAAACAATCCACCGACTGCTTAGTAGTCCCTGGGCAATCTCATTGGCCATTCTAAAGACTGATTGGACGAAGCCGCCATTGTCCCAAGCAAACCCTTCTATAACAATATCTGCGTCCGCTATTTTGCCTATCTCTTCCATGGGCGGCAATACGATATCGGGGTGTGATTCGCTGAAGTCCTTTAGTAGCTCATCGTACTGTTCCTGGTTAGTTGATACCTCTCGGAGTTTATTCCTTAGCTCGGCCGTAGCAACAACCTTACTGACATTGTCCATCTTTGCGCGTGCGGTCGGTGTTCTCCAATACTGAATCGCGATATATATCGCCAGATCGGCATACTCCGCATTCGTAAAAGTATCCTTACCCTCTACGAGCTGCTTGATGATCGGAATACATCGATTCTCTATAAGGGCAAACGCATCTTCCGCTTCCGAACTATCCTTTTCATCAACCGTATCTACGGTATAAAAATCGTGGCTATAGGCAACACCCTTAGTAGATGTCTCGCGGACTGTTTTAAATTCTTTGTTTAGGGCATAAAGTTTACCGTCTGTATCAGTAAACAATCGCATATAAGCCTGGGGCACGTAATGATGCTGACGAGCTTTATTGTTCATGCCTCGCATTATACCTTTTAAACAGCTAACAGGGGTAAATGTCCATAACACTTGCTCCGTCTCTGCATCGATGCACTACCACCCCCCTGTGTTTTCTGGCGACTGCCGCGCGTCAGCCGGAGAGCGTTGCACAATGTCGAATATTGTGCGATGACCCAGTTGCACTATCATGTCGCAAAAGAACTTTTGCGATCGTGAGCGCGTGATAACCGAATCAAAATAAACAAATCTAAACAAACATACCCCCACCTTCTCTTTTCTTCTTCTGTTCTCTGTACCAAGTGCTCACACAAAATTTTTTCTGGAATCGAGTGTCTATAATAGACGTATGGCAAATAGTAATGACCGACAGCCAACACATGAAGAGTTATTGGCGATGACGTATAAGTTATTGCTAGATTTAAATTTGAAAGTAGATTTAATGGACAGAAAGATTGAGAACCTTCAACAGAATATTAGTCAGACTACCTATCTACGCAGTGAACTTATTAAGCTCAGATTTGACCACAAGACGGATGAACTTTATATTACCGAATTTTTCAAAATACCGTTTGAGGGTAATGAAGCCGTTTTGTTGCGATCTATGTTTAAGACATCTAACGGATTGCCCAAAAAGACCGTAAAGTTCTACACCGGCGAATTGGCAGGCTCGTTTAAAAAAGAAACTAGCGGTTTAAAAACCCCAGCTTCAGTCCACAGTACAATCAAGAGAATTGATACAACAATAAAACATAGAACAATGGGCTTAGAAGTGTTCAAAATCAAAACGAAAGTTTTCTTTTTTCTTTAAATTACAGATAGAAAATTCACGAAATTTTACATAGGGGTCAATTTGCTTTAATGGGCTGATGAAGCTTAGAAGCGACGCGGTCATTTCACTCGATCAGGCAAAAAAGTTGCTTGGTGATGAAGCGCTGTCTATGACCGACGAAGAGATTCAAGACCTCATAGATGACTTTGATGTTATTGCTCAATACACTATCAAAATGGTTCAAGAATTCAAAAATAAAGAAAGCAAACAGATGAAATAAATGATAATATGGTTCTAAGTATGCAATGCGTTGGTTATGTAAGGGTTTCAACAGAAGAACAAGTGCATGGCACTAGCTTAGACATGCAACAAAAAGCTTGCTTTGACTTTGCAAAGTCAAACGGCTGGGAACTACCTAAAGAAAATATCTTTCGTGATGAGGGACAATCGGCAAAAGCAACCAATAGACCACAGTTACTGGCGATGCTCGAATTTTGCCGAAAGAATAAAGGCAAAGTAGATAAGTGCATTGTTTGGAAGCTTGATAGATTTGCTCGTAACTCAGACGATCATGTGTTGATACGCACAGCTCTAAAAAAGAACGGCGTCAGTCTAGTTTCTGTAACTGAGCCTATTGATCAAAGTCCAACTGGAAAGCTCATGGAAACGATGCTCTCAGGCTTTGCAGAGTTCGACAATGACATCAGAACGTTTAGGACTACAGAAGGTATGAAGAAGCGTCTAGAGCAAGGTGGTTGGCCTCATGATGCCCCGATTGGCTATGTGAAGTCCAAGACCTCACAAGGAATTACAAGTATTTCGCCAGATCCAGACATGGCACCTATTGTGAAAGAATTTTTAGAAACCTTTGCCACTGGTCAATATACGGTTAAGCAAGCAAAAGACTTAGCTTTTGAAATGGGCTTAAAAGGTAAAAAGGGCAATAAACGTACATGGCAAACTACAGAGAATATGCTTAAAAACCCAATATACGCTGGCTATATTCAATCTAAATATACAGATTACAAAAGGTTGGCAGGTTTACACCAAGCACTGATAGCACCAGATATTTTTGAAAAGAATCAGAGAATACTTTCTGGCAAAAACAGAATACAGTTCAAAAACGATGATTCAGAGTACCCACTGCGTAGAGATTTCTTGAAGTGTGGCTATTGTGAAAAATTTGTTACCGGTAGTGCGCCTCGCGGAAACGGCGGAAGATACCCTCGCTATGGTTGTATGTACTGTAAATCATCAAAGATTGGCGGAAAGAAAGTTAGCAAAAGTAGCGAAGACGTTCACAAAGAATTTAGATACATATTGTCGAGAATTCGATACAACGAAGGAAGATTGAAACTATTCAAACAAATTGTACTAACTCGTTGGTGTGATGAATATGATGACGCTTTAAAATCGGCTCATGAAATTAACCAAGACATCGACAAACTCAAATCAGAGCGTTCGCGCACTATTCGTAAGTTTACTGCTGACCAAATTAGTTATCAGGAAAAACAATCAGTAGTGAAAGATATTGATACTGAGATTGAGAATTTAGAAAATAAGAAGCTTGAAGCAGATATCTATGCTGATCAAAAAGAGAAGATTGTTGAAAATGCTATTTTATTCATGGAAGACCCATCTGAGTTCTGGAACCGGGCACCTTTACAGATACAGAAGCGTGTACAACGTATCATTTTTCCAGAAGGTTTGAGCTATGACTTCGAAAATGGTTTTGGAACCGTAAAAGTCAATGAATCGTATCTGTTAATAAACAAAATAGCCGGCGAACCGGCTATAAATTCTATCGTGGTAGCGGGGGGAGGACTCGAACCTCCGACCTTGTGGTTATGAGCCACACGAGCTGCCACTGCTCTACCCCGCGTCGTCGACGTGTGATTATCGTGTCGCCATGTCTGCGGCAAAATAAATTTGTCCGCTGACATTTTCGACCCGATAAAGCCGTCTCCTCCCAAATTTGTGAATCCTCTCACAAATTTGGATTAGCTGCATTTAAAACTTGGTAGCGAGAGATTGCCAAAGCAGTCTCTCGCCGCTGTTTAGCCTGGGTATAGTAGCAAACAGGGGTGGGATTGTCAATTCCCGGTGGGGTGGAACAAGAAGCGCATCCAGGCATCAAAGTTCTTTTGGTAGGTTGGCCGGTTGTCTTCGATTATCTGCGCAGGTGTGGGTTTTTCTTCGGCAGGGCTGACGTATGCCAGGGCCGTACTCTTAGGAACAACATAGACCGTTTCTCCTTCAGCCGCTTTACCGAAATGGCGGCGGGCGGCTAACTCAAGGTACTGATCGGTATTCAGGTATTCGTTACGCAAACGGGCATTGGTGTTTTCTAACTCTTTAATCTGATTTTCACGCTCTATCCTGGCAACCCTTTTCTGCAGTTCATAGTTGGTCTGAATAACCCCCACTGTACTCCAGCTCACAAGCAGGGCAAGGATACCGAACACCAGAAAACCCACGCTTCGGACATCGCGCAGTTCGTGGAGCCATTTCCTTGCTTTGATTTGTATCTTTTCAAACATAACCACTGTAATTATACAATGATTTGGCGTCAAAATCTGCTATACTCTCCCTGTTCCCGAGTGTCGTGTATGTTGCGGGGGTGTAGCTCAGTGGTTAGAGCAGTCGGCTCATAACCGATTGGTCGCAGGTTCAAGTCCTGCCACCCCCACCATAACGAACATGAAAGACATTGTGTATGCGGTGTCTATTTTTATTTGAAGCTTTTAAGTTGTGGCTTTACCGCGGCATACAATAGTGCTGCGTGTGCAGCATTTGCCGCAGAGTCAATCGCTGAATTCAAGTAGAGTCCAAAGACTAATGCATCAAAGATGATGACACCAATTGTTCCGTACGCTCCCCACCGTTTCCAGCGAAATAATGCAATAAGTGATGGAATGTATATTGCAGCACTAAGAGCAGTAAATTCGTAGGTGTATGGTTTGTTACCGTAAGCCTCCCTTACAAACTCTGGGTCAAGTAGAACCATATATGAAATGGCGCCGATCACCGAGATGACCAGCATAATAGTAAAGAAGGTGGACCGCTGTTTGTTGTGCTTCATATATGAATTATACAACATTTTTTCATCTCTTTATGCGATTGGGCGTAGATAAAGACCATTTACTCTGTTTTTTGGACAAGCTTCCAGCCTTTTGCGCAATACCCCTGGACACTGCAGTCTTCAAGACTATAGGTAGGCAGCTCCTGATTGATTATTGATAAGTAAGGAGTCTTTGCCGCTTCAAGTTTTTCAAGTCGTTCACGGCGCTGCCAAGTGTTTATCACCACTACCTCATGCGCCCCGGCATCTTGTATCTGCTGAGCTATCTGTACTGAATTAGAGCCAGTCGTACCGACGTCTTCGACTACAATCACAAAACGAGGCAGCAAACCCGCAACAGCTTTCAGTGCCAGCTCACTTAGGCGCAAGCTTTTAGCATCCATATCGTCTTTTTCAGAAATGAGGCCAAGTGTTCTGCCGTTAAATCGCCGTGCGACATCGAGCGCTAGTCGGTTGGTACCGTTTGCCACGCCCACGATTGCTTCTGGTGGAGTAGAAAATCCTTCGCGGATGTACGCCGTCATTACATCGACCCACTCTTTATACAGCGGACTGCCAGTAGGAATAGTATCGAAATCAAGTTTTTGGCCGTGCATACCAGCAGAAAGTTCGTGGTGAGTTCCTTCGTGGTCCATCACAGATAGAGATGCACGAAGATGGTTTTGAAATGGCTCAGTGTTTATCAACAGTATTTCCTCATTAGTACCTGTGAATACTACATCTTTTTGCTTTTATGTCAAAATTTGACGCTGCAATATAGGTCCTTAGTGGCTTTGGCCATCATCATGTGATTGGTTTTTGATATAACCCCAATCTTTTTGCCACTGGTTCATTTGCTCAATCTCTTGGGCTTGGGTGGCAATGATATCTTCTGATAAGTCTTTTATCTCCTGGTGCTTGGCGTTTTCCTCAGCGAGCAAAGCCATTTCTATTGCTCCTTGATGGTGTTTAATCATCTCGTCTAGGAACGCCTGGTCAAACTCATCACCGCTCTTACCCTCTAAGGATCCGTGGGTGGTCATTGAGCTATCTGATGAGTGCGAGTTAGAGTTACTGACGGCTGGTTTTTCAAAGGTTACTGCAGCAGTTGAAACAATCAATCCGCCTAAGAAAAATCCAATTAGTCCGAATAATAGTGGTTTAGAATCCATAGTTTCTCCTTATCTTGATAATAATCTGTTTACTGCGCCGACCAGCTCATCGGCCCGTTTGTTATACGCGTCTTCGTCCGTAGCGTCGTTCCGTAAACAATGCTTAGTGTGTTCACGCAGCAACTCCACTGCCACCTTATCAAGAGCAGACTGAACAGCGTTAATCTGGGTCAGGATTTCCATGCAGTAAGTATCTTGCGCAACCATTCTGGACACGCCACGTACTTGTCCTTCGGCCCGGCTTAGCCTTTTGAGCAGACTCTCTTTGGTCTCGCTATAACCATACGTCTTAGTGGTGACCATGCTTATCCTCTGCCATGTGATATTCATGTACAAGCGCGTGGCCTTTGCCGCGCTTCATAAGGTATTTATTAACGGGAAGGGCCGCGAAAAAAGCGGCTGTCAGAGCAATAGCCATTGATATCCAGAACAATGGATTGACGATACCGGAGTGAAGCGCACCCGGGATTACGGCCATTACGGCATTATCAACGACTTCCATAGTCGTAATCGAGAGCGTGTCTGCTGCGAACACCAGAGAGAACGCCGCCCCAAAAGAAAGGCCGGCTTTTTTGAGTGGCAAAAGCGAAAGTGCATAGCCAAACAGGAACGCGAGCCCAACAGCCAGAGCAATTGTAGCAAGCGTGCTCCAGCCCAATGCAGTACCTATTATTAACCCCGTAATTTCACCGATTGCACAACCGGTTAGACAATGAAGCGTAGCGCTGACTGCCATCTTATTTGTTGCCATATCCATATGTTCACTGTGGTCCATATATTATTCTCCTATACCCCCCTAGGGTATATTTTATTTTTCTTTTCTGCAACTAAAAAGTAGCCCGAGTATCGGGCTACAGGTGGAAAGTTGGGAAAAGACGCTTTAGCGGCGGTTGCCGAGCCCGATAATTCGTGCGATTACGGCCGTCAGGATGGCATAAAACACAATTGCAACTAGCGTTTCAAACTCGAACCGTGAAACCCCGAACTGCGGATCGTAGTTGAACAGTCCAAAGAATGGCACTAAGAAAGGAGTGCTGAGCGTATAGACAAAATCAGCTATAGGCGCATCCCTGTTAGCTCCGAGTAATGAAAATACAAAACGGAGCGCCAGCAGCCCTATGATAATGCTTCCAATCAACTGTACTATGCGTGTAGCTAGGCTTGTGCCACTCTGTACACTTTCATCTTGACGCTGAACCGGTTCGTCAGTTCTATCTACATATGTGGTTGTTCTTGTCTCTTCAACGCGGGCCATGAGGGCCTCCTTGTGATTAATTACACTCTTAGCATAGGCCCTTATCAGCAGTTATTCTGTTAGATTTCTTAAACAGTTAACAATTCAAGAAGCTCTTTGGAGGATTTTGCTGCCATCAATTGCTCCCGCAGTTCTTTGGCGCCGTCAAAACCCTGGATATAAATCTTGCAGAATTTATTGAGGGTATGAATCTTGCGTTCTTCATTGAGCCAGGTACCCGCGAACAGTTCCACGTGGGCTTTATATAGGGCAATCCTCTGCTCTCTAGTATAAGCAGGCCACTCGCTGTGCTCAGCGAATGCAAAGAGGTCCTGGAAGATGCCGCGGCCGATCATGATGCCGTCTACCCCATGCTTTTCAGCTAATTCCAAACCGTGGCGCTTACTCATGACATCACCGTTACCAATCAGTACCGTATCAGGTGCAAGCTCATCACGCATTTCACGGATATGCTGAATCTTGTCCCACTCTGCGGGCACTTCGCTCATCTGTTTTCTGGTGCGGCCGTGGATAGTCAGGGCTGCCAGGTTTTGCCCGAGCAGCAGTTCATGCCAGCTGTAATCAACTTCATTGAAGCCAAGGCGTGTTTTGACGCTTACCGGCACACGCCCAGCCGCACCGTCTTGCGTCGCCTTAATAATTTCTAGGGCCAGTGAACGATCGTTAATCAACGCCGAACAACAGCCGTTTTTAACAATAGTTTTGTCTGGGCAACCCATGTTGATGTCGATTCCATCAAACCCCAACTCGACAAGTTCTTGCGCCGTCTTGTAGTAATTATCAGGTGTTTTACCCCATACCTGAGCAATAATGGGATGCTCGTCGGGCTCAAAACGGATACGCTTTAAAAGCCGTTCGCGCCCGACTGATTGTAAGCCGTCGACGCTTACGAACTCCGTAAAATAGAGGTCCGGCTTAGCTGCTTGCCCGACGACCCGGCGGAAAACGGTATCAGTGACGTCATCCATCGGTGCCAGCACAAAAAACGGCCGGGGCAGGTTTTGGTATATATTATTCACTTTGCTGATTATCTCTGATGAATTTCTTGGTTTCCCATATTTTAGTCGCGAAGAGTGCTCGCTTGTGCCCGTAATATTCATGTGCCAAACCGAGTATTTCCCGTAAATTAGCAGGCCTTCGGCTTGCTACCGGGTCAAGTGCAATACGCTTTACGAAGGAACGTAAAGCAAGGTCCGCCTGCTCTTCAGTCCAGTCCTTCTGAACCCTAATGGCGGTAAACATATCACCGAGCACATGCAGCTGCAAACCGTTAAAGCGCATACGGACAGTCTCTCTATTGCCTCTGTTGAGATTCGGATATTGGGTCATTTCGATAAACTTTTCCGTTACCTCAACGCGATGACTGAGCACATTGTCAAAGTATGGTTGCATCTTTGCGAGTTTTGATTCGGCCGCATGCACGCGGGCGCGTTCAGCAGCAGCAACATCTGCAGAAAAATGTGCTCTTTGGGGCCGAGCTTTCAGCGTGCCTGAGTATGCCCTGTTGCCAAGCATAGCCAGGCTGTGCGGGATCATTATAAATTCTTCCGGCGTTAGAGCGATTCGGGCGTAGCCTGGTTCGCCTGCCGGCTTGTAAGTAGCGGTATTAGGGCGGTCGGTTTGCGGATTAATAAGGGCAGGCCGAAAATGCTCAGCGGTTGCCCATTTAATCATGTCCGGTGTAATGTCATCATATTCTTCCGCGCGGATACCTAAGTACTCCGGTGTCAGTATATGCACCAGTGCCGGTAATTCCTCTTGGCCGGGCAATGGTATTTGGTTAGGGCCGGGTTGACGGTTGCGAGGGGGCATTAATACCCCACTGAGCGGAAACCGCCGCCCCGCTTTGGCTGTAAGTGAGAACATGGAGCGACCGCCAAGCAGTCTCCACAAATCACCCTACCAACTTCTTTGGCAACACGTTCTTGCTGGGTCGTTTCTATTTCTGCTCCCTCAATCGAAGCTTCAAAGTCATCCGGCGTCACATCGTAGCCGAGATCTCGGGCTACTTCAGGATCGACATCACCGATCGCGCGAAGACCGTGGTAGTAGGCCGCTTCTAATTCATGTTGTTTGACCATACTTTTATTGTATCACATTTATGCTTATTTTACAAGAGTTGCGACCCAGAAAAACAGGCCGGCGCCGACAGCCATGTTGATATACGGAAATGTCTTGTAGAGCGCGAAGACCCGGGACCTGTCCGTATCCACCAATGACATAATCATCATGGTCAGATACACGGCCCCGGCAACTGCCGCGAAAGTAGTCAGATAGCGGTAGGCCAGTATGGAAGCTATGAAATAGGCCAGCATGCAGAAGGCCAGCGTGCCGCGGGTGCCCAGGAAGGTTGCTACCGTACGGATTTTGGCCGTGCGGTCAGCCTCGATATCCGGTACCGCCGAGTAGGCATGCATTGCCATGCACCAAAGCGTCGCGGCCACGAGAACCTGCGTGGGCGGGAATGCACCGGTAAGCAGGCCATAACTGACAACACCTGGAAAAACATAGAGAATATTGAATAGGGTATCGATTACCGGCTTTGTTTTAGCCCGGATGGGGCGAGCGGAATAGAAGACACCGAAGAAAATGAAGCCGACCAGGCCCCAGCGGGCAGCGTCCGGCAGAAACGGCATGAGCAGCAGGACCGGCAGATTAAGCAGGAAGATCGTCTTGGCTAATTTTTTCTGCTTATCTGGCGTTACCAGCTCTTCGTACTTCTGTTTCTTGGGATTGTGCCTGTCTGTCTCGTAATCGAAGATATCGTTCACACCATAGATAAGCAGGTTAGCCGGGAGGGTGAAATAAAGGCCGAGCAGTAGGAGCGCTAGGAGATTGGAAATTTGGCCGGCGGCCACTGCCCCGATCAGGAACGGCCCGAACGCATAGAGCCAAAAGCGCGGACGTGAAACTTTGAGATACCACCAGAAGCCCTGCATCATGCCAGCCCTTCTACCGGCAAAGCCGGCAGCATGCCTGGCATTCTTCGCTGCCAGCTGTGTTGGCTCCTGCGATGCTCAGTCGACGTACTTATAGGTACGCCTCGATGCGCTTCTCGGAACCTCCTAGCCGGCGTTCGAAGTGCAAGGTTCTGGCTATTTTGCCATGAGACTGATTTCATATGATAATGATTGTAAGCAATGAGACAGAAAAAACCCACAGTCAGCGTGGTCATACCGGTATTGAACGAAGCGAAACGGATAGCCGGCCTGGTAGAGAGTCTGAGCAAACAGACGTATTTGCCCCAGGAGATCCTGGTAGTCGACAGTCGATCAGAGGATACTACTGCAAACGTCGCAAAAAGCGCCGGTGCTACGGTGCTTCAAAGCGGGCGTGGGGTCGCCAGGCAACGTAACCACGGCGGCCATAAGGCTACCGGTGAGCTTATCTTTTTCATGGATGCGGACGTTACACTCAAGCCGGACTTCATTGAACGATGCGTGGCAGAAAAAGAGCGGCGCAACCTCAGCTTAGCTTGCCCGCATTACTGGCCGTACGGTTCGACCGTGTTCATAAAATTCCTGCACCTGACCTACAACCTTACCTTCTGGACTATGCAAAAGCTGGTTCCTTCCGGGGGCGGCAGCTGCATTATTGCCACCAGCGAAGTGTTTAGACGGAGCGGTGGATTCAATGAGGCGCTGCCGTTTGAAGACATGCAGTTCTTGCGCCAAGCTGGAAAATACGGCAAATTTGGATTTATCAAACCTTTTATCGGTGTGTCTGACCGCCGCTTCAAACACGACGGCGTACTACGCACGGCACTGCTGTATGCCCTGCTGACACCGCTATTCATTCTGAATCTTTACGGACTGACGCGCTTTATCCGCTATAATTTCGGCCATTATGAAAAATAAAAAAATCTGGTTGCTGGCGGTCGTTTTATTTGGGTCTGCCTTTTTTACAGCGACACAGCCTATTACTCCAGAGATGGCAATTGTTTCGAGCATATCGGTCATCCTGTTTGCCCTGCCGACGTATATAGCGATCGTAAAAACGGCGGGCAAAAAACGCGGTCTTGCGTTACTAGCCGCACTGGGTGTCTACGCCCTGCTGCTTGAATCATCCGCAATTCTCACCGGATTTCCCTACGGCAACTTCGTTTATACCGACGTACTCGGTAATAAGGTCTTTGGTGTGACACCTTGGACCGTTGCCTTCGCATACCCGCCGATCCTGTTACTGGCCTATTGGTTTGCAAGACTTAAAACCGATAACCGCTGGAAACTAGTCTGCCTGACCGCAGTTGCCGCCATGAGCATCGACCTCGTGTTGGATCCCGCCGCCGTAAGGCTTGGCTTCTGGTATTGGGAAAACGGGGGCTTCTTTTATAATGTACCGCTCGTAAACTTCCTGGGATGGCTACTTAGTGGTTTCCTGGGGGCAATCATCGTCCACCAGTTCTACTACCCGGTTAAACTAACAAGACCATTGACATACAGCGGCATGGCCATCGTCTGGTTTTGGACGAGCGTCAATGTATGGCTCATGCAAATCATCCCTGCTGTTATCGGTATTGTCATACTGTTCGTAATATTTCGTAATATGAAGCATTTAAGGTAGAATGAGGGTATGAAAAAACAATCTGCGATAATTATCGGCTCCGGTTTCGGCGGCCTTGGATCAGCCGCGCTGCTGGCGAAAGCCGGTTGGGACGTCACCGTGCTGGAAAAAAATGAAATGGTTGGCGGCCGCGCCAGCGTCTTCTCTGCCAAAGGCTTTACGTTTGATATGGGGCCAAGCTGGTACCTGATGCCGGATGTCTTCGAACATTTCTTCGAACTATTAGGCGAAGACGTGAACAAGCTGTTAAAACTGAAAAAACTTGGGCCGAGCTACCGCATCTTCTACAAAGATGATGATAAGAAAGTCGATATTTATTCCGATCTTGTCCGTGACCTGCCAACCATTGAGGCGATTGAAAAGGGTGCCGGTGAAGCGCTCAAGCGTTATCTGGACCAAGCCGGCTACCAGTACGACGTAGCCAAGGACCGCTTCATGTACAAGAATTACGACTCGTTCCGCGATTTCTTTACTAAAGAGATGGCCACCGAAGGCCGTAAGCTTAGTGTCTTCAGCAACATGAACCGCTATGTCGGCAAGTACTTTAAGACCGACCAGATGCAGAAAATCATGCAGTATCCCCTGGTTTTTCTTGGTTCAAGCCCCTATAACACGCCGGCTATCTATAACATCATGAGCCATATTGACTTCAACATGGGCGTCTACTATCCGCAAGGCGGCATTTACAAGATTACTGAAGCACTGGCTGGAGTAGCCAAAAAGCATGGCGCCAAACTCAAGGTTAAAACCGGCGTTACACAAATCATCGTTGAGAACGGCCAGGCAGTCGGAGTGAAACTGGAAAACGGACGTGAGCTACGCGCCGACATCATAATCAGCAACGCAGATATTCACCATACCGAACAAAAGCTGTTGGCACCTGAATACCGTACGAAATCTGAGAAGTATTGGCAGAAGCGCACACTCGCGCCAAGCGCCCTCATCATGTACCTAGGCGTTAAGGGTAAAGTACCGTCGCTTACTCACCACAACCTCCTGTTCAGCAAAGACTGGAAGAAGAACTTTTCCGAGATATTTGACGCGCCCAAATGGCCCACCGATCCATCTCTCTACATCTGCGCTCCGAGTAAGACCGATAAGTCTGTTGCTCCAGCAGGACATGAAAACATGTTTGTGCTGGTGCCGATTGCATCCGGCCTTAGCTACACCGAGAAACAGCTGGAAAAATATGCCGATCGCGTGCTTAGAACCATGGAAACAGAGATGGACATACCCGACCTGAAAGAACGGATTGTTTATAAGCGAATCTTCAGCGTAAAAGACTTCTCCAGCCGCTACAACAGTTACCAGGGCACGGCCCTGGGCCTTGCCCACACGCTCAAGCAAACGGCTATATTCCGGCCCAATAATGTAAGCAAGAAGGTCCGAAACCTTTATTTTGCAGGCGCTGGCACGAACCCCGGAATCGGCATGCCAGTTACCCTTATTAGCGCGGAGCTGATGTACAAGCGGCTCATCAATGACCGCTCAGCCGGCCCTCTCAAACCCGAACAACTATCAAGCAATTAAAATACCCGGATTTACTCCGGGTATTTTAATTTCTATATTTTTGGAAAAAGAAGCCCCGCTAGAAGCGGGGCGATGAGAAAACCTGGCCGGAGGTTCCCTTTAGCGCGCTAAAGGGCCGCGCATGGTTGTCTTATTTTAATTACTTGTTGCGCTTGACGGTCAAAAAGCCGTTGCGTGGGTTTTCGTTGACGGACATACCGGCTGGAATATCCTTAACGGCTTCTGGGCGCTCGTCCTTACTGAAGTAGTAAATGGTCTGCTCTTTGCCGCCACGAAGTGTAACTGCTTTCGAGTTAAGGTAGTATGTTACACCCTTAGAATTTGTGTGCTTGTAAGCCATTTTCAGACTCTCCCTCTCTTATTACTGATGTACCCCTACCATACTCTCGCTCGTTTTAGATTGTCAACACCCTTTCAGTTAGTAGCGACCTCTGTAAAGTCTCGAACCATCTCTTTGACCCCTGTTATTCCACAATATTAAGCATGATCATTATTGCGTAATATGTTGCTTATGCATTACACTTGCTAACGTATAAGAAACTTCTAAACAAAGGTGGATACGTTCTATGGAATGGAATCGTGGGGTTCGCCCTAATCAACCTGCAGGGCAGCCAGGTCCACAAGTATCAGGCCCGGCCGCTCCAGCAGCAAAAACAACAGGCAAAAAGTTAGGCTTTAACGGCAATAAGCTCGCCAATCTAGCATTGTTCGGAGGGGCGGCCATCCTCCTGCTCGCGACACTGCTTTTCGTCGTAAAAAACGCCGATCGGGTTATCGCAGGCGAAAAGGGCCTCGTAGATAACAAGAAGATGCAGGCCGTCTTCTTAAACGGCGGACAGGTTTACTTTGGGCAGATCAAAGACCTAAATGACAAATACATGCGCGTTGACGGCATCTACTACTTGCGCGTAAACCAGCAGGTACAGCCGAACCAAGCCGAAAACCAACAAAGCGCCAACGACATTTCCCTGGTCAAGCTCGGATGTGAACTGCACGGACCGGAAGACTCAATGGTTATCTACCGTGACCAAATTATCTTCTGGGAAAACCTGAAGACCGACGGTCAGGTAGCAAAAGCCGTTGAACAGTACAAGAAGGACAACCCGCAAGGCCAGAAGTGTGACGAAGCCGCCGCTCAACAGCAGTCAACACCAGCGACTCCTGAGCAGAACAATGAAAGCAGCTCTGACGCTCCTGCCACCAGCACGCCACCAGCTACCACTCCTTCCCCTACGGCCCCTAACACCAATACTCGCCGATAAAACAGGATTAGTTTTAAAAACCCCGGTTATAACCGGGGTTTTTATTATGCTTTGAGATTACTGCGGATTACCCGCTCAATGACAGTCAGTACCAAAAACACGAATATACTGAAAATACTTGCAAGAATACTTAACCCCGCAAGGTCGGGTGACCAGGCGGGCGAAGCGAAATCGTACTTGTAAAAATCATCGGATATCATCCGCTCAGTAGCACTGTTTGACGAAATGTACTGCTGGACACAACCGTTGAAATCACCCTGGCCCGCACATACTCTCTGCCCGTCCGCTGCAACTTGGGCATTCTGGGCGGCAACGCGTTGTTTCTCTTGCTGGACCAACCGCTCATATCGGTATTTCAACTGTATAGGGGGCTTGATGGCATTCGGGCCGCCCGAGAGCTCCGTGTTCATGTGCCCGTGCATAAATGCCCGGAGCTCCCGCAGCGCCGCCTCGGTGTCACCGTTCTGCTGGTCTACTTTATGCACATTATCGAGCAAACGTAAGGCGGTGAAGTTGTTCTGCCGCAGGCCGGCTACGGCCATGATCCCGAATACCGCGGCCAAGAGGAGGAAATACCATGGCCTGACAGGTCGCAGGACCGTCCAGTAGTGGTGCAGCTTCCGTTTGTGGATCATCTTGCTAATACCTTATACCTTTCAGTCATAATACCAAGCGAGGCGACCGCCGCAATCATGAAACCGATAAATATAACCGTTTTTGGGGCAAACAGGAGGGTAAGCCCGGCCATAAGGAGCCAGAATAGCCCTTTCATAACGCTACAGAACACTTCCATAACCACGATATAGACTATCCGTAGCCCCGGCAGGTCGTCGGCGGCGGCATACATTCCCTTGGTGTAAGGCATTCTGTACGAGCTGGTAAGTCCTTCGTTAGCCAGGTTGACCGCAAACACTCCCGTGACCGACTGGACAAAGGGACGCACCCCGTAGACACAAGCGTTCAGTACGGCGGCCGTACGCAAAATCAGGCGGGCATTCCGTATGTCGATGGTTCTGCCGATGAAATATGAGAAGAAGATAGCGAACGCCACGCTGAGCGAAGTCAGGATACCCAGCTTCACGTAGACACCGCTTGTGAACACAAAAATCGAGATGTACAACGGCCAAAGGTTTATGCAGAGCGTATTCTCCACGCCCAAAAAGCCGTATGACATAAGGTCGCGCTTAATTTTTCTGAGCGGCAAAGCACGGAAGTGGAGCTGCTGGTTAATCCGCACCGGTTCAGCGGATTGAAAAAGCGGCCACAAACTGGCAATGAGGATGCCGGCGGCAATTAAAAAGATATATTTTGAGTTGAGGTAATTACCGACTAGTCCGCCGACAAGAGGGCCGATGAATGCGCCGATCTGCGTCATGATATTCATGTAGCCTAACTCCTTGCCGGCATGCACGGTATGCTTAATCTTCGAGAACTGCACGTGGTGAGCAATGAAATACAGGCTGGCCGCAAATCCCCATACAGCGCCCAATTGCACAATACTCCATTTATAATCCGGCACGGTCAGGAACTGGGCGGCGCTGACAATTTGCAGGAACACACTGCTGATTTGAGCATGTTTCGGACCGATTCGCGCCACCAAATAGCCACCTGCCACGTCACCAATTACCCGGGCGCCAAAGAAACAAGCGTACATCAGGAACAGCTGCTGGATAGAGTAGCCCTGCTGATATAAGAAGAATGGCACGAACACAAACAGCACGTTATTAGCCAAACTGCGTAACAACATATTGGCATAGAGTTCGCTCAGCTCATCGAACTGAATTTCGCGCCAGAAATGACGGTGACGGAGGGCTTTATAGACTAATGTTCGTACCATAATTTGTGTTTTTAGCTTTCCTACAGTGTAGCATGCACCGTGGTAGACTGTATCCATGCATATTTACTTCTCTGGTATCGGCGGTACGGCCATCGGGCCGTTAGCACTGATCGCAAAGCAGGCAGGCTATACCGTAAGCGGTTCGGACAAGCAGGACTCGCAATATATCCACTATCTCAAGAAACAAGGCGTGACTGATATACATATTGGCCAAACTGCGGATCAGATTGCGGCGGCACATGACCGCCAGCCTATCGACTGGTACGTCTACTCGTCCGCCGTAGCCATCGAAAATCCCGACGCACCCGAACTTGCCTTTTGCCGTGAGCAGAGCATCAAGATGAGTAAACGGGATGAGCTGCTCAACCGGATTTTACAGGATAAAAACCTGCAGCTGGTAGCCATTGCCGGCACCCATGGCAAAACTACGACAACCGCGATGGTCATTTGGCTGTTCCAACAACTGGGCGTACCTGTCAGTTACTCAGTGGGCGCTAAGATTCCGTTCGGGCCGATGGGCCAGTACGCTGGTGACAGCAAGTACTTCGTGTACGAATGTGATGAGTTTGACCGTAACTTCCTGGAATTCGAACCGCACATCAGCCTTATCACCGGCGTCAGTTGGGATCATCACGAGATTTTCCCTACCCGCGAAGACTACCAGGAAGCTTTCAGGGAATTTATCGAGCAATCCGGACGGACTTACTTGTGGGAAGAGGATTTCGAGTACCTGTCGCTTGAACCGGCAGAGGAAGTATTCAGCCTTGACTCATCCGAACCCGGCATCCATGAGCTCCAACTTGCCGGTTTGTACAACCGCCTTGATGCCTGGCTCGCCATCCATGCCGTCCAGCAGGCCACAGGAGCGTCAAAGCAAGTATTAACGGAGCACATGAACCGGTTTCCCGGCTTGCAACGCCGGATGGAAGAGCTGCTGCCAAACCTGTTTTCGGATTATGCCCACACACCGGAGAAGATACGCGGTGCTATGAGCGTTGCACTTGAAACCGCCCGGGCGAGGGATAAAAGCCTGGTCGTTATTTACGAGCCGCTAACCAATCGACGGCAACATTATATGCTGGATGCCTACGGCGACTGTTTTGAAGGCGCCGAGAAGCTCTATTGGACACCCAGCTACCTGGCGCGCGAAGATCCGGACCAGCGGATAATTCCGCCCGATGAACTTATCAGCCATCTCACGAACAGGAGGATAGCGCAAAGCGCCTCCCTTGACGACAAGCTTGAGCACGCCATTCGGCAACATTTGGAAAATGGTGACATGGTAGTGGCTATGGCCGGTGGTGGTGGAGGCTCACTCGACGAGTGGCTGCGCACGAGATTTGCCGCATGAGACTCCTGCAGCTGAACATCTGGAACGGGAGGCTTGACAAACACCTCCTGCGGTTCTTTGAGCGGCAGGAGGCGGATATCCTGTGCCTGCAAGAAGTCAGCAGCTATCAGGAGGATTTACCATTCGTCCTACAGCTCGAGCGGATCGCCTCGCAAGGGGGCTATGAGCATGTCTTCTTCACGCCGATGTTCCGCTATAATGCGCTTGGTTTAAAAATCGACTTTGGCAATGCAATCCTGAGCCGCTTTCCGCTCCAACATACCTACAGCTTTTTCACGAGAGCGGCATACAACCCTGACTACGTAGAGGGTGATGATTATAATCTCAGAAACGTTCAGCATGCTGTTATCGACTATAAGGGGATGTCGATTCACCTTTTAAATCATCATGGCCACCATGTCCCCGAGCATAAGAACGGAACCCAGGACACAGATAAACAAATGCAAGCGACTGCCGACTACATAGCTGATCTGTCGGGCCCGGTAGTCTTCTGCGGTGACCTAAACCTTGCTCCCCATAGCCGCTCGCTTAAACCGCTCAACAGTCTGCTCACGAATCTTTCGGTCAAGTATGGCCTTACCACAACACGCCCGCCGATAACCGACAGAACTGAGGTATGCGATTACATTTTTACCAGTCCACAGCTCAAAATAAAAACCTTTACAGCCCTGGAAGATATCGTTTCTGACCACCAGGCACTACTGCTGGAACTGTAACTGCTTATGCTATAGTTAAGGCAATGAAACTGCCGCTCGCAGCCCTCCGGTTGATATTCCGGCCGACACGCGTTGCCAGTATTGGCATGATGCTTTTGATCTGGGTCGGCGTTGCCGGTTCCCTGCTCGCCGGCTTCAGCACCGATCTTAGAAACCGTGACTTTTACGCCGGGCAAGCGGAAACCATAGCGAGTTCTTTTACTCAAGCTGATGTCAAGGCATTAAACGGTAATCAGAACGACCTCCCTCTTCTGGCCTACGAATCAATAAAGAACCGTCTTGTGCAGTCACGAACGGGTAATACTGATGTCAGTTTTGCTCATTTGATCGGAATGCGAGACGACGGCTCGGTCTTTCTATACGCCGATTCAGAGCCGCCTGGTAACGCTAATTATTCCCCGCCCGGCCATCCGTATCCGGAGGCTTCAGAAAAGCTCCGCAACTCCTTTTCGGGGGCTGACGGTCCGTTCATTGAAGGCCTTACCCAGGACCGCTGGGGCTGGTGGTTCACCTCATACGCTCCCGTAAAAGACCCCCAGAACGGACGTGTCCTGGCTATCCTGAGCATCCAGGTTCCGGCCAGCGTGTATTACTTCCGGATTCTCGTTTATGCCATTGTGCCGTTACTCCTGGCAGCCATACCACTTGCTGGACTGATGCGTGACATCAGGATTTCTGCCAAAGAAAAGGAGATCATAGAGCTAAAGAACCAGTTCGTTTCGATTGCCTCGCATGAGCTTCGCTCACCGCTGAACGGCATGCTGTGGGCAATTCAGTCATTCATCAAGACGCCCCCGAAAGGCATGAACAAGGAAGATAAGGAACTGCTCCATGATATGTATCGCAGTGCCGCCTCGTCACTCGCAACGGTCAATGAAATACTGGATTTCTCTATATTCGAGCGGGGCAAAGCCGACCACCTGCAGCGCGATACTGTAGATTTAAAAGCCGTCTTTCATGAGGTAAAGAAAACTCTCAAGTTAGGCGCTTCCGAAAAGGATATCAAGATAGAACTCGGCGGGGAGTGGCCGGATCACCTGTTCACGATTGGCGACCTCGGGGCGCTCAAGCGTTCGTTTATGAATGTCGTGTCGAACGCCATTAAGTACAGCCCGGAACACAGTGTTGTAACCATCACGTATAAACTGCAGCATGGCGGGCATTTGTTTGCCGTACGCGACCACGGGATCGGCATACCCGAAGAGGAGCAAGCGAAAGTGCTGGAGGGATACTACCGGGCTACGAACGCCCAGAAAATCCAGGCCCATGGGACCGGGCTGGGGCTGTGGCTGTGCCGCCTCGTGATCGAACAGCACGGTGGTGAGGTGTGGCTTAAATCAAGAGTTGGCCAGGGCACCACGATATATATCGCCTTGCCGACTTACACCCCGTTAAAGAATAAACCCCCGACGCCTCAGCCTAGGGCCGTCACCACTTGATCAGCAAGCATTCTGGAGTCAACCCCCACTTTGGTGAGGTAAACGGTTACACCGGCTGAAAGAGCCTGGTTGATAATATCCATGCCTTCATCGGCGGTCAGGATTATAACCGGTACCGACTGTCCCCACTGGTCTTTTCTAAGCTCCTCTACCATAGTCAGGCCATCCATCTCTGGCATATGTATGTCGGTCACAATAAGATCAGGACGGGAATCCAGAGCCGCCTTCAAACCCTCTGCGCCGTTCTCAGCCTCAATAAGGTTTAGTGAATCGTTTGCGAGCAATGAGGTCAGACTTTTACGGGCAAGCTTATCGTCGTCAATTATTAATACAGTTTTACTCATGTCTGTATCATAGGGCCATTAGCACGTTACGGCAAGCAGTTAGCCTTGACGGCGTATGCTGCCGTCCGGGTCAATCCTTACCGCCCCTTCGCGCAAGACTTCTACGGCATCATCCACAATCCGTATTACGGTCGACGGCGGACCGCTCAACGTGCCACCATCAACATAAAAATCCACGCGGTCACCAAAATATTCTATTGCCTGCTGGATATTCTGTGCGGGTGCCAGGCCCGGTGGATTGGCACTGGAAGTAATGAGCGGCCCCGTTGCTTGCAAAAGATGCGCTAAAGCGGCATTCGAGGGTATGCGCACCGCCAGTGTGCCAATACCCATATCAAGGTACGACAAAGCCGGCACGCTCGGGACGACGACACTTATTGGCCCTGGCCAATACTGCGCTACGGGCTTCAGGTACCGCATCGGTATGCCCAAGTCCGCCAGCTGCTGAATATCTGCCGCAATCAACGTACCAGGTTTCCGAACCCGATCCTTGAGTCCGTACAAACGGGCCACAGCCGGTATATTCCGGGCAGAGCAGGCCAGCCCGTATACCGTATCGGCAGGCAGCACCGCCACAGCATCGGCGCTTAAACCGCTCATGACCTGTACTTTACTTAACGCGTTAAGTATTACGCTCATGCTTATTTCATTCGCTCCGATTACTCTATATACTGTAGCAAGAATGGTGGACACAACCACGGCTAAACTGCTGTCATCGATTGAACGTTTGGGCGACCTGCTTGGGGCGTGGCTTGATCTCCACCTTATAAACATCATCGCTATCCTTATTGGAGCCTGGTTGGTACGGCATTTTGGGGCGACCCTCCTCAACCGCCTTCTTCATTCCACCATCCGGCCCGACCTCTACCCCACCAAGACAGACCGCGAGAAACGAATCAAGACCCTGAACAGTTTGGTTGGAGCGGTTATGCGGGTTGGCGTCTACATTATTGCGGCGATACTGATCGTGGGCGAGATTAACCCCTCGTACACTACCGCCCTATTTGCCAGCGCCGGCCTGATCGGCGTAGCGGTTGGGTTTGGCGCGCAAAGCCTCATTAGGGACTTTGTCAGCGGCATATTCATCATTACGGAAAATCAGTACCGTGTCGGCGATATCGTCGATATCGGTGGGGTGAGCGGCACGGTCGCTGAAGTAACCATCAGAACGACCGTTCTGCGCGATATCAATGGCTATGTCCACCACGTACCGAACGGCACTATCACCATCACGACGAACAGAACCATAGGTTATAGCGGTATAAATGAGGAATTGCTTGTTGACCAGTCGACCGATATGAACCAGCTTGAGCATATCATCAGCCATATCGGCGAGCAGCTGAAGGCTATGCCGGAGTTCCATGAAATTATTATCGAGCCACCACGGGTTGCCAGTGTGAACGGCATTACCCCCAACGGGGTTAGCGTTCGTATTGGGGGCAGGACTACCCCCGGAGATGCATGGAAGGTAAAGAGCGAGATGTACCGCTTACTCCGCAAGGAACTCCAAAAACATAAGATCAAACTTGGCGTGCCGCTTGTGATGCCAAAAACTCAAGCCAAATAGTCGAGAAGTTCGGGCTGATCGCGCATGTTCAGTGCCTGGTCCTTGCACCACCACGATAAGCGGTCTGCGTTGTCAGATGACACCTCATCAAGAAAAGCCGGCCATGCCACCCATCGCCAATCCATCACCTCCAGGCCATTTGGCTGAGGATCTGCAGAAGCCTTCGCAAGATAGACGGGACAAACTTCATTTTCAATAATCCCGTTATAGGGAGTTGTTCTGTAGCGGTAATCGGGCAGTATGACAGAAAGCGAGTCTATACGCATACCCAGCTCGTAGCTGACTCGGCGTGCGATTGCGTCTTCCATCGGTTCATCCGGTGCCGGATGTCCGCAGCAGCTATTCGTCCATACGGTCGGCCAGACCTTTTTGGTTGCGGCACGCTGAGTAAGCAGTAACCTGCCGTGTGCATCGAATATGTAACAGGAGAACGCCAAGTGCAAGGGGGTGTCCGCATGGTGTGAGCTAAGTTTATCGGCAGCCCCAATCGGTCTGCCGGCCTCATCTACCAATACTATTTTGTCCTTGAAGGCAGGGTCAGAGTGTGTCATATGCGTCAGTAGGGGCACCAATCACGGAACCATTTCCTGTGGTTAAAAAATTTCTGCCCGCAAACCTGGCGTCACGCAGCAAAGCAATTTCAGCCTGTAACTGCGCCATACGGACTGTCGCATCGCCAACGAGACGTTGCACGGTTTCATTATCACGCCGGTCGATGGCGGTCGTAATTTCTATACCCAGCTCAAAGCCGGAAACTTCATTCATGAAACCCTACTATACAGTTTTATCTGATTACTACAAGCCAAGTGTCGTGTCTGACAGCTCCGAATCAGTAAACTGATCCTCAGCGGTACCGGCGGCCGTGTCTATGTCTGAAGACAGCCGCTCAAACTCAGCCTGGTCTACGGCCTGGGTTTGCCTGGGTTGCGAAGTCTTATCTTCTTGCACGACGGCCGTATTGGCAATAAACAAGTATGAAGTAACGGCTGCCAAGGAAACTGCAATCAGGACCGCCGATACGATAACCCCGATTGGGGCGTGCTCATGGGACACCTGCGCTGAATTAGCAGCTGGCGGAACGGGTGGTTCAGGGGCCGGATCTTTGGCAGTTGATAGAGCCTCTTGGTTGGGCTCCGATTCACCCGGCGCATCTGGCGGCGCGGCCGGTTCGGTGACGGGTTGCTCATTCACTTGAGCAACATCAGCCGTTGGATCAACTCGCACCGGTATCTGCTCACCTTCTTCTTGCGGTTTAGGCTCCATCGTTGGCTCCGTTCTTCATTTTTAGCTGTAGTGCCTGCACGTTTGGCTTAAGTGTCTGGTTCAGAAAAGTAGCCGTTGATTGCAGCTCCTGCACTAAATCTTGGCGGGCTTTTCGGGCCGATTCCAACGTTACTCGGAAACCAGTCGGATCAGCCGTACAATCCATTAAGGCGAGATCCAACAAGGTGAGTTTATAATTCTCGGTTGCTACCTTAAAGCTACTTACCCTTGATTGCAGCTCGGTTATCTGGGCACTTAGCTGGGATATATCGGCCGCTCCTGACAGGCGGGTGCTCAGCGACGCCAGCCGGTTGGCGAGCCCATCGTACTGACGGCCTTTTTCAGCTTCAAATGTATCGATTTTGAGCCGTAGGGGCTCGACCTTTGCCTGCGCCGCTTTACAACGGGCCTGGGTTCTGCGCTGCTCAGCCGCAGTCAAACGGGTAGTTGCATTCTGTTTTCGCTCAGCAACCCGAGTCCGGACGGCTTCTTGGTCGCCCTGATTTTCTTCTGTACTCGTTATACCCACCATGCCCGGATCAGGCGCAGGTGCATTTTCAACTGCAAGTACGTCCGTGTTTGCCACTAAGCAGACAGCGAATACCGCTCCCGCAAGTAGACCAAATGTACGTCCCCTCACTTTGCTTTTCTCCTTATATAGCTAAATTGTAACATAAGCGTTACAACCGATACGTACCGCCCTCAAACCGTATCAGCCCCTCCGTCTGCAGCGAATCCAGGACAGCCGGCAAACGCTCGTCCGGCATGAGTGCTTCCAGCTCGCTCCGACTCCACGATTGTTTGCCAAGCGCACGCAGCACGGCTCCGCGCAGCTGTCGGCGCGAGCCGCTGAACTCAGATTGTTTATGGTAGTGCTTACTGAGCGTATTCAAACCGCCCCGTACTCGTTTCAGATGTGCACCATAGTCCATCAAAGCCCAGTACCATTCGCGCGGGTGATCCATGTCTGCCACCTGCTCCATCAGCTCCGCCAGCTGAGCGTCACTCACTCCCGCTTGGTTTTTATAAAAATGGTGGAACAGCACGGTACGGATATTGGTTTCGATAAATATGACCGGTCGGTTATAGGCATAAGCAAGGATGGCTCCGGCAGTGTTCTTACCAATGCCCGGCAAGGCCGTTAATTCGCGTTCTTCATTTGGAATAACCCCACCGTGCCGCCGCTCAATTGCCAAGGCCGCTTCCCATAAGTACTTTGCGCGCCGGTTGTAGCCGAGGCCGCTCCACAGGCGCAGCACCTCACCGAGTTGCACGGCTGCCAATGAGCTTATGGAAGGAAACCGCTGCATCCATTCGGTGAACTTGGGAATTACCCGGTTGACCTGGGTCTGTTGCAGCATAAGCTCCGAAACTAGAACTGGGTAGGGATCATATGAGCCGTCGGGTAATTGGTGCCGCCACGGCAGGTCCCGGGCGTTGGCAGCATAAAACCCCCATACGGACTCACGAAACGTTTCAATGGCTGTACGGTCAATCACGGCTTTATTGTATCGGATAGCCGCTCCAGTGATCGAGCCTAGTAGTAATACCAACGGTCAACGCCGCCTGTATTCGTAACGTCGCGTATTTTTTTGACGTCGGTAGTCTTCGTGCTCATTACGTAATCAGCCGTCTCGTCCGTGGTCGCTATACGGAATACAATTGTGGAGTCATCGAGCCAGCGGACAGGGTATTTCAGGCCGGGCTGTGATCGCAGTACGCTGTCAGAGCGGCCCGCGACATCGTAAAACAAAAGTGTTCCCTTGCCGTCGCGCATTTCGGACCACAAACTGTGCTTGCCATCGGGGCTATCGACATAGAGCCGGTTTACTGGATTTGCCGGGGCCGGGTCAAGGCGCATCGCTATGCCGCTTGAACCGATATTGTAGCTGTACCACTCGGCCGGCCCTGCTATCTGCAGCTGGTCATGAGAAACTCTGAACATGTTCCAAACCTCTTTTCCAACCACAATCTGACGGTCACTGCCATCGGCATTGACACGGAATAATCCCGTCTGCGGATTATCCTGATAGGCGCTTGAAGGAGCATAAAATATCTTTCCCCCGGTAACCAATATGTCGTTAAAGAAGTTGCTACTGGCAAGCTCTGTCGTTTCCTGTTTCCGGAAGTCATAGCTGACAAGTCGGTGCCGCTTCGGGCTTGACGCACTCTCCCCGGCCGCTACCTGCACGTATACGATCCGGTCGCCCAGCCAACCGACGATGTGTACTCTCTCTGAAGTAGTGATTACTTTTGATGTGCTTTCGCCCAAGTTGAATATAGTCAGCGAGCTAAGTAGAAACCCGTCTTGGTTCCGTTTGTTGTCACGGGTAGACACGAGTCCGGCAAACTCATCTGTCGGATGCGACACCACTACCATATCGTCGCGTTCGCTGCCGGTTCCCGCTAGCAGCCTGACCTCATTCGTGCCGTCAATATCACCTTGCATCACGTCAAACCGGCCGGCCTGCTTGGTTATATAGACGTGCTTGCGGGCAAGCACCAGCTTGATGGCCGTCTCAGCCGTTTCATCAGCCGGTACCACAAGTTTTTCGGAACGGTACTTGTCTTTGGATACTTCTATTTCAAATTCGGCGTCTTCAGAGTCTTCACGGGTCAAAACCAGCTTACCGTCCTTGTCGGATACCGCGCTTGCATCGGCACTATTGGCCTCCGCCCCCTCTACGGGTTGCCCCGAAACGAAATCCGTGAGCGTAAACGTGTATCGTGCACCGGTCGGCGTCAGTCCGTATTCACCCAACGGGTTACTTCCCCAGCCGAATGTATGCTCAAATTCAGCTGTCGCAAAAGCTCTTTTTTCAATTGCCACCCGGGCGGGGCCAAGCGGCAGGCGCTCAAAGCTTGCCTTACCGTCAGAACCGGTCTTGGCCGCTACACCGGCAACTGTCACGGTAACGTTTTTTAAGGGCTGTTGGGTGGAATCATCCAGGACTACCAGTGAAGCAGCACTACGCACTCCCAACTGGTTCAAAGTGTAATAACGCGCAGGCGGCACGGCAGCTACCGCCACTATTGTCCCGAAGACCAGTAGCAGTACCACCCTGCGGAATGACTTGCGCCGCAGCAGACGGCCAAGCAAGGAAGGCCTGGGCTCCGCGAACGCCTGGGCGACTTCTGGCTCAACTACCTTATCCTGAACTTCAAGCAGCTTATCACCTTCGCGAATAATGATATCTTCTACGGCCCGGTTAGTGGCAGGGTCGTCGGGCAATGGCGGCAGTTCGAGGTCACTATTGTCAGCTTCGAGCGGTTGGGCCCGGAACAACGGATCCTGAGCCGTTGCCTCTAGAGCAGCTTTTTGAAATGCCGTCTTGTCGTCTGTCTCGGTTTCCGGGACAGGGGTTTCAGGGGATACCTCGGGAGCTGTCTCTGCTGGTGACTGTGAAGTAGCGGCTTCTTCCGGCTCGGTTTGCACAATCGCTACCTTACGCGCTTTCACAAGGGGCGGTGGGCCAGGGACAGTGTCTTCCGGCTCGACCTCGCCTCCGTCAGGCGTCTCATCGGGTAGTTCCGACGCCGCGACCGCGGGTTCAACAGACGAATCTTCGGCGTGCACTATGGCTATTTTCTTTTTGGAGGCTTTTGGCTTCGGCGGTTCGCTGGCCGCAAGAACGTCTTTAGGATCGGTGGATTCCGGGGTTTTCTGAACCAAAGGAGCTGAATCTGGCTGGCTCGGTTCTATCGAGGTTTCTTCAATCGTAGGATCCATCATCTGACGGACGCGTTCTTCCAGCGCCTCTTTATCAGGATCAGGTTCAGCTTGTTTTTGCGATTTTTTCATTGCTAATAACGCTTGTCCTTAAGTGTACCAGAGTCGGCTTGCGATAGTTACCTTTTCTTCTTGGGTTTCCGCTTTTTGGCAGTCCGTTTTTTTGCGGGAACAGGTGGGGCCGATTGTTGGACAGGGGTCGCCCCTGCCATCTCAAGAGCCGGGGCTTCAGTAAAACCTGTTTGTCGGAGCTTATATGCCAATCCTACCAGAGCCGCCCCCACCACCGCGAGAATCAATAAGGGGAAGAAACCAAAACCGCCTGGCCCGGCAGCAGTATCGAGAGGAGCAATCTGACCGGTTGAAGCCTGCTGGGTTTGAACCGATAATTGACGGCTGGTTTGGGGTATCAGATTGCCCTGGTTGATAGCCCCGGAAGAACCGCCGCTCGGCTGTGTACTGAGGGTAGATTCCTGCAGGCTGATTGCCCCGGTCTGGGGATTTTGCGTTGGCGGCTGGAAATCGCGAGCATTGCTCGCACCAGTTACGCCGCCCGTGTTACTAGAAGACTCCATGCGTAAGGTGAGTATGCCTGCTTATGGTTAAGAATTCAAGCGGACAGCCGGGTAAGCCGTCCCACCATCGCCTCAACTTCCGGCTGTACGGCTTGGGCAATGAAATCGTGGCCGGTACTGTTGGGGTAATGCCCCTCGCGCAGTAAACCTTCCTCGGCATTCCGTTCTTTGAAAGCCTCATAAAAAGTTACCAGCCGGTCGCCGGACTCCGCACAATAGTCCCGCAAGGCTTGTTCGAATTGCCACACGCGCTCATTCGTGAAGCAGTACTTCTTGCCATGCGCCTTGGGGTGGCACAGTTCATCGTCAACACTGTGTATGCCGACGAACAGAATGTCTTCGGTATATTGCCCCACGCTTGCCTTGATCTGTTTAAGTTCCCCTCTGAACAGTTCTGTTGTATTCATATCGACACCGTCAAAAATCAGCGAGTCATGAAGCCCAATGGCTATGATAACGCCTAGAGGGCCGAGTTTTCGGCTGCTCGTCTCAAACGATACCCGTTTTGCCACATTCGCGGCCGTGTCGGTAGCAATACCCAGGTTATAAAATTCAGGCGAGCTGGTTGCGTCCGCGTTTTCACCCGGCTCAAGCTGGCTGCGAATTCGCTGCACCCAACCACCGGCCGGATCGTGCAGCCCATATACAGATGAATCGCCGTAAAATAAGATTCTCATCCAAGCGACTATAGCCGTTGTGCGCTCAAACTGCTGTGAGAATCCTTATACCTCTTCTACTTTTGACTCAATGCCATAGAGGCCAATAGCTGCCACAGCGGCAATGACATAGAAACCAATCCGGCCGGTAACCAGGCCGAGGCCCAGGAACCATATAACATAGCTGGTATAGATCGGCTCATTTACATAGCGGTAAATGCCGGAGAGACGCTTAATTTCTCCGCCAAAAAAATTACTATTACCTAATGCCCCGCTGCCAATTTGCCTCAGGGCGGCACAAAATACCATAAGGCCCAGGAGCATAGTGGCTACTCCGGCAAGTGGATAGGCCACCGTTATCCAGTCGGACCGCATCAGCAGGAACTCGCTCAAGACAAATACACCCCAGAAAAAGCTGATGACTACTGAGTGGATGAGTAAGGCGTGCTTGCCAAAGCGGTCATATATCCGTTTGCGTTTTTGCAGGTACACCGCCAGCGTATTGACGCCGATTGCAAATATCAGCGCGACCAGTGCGAAAGCGTCATAGTACCCCACGCGTTAGCCCCAGCGGTCCTGTCCTTCATCAAGCTGCAAGCGCGTCCCGGCAGCCTGTAGCTCACCGCCGCAATAGGTCGTCAGATACACCCGCAGCGCGGAGTAAGCGGTCATTTCATGGCTGTAGCGTACCACCCAGATATGTTCCATACCTTGCAGCTCGGGCACACCCTTCCAGGTATAGTTCTTCCTATCGGCGAGCACTAGCGCTTTTTTGCCAATCTCTCTCGTGGCACTTACCAAATTCGCCACCACCTCAGAGTCGGGGTTTGTAAGTTCAGCCACGATTCCGGGCTTGTCTTCACGTTTTAAGTCATCCACTGAATCGGTAATCGTAAGTCCGCTTTCGGCGATGATAGTGCGGCATTGATCCATCGAAACGCTTCCGGTGTCGGAGCCGTGCAAAAAAAGCAGGCTCATTATGGAGCCAGGCGGTTAATATCGCGCGGAAAGAGAATGGCTTCTTTGACGTTGTTCAGACCAATCGTCTTTTCGGTTAAGCGGTCAATACCAAACCCAAAGCCGCCGTGTGCCGGCAAACCGTGTTTGAAAGCAGAAACGTAAGCCGCGAATCCTGGCGCATCCGGGTCAACCCCTGCTGCCTTCATCTGCTCAACGAGCACTTCATGGCGGTGTTCGCGCTGCGGTACGGTTGAAATTTCAATACCGCGGAACAACAGGTCTGCCGAGCGGGCTGTACCATTTTCGCCCTTCATGTGGTAAAACTTCATTTTGCTTTCCGGCAGTCCGGTGGCAAAGACCGCTTCGCAGCCATCGTGTTTTTTGGCATATTCACAGATCCACTTCTCTTCATCGGGTGTCAGGTCGATTTCCTGGCTCGTATCTTTGCCGGTTGCCTGGCTATACATCTCATGAATCTGCTGCATGCTGTAGCGCGGGAACTCCGGTTTCAGTGTGAGTTCCGGGGCGTTCCAGCTCTTCAGTTCGGCAGCCCGTTCGTCATACAGGCGGGTCAGAACGCTGTAAACCAGCTCCTGCAGCAGGTTCAACACGTCTTCATGGCCCTCAATGAAGCCCATTTCAACGTCCAGCATGGTTACTTCCGAAACATGGCGCGTCGTGGCGCTAAGTTCCGCCCTGAAGGCCGGTGCAATTTCAAATACCCGCTCAAATACCCCGACCATGATTTGCTTGTACAGCTGCGGGCTCTGGGCCAATGTTGCTTCTTGGCCAAAGTAATCAAGCTTGAATACCTCGGCGCCCCCTTCGGCTGCACCCGCCACCAGCTTCGGCGTGTTAATCTCGGTAAAGTCCTGGGCGTGGAGGAACTCGCGGATGTAGCGCAACAGTTCGCTCCTGATCTTGAACAACTTGCCTTCCTGCAGGTTGCGCAGGCCAATCACCCGGTTGTCAAACAGCGTATCAAGATTGTCCGACTTATGGCTCAGGGGTTTGTCGATCTCTACCGGCGGCTCTTCGGTAACCGGTATCAGCACCTCAAGCTTCACCTCGTGCAATTCCGCACCACCCGGCGCGCGCTCATCGGCCTTGACGGTGCCCGTGGCCCGCACCACGGTACCGATCTGCAGGCCGCGCAGTTTCTCGACTTCCTCTTTATCTTGGATTACCGCCTGGGTCAGGCCGGTACGGTCGCGGATGTTAATGAAGGTCAGGCCGCCCAGTAGGCGCTTCTTGTGTATCCATCCTTCTATCGTTATCTGTGTATCGACGTGTCTAATGACGTCTCGGCTCAATGTTCTCATAAGAATCTCCTTGGTGTGGTTGTCATGAGCTCAAGCAGGGCCGCGTACACCATACAGGCGCTCTAACCTGCGGTGCCGACCCGGAAATTCGTATTGCTGAGGACTCTCATGGTTGCTATTCTACCACCTCTGTTGGTGACTCGGGAGCTTTTTCTTGGTGGGCCGCATGGTCTTTGGCGGCATGACGGGCTGCTACCGCCCGCATATCCTCATACTTATCGAACTCGTCGACGATTGGCGTACCAACGATTTGCTCCAGGACGTCCTCGATAGTAATGATACCCACGTACTCCTCGAAACTGTTGACGACTACGAACAAATGCTGGCGCGTTTTCAACATCGCCTGCAAGGCTTCGGCCAGGGAGTCTTCCTCGTGCAGGTAACAGATACCGGGTTTCATGTGGTCTTTTACCATACCACCGGCCTTGATGCCTACCGTGTCACGCATGAACAGGACACCGACCAGGTTATCAGGATTAGTCTCGTATACCGGAACCCGCGAGAACCCGCTGGCATGCAACTCGTCCATCAGCACCGGCCCGATCGCATCATTGACGCTGATAGTCTTCACGACCCGGCGCGGAATCAGATATTCCCGTACCGGCTTGTCACCGAATGTCAGTGCACCGCGTGCAATCAGTAGTTCCCATTCATCTATGCGGTTATCAGCTTGTACCAGCTGGCGGTCAATCAGCTCCAATAAGTCATCCCGATCATAGAGACCGGTATGGAAGGTCACGGGGCGATGGCGCCGAATCATGCTTATCGCCCGCTCCGTGAGCGGATGTAAGTGGCCCGCCAGCCATGCCAACAGCGGATTGCCGAAACGCGTCAGCGTAACGCTTATTGAGCCTACGGATCTGTCACTGCCACGCACAAAGCTAAGCCAGATGATACCGGCACAGGCCAGCACGGCCAGCCACGCGGCAGTCGTCTCGGCAATCAGCACAAACAGCAGGCTGGCACTCAAGCCCACGAGTATCCAAAGGATTAACTGCAGGCTCGTACCATAGGCGGCGGCCCGGTACAGTACACCGGCCACCTCGTCACCGGCCCGGGCGCGGCGTTTAAGTTCCTTAAGGGGCAGTGCCCGGTAGGTCCGTTGCCAACTGAGGCTCATGTAGAGGAATAGTCCGGCCAGGCCGAGTAACAGCAGTTGCATGCTCCAATAGTACGACTCGCTTCCGGGAATTACAAAGCGCTTATCTTGGCATGGTATAATTATAAAGACAAATGAGAGGGAGATTTCTTTAAATGAACAGTCGTTTCGCGATTATTCTGATTGCCTTGGTAGCCGGATTCGGTACCATTCTATTCATCAGCAAAAACAAGGCCGACGCGCCAGACGGCAGCAACAACGCTCCGGCCGCCCAAGCGACCAGCCACACTGTCGGCGAAGGCAAAAGCGGGGTCACGCTGGTTGAATACGGTGACTTCCAATGTCCGGCCTGTGCGGCTTATCACCCGCTCGTCAAAGAGATAAAAGAAAAGTACAAAGAAGATATTACGTTCCAGTTCCGCCACTTCCCGCTCGCCCAGATTCATCCGAACGCCCAAGCCGCCCACCGGGCCGCTGAAGCCGCCGGATTGCAGGGTAAATTCTTTGAAATGCATGACCTGCTGTATGAGCGCCAGAACGCCTGGAATAACAGCCGCAGTCCGATTGGTATCTTTGAAGGCTACGCCGAAGAGCTGGGCCTGGACGTCAATAAGTTCAGGCAGGACGCCGCTAGTTCCGCGGTGAACGCCTCAATCAACGCCGACATGAAAGCCGGTCAGCAAGCCGGTGCCAACTCCACGCCTACTTTCGTGCTGAACGGCCAGAAGCTGGACCAGAACCCGCGTGACCTAGAAGCTTTCGAAAAGCTTATTACTGAGGCCATCAACGAAAAATCTACCGGTCAGTAACCGGTAGATTCCCGTTTCTTCCCTACGATTTAGTAAGAAAGAAATTCCTGCCATCTGGGCCGGCGGACTTTTACGTCGACCGGTTCAATTTGGGATGACAGCACCTTGACTGAGATAGGCATACTATCCTCGCATACGGCAGCCAATTGCCGTTAACTTTTTATTTTTTAGGGTTTTTGTCTTCTTGCTAGCGTTCGCCAATGTCTCTCGCTATTTCTGAAGTTCCCTTATAATCTCACGCCATAGAAACTGCTGTCAACGAGCTTATGCTATTGTTGTAACAATCACTTTTTTCTCATCAGTAAAGCATCCATCACTTGCCCGGCGGACTCCCGGAGCGTAAGCCGCCGCGAGTGCTCTTCGGCTATCTTGGACTGGAGCTTGCGCATCGGGGCGGTCGCCATCTGCTTAACGTGCAGTTCACGGAATTCTTTATCAAGCTCAGCCAGTTCCGTATCGGTCAGGTCCTCAAGGTCAACAAAACGGTTGCGGGCGGTTGAGGCACGGATCAGCTCGTCCAGTTTCAATTGCATGGCCTTGCTGTCCCGGTTCTGGGTGTTCTGGATCAGAAATACCATCAGGAACGTCACAATGGTGGTGCCGGTGTTGATTACCAGCTGCCAGGTGTCCGAAAAATTAAATGCCGGCCCCGACACCGCCCAGATAACGATGACCAAAAAGGCAAACAAAAAGGTGATAGCGCTGCCGGCAACATATGAAACCCGGTTCGATATTTTCCGGAAGACATCTTTCATAATCGTATAGTAGACCTATTGCACACAAATATCTATACCGGCTGTTTTTGGGGCATTAGCAGTTAACTTGTACAATTACACTTATGCTTTATTACCAAGAAAAAACAGAAGACGTACTAAAAGCCCTTGACTCAACCGATGACGGAATAACCAGCCAGGAGTTCAAGGAGCGGCTCAAGCGCTACGGGCCTAACTCCATCCGGGTCAAGACCGAACCCCTGTGGCGCAAGATTATCGAACCTTTCATGAACGCTTTCATGTGGGTATTGTTCGTGGCGGCCATTATCAGCTACCTGAAAGACGAGCGGCTCGATGCGGTGATTATTACGGTCATCATCAGCATCACGGCTACCATTTATTATGTCCAACGGTTCTCGACGGAACGTATCCTGCGGGCATTACAAAAGCACGAACAACAGACCGTCGAGGTTATCCGTGACGGCAAGACGGTGTCGGTTTCCGCGGAACGGTTGGTTCCCGGCGATATTTTGTTGCTGCATGAGGGCGAAAAGATACCAGCCGACGGCCGACTGATCCATTCTGACGGCTTACGGGTTGATGAATCGCTGCTAACCGGTGAATCGCTGCCCATCTCCAAACAAGTTCTCCCGCTCAAGAACGAGCGCGAAGTGTACGAACAGAACAACATGGTCTTCCAGGGTGCGTACGTGGTGGCTGGTGAAGCACGGGTAGTCGTCACTACGACCGGCAACAAAACGCAATTCGGCATGCTGGCAGCCCTTTCTAGCCAGGCCGAAACTTCCAGTCCGGTCCAAAAGAAAGTTGATAAGCTGCTCGGGCAAGTTATCGTCGCGGTTCTGATAATTGCGGCGCTCGCCTTCTGCCTGGCAACCTACCGTGGCATGGAAGTCACCGAAGCATTGCGGTTCGTGCTCGTCCTGGCCGTATCGGCCGTACCGGAGGGATTGCCGGTGGCCATTTCGGTTATCCTGGTCCTCGGCATGCGCCGGATGGCTAAATATAAGGCCCTGGTGCGCAGCATGCAGGCCATCGAGAATACTGGTGTCATTACCACCATCGCTACCGACAAGACGGGAACGCTGACGAAGAACCAGCTCAGTGTTCAGGAAGTCTGGCAGCCCGACGAACACGCCGACCCGGAGACATTCAATAAGCTCATCCTGCTGGCAGCCAACCACAACGGTAACAGCAAGAGCCACGACCCGCTTGATAAGGCAATGCTCATGCACGCCCAAAAAACCAAGGCCCACCTGGCTAAGGACGAGGTAGAAGTCACCAACATGCCGTTTGACCACCGTTTTGCCATGAGCGGCAACGTTTGGTCCGGCAAGACTGGCCATTTCCTGGCCCTCAAAGGTGCCCCGGAGCACATCATGGAACGTTGCAAGCTAACGAAGACAGAGTCACTGCAGGCCCACCATAACCTGCTTTCATTGACCGGTCAGGGATTCCGCGTTATCGCCCTGGCGTACATGAAGCTCCCGGGCGCCATTGAGTCGTTGGAGGAATTACCCAAAAAAGGTATTGAGTTCGCCGGTTTCATAGCCGTCGCCGACGAGTTACGCCCGGCTGCCAAATCCGCTATCGCCTCAGCCCAGGCTGCCGGCGTCACCGTGCGCATGATAACCGGGGACCACTTTGAGACGGCCTACGCGATCGGCAAGCAGCTTGGCATGGTCGAGCACCGCAACCAGGTATTTGACAGCCGTGAAATGACCAAAATGAGTGACAAACAGCTCGAGAAAGTCATCAAGGACATCCGGGTCTTTGCCCGCGTCGTACCCGAAAACAAGTTCCGTATCCTTTCCCTGCTCAAAAAGCACGACATCACTGCCATGACCGGCGACGGCGTGAATGACGTGCCGGCCCTCACCAACGCCCATATCGGTATTGCAATGGGCAGCGGTACGCAGATCGCCAAAGAAGCCGGTGACATCGTGCTGCTCGATAACGATTTCCGCAGCATCATCTCCGCCATCCGCGAAGGCCGCATTATCTTCAATAACATGCGCCGGATGTTGTTCTACCTGTTTGCTACGAGCTCGGGAGAAGTACTGACACTGGTTGGAGCCCTGTTGATCGGCCTGCCATTGCCGGTGATTGCCGTCCAAATCCTATGGATCAACCTCGTCACGGATACGGCAATGGTGATCCCGCTGGGGCTTGAACCCGGGGAAAAGAAAGTCATGCAGCGCAAACCGCGCAAACCGACCGACCCGATTCTCGACCCCTTCATCATCTCGCGCATGATACTCATCGCCTTCACCATGGCAGTCACTACGCTGCTTACCTTCAAATACTTCCTCGAAATCTACCCGCTCGTCTACGCCCAGACCATCGCTTTCAGCCTCCTGGTCGTCATGCAATGGGCCAACGCGCTTAATGCCCGCAGTGAAGTCGAATCGGTATTTACCCGTTGGCGCGTCATGAACAGCAAGTTCTATATCGGTCTTGGCATTGCCATCACGCTGCAAATGCTTGCCTTGTTCGGGCCGTTGCAGCAGACGTTGTCCATCGTGCCCGTTGCAGCCTCAGAGCTCCTCCTGACCGGCTTGCTGGGTGCCGGGGCTATCATATTGGTCGCGGAGTTACACAAACTGCTCGGGTACTTCCTGCGCCGCCGGCGCGAACAAACGGCATAAGCGGATTTGCCGTATGCGTAAACTGTTCTATACTGTGAGTGAAACCTAAAAAACAAATATGAACAGCTCCTTCCCCGAACTCAGCGTTGTCATCGCCATCGGCGCGGCCCTGGCGTTGCTGATGCATGTCCTGCGGCAGCCGCTCATCATCGCCCATATCCTCACCGGTATTGTCGTCGGGCCGATCGCATTCAATATCCTTAACAGTCAGGATCCGTCGTTTACCACCTTCAGCAGCATGGGTATTGCCCTGCTGCTGTTCATCATCGGCCTCGATCTGACGCTTCAAGTCTTTGCGCGACTGCGCAAAACCATATTCTTCACGACCTTCGTTCAGATTATTATCATCACGCTGCTCGGCTACCTGGCCGGCCAGTTGTTGGGCTTCATACGGGTCGAGTCCGCTATCCTTGGTTTAGCACTGGCGCTCAGCAGTACGGTTATCATCGTCAAGCTGCTAAATGATAAACGTGAGATGACCCGCCTCTACGCCTCCATTGTCATTGGTATGCTATTGCTCCAGGATGTCGTGGCCACGGCGGCCAAGATTGCCATTGCCGCCCGGGCGGACGGCGGACCGGCTGCCGATATCGCTTTCCTGCTCGGGCGTGGCTTGCTCGTAACTGTGCTGCTGTATCTGGCTAGCCGCTTCCTGGTCCCGCGGCTCACAAAAACTGTTGAAAGCTCCAAAGAGTTGCTTTTGCTGTTCGCCCTTGGTTGGGGACTTGGAATTGCGGCGCTATTCGAATACGTCGGCTTTTCCATCGAAATCGGCGCCCTGTTCGCCGGTGTCAGCCTGGCCAGCCTGCCGTACAGCCGCGAAATGGTTTCCCGGCTCAAACCCTTACGTGATTTCTTCTTGGTCATTTTCTTCATTACAATCGGCCAGGCGCTCACTCCCGAATCGGCCCTGCTGGCCTTGATCCCGGCGCTGGTCCTCAGTATGTTCGTGATCCTCGTGAAGCCGTTCGTCGTCCTTTCCAGCCTGGGTATCCTGGGCTATACCAAGCGCAGCAGCTTCAAAGCGGCACTGGCTCATAGCCAGATCAGTGAGTTCTCCCTGATCCTCGTGATTTCAGCCGCAGCGGCAGGGGTTGTGTCGGACCGACTGGTCACCGTCGTCACCCTGGTAGCCCTCTTTACGTTCGTGGCCTCCACCTACCTGCTTAAGTACGACAACCGTATTTACGCCTTATTTGAGCACGACCTGCGCTTCTTTGAGCGCCGCTTTACCCGCCTCGAGAAACGCGATAAGTCACCACATTTCCACATCGTGATGTTCGGTTACCGCAAAGGCGGCCGGGAATTCCTAAAAACCTTCAACGCTATGAACAAACGCTACGTAACCGTCGATTACGATCCCGATGTTATTGAATCCCTGCAGCATCAGAACGAGGCCTATGTTTACGGCGATGCGACTGACCCGGACTTCCTGGACGAGCTGCAGCTGGACCGCAGCAAACTGATCGTCTCCAATATGAGCGACCACGAAACCAACCTTTATTTGGCCAACTGGCTGCACCAGCACAATCCCCATGCCGTGTTCGTGTGTTCATCGGATACGCCACAGAATGCGGCCGAACTCTACGCCCATGGTGCGGCCTACGTCATGATGCCGCACTACATCGGCAGCGAAAAGCTCGGCTCATTCATCCGTAAAAGCGAGCTCAAGAAAAGCGAGTTCAACCACTTCCGCGATAAGCACCTCCTATACTTGCAGCAGCACTACGCCGCCGACGGCGCGTAAAGCCCTTGCTGCCTGATATAGGCTAAGACTGCAGCCGGCAGTTCGGACGTCTCACCGCCCTGCCGCAGTATCCGGCGAATTTTATAGGACGTCATAGCCAGTTTAGGGGCCGCAAACGTCTGCATGCTGAGGCGCAGGCTGGTCGTGTGCTTTAACAGCTCAAACTGTTCGTTCAGGTTCTGCTTGTCCGTATATGTGCCGATCAATAACTCGCCCAGGCGGTGCTCGGCCTCCAGCGGCAGCCAGTACGGCAGATGGCGCAGAATCCGTTCGCCGCTTACCAGCACCAGTTCGGCAGGCTTCAGGCGCGCAAACAATTGGGGTAATGTCGTCAGCGTGCCGGACTCGGCTTGTTGCAACAAAATTACACCCATCCGTTCCTCGTGCTCCAGCGCGAGCTCAATCATCCGCACACGGTGGCTTAGCGCCTTCACACCCTGCTTGTGCCGTGGCCGCGGCTCCGGCAAAAAGAACAGCTTATCAAGCCCCCCGACAGCAATTGCCATGCGAGCAAACGCAATATGCCCCGACTGCACCGGGTCAAACGCCCCGGGGAATATCCCGACCCTACTCAGCGGGAGCTCCCTCACAACATTTAGTAACAGCCTTACAGGACAAACACATAAAATGCCCATGCACGGGTGTCAAAGGGTAGTGACCGCACACCTCACAGTAAAACTCCGGCGACCGTTCTCTTACTAATTGCTGGTACGTCTCATCCTGCTCATTCATACCCTTATTATATCGGACTCCAAGGGTATCAGGCATTTACTTTTTATGCTTATTATGTTATAATGATAAGATAGGGTCATTTACCGGCACACAAGACCTTGCCGGAACAGATATCAACTTCGTATTTGCACTTCGGGCAACACCAGCTCTTCTCTTTGACCACCTGTTTGCTCGGTACCAGCTGACGGCACTTTTCGTTGACGCAGCGGATGAGCTTTGGCAGGGCAGCTGATTCTTCACTTTTATTGCCATAGCCAGCTTCTCGTAGCTCTCCGGCAGCACCGCTAGCGTCACCTGTCTCACTACCATTCACGCTGGCGCTGGCACCACAACCGCTGAAGGTTTTGCCTTCGGATTGGGCTTGCAGTCCGGCCATGCGCATCTCTTCGTACGGGTTACCGGCATGAGGTATAAAATTAGTGTTAACATTGTTCGTTGCGGCTACCATGACATTCTCAAACCGGCGTTGCATCGCCGCCGCCAGATCATACAAATCCCGCTCACTTTTTACGCCCCGTGCCAGCGCTGCCTGCACCAGATCCTGTTGGTGCAACACGAAATCATAAGTATTTTCCATGCGGCCGCGGGAACGTCCTGCCCGCCATGCACCGCCATATTTCTGAGTGAGCGTGCGGTCATAAACGCCCGTTAAGTGATCGGCTAAAAATTCCTGGTCCTCGTGGGATAATTCCACGTGCATACGCTGGCCCAGCAGTTCGCCGGGTTGCGCCGCAAACCCCATAGCCTCGTACAAAGCCTCAAGGCCGGCCCGGTTACTACCGTCAAGCGTCTGCGAGTACATACCCATACTACCGTCGGCCGTCTTGGTAATGATGCGCAGCATGGTCTGTTTGCGTGTCACGTTATAGCCGCCGGTGTCTTGGGTAGCATTTAGTAGTTCCGGCGGAAAGTCAGATATAACAATCATGGTATTTGGGAGTTCACCCCGCCCCATGGCCAGCATGTCCGCGTATTCATCCCGCTCGATAATCCGGCGGCGCAGCTCGAATGCCATCTTGGGGTTGCGCACCGCCATATTGCGTGCATCAGCTATGGCATCATCAAAAATCGGCCGCAAGGGACTGTTGTCCTGGGCATAGAGCTCACGGCCGTCAAACCGGTAAGTAAAGGGTGTGCGCATCTGGCCGTCCAGAGCTTCCGCAAGCCACGTGGTCAAATCGTGGTAGCGGCGGGCTTCGGCATCAAACAGTTCACTCTGTATGCTTCGATCCAATGTTGCGTTCGCTCGGTCCAAAATAATAAAACCCTCTGCCTCCTGAGCGGGCAAAGGGTCTTAAATAAAAGCACCTGCTTCTGCTCGGAAGACTTTAGCATCGTGTCTGGCTTACCTCCTCTTTCCCCGAGGGAAAAGAGCAGCCGGAGTTTGAATTTATTTCAAACCCCGCGCGATGAGAAAAACCGTAGGTTTGTCTCATAGAGGCTTACAGTTGCGGCACAGCTCAGGATTCTCACCTGATTCCGAATATGTTGTTAATTCCTAGTAGTGTAGCACGACTAATTGACGCTATATGTAGTAGTTTTGGCTACTCTGCTGCTGGGGCGACAGGGCCGACGAAGACCAAGATATCCACGCCTTCCGGCTTATCTTCGCCCTCGGGCAGGCTGCCTACTTTACCGCTGATTGCAGTAGCAACCTGGGCGGCAAACTCAGTGTTCTTCCCGCTCACATCAACTACGGTTACCCCGATAATCTGGCCTTTGGCGGCTGATCCTGCCTGCACTGTCAGCTTGGCGTCTTTGAGCTGCTTTTCGATTGCGGCTCGCTCAGCGTCAGTCCCCACGACTTTGACGACCGGGTTTTCCTGTACTTGCAGTGGCCCTACTTTGATCAGCTGCTTAAAGGACGGCCTATATAATATTGCCAGTTTGGCGTTTTGATACACGAGCAACTTGTCGCCGTTTTCCGCTTTGTCAAAAAAGTCAGGATACTGCTTTTTCAACGCTTCTTTATCTTTCACGGTCGCAATAGTCGGCTTCTCATCAGTCGGCAGTTCATACAGTTTGCCAACCTCGCGCAAGGTGCGCTCTTCTTCCTGCTGGGTCGCTTGTTCGGCACTGATAGGATTGCTCTGCAGCTCGTTATACTTCTTAAAATAGTAACCGCCAAAAGCCGCCAGACCGATGAGCGGTAAGGCATACACAGCAATCAGACCAGTCTTTTTCAGAACACTGCGCTTCATATTCGGCTGCTTATCCCTTGTTGCCATATCTTATGACATAGCATACCCCTAATGGCAATAAACAGTCAATTTTTACGTGGCCGAAATAGTACCGGTTAGCAGCAGACCGATTAATACAAAGCCGATCACCACCCGGTAGATAATAAATACCTTGTACGTATGCTTAGCAATAAATCTGAGCAGCCACGCCACGGACGCATACGCCACTACAAAGCTCACTATCGTCGCGACGGCTGTTGCGGTCCAGCCCACCCCGGATGCTATCTGGCTGTGATGATCCGCCAACTGCAGCAACCCCGCCGCTGTCAGGGCCGGAATAGCCAAAAAGAATGACAGCCGGGTCACGGCTACCCGGTCCAGCCCGCGCAAGAGCCCGGCAGACATGGTCGCGCCGGAGCGTGAAACACCAGGTATCAGCGCCAGACATTGCACCAGCCCCACGATTAGCGTGTCCTTTAAGGTAATGTCTTTTTCGTGACGCTCTTGCGTAGCCCTGTGATCCGCCAGCCACATCACCGCACTCCAGCCAATCAGTGCAAACGCGACCAGCCATAAGCTGCGCAGTGTCGTTTCTATCGAATCTTTGAAGACCAGCCCCACAACACCAATCGGCAGTGAACCCAGTATCACCGCCCAGCCGAACTTATAATCTTGCGTACGCTTAGTGGCATCAATCAGTCCGACTACCCAAGCGCGCAACAGCCGCCAGATGTCCTGCCTGAAATAGATGATAGTCGCCAGTATCGCGCCGAGCTGTATGATGGCGGTAAACGCCGTTATGTCAGCGCTATTAATATCAAATCCCATCAGCTTTTCGGCGATAGTGAGGTGTCCGGTACTCGAAACCGGCAAAAATTCGGTCAGTCCTTCAACAATTCCTAATATGACCGCTTGCCAGATTTCCATGCTAAAGTCTTATTCCAGTCGTCCTTAATAATCTACAGTAGTAATATACCAGTTCTTTGGACTTAAATGCGCTAGTTAACTGGTTCCGGATCACGCTGTTTGATAGCGCTCAAGCGCGGGATGAAGCTATGCGCCGCACCGTCCATGCCTAGCACTTTCAGAGCACCAATTAGAACATATAGCTCATCTATCTTTTCTTCGGCCGACTGCCCTTCTGACTCAAGTTGCTGGAAGTAATACTCTACTTTCTCTACCAGCCACTTCTCTTCACCAGGCTTAATCTCATTGCTCTTCAGCTTAATGTCGTCATCGTACGCAACAACTTCAAGTGACCGCGCTGAATGGTCGCGCTTGCGCAAGTGCCCGCGCTTGATCAAATTGTTTACATGTAGCGCCACGGTTGCAACGGACGTATAACTAAGGCCGTTCATGATTTCTCGGTAGCTAGGGCTATAGCCATGCTCGCCGATGAATGTCTCTATGAAGCTCAAGAGCTCACGCTGTTTTTTGGTTGGACGGACGTTTTCTGCCATTCTCATGCTCCTTTCGGTTTGTGGGCAACTCTTGTGACATACGGACTGTGCTTTACTCGCAAACGGTGCGTCGGATATTTTTCAGGGAAGACATAGTATCTGTACCAGAGATAATTCCAAACGGTAAAGAACCCGGCCGCGATGAACTGACCGATATACGGCGATATTCCCATTTCTTTAAGCCCAAATACAATCAAGAAATCCAGTACAAAATTGGTGAGAGTTATGCCGATATAGCGGGTCGTGACCTCAGTCTGGTGTTTGGCCAGATTCTTATTATTGAATACCCAATAGCGCTGCAAGACAAAATTGACTACCCAACCGACCAGTGTCGCACCGGATTTTGCCCAGAAGAAGCTCGCTCCCAGCAGCTTGTCGAGTACAAAGAACGTACCATAGCCGCTCCAGAAATACGCGCCACCACTGATCATATATTCAGTGATGCGCTTGAGTTCACGTTTTTCTTTTTTCTTTAGTTTTCTTTTGAACATTTTTATGGCCTTATTGTGTAGTATAGCATCAGCAGTTTGGCGAGCAAACTCTAGTGGTACAATAGAGGTAATTCATGAGAAACAATGCATCCTTCGCATTCGCCCTACTGCTTATCATCGGTGACTTCTTAGCTTTGCTTGCCGCCTTCACGGCCGCCTACGTACTGCGCGTCAAGCTGGACCCGCGGCCCCTGATAGATCAGATACCAGCTATCCAATTTTTCGAAGCAACACTGTTCGTCCTGCCACTATGGATACTCGTCCATGCCTTCATCGGCCTCTATAACCAGTCTGTCTATGAACGAAGGTTTGCAGAGATAGGTCGCCTTTTTGTGGGTTCGTTCTTAGGTATTCTGGTAGTTATCGGCTACGATTTCGCGGCCGAAGGCGCACTGTTCCCGGCCCGGCTTGTCCCAGTCTATGGCCTGGTCCTAGGCTTCAGCTTTTTGCTGCTCTTCCGTGCAGTAGCAAGGATATTACGTGAAATCCTCTACCGCTTTGGTGTCGGTATCAGTAACGTCTTAATAGTTGGTGCTACGCCAGTCAGTCACGAAATAGAAGCTGCCATCGGCAACACCAAGAGCACCGGCTTTAGGGTCATCGGCATTGTCGGAGCAGAATCCAAATTCGTACGCTCCTTCACTTCATTCGAACAAGCTATTGCCAGCCTCAAAGAGCCCGTCCACGGTATCATTCAGACGGAGCTCTACCGCAACCAACCCAAAAACAACGAGATCCTCAAATACGCCCAGGAAAACCATGCCGGCTACCGGTTTGTCCCCGGTAATAGCGACCTGTTCGTCGGCAATATAGACGTCGAACTGTTTGCCGGACTGCCGGTTGTTGCCGTCCACCAAACTGCCCTCATCGGCTGGGGTCGTATTGTTAAACGCTTCTTTGATGTCGTAGTCACGCTACTCATCATGCCGTTCGCGCTTGCCCTCATGGCCTTTATTGCCCTGCTAATCAAGCTATTAGACCACCGTGGCCCAGTCTTGTTCAGACAAACCAGGCTAACCCGCTTCAACCAGGAATTCAAAGTTTATAAGTTCCGTACCATGAAGCAAAAATATAGCGGCATGACGCCCGAAAAAGCCTTCGCTGCCATGGGCAAGCCAGAACTTAGCAAAGACTACCGTGCTAACGGCGATCACATTTCCAACGACCCGCGCATTTCCCGTATCGGCCGGATCCTGCGTGCCACCAGCCTCGATGAGCTGCCGCAGCTCTTCAATGTATTAAAGGGAGACCTCAGCTTGGTTGGCCCGCGCGCCCTTATCCCCCAAGAGCTCTCCGCCTACGAGAAACGCCATTCCATCCTCAGCGTCAAATCAGGTCTTACCGGCCTTGCGCAGATTTCAGGCCGGCGTAACATCAGTTTCGAAGAACGCCGCCGTCTGGATGTTTACTACGTCCAGAACTGGACCTTCTGGCTCGATCTCGTCATCCTGCTCAAAACCGTCCGCGCCGTCCTGGGCGGCATCGGAGCCAAGTAGCTTTAAGTAACTAGGAACTAGGAAAGAGTAATTAGAGCATATGATAAAAACTTTCGAACAGTCACACGCATGGCAACAATCACAGGACTTAGCCGTAGCAATATATATGTACACTAAGCAGTTTCCTGATGATGAAAGATTTGGGATTACAAGTCAGATGCGCCGGGCTGTATCTTCAATATCGGCCAATATTGCTGAAGGCTTTGGTAGGCGGGCTAAGAACGATAAAAAGCATTTTTATACAATTGCATACGGTTCATTACTAGAAACCAAGAACTTTGCATACCTTAGTTGTAAATTAGGATATATTACTGAACATCAGCTGAACGAAATTCTTACGTCCGTAGAAGATATTCAG
>Ga0247718_1000011_pt1 | contig 56846 bp, 71 predicted proteins | sample 21E_DmetaG_FD_189045 | JGI IMG/M metagenome (GOLD analysis project Ga0247718, IMG submission 189045) | Soil microbial communities from hillslope of Landscape Evolution Observatory, University of Arizona, Oracle, AZ, United States - 2-1-E_D | ecosystem: Engineered > Artificial ecosystem >...
GACGCTCCTGAGGAGGTCGCCGAGCGTGTTGCCGCCGATGGTGCCCGCGGGCGCCTGGGCGCGCGCAAAGCCCGGAAGAACGAGGAACGCGCCCGCGAGAAGAAGTGACTTTTTCATAGAAGTAAGGGTAGCAAGGACTCGGTGAGGAGCAAGCCGCTATTAACTGACGCCGATAGTGGCAAGGAGCAGGTTCACGATGCCCCACACCGAGAACATCACCACGAATCCGATGATGCCCCAGAGCATGAGCTGCTTCCCTTTCTGGCGCGCCTCCTCGCCTTCGATGAAGAAGAAGCGGACCATGCCGATAAGGAACACCAGGAACGCGATCGCATACAGCAAGGGCACCACGGATGTGTTCACGAACGTCACGATATCGGCCGTGAAGCTCTTCAGCGACGCCTGCGCATGCGCCGAAGCCGGGATAGCGAGAAGCGTGAGCGGGAGGAGGCGCTTCATGCTAGCGGAGCGAGTTCACCGTACCCTCGATCACGAGCTGGATCGAGGTGGCGCCAAGAAGGATGAGGCCGCCGATCACGGTCCACACGAGCGCGCTCTTCGCGCCCTGCAGCTTCTCGGCATTGCCGCGCGCCGCGACGAAGAGGAAGCCGACGTACACGAGCATCATGATGAGCACGATGGTGCCGATCTCGACGATGCCGCCGAGGATCGCGCGCAGGAAGTCCGGGAAGGAATCGACGCCGCGAAGCGGATTGATAAGCCCCCCGGAGGAGCCGCCGGTCGTCGGAGGAATCACCACCTCGTCAGCGCGCGCGGCAGAAGGCGCAAAGAGAGCGAGCGAGAGAAGGGCGAGAGTGCGCTGCATGTACGGGTAGGTTAGTAGGCTGCGGTAAGGGAGCGCGCCGCGGTCTGGATTGCCGTTACCAGCGATTCCCTGCCGCTCATCACGTTCCCTACCATGGTAGCAAAGACGCGGTCGGTCTCGGCCGGCGCTGGGGAGAGCCAGCCGCGCGCGATAAGCGCCTCCGGGAAATACACCGGCTCATAGAGATCCCCGTCCTTGGGCGCGAGCGCCGCACGCGCTGCGGGCGCCATGCCGAGCGTGCGTGCGAACAGGAGGGACGGCTCCTTCGCGGTAAGGAGCTCGGACACCGCTACGGCGCCCTGCGGGTTCTTGCTTGCGCGCGGTATCGCGAACGCATACGCCTTGCCGTAGGTCATGCGGGTGGTAGCGGTGCCCGGGTTCGGCGCCGTCGTCATATCGAAGTCGAGATTCGGATTGGCTTCGGCAAGGCCTGCGCGCTCGGACGCGAACCCGAGGTAGAGCGCGACATCGCCCGCGAGGAAGCCCTGGCGGTTATTCGGAAGCGAACGGTTCCAGGAGTACACCGTCTTCGTCGGATTCGCGAACTCCGTGTAGAAGTTCAGCGCGCTCTCCGCGGGCGACGCGCCGAGCATGCCGGTGCGGACATCCATGAGGTCCGAGCGGTACCCTGCCTCGCCGCGCTCGCTCACCTTGTACCCTGCCTGGAGGAACAGGAGCGACAGGATGGCGCGCGCGTTCTCGATGTTCTCGTAGGTGCCAAGCGCGATGAGGCTGCGGGTAACCGTCTGCGCCCCCGTCTGCTGGTTCACGGATGCCGTAAGGCCAGAGACCGCCTCCCAGGTCGTAGGCGGACGCGCGACGCCCGCTGCGGCGATGACCGGTCGGTTATAGAACAGCACGAGCGGATCCACGACGAGCGGCATGCCGTACGTGCCGCCCTCGCGCAGATACAGCTCGTTGATCGGCAGGAACGAATCGCGGAACTCGCGCTCGGAGATGATCGAGCTCGGGAAGTACGTGAGCTTCGACTCCGCAGCAGGCAGGTCCTCCTGCGAGATGAGGAGGAGGTCCGGGCCGTTACCCGATGCGATGGCTTCCGCCACATCCGCATCGAAGGTCTCCTCCGGGCGCTCCACGTACGACACGCGGCCGAGCTCGGCGCGTCCCTGCTTGTATGCGGTAAGCGCGTCGTTCACGGGCTTCGCGGGAAGCGTGCCCCAGATGGTCACCGTACCCACCTGCGGCGCGTTCGATGAGAAGCCCTGGAAGTTCGCGAACACCACGAGGCCGATAAGGGCGATGAGCCCGAAGATGCCCATCACGATAACCTGGAACGGTCGAAGATTGCCCATACTAGGGAGCGGTAAAGACGATTGAGTAATGGTGCGGACCGGCACGGAAGTCCTTCACTTTATGGAACCCGGCGCCGATGAACAGTTCCTCGGCGATGTGCTCGGATACCACGCGGTGCGGAAGCGGGCCCATGCCGCCGTACGCGCCCGCCCAGTCAACCACGAGCAGCCTGCCGCCCGGCTTCAGGATCCTTTTGATCTCCGCGACCGCGCCCTCGCGATGCTCGAGCTGGAATAGCGTATTGGAAAGAATGACGGCGTCCAAGGAGGAGTCGCGCAGCTTCGTGCCGCCCAGCTTCTCGAAATCGCCCCAAATAGTCTCGACGTTCCGGAGCCCCTTGCCGTGCGCATGATCCTTCACGTGCTTCAGCACGTCTTCGATGACATCAACCGCGTACACCCTTCCCTCGGGACCCACGATGCCCGCAGCGGCTACAGCATAGTGCCCTGAGCCTGCACCCAGGTCTCCCACCTTCATGCCCTCGCGAAGCCCGAGCTGGAGCACGTTGCTCTGCGGGTTGCTGAAATTCATGCACAAAGTATAGCAAGCGAAGCATCGGTTCAGCGGAGGCAATCAACAAAAGGAAAAGACGCGCTCCGCAGAGCGCGCCTTGGTTCCCGTTGACCGGTGGTTCTACCACCTGCCGCCCATGGGGCGGGCGTGCGGCCCGAGCGCGCCGGGCTGCGACAGCTGGTCGCCGTAGTTGTGGCCGGAGCCGGGGCGCCAGGCCTTCTCGGCGCGGGCGCGATCGGCGGCCACCTGGGCGTGCGTCGTGAAGCCGCAGGTGTCGAACGGTCGGTCGTGGGTCTTGCCCTGGGGCATGGAAATGATCCTTTCTTTGTCTGCAGGAACCGCCCTACAGATCCGAAAGGATAATAACACTAAATACTAAATTTTGCAAGCCTACGCGAGGTCGGCGAGCGGGCTGCTCAGAGAGAGCGTTCCGTCCACGCCCTGCGTGACGGTATACGGATAGCCCTTCGGGTGCGTAAGGTCCCCTGAGCGCTCGTAGCGATTCTCGAGGGTCTTCGTCTCGATGCGTCCCTTGCCGCGTTCTTCCGGAGGAAGCGCGTTGAACGCTTCGATGCCGGCGAGGAATTCGTCCTGCGAGATGGTAGGGCTCCAGAACGTATGGAGCACCTCCCGCGCCGCAGCGCCCTCAAGAAGACGGAACGCCTGGAGCGCCTGCTCGTTGTCCGGCAGCGTGCTCTGCTCGGGAAGCTTCGCGTTAACCGGAAATGCATCACGATTCAGTCCTTCCATAGAAATGTGATTAGAGCGCGACCATGGACGCGATAGCGTCGCCTTCGCGCATCTTCATAATGCGCACGCCCTGCGTCGCGCGCGACAGCGTCGGGATCTCTCCCGCAGAGCAGCGGATCACCTGCCCCTTCTTCGAGATAACCACGAGCTCGTCCTCGTTCGCCGCCTCGCCGATCAGGACCTTGGCACCGATGATCTTGCCGGTCTTTGCGGTCACGTCAGCGGTCTTGATGCCCGAGCCGCCGCGGCCCTGCACCTTGTACTCGGAGAGCGACGTCTTCTTGCCGTAGCCCTTGTCCATGATCACGAGGAGCGAGCCATTGTTCCCTGCTTCCGCGGGCACCACTTCGGCCGACACGATCACGTCGCCCTTCTTCACGTTCATGCCGCGGACGCCTGCTGCCGTGCGTCCCATGGCGCGCACCTCGCCCTCATCGAACCGGATGGACTGACCCTCTGCGGTGACGAGCGAGACGGAATCGCCTTCAGCGGAGAGCTGCGCGGTGACGAGGCGGTCCGTGCCCTTAAGCGCGATCGCGATGATACCGGAACGGCGCACGTCCGCGAACGACTTCGCCTCCACCTTCTTCACGGTTCCCGCCTCGGTCACGAGGAACACCGAGAGCGCGTCGCGCTCCGCGCCCTTCGGGACCGCAAGCACGCTCGTGACGCGCTCGTCGCTCGCAAGCGGGAGGAAGTTCATGATGGACTTGCCCTTCGTGGCGCGCTTGCCTTCCGGCAGCTCGTACATCTTGAGCTGGTACGCCTTGCCGTAGGTTGTGAAGAAGAGGAGCTCCGCGTGCGCGCTCGCCTTCACGAAGTGCGTCACCACGTCCTCCTCCTTGGTCGACATGTCGATCACGCCCACGCCGCCGCGCTTCTGCACCTTGTACTCGTCCGGGTTGGTGCGCTTCACGTACCCGCCCTGCGTAAGCACGAGCACCGACTCCTCGTCCGGCACGAGGTCCTCTACGGAAATATTCTTCACGCCACCCTTCACGATCTTCGTGCGGCGGTCGTCGCCGTACTTCTCGGCGATCTCCACGAGCTCGGCGCGCACCACGGCGAGGATGTTCTTTGTGGAAGAGAGGATCTTCTTCAGGCGCTTGATGAGCTCCTGGATCTCCTTGAGCTCGTCCTCGATTTTCTTGCGCTCGAGCGCGGCGAGCTTCTGGAGGCGCATCTCGAGGATGGCGGTCGCCTGGATCTGCGTGAAGCCGAACTTCTTCTGGAGCGCCTCGGATGCGCTCGGCACGTCCTTTGCCGCGCGGATGGTCTTGATGACCTCGTCGATATGGTCGAGCGCCTTCGCGAGACCAAGGAGGATGTGCTCGCGCTCCTCCGCCTTGCGGAGCTCGTATTCCGTGCGACGCTTCACCACGATCTCGCGGTGCGCGATGAAGGATTCGAGCATGCCCTTCAGAGAAAGGGTCTGCGGCACGCCGTCCACGAGGGCGAGCATGTTGTAGTGGAAGGTGCTTTCGAGCTCGGTGTGCTTGTAGATATTGTTGAGCACCGCCTGCGGATGCGCCGTTCCCTTGAGCTCGACTACCACGCGGATATCCGCGGCGGACTCGTCTCTAAGGTCCTTGATGCCCTCGATCTTCTTGTCGCGCACGAGGTCCGCGATGCGGGTGATGAGGTCCGCCTTGTTCACGCGGTACGGGATCGAGGTGATGACGATGTTCGTGCCCTTCTTCTCCTCGACGATCTCCGCTTCGCCGCGCACCACCACGCCGCCGCGGCCCGTGGTGTACGCGTGCTTGATGTCAGTCTGATTGAACGCGATGGCGCCGAGCGGGAAGTCCGGACCCTTCACGAACTGGAGAAGATCGTCTACGGACGCATCCGGGTTGTCTATCAAATGGGTGGTGGCGTCCACGACTTCGCGCAGGTTATGGGGCGGGATGTTCGTCGCCATACCGACCGCAATGCCGAGCGTGCCGTTCAGAAGGAGGTTCGGCACCGCAGCCGGAAGCACCGAGGGCTCCTGCTTCGAGCCGTCGAAGTTCGGATTCCAGTCCACGGTCTCCTTCTCGAGGTCGCGGAGCATCTCGTCCGCGAGACGCGACATCTTCGCCTCGGTGTAGCGGTACGCAGCGGGCGGGTCGCCGTCGACCGAGCCGAAGTTACCCTGGCCCTGCACGAGGAGGTAGCGGGTCGCGAAATCCTGCGCGAGCTTCACCATCGCGTCGTACACGGACGCGTCGCCGTGCGGGTGGTACGAACCGAGCACCTCTCCCACCACCGTCGCCGACTTCCTGAACTTCGCCGAAGGCGTGAGTCCCGTCTGACGCATCGCGTAGAGGATGCGGCGGTGCACGGGCTTGAGCCCGTCGCGCACATCAGGGAGCGCGCGGGAGGTGATCACGGACATCGCGTAGTCGAGGTACGACGTGCGCATCTCGCTCGTGATCGACTGATCCACCACGTTTACGCGCGGCTCGATCGGTGCTTCCTCCTGTTTCGCTTTCTTCGGCATGAAATTTAGAACGGGATCACGGTTGCGGACGCCGCGGCATTCGCCTCCTCCTCTTCGATCGTCGAAGAGGTGCGCGTATCGATGATACGGAGCGCCGCCTCGCTGCTCGTCGCATTGAACGCTGCGCCTGCGGCGCCCATGAGATTCGAGAATGCGGACCCGGTCTCAGAGAATGAGCGCGCGAGCTCGCTTTCAGGCGTAGGGCCCGCGACGGGCTCCGGATCCTTGAGCGCGAGCGTGCCCGAGGTGGTGAGCGCTACGGCCCAGCCTGCCGCCACGAGCGCCGTGGCCGCGAACGCGGTGCCCATAGCGATGCGGTAGCGCACCGGCTCCGGATGCTGCCGGAGACGCTCTACGTGCTCGATGATGCGCTCGGTTGCCATAGGCCTTAAGGGGTTATCACGATGATAGCACCGTCCTTGTCCGTGGTGTCCTTCTTCTTGAGGGTGAGCTTCTCCACCTTCTCGTTCTCCTTCCCGGATTCCTTGAGGAAGCTCTCGAGGGCCTTGGGCTCGCCCATGCCCTCGTAGTGCATCGGGATGACGATCTTCGGCTCAAGCGTAACGGCGATCTTCGCCGCTTCCGCGACCGAGAGCACGCCGTCTCCGCCTACGGGCACGAACAAAACGTCGATCTCGTCGATCGCCTCGCGCGCGTCATGCGAGAGCATCGGGTCCGAGAGCGCGCCCAGATGCACGAGCGTCATGCCCTCGAGCGTTACGGCGTACACCGTGTTGATGGCGTCGAGCGTTCCCTTCGGCAGGCCGTACTGGCTCTTCGTCAGGAAGCCCTGGATGGTGACGCCCGAGTGCTCGTATTCGCCCGGCCCGTCGATCACGAACGGCTCCTTGCCGCCGAAGGCGACCTCGTCGGTGCCGTTCATGTCCGGGTGCTTGCGGGACACGAGCGCGATGTCCGCGCCGAAGCGCACTGCAGGCAGGGACGCGCCCTTGGCGATAGGGTCGAAGACGAGTGTGAGGTCGCCGAACGTCACCTTGAAGCACTGCCCGCCGTGGTGGGTGATAACCATGTTCTCTTCATTATACAGGAATCGATGCGCTATTCCCAGGCAGGCGAACCGCTTTTGGGCGTCCCGGGGGTACAGTACCTATGTGCGCTATGGAAGCTGCACGGGAGCTGGCGCCGCCTGGAGAAGGATCGGGTGAGTAGTCCGGGTTCCCGATACCAGATGGGCCAGCTCCCTCTTCACGAACCTAAGCCTGCCGACGGCAGGCTTTTCTATTCCCTTCATGATAGTGTTTGGTCAGAAGCGCAATCAGGAAGCAAAGGAGAGCATCCTAATGGCTCAACCAAAGACACTGAAAGGACATTACAGGTGGATTTTCCTGAGAGGATTCCTGAGCGCGGCCAGGGATACGAAAAGCTCCGGGCCGCAAATCGCAGCACTCGGATGGGCGAACCTCAGAATACTCATGGAAATAGCCGAGTCCCTTGGATACCGGCCATTCCAGCTCCAGCGCCTGTACCGCCTCGCAACCACCTGAATCGACCGCCCGGAAAGTCCGGGCGGTTTCTGCATTACGTCACACCCACACAGGTATTGACAATACATGAAGGGTCTGGTACTTTATCCCGGCTGAGAGCCCGATGGTCGGGATGTCAAAGCAAGGGAGTGCGCCACATGAAGAAGACCAGTACCCCCGCTGCCGTGCGGAACGGCAGCCTCATGGTGAAGAACAACGGCCTGATCGCCGGCCGCGACCACGTCGCCCTGGCCTGATCGATGGGCGCCGCCGAGGACTGAGATCCGTTCGGCCGAGTCCGCCCTGATGCCACGAAACGTCTGACCGGCCTTGATGGCCAGAAAGGACAGAGTGACGAACCACCCTACCCAAGGTCCGCCAAAGGCGAACTGAACCGTAGGGCTCGTACCAATACTTTTCGAGCCACCCCCAACAAGCCCCCGAGAGCGATCTCGGGGGCTTCACATATACCTATATATATGATACGTTTCCCCCATCGCGAGGGCTTAGATACACCGCGAGCGGGCTAGCCCTGGGATACCGCAAGGCACCCAGTACCCGCCGCACCGTACCCCTCGTCCTATATCCATGTCTGAAGAAATCCAGGCAACAGAGGAGCGCAAGGCTCCCCCGGTTGTCTCGACTGTTTCTGTAGAACCCGGCCACCCGATGGCGGGGATGATCGACGCTATCGCGACGCCCCCGCGCGTCGGCGATCTCGTCGAAGGCACCATTATCGAGCTCGTGCGCGGCCGTCTCTACGTAGATCTCCCGCCGTTCGGCACCGGCATCATCTACGGCCGCGAGTACCTCAACGCCGCGGACGTGCTCCGCAAGGCGAACCCGGGCGACACCATCTCCGCGAAGGTGGTCGATCCGGCAGGCCTTGATGGCTACATCGAGCTCTCCCTCAAGGAAGCGCGCCAGGCCGCTATCTGGAGCGAGGCCGAGGCAGCGATCGCAGGCCAGAACGTATTCACCCTTACCGTGGACGAGGCGAACAAGGGCGGTCTCATCCTCTCCTGGCAGGGCATCCAGGGCTTCCTCCCGGCAAGCCAGCTCTCCAAGGAGCATTACCCGCGCGTGCCTGAGGGCGACAAGGACAAGATCTTCGCCGAGCTCCAGAAGCTCACCGGCACCATGCTCTCGGTCCGCATCATCACGGCGGACGCGAAGGAGGGCAAGCTCATCTTCTCCGAGCGCGCAGGCGACGAGGAGAACGAGAAGGCGTCCCTCATCGACAAGTACCAGGTTGGCGACGTTGTCGAGGGCGAGGTCACGGGCGCCGTTGACTTCGGCGTGTTCGTGAAGCTCGAGCAGGGTCTCGAGGGCCTCGTGCACATCTCGGAGCTCGACTGGGGCCTCGTGGAGGATCCGCGCGCGCTCTTCAAGGTTGGCGACAAGGTGTCCGTGAAGGTTATCGAGGTGAAGGACGGCAAGGTTTCCCTTTCCGTGAAGGCCCTCAAGGAGAACCCGTGGAAGACCGCCCAGGAGCGCTACAAGAAGGGCATGGAGGTCTCCGGCGTGATCATCAAGTACAACAAGCACGGTGCGCTCGCCTCCATCGAGGAAGGTGTCGCGGGCCTCGTGCACATCTCGGAGTTCGCTTCCCCCGTGGAGCTTCGCGAGACGCTCGAGCTCGGCAAGGTGTACCCGTTCACCATCACGCTCTTCGAGCCGAAGGACCAGCGCATGACGCTCTCCTTCGCCGGCCCGAAGAAGGGCAAGAAGTAGAGAAGACAAACGAAGGCGCCCGGAACTCTCGTTCCGGGCGTTTTCTATTCGGGCACGAGCATCCCCGTGCCATCGAGCAGTACCTTATACGACTTGGTGTAGTCGTGCGGGTATCGGCGCGCGATGGCGCGCAACGCTTCGTCGAACCCTGCCACGAGCCACCACTCGATGATGCGCGCCGGATTCAGGTGCGGCTTGCGCTTAGCATCGATGAACCGGAACTCGGCGCGGATGCGCACCGACTCCTCCGTCCCGTATCCCTCCGCTTCCGTCGAGCAGCGGACCGCGAGCGGAAAGCCCGAAAGCGGTTCGAAGCCGTACGGCCAGATCCGATGGTGATCCCTGCGCACATAGGCGCCGAGCGTTGGTGCCGGTATTCTCGCGAGCGTATTGCGCACATTCCCCTCCCATAGAACAACTACGGGAAGCTTACGCCCCGACAGACCCGCGTCAACTAGCGCGCGAGGAAGTGCTTGCGGATGCGCTTCCAGATATGCGGCTTCTTCGCGCTCCCTACGCCCATATGCCCGCCGCGCTGAAGCTCGGCGTACGAAGCGCCGATCGCCTTGGCGAGCGAGCGCGCCGGATGCGCATGCACCACGCGGTCGTCCTTCGCATGGATAAGAAGCAGCTTCTTCGGATCGAGCTCGTCCTTGGCGTTGATCGGATTATAGAAATTCCCTTCCGCGAGGCGCTTCCAGGCATCCGGGTGCGTGCGGTATCCCATGCCGAACGCGCTTGGCAGGTACTCGGACATGAGCTTGAGCGGCTCGAGCGTGTTCTCCTGCTCGCGCCAGTCCACCACGCCCGAAATGCTTACGGCCTTCTTCACGCGCTCGTCGCGCGACGCAAGCAGCGCCGCGGCGCCGCCGAAGCTGCCGCCGATGAGGTAGAATTCCGGATCCTTGATCTGGTACTCCGTGCCGCCCCAGAGCTCGTAGAAGCCCTTCTCGACGCCGTCCATCACGTCAATGAGGTCCTCATGCGGCGAGACCGCGAGGAACTCGCCCCGGCTCTCCCAGCTGCCGCGATACATGGGCACGAAGCTCCAGTATCCGTGCCGCGCAAGCAGCCGCATGAGCTCGGTCTTGCCGCCCGGATAGCCCGGGCAGCCGGCCGCAAGTATCGCTACCTTCCGCGAGGACAGGCGGGACGCGGGCGCGAATTCGGCGACGATGTCGTTCGCGAAGCGCGTGCGGTACGAGGAGAAGAGCTGCATGCTACTTGGTGTTCGCGTACAGCATCGCGCGCTCGATGCCCTCGGTTATGAAGAGGCGCGCGGCTTCAGACGCTTTCTTGAGCGCGGCATCGAGCACCTCCGCTTCGCCCGGCTTGAACTTGCCGATCACGTGCGCCACCACCTTCTCGTCTCCGGATACTTTCTTGAGCGTTCCCTTCGGCGTCTGTCCGGAGATGCCGATCTTGAGCTGCGCGAAGTCCTTGGTCTTAAGCGCGCGGCTGATCGACTCCACGCCATGGTGCCCCCCGGCGCCGCGGCCGAACGTGGTCATCTTGAGTGCGCCGAGCGGCAGGTCGAGGTCGTCGCGAATCACGAGGAGCTTCTTCGCTGCGGGCTTGCTCTTTACGAGCGCGGCCGCCGACTTCCCCGATACGTTCATAAACGTCTCCGGAAGCGCGACCACTACCTTCTCCTTCCCGACCGCTCCTTGAGCCACGAGCGCCTGCGCGGACCTCTTGAGCGAGAAGTCGCCGAACCCTGCATCCTCTGCGAAGCGCTCGGCCGCCATGCGCCCTGCGTTATGCCGCGTATGCGCGTACTCGGGACCAGGGTTCCCGAGGCCGATGATCACGTGTGCCATGTAGGTAAAGTCTACACCGTTTGCACTTTCTCTGAAATCGAGAGGGTGCTAGCATCCCCAAAGGAGAAGGAGGGGTTTTGCTATGAACTTGAGGCTCTTTTCAAAGTGCCGCTGCGGCCAGCGTCTTCCTGCGCGGAGCGCGGAGAACGCAACGTACGTGCTCGACGGCAGGCCTGTCTGCAGCTTCGACTGCTATGTGCAGTTCGGATTCGGTCCAGAATCGGACTGGGACTGTCCGCCAACATGGCCCCAGGCGCAGGCTGCGCTCGCGCCGTGAGCGCGTCTGGGCACTTTGCCAAGTATGTAGGCCCGCATTGCGCGGGCCTACTTCTTTTCAGTGAAGGCCGCGCATGCGAAATGTTGACGTGCAGGTTGAGAAGCATACAATGCGCGCATGAACGTTCTTGGGACTGCGTTTCGTGAGATTTTCACCTTCGTGGTTCTGGCGGTCGTGATCGTGGTTCCCATCCGCCTCTTCGTCGCGCAGCCGTTCGTGGTTGAGGGCGAGAGCATGCATCCGACCTTCGAGTCCGGCGATTACCTTATCGTGGACCAGCTCTCCTACCGCCTCGGCGATCCCGAACGCGGCGACGTCGTGGTATTCCGCTACCCGAACGACGAATCCGTCTTCTACATCAAGCGCATCATCGGCCTGCCTGGCGAGACGGTCCATATCGAGCAGGGCAACACCCGCATCACGAAGGTTGACGGCTCGGAGCTCACCCTCGACGAGTCCTACGTGGTCACGGAGGATGCAACCTACACCCTCTCCCGCTCCTTGGGTCCCGGCGAATACTTCGTCATGGGCGATAACCGCCCGAAGAGCTCCGACTCCCGCTCCTGGGGAGCCCTTCCGGAGCGGGACATCATGGGGCGTGCCTACATACGCCTCATGCCGGTCTCCGGATTCGGCGTGCTCCCGGGAGACGTTACTGTTCCGCAATAGCCTTTCGTACCACAATGCCAACCTCGCTCCAGCCTTCAGATGTTCTCAAGCGCGCGCACGCGATTGGTACCTATTACGGCTTCGCGCCGCTCTCCACAATCGCCGCGCAGAAGCGCGGCCAGGGCGCGAAGAACCCCTATCCCGAGAACCTCAATCTCGACGCGCTCGACCCTGCCGCCAAGGACGTGGTCGCGCTCCTGAAGCAGGTGCGCGATGCCGGCATCACGCCATCCGCGCAGCAGCCCTTGTTCTTCTGGCACACCAACGCCGCGCAGGGACGCCCGGCGCCGAAGCAGATCGTGATCCAGTTCCATGTGCTCGGCGTCGAGCACGCGATCGGCGACGCGGTCTTGATCCGCGCGGTGCGCGCCCTCATGCATGACCTCGCGAAGTCCGAGCCGCGCCTGAAGCTCAATTCCATGGGCGACAAGGAGACGCGCGGCCGCTTCGCGCGCGAACTCACCCAGTTCTTCAGAAAGCACGGCCCCGTGCTCCCTGAGGAGTGCGTCGAGTGCGCGAAGCAGGGCGACGTGCTCGAGGCTGCGCTCATGCTCGCGCGCGCCAAGGACGAGGCGGAGCATCTCCCGTGCCCGACCGACCACCTGTCCGAATCGAGCCGCAAGCACTTCGAGGCGGTGCTCGAGTACCTCGAGACCACGGAGACCCCGTACGAGCTCGCGCCGGACCTTTTGTCCCATGGCAGCTCCTGGGCAGAGACCTGCTTCGAGCTTTCCGTCGAAGGGAGCGATACGCTCCACGCCTGGGGCTCCCGCTACCACGAGCTCGCGCGCCCGTTCTTCAAGTCCGGCCTCCATTCCGTAGGCGCGGTTATCCGCGTGAACACCGGCTCCCGCGACCCGATCGCGCCCATCAAGGAGCGCGCCAACCCGCGGTTCGTGTTCGTGCACATCGGCGACGAGGCGAAGCGCGCAAGCATGAAGATGGCGGACGAACTGCGACGCGCCCGCATCCCGCTCACGCAGGCCATGGGCGTCGCGTCCTTAACCGAGCAGATGCGCCTCGCGGAGACGCTCAATCCGCCGTACCTCCTCATCATGGGCCGCAAGGAAGCGCTTGAGGGCAATGTGATCCTCAGGGAGCGTGCAACACATACAGAGACCTTTATTCCGGTCTCCTCGCTCATCGAGCGTCTGCGCGTCGTCGCCTAGATTGACAAAGCGGTAGAATATTATATTATTCTACCCTCACGACAAACCGAAAAGGAGGTACTCGTGAACGCTCGTTCCGCAAAGAAGCAGTACGTCGGCAACGTCGCTTTCGCGATGCTCGGCGCCTTCGTGTTCAGCTGGGGCATCCTCGGCATGCCCTGGACCCCGAACCCCGGGACCTACATGGCCCGGGAGCTCGTGTGGTTCGGCAGCGGCCTGTTCTTCATCGTCGGCTTCCTCGAGTGGTACCGTCGGTACCACAGCGACGGAGATCAGGAGAACCCGTTCGTCACCACGCTCGGCGCGGTGATGCTCGGCCTCTGCCTGGTCCTCGTCGGCGCCGGCATCTACTTCGCCAACACGCCCGTCTTGCCCTAAGGGGCAGGCGCCCGCAGGTCTTCGGATCTGTGGGCGCCTTCACTATATATTGACAATCCATATATATTATGTATTATATATATGGATCAACTGCTCTGCTGGAGAACGTCATGAGCAACAACCATCTTGCGGCCACCGCCGTCGGAGTCGGCTTCCTCTTCCTGATGGGCGCCGCCTTCGCGACCCTGGCGCTCGGCGCGAACATCGACGCGCTGCACGAGTACTCGGGCCAGATGCTCCGGAGCGCCTCGGAGGGCACCACCCTCTACCCGTTCCAGGACCGCTACCTCGGGACCGGGCTCGCCGGGCTGTTCGCGCCCATGATCTTCGCCGGCATCGGGGTCTTCCTGATCATGCTGGGGTTCCAGAACCTCAGTCCGGACAAGGACGACTGAAAAATGCGCTCGTATCCCACGGCTGGGGTGCGGGCGCTTTTCGTATAGCGATTGCGCCCTTTTTGCCCCTGTGGTACATTTTCCTCCATGCAGAACGCAGTACGCGTAGAGGTTCGCCGCGGCAAGAACGAGAGCTCGGCATCTCTTATTCGCCGCTTTTCCCGCCGTGGCCAGGGCCTCGGCCTCGTTCGTGCGCTTCGGAAGCGCCGCTATTACTCGCGCCAGAAGTCCAAGAACGTGGAGCACGCTCGTGCCCTCATTCGCGGCCAGCGCATCATGGAGTACAACGAGCAGGTGAAGCTCGGCAAGATCGATCCGGCAGCGAAGAAGACTCGCGGCAGGAAGTAAGAGAAAGCGCCCCCGGGCGCTTTTCTTCTGCTATCGTACCTACATGACCACCCTCGATATCCGGAACTTCACCCGCTCCCGCCATCCTTCGTTCCCGTACGAGAAGGCGCTTGCCGCTATCCTTCCCGGCTGGGAGATGTCCTTGGTGTTCGCGGGCGAGACGCGCGCGCAAGCGATGAACGTCGCGCTCCGGAACAAGGACTACGTCCCGAACGTGCTTTCGTACGAATCAGGGACCAAGAGCGGCGAGATAGTGATCTGCCCCGCGGTCGCGAAGCGCCAGGCGCCCTCCTACGGACTTTCGTACACCGAATTCGTGGGACTGTTGTTTATCCACGGATGCCTTCATTTGAAGGGCATGCAGCACGGGGATACAATGGACAGACAGGAACGCTTGCTGCTCAAGCGATTTACTCGCGCTAACTCATCCCGCACCTTAAATGTCCCGACGCATCGCAACCGGCATTGATATCGGCACGCACCAGACGAAAGTCGTGGTGGTCGAAGAGGTGCAGGGCGAGCAGGGACCGGAGCTCCATATCATCGGGACGGGCATTAGTGAGAGCCGCGGCATGCGCCACGGCTACGTGGTCGATCTTGAGGACGCCGCGGAAAGCATTCGCCTTGCGCGCATGCAGGCCGAGCAGATCGCCCGCATGCCTATCCGCAAGGGATTCCTCGCGGTTGGCGGCATCTCGCTTGACGAGGTGCGCGCCACCGGCGAAGCGATCATCTCGCGCGCGGACCAGGAGATCACGGATCTCGATCTCGAGAAGGTGCTCGAGACCGCGCGCGAGGCGGCGCGTCCGAGCTTCCTCAACCGCACCGTGCTCCATGAGATCCCGCTCGAGTACCGCGTGGACGGCGCCAAGTCGCTCGGCGAGCCGATCGGCCTCAAGGGCACGCGCCTCACCGCGGACTTCCTTTTCATAACCTGCCTCACCCAGCACGCCGACATCCTTACGGCCGCGACCGAGGCTGCGGACATCGAGGTGATCGACCGCATGGCCTCCCCGCTTGCCGGTTCCTACGTCACCCTTACCAAGGATCAGAAGATGAAGGGCTGCGTGCTCGCGAATATCGGCGCGGAGACCGTGTCTATCGTCGTGTACGACGAAGGCCTTCCGGTATCCGTGAAGGTGTTCCCGATCGGCTCCACCAACATCACGGACGACCTCGCGCTCGGGTTCAAGGTATCGCTCGAGGACGCGGAGCGACTCAAGCTCGGACGACTCGGCGGCGCCATGTACCCCCGGAAGAAGGTGGATGAGATCGTCACCACGCGCTTCCGCGCCATGTTCGAGCTCATCGACAAGCACTTGAAGGTGCTCGGCCGCCGCGGCAACCTCCCTGCCGGCATCATCATCTCAGGCGGCGCGTCCGGCCAGGGCTCCATCACGGATATCGCGAAGGGCACCCTCAACCTCCCCACCCGCATCGCGGACCTCAAGGTCTCCTCGGACACCAAGGTGAAGGATGCTACCTGGGCGGTCGCGTACGGGCTTGCGCTCTGGGGCCTTACGGGCGACACCGAGACCCCGAAGAAGAAAGGCGTGAACGCCGGGAAGCTCGTGGAGTCCTTCCAGAAGTTCTTCAAGCAGTTTTTGCCCTAATACCATATTCATCCCGGCGCACGTATACTCCTTCTTGGAGTGAGCGGGAAGAAATCAATCACGAGATTCTCCATACGGGGACCAGGCCGATACTTCTCTGACGGCGGAACCGCCCAAGAGGAACGATTAGGGAACGAGCCGACACATGGACTCTACTACCGAACAGGGGTGGCAATGCCTTCGGGTCACCATCCAAGCCTAAACCTCTCACTCCACCTCATCCGGGTCGCCCGTTCGGCGGCCCTTTTCTTATCCGTACGGGAAAATAGCAGCACGATTCCCCCATTTGTCATGATTTGCGCCTCAAAATAAGGCTTGTATGATAAAGCCACGTTACTAGGGGACCATTTAAAAGCACCATATGTCAAAGCGTGTTGAACCAGAAGTCGAGACCTTCGCCCGCATCCGCGTGGTAGGTGTCGGCGGTTCCGGCTGCAATGCCGTGAACCACATGGTGAATTCCAAAGTGAAGGGCGTGGAATTCATCGCCGTGAACTCCGATGCCCAGGACCTCCACCGCTCTCTCGCGAAGCGCAAGATCCACATCGGCAAGAACCTTACTCGTGGGCTCGGGACCGGCATGAATCCGGAGCTCGGCAAGCGCGCAGCGGAAGAGACCCGTCAGGAGATCCAGGAGGCGCTCCAGGGCTCGGACATGGTCTTCATCACCTGCGGCATGGGCGGCGGTACCGGTACGGGCGCAGCGCCGGTCGTTGCACGGATTGCCAAGGAAGTGGGCGCGCTCACTGTGGGCGTCGTCACCCGTCCGTTCACGTTCGAGGGCATGCACCGCAAGGAGCTCGCCGAGCGCGGCCTCTACGACCTCAAGAAGGAGGTGGACGCGTTCATCGTGATTCCGAACGACAAGCTGCTCGCGATCGTCGAGGCGCAGACCTCTGCGAAGTCCGCGTTCGCGATGGCCGATGAGATTCTCCGTCAGGCGGTCGAGGGCGTCTCCGACATCATCACCACCCCGGGCGAGATCAACACCGACTTCAACGACATCAAGGCCATCATGGAGGGCGCCGGTCCTGCGCTCATGGGTATCGGTATCGCCGATGGCGATCGCCGCGCCCAGGACGCAGCCGCACAGGCCGTCAATTCCCCGCTCCTCGACGTCTCCATCACGGGCGCCAAGGGCGTACTCTTCGTGGTCGCCGGCGCCGACGACCTCGGCATCCTCGAGGTCCAGGAGGCAGCCAAGGTGGTCTCCGACTCGGTGGATCCTTCCGCGAAGGTCATCTTCGGTATCATGCGCGACGAGAAGCTCAAGAAGGGCCAGATCCGCATCATCGTCATCGCTACCGGCTTCCCGGAGGGCGACAGCGGCGAGACTTCCCGCGGCGGCATCGAGCGTTCCCTGTTCGCGATGGAGCCGATGCAGCAGGAAGAGACCCGCGGCAAGATCTTCAACGAAGCCGTGGTCCAGGCGCGCCCTGAAGCCCCTCAGGAGCCCGTGAAGGAGGAGAAGGAGGTGGAGCCCCTCATCCCGTCCATCCTCAAGACCGAGAAGCGCCGCGAGGAGCCGGTCGTCACCGCGCAGCCGAAGCCGCGCGAGGAGTCCCCGAAGACCGTCACCCCGCCGTCCGCGCAGAACGCTGCGCCGGAAGAGGAGGACGAGGCCTGGGGCGCGATCCCGAGCTTCCTCCGCCGCCACAAGAAATAGCGGCATGCGAAATCCCCCGGTCCTCCCGGGGGATTTTGCTATACTCCCTCCATGAAAGACCTCATCATCATCGGCGGCGGTCCTGCGGGCATCGCAGCCGGCGTCTACGCCTCCCGCAAGCGCCTTAGTACCGTACTCATCGCCGAGGAGATCGGCGGCCAGTCCACCGTCTCTGAGGGCATCGAGAACTGGATCGGCACCGTACGCATCGCCGGGGAGGACCTCAAGAAGTCCTTCAAGGAGCACTTGAACGCCTACAAGCAGGACGTGCTCGAGGTTATCGAGGGGGATCGCGTCGAGAGGCTCGAGAAGGCTGGGGGCGGGTTCAGCGTCGCAACGCGCGACGGGAAGACGTACAGCGCCCGCGCGGTCCTTATCGCGTCCGGCGCGAGCCGCAGGAAGCTCGAGGTCCCGGGCGCGGACAAGTTCGAGAACATGGGCGTCACCTACTGCGCCTCCTGCGACGGCCCTATGTTCTCCGGCATGGACGTTGCGGTGGTAGGCGGCGGGAACGCCGGCCTCGAGACTGCGGCGCAGCTCCTCGCGTACACGAACTCCGTAACGCTCATCCACCGCCATCCCACGTTCAAGGGCGAGCCGATTACGGTCGAGAAGCTGAAGGCACACCCGAACTTCAAGACCATCATGAACGCGGAGCCCATAGAGGTGCTCGGCGAGAAGTTCGTCACCGGACTTTCCGTGCGCGACAAGGAGACGGGCGACGTGATGAATCTTCCGGTCACCGGCGTCTTCGTCGAGATCGGCGTCATTCCGAACACGGACTTCGCCAAGGACGTCGTCGCGCTCGACGACGTGAACCGCGTCGTGACGGACCCCAAGAACCAGCACACCTCCGTGGAGGGCATCTGGGCTGCCGGGGACTGCACCGACGAGCTCTACCATCAGAACAACATCGCCGCCGGGGACGCGGTGAAGGCGCTCGAGGACATCTACCAGTGGCTTATGCGCAACTAGGAGCATTCCGTACATGCGAAAAGCCGCGTCAGCACTGACGCGGCTTTTCTATTGTCCTCGTGGGAGGGGCTTATGCAGCCGCCTCGTCACCAGTCTCCGGAGCGGGAGCAGCCTCCGCGCCCATACCCTCGCCCTCGGTCGGCATAACCGGAGTCTCCTCGGTTGCGCCCTCCTGGGTCTGGTCCATCATCTCATCCATGGTTTTGGGAGAATGGCCTTGCGTTTCAGAGTGAAAAACAAAGCCATCCAAAGTTACTTGGCTGGCAAACTTCGACCTGTTCATGAAGTGTACCAAGCGCCCTAGTGAAAGGGAAATGAACAGTTATCCCCGTTTCTGGGGCTCGTTCATGTCCCAGATGAGGCCCGCCACGTTGCGCGGCTTCCCTTCAAACGGGAGGTGGTGGTTATCGAAGAACGGCATGGAATTGCACTCGAGGATGCCGAGGCGCTCCTGCTCCTTCCAGGAGCGCGTCATGTCCGGGATGATGAAGTCGAGCCCGACGATCGGAGCCTTCAGTACGCGCGCCACCTCCTCAAAGAGCGCGATGTTATCCGGGTGCGTCTCGTCGGTCACGTCCGCGGTAGTGCCGCCCACGCTCCAGTTGATCTTCTGATGGAGCGTCACGCGCACGCCCTTCCCGGGGATGCTGTCCGGGCTAAGACCCTGCCACGAGAGCTCCTCCACCGCGGTCTCATCGAGCTTCATCTGATGGAAGTAGGGGCCGGAGCGCGCTGGGTGCGTATTCGCGTCCTCGACGAGGTCCCTGATCGTATGCTCGCCGTCTCCGATCACGTGCGGCTGGTCGCGGCGGAGCGCTGCGGCGAACTTCCCGTTCACCACGGTCGCCCGGTACACCGGACCGTTGAGCTCCTCCTCGATCACCACCTTGGGCGCCACCTGCTTCGCGATCTTGAATCCGCGCTCGAGGTCCTCCTCGTTCATGATATGGAGCACGGTGTGGCGCGAAGCGGAGCCCGAGAACGGCTTTGCGATAACCGGCGGGGTGAGCGTGGCGAAGAGCATCTTGGCTTCAGAGAGCGTACGCACCGCGCCGCCCTTCGCTACCGGGAGCCCGAGCGCGCGGAACTTCTCCTTGAGGATGGCCTTGTCGTCCATCCAGGGCGCGCGCATGAGCTCTGAGTGTCCCGGGGTCGGGATGCCCTCGTAGGCGATCTTCCTGCCGTCCGGGTAGGTCGCGAGGAAGATGTTGCGCGGCAAGTCAAAGAGGCGGAACTCCACCACCTCTATGCCCCGCTCCTTCGCTTCGTTCCAGAGCATGAGCGCGAGAAGCTGCGTGCCGTCGTCTGGCTCAGAGACGCGCTTCGCCCACCCGAGCCTCATAAAGCCCTCGAGTATGAGCGGCGTCACCTTCCGCTCAACGGAGTAGACCGCTTTGGCGATCGCGCGGAGAAAGGGGTTCGGCTTCGCGAGCGGCTTCAGGAACTCGTCGATCTCGATGCTGATATAGGTAAGGCGGTGGAAGATGGCACCGTCGCCGCAGTCGCGGCACGGGGCGGGTTCAGGAAGCGTAAAAGGCATAGATAGGCCCTAGTATAGCCCATGGACTCGCCTTCCGAGCGGATTCATGAATTGTTCAGGATTCGTGGTATACAGTGAGCCGAGCTGTACATTCACAAGGGGGAGAAACCTAATGGAGACGCCGAATCTTGGGTACGTGGGCGTCTTTGACGTTGACGGGACCCTCATGACGAAGGCCATGGAAGAGGGCTACGGCACGCCCGCAGCCCTTGAGGCCGCGCGGTTCGTCCGCGAGTACTTCGACCGGAACGGCACCTTCACGGTTGCCACGGCGCAGACCGCCGAGATGCTCATGTCGAGCGAGGTGCACGACGCCTCGGTCGCCCGTGGGTTCGTCCGGCCGCGCCCGAAGTTGGGCGGGGTTCCGGAACGGCGCTACTACCTCAAGCCCGAGTCGATTCCCGTGCGCGTCCCGTTCACGGACGCCAAGGCGATCATGAGCATGGGGACGGGCTGCCACATCCTGCAGCCTGAGGACTGGTACCTCGAGCACCAGTCCTACAAGAAGCGCCTCGGGGTGAACTGGCGCGAGAACGCCCTCAACCTGCTCGGCATCATCGACGACGCCGGCGAGTTCAGGGAGTACCTCGCGCCCATCGAGCTGGCGGAGAACTACGAGAACGGCAAGACCGACGTCATGCCGCTTGAGTACCGCATCCAGTTCAACTTCGAAGACCGCGAGACCAAGGACCGCATCAAGAACGGCATCCAGACCACGCTGAACGGCATCCGCCAGATCCTCGCGATCGACGGCTTCGACATCCGGAACAGCGCCCTGCACGCGAGCGTGTTCGGCGACATCCACAAGAACCTGCGGATCGTCGACGAGAGCAACGCGGCCATCGGCAAGTTCCAGTTCTACCTCATGCCGCGCTACGCGTCTAAGGAGGAAATGGTGGACGAGATGCTCTCGGTGCTGCCCAAGGGCGAGATGATCGAGGACCTGCTCATCGCAGGCGACATGCCGCCGGACCTTCGGGCCGGATGCTTCGCCGGCCGCGCGCTTCGGGCCACGTTCATCCTCGTGGGCGGTTCGCCGCTTGCGCCGTACTTCAATCGCGAGAGCGAATGGTTCGGCAAGCCGCATGCAGGCGAGGGGCTCGAGTTCGTTACGAGCAACCTCATCCAGACCGGCAGGCCTGGCTTCGACGTGCTTGAGCGGGCGGGCGTTCCCATGCGCCTCTTCGTGAACGGCGACGTTGCGTACCCGGGACTCACCGGTCCCGAGACCATCGCCGCCTTCCTCAAGGACGAGAAGAAGCCCTCGCTCTTCTAAACGCCTCAGGGCGCCCCGCTTCCGGGGCGCCCTTTCTTTTTGGCGGAGAGAGTGGGATTCGAACCCACGGTACCCTTTCGAGCACGCCGCATTTCGAGTGCGGTGCCTTCGACCACTCAGCCATCTCTCCGAGAACCCCTGCATCCTAGCATTTCCGCGGCCAAAACTGTAGGATAAGGTCCATTAGACGGCCCCATCGTCTAACGGCTAGGACAGCGCCCTTTCACGGCGTAAATCGGGGTTCGATTCCCCGTGGGGTCATGATTTAGTTTGGCTGTATTTACTTAATAAACTTGCCATTACAATAGGCAAAGAGTAGGCTTTTATACGGCTTGAACACGGAGAGTTTAAGATGCGAGCTAAGCGGATCGGCCTCATTCTGATTGGTCTCAGCTGCGTACTGTGGGCCATTTCAATAGGCACGGGACTACACCTCATTCCCGCGCTCATCATCCAGAATGTGGAAATGAATGATGGCAAGCGAGTCCTGACGAGCTACGCCTATGGGTCTGCTGCGTCAGCCCTGCTTCTGTGGGGCATGATGCTCCGATGGAGAATGTATCCCTTCTTCTCCACTACAGACCAGCAAGGATGATCTTGCTCCACTGATGCGACCTGAAGCTTCGAACCCCTACATCACTCGTAGGGGTTCCGCTTTTACTTTTCTTGCAAATAAAAGCCACTGATTCAGCTCCGCAACCAGCTGATTCCAGTTTTCACTAATATGGGTCACATACTTGACTTTGAAGTGTAAATATTATATTCTATATCCGAACGACCTTTCTAAATTCGGAGGAGGCACCCATGCCTTTGTTCTATGTAATTAGGCTCGCTGCTACAAACGGCAATGACTACATTTTCCGCAAACCAGCAGAGTATCTATTACCACCTGGTTCGGAAGTGTATTTTCCTGAAGGGGCCGCTGGGGCATCTCTCCCCCACCACCTCTTCGTAGGAAAGTGCAAAGATTGCCTTCAAACGGGGGAAATTCATATCCAGCTCGAGGGTTATCGTGAGACCTTGGCCGGGTTGAGACTTTCCCCTCACGTGGAGCCGGCAAATTATCGAGCTGCCGCTAAGTTCCTTATCGCCAACGGCTGGGAGCGAATGCCCTAGCCTTTGCATATAAGAAGCGCCCCAGACAATCCGGTCTGGGGCTAAACTTTACATCACCTGCCCAAACGCGAGCCATCCACTCAACTCACGAACTAGCGGATTCCAGTTCTCACTAACATGTGTCACAAATTGACCACAGTCGAAATATATTGTATACAGTAGCAAGTTTGATCTTTGACTAGCTGTTTTGCCATAGCAGAAAGAGGCTTATATTAGGCCTTTACCTGCTATGGCAAACCGGATCGCCCGGAGCCCGCTAGCTAATGAGGAACCACCATGAACAATGGAACCCCCTCTGAAGACGAAGTCACTGGAAACTACATCCAGTTCCAGAGCGAAGTGCTACGGCAACTTCCTCGTCCTGACGATCTCGATAGGCATCTTCGGTTGCGCTGGATGGCCGACCGTGCCGGACTGCACGATGCTCTGCACGCGGCGTTATGCGTGACTGACAAGGAAGGCTTGCTCCGAGACTGCGGTGTCACTACATTCCTGGAAGCAAGTAAACCCTTCGACTTGGGTGAGGAAAAGAAGCGTTGGAGACTTGTCGGATTCGACACTTTCATCGACGCGCCGCTCCCGTCTATTGAACGGCGATGCGGCAACCTTCTCCGATCTGAGACCGTGCGCCAGTGCACACCTGTCGAAGCGTTTATGGCGCTCCGACCGCGCGAAGGGTGTCATCTGGCCGACGTGTTCGAGGTTCTCGAGCGACAGAGTTTCGGCGGCTCGGGAGTGCTTTCTTCCGCACTCAGTCGGATGAACTACTTCTTTGTAAATAACGGGCATGAAGCCTATTTCGTTGGAATCACGCGGCACCAACAGGCGCACCAACGCTTCTGGGGTATCCGCAAGATTCCTATAGGTTCGGTTAGCCACCTCATCCAAGGCGGTCGCCCTATCTTCACGCGTTAAGTCTCGCACGACTTTAAAGTGCAAGGGCTCCGGAAAAGTATCTGGAGCCCTTTCTCTTTTAGTCCATAGGCTTTACAGGGACCGACCAAACACCAGCCAGCTATCAATCTCTTGGACAAGCTGGTTCCAATTCTCTCCCACCTGGGTCACATAATGCAGTGCGCTCTAATGCTAGACTTCCTTCATGAAAGGGATGCGCCGCGGAAGAGTATTGATAACCCTTACCCTCATACTCGTTGCGGCAATTGTCTCCTACATTATTTCTCCCTTCGGCATAGATAACGTTGTTCATGGTGACGTGGTAAGCGCTGAGACAACTGATTGGTATGTTGTACGAAAGGATATCGAGATCTCAAACGGCGGGCTCTTGCTTCCTAATGAATACACGCAGGTCAGAGTAGCTTGTTCTGCCAAGGGCGGGCAGCTGGTTTCTAGCTACAATGTATGGGGTGGAGGCGATACTATTTGTGCTGTCTTCAAGTTGGGTGGCGATTGATGTCGGTTCGTAGAATGGGTCACGTTCACACCGGCACCTCGATAAGCAACAGCTCCGCTCCTGAGACTGCCTTGAGAGCAACCGCCTCAACATCCTCAATCCCGATTGCATCGCGCTTCCCGAGCGTCTCTCCTGCGACTCCTATCTCTCCTTCAACCACGAGCACATAGAGCCCGTTCCCTTCCTTCTGCATGCGATACTCGTATGCCTCATTAGCAGCGAGTGACAGACGTGTTATGTACGCGTCCTGATGGATGCAGAGTACCTCCTCGTGCCCCAGGGGTGCAACCAGGAGCGTCTCCTTGGATTCGTTCCCGAAATCCTGCTGCGCGTACCGCGGCTCGTGTCCCTTCCCGTCCGGAAGAATCCATAGCTGAAAGAGGGTAAGCTCCTCGTCCGCATCATTGAACTCCGCGTGCACCACGCCCGTGCCCGCAGACATGACCTGCACCTCGCCTGCCCGTATCGTGCCCGTGTTCCCCATGCTGTCCTTATGCGTAAGGGTGCCCGAGAGGACGATAGTGATGATCTCCATGTCCGCATGGGCATGCGCCCCGAAGCCGCTCTTCCCGGCGATCCGATCGTCATTAATCACGCGCAGCGCGCCGAACCCCATGCGCGAAGGCTCGTACCAGTCGGCGAAGCTGAAGCTGTAGCGCGTCGAGAGCCATCCGTGCTCCCCGCCGCCCCGCTCGTCCGCGCGATGGATCGTGGTCTTCATACCCTCTTCTATACCCCATGCGCCATTAAGGATCGATGGGGATAGCAGCTATCCGGCCCGACTTGTCGCCTCTTTCCCGATGCGGTATCGTGCGGGCACAGGCGCGGTTAGCTCAGCTGGTTAGAGCGTCCCCTTGACGTGGGGAAGGTCGGGGATTCGAATTCCTCACCGCGCACCGATATGCACTGCCTGGCAGAAATGCCGGGCAGTGCCTGTTTCTGCCTGCTACCATTACCCATGGAAAGGAGGTGTGTGATGAACATCCTCAACTGGCGTGAACACGCGGACAACTTCTTCGATGATCCCATGCTCGTCATGGCAGTCATCGTCACGGGCGTCAGCGGCGTCTTCGTGTTCACCTTCATCAGTCGCCTCATGAACGCGGGCGACCGCCGCCGCCCTCACTGAGGGCGGCGCTCGCGCCGGGGTGCCCGATGCGCTATAACAAAAGCATGGCAAACGGAACCATCGTCTTTTATCACGGCAGCTGCCCGGACGGGTTCGGCGCCGCCTATGCAGCCTGGAAGAAGCTCGGCGAGAGCGCCGAGTACGTGCCCATTACCCGCGGGGACGACCCCATGCCGGACGTAACCGGAAAGGACCTCTACTTCCTCGACTTCGTCTATACGAAGGAGGTGATGGACGAGATAGCAGCGAAAGCCAATAGCCTTGTCGCGCTCGATCACCATGCCGGCGTGCGCGAGGTGACCGAGTCCTTCCCGGGCTCGATCTTCGATAACGACCGCTCGGGCGCTAGCCTCGCCTGGAACTACTTCCACCCCGATACCCCGCTCCCGAAGCTCCTCGCGCACCTTGAGGACGACGACCTCTTCCGCTTCCGCCTTCCAGACACCCGCGCGGTCCTCTCCTACCTCTCCGTGCGTCCCTATGACTTTGCCGCGTGGGACGAGCTGCGCGCGCTGCTAGATGATCCGGAGCGGAGCGAGCCGCTCCTTGAGAAGATGCGCACCTATGCGGAATACTTCGAGCTTCTCGCGGAGTTCGCCGCAGAGCACGCGAAGCTCGTGGAGTTCGAGGGGCACCGCATCTACTTCGCAACCGCGCACCCCTTCAAGCCCATGAAGTCGCTCGTAGGCAACATCCTTACGCGCAAGCAGGGACCGTTCGCGCTCGTGGTAGCAGCGCACCCGAAGGGATACGGCGTCTCCATCCGCGGCGACGGCTCCGTAGACGTATCGAAGATCGCGCAGAAGTACGGCGGCAACGGACACAAGGACTCTTCCGGCTTCCTCATCCCCGCGAACGGTCCGGTGCCGTGGACCCTCATTGAAGACGATGAAGCTCCTCGCGATTGAGACCAGCTGCGACGAGACCGCGGTAACGGTGCTTGAAGCGCACGGTACCGAGAACGATGCTTCGTTCACGATTCTCGGGAACGCGCTTCTCTCCCAGATAGACATACACCGCGAGTACGGGGGCGTCTTCCCCATGGTCGCCAAGCGTGAGCACGCGAAGAACCTGGTAGCGATGCTCGACCAGGCGCTCGAGGAGGCAGGCCTCAGCCTGGACGCTGACGTCCCGCTGCCGCAGGCGCGCATCGATGAGATCCGCGCGCTCCTTGAGCGCGAGGAGGGTCTCGCCGACGCGCTCATCGCTTTCCTTGTGACGCACGAGAACCCGGGACTTGAGGCGATTGCCGTGACGCACGGCCCGGGACTCGAGCCTGCGCTCTGGGTCGGCGTGAATTTCGCGAAAGCGCTCGCGCTCGTATGGGACGTGCCGCTCGTGGGCGCGAATCACATGGAAGGTCATCTCCTCTCCGCGCTCACCGTGCCCGACGCCGAGGATCCGCGCGCATTCCATATACGAAACGTGGCGCTTCCCGTGCTCGGCCTCCTCATCTCCGGCGGGCACACCGAGCTCGTGTCCATGGACGACTGGCTCTCCTACGCGCTTGTCGGCCAGACCAAGGACGATGCGGTCGGCGAGGCGTTCGATAAGGTGGCGCGCATGCTCGCGCTTCCGTATCCGGGCGGCCCCGAGGTCTCGAAGCTCGCGGAGCGCGCACGCGAGCGCGGCAACACCGTGCTCCCTTCGCTTCCCCGCCCGATGCTCAGCGACAGTACCTGCGACTTCTCGTTCTCGGGCCTTAAGACTGCTGTGCTGTACCTCGTAAAGGGACGGGACCTTTCGGATACGGAGAAGGAGGAGGTAGCGCACGCGTTCGAGGAGGCCGTGGGCGACGTGCTCTTCGGGAAGGCATCGCGGGCGCTTCTTGAGACCAATGCCAAGACCCTCGTGCTCGGCGGCGGCGTGTCCGCCAATACCCATGTGCGCCGAACGTTCACAGAACGCATAGCTAAAGAGCACCCTGAGGTCTCGCTCCGCATCCCCGAGCCGCGCTTCACCACCGACAACGCCATCATGATCGGGATCGCCGGCTTCTACCGCGCCCTCCGGAAGGACTTCACGGACCCCGAGGCCATGCGCGCGAACGGAAACCTCTCCCTTACCGAACGCACCCTCCGGCGCGGTGTAGAATAGGGGCAATGCTCTCTATCGAGACTCTCATATACGCGTTCCTTGGCGGCATCCTCCCGGCGATGGTCTGGCTCTACTTCCTCCTTAAGGAGGACCGCCGCTGTCCCGAGCCGCGCCCCATGATCGCGCTCGCGTTCCTCGCGGGCGCGCTTTCCGTGCCGCTGGTGCTCCCGCTCGAGCGTCTCTCCGTGCTTGCGCTTCCTGCGGGCATCCCCGTGATACTCGCCTGGGCCACCATCGAGGAGACCATCAAGTACCTGCTCGCTGCCGTGCTCGTGCTCTGGCGCCGCGCCGTCGACGAATCGATCGATCTCGTGATCTACATGCTGACCGTGGCGCTCGGGTTCGCGGCGCTCGAGAACGCGCTCTTCCTCATCGCGCCGCTCTCTGGCGGCAACATCCTCGAAGGCTTCCTCACCGGGAACCTCCGCTTCATCGGCTCGACGCTGCTGCATGTGGTCGCGTCATCCGTAATCGGGTTCGCGCTCGCGTTCTCCTTCAGGCGCAGCCGTATCGTGCGCACGATCTTCGCATCGTTCGGACTTATCCTTGCGATTGCATTGCATGCCCTTTTCAACTTCCTTATAATTAATGGAAGCGGTTCGTTCACGCTCCTCGCATTCTTCATGGTGTGGAGCGGCGCCGTCGTCGTGTTCGCGCTCTTTGAGCTTCTCCGCTACCTTCGGTATCGGAAATTACCACCCAACACCTGCGAAATTTAATTACGCGTATGAAAAAACGATCCTTCTTCGACCGCCTCTCTGGCTCCGCGCCGATGGACGATCACTACGACGCGTTCGACGACGACTTCCCCATGCAGTCCGGGATGCAGGCCCCGATGCGCACCATCACGCCGTCTGCGCAGCCGCAGATCCAGACGCAGCCCACGACCCGTACCTTCGCGAACCTCGTCGAGGAGGACCAGACCGAGGGCCAGCTTCCGGTTGACGTATATCAGACCCCGAACGAGATCGTGATCCGCACGTTCGTCGCAGGCGTGCGTCCGGACGAGCTCAATGTCTCCATCAGCCGCGACATGGTGGTGATCGAGGGCTCCCGCGACGAGCGCGATTCGGTGATCGATTCTGATTACTTCACCCGCGAGCTCTTCTGGGGCACGTTCTCCCGCACCATCCTCCTCCCCCAGGAGATCGATGTCGACAACTCCTCAGCGGGCGCCAAGGATGGCCTCCTCTCCATCATCCTTCCGAAGCTCGACAAGGCGCGCCAGACGAAGCTGCGCGTTAAGGCAGGCTAAGGAAAGGCCCCGGTCCCCCGGGGCTTTTTCATTTCACCTCCGCCCTAAGGATCGGCGTTCCTCCCACCGCCTCGAACCTGAGCTGCCCGATTACCTGCCCGTTCTCGGTCTCTACGCGTACGCGCCAGTCGCCCGGCGTGACGCTGCTCTCCGAATAGCCGCGATACCCTTCCATGCGCCCGCCGCTTATCGGGAACGCGATGCGGCTCGTGGTAACCCACGCGCGGGACTCGGTATCGTAGCGCTGCCACCGGTGCACCACGACCGCACCGAAGCGAGACGGCGCCGCTACCGAGCTGAACGCGTAGAGCGGCGTCCCGCTCCCTGCGCGAATAGTATCGGGACGCGGATCCCACCAGGGTCGCCCGGCCTCGCCTCGTACCTCGTAGCCCTGATCGGTACGCGTGAGGCTGTGGTAGATGCCGCTCTCCTTGAGCGAGAGCGGGATGGGCGGGATGAGGCCCGTGAAATAGGAGGTCACGACGACAATGACGATCGCGAGCGACGCGCCGATGATCTGCGGGAGGCCGCCGATGCGCCTCGGAAGCGAAGCCTGCGCGAGCAGGAAGAGGTAGAGAAAGAGTCCGCCCACCGCAAGCCCGGTGCTGAGCAGGAATACCCCGGGACCAAGCCTCCCGACAAGGAGCGGGAGCGCGAATATCGCGTACGCATACCCGACGAAAAAGAGGAGCACCGCCACGAACGCAAGACGGTCCTTGTACTTCCTGAACCACTCGTTGCCGAGGAACACGAGGGCTAGGAGTATGAGGAACGGCCAGCTCGCCTCGAGCGTCGCGCTCTTCGTGTAGAAGATAAGGAACCACGACAGGAGGTTGCCGATGAGGTACTGCGCGAGAAGCGGCAAGAGGACGGTAACGCTGCGGCGCCAGGCGCGCGGATGGTCGCGCCAGGGAGCGGCAAGGTGCCCTAAGAACACGGCGAGCGCCGCGAGCGCGAGATAGATCCCGGCCACGGCAAGCACCACGGACACCTCGAGCAGGACGAGGGCGATGATGTCCGTGAGGAAACCGAACACGAAGACGAGAGCGCCCAAGTGCCGCTCGTTCTTCTGCGCCCACGCAAGAAGGCGACGTACCATACTCCCACTATACGCTATAGGCGCGTGCGCACGTTTGGTGCTTGGGGGCGGGCTCGAACCGCCGACCCTTCGCTCTTCAGGCGAATGCTCTACCAACTGAGCTACCCAAGCAGTAGGCCGATTCTAGCACACCGGCCGCCGGTTTTCATCTACTCGCCGAACCCCGCCTGGTACTGCTCGATGAGGCGGTTGAGCTGCTCCTCGGACGGAAGCCCGAACAGGCCCACCGGGATCTCCTGGCCGTTTGCCTGCCCCGATATTGCGTCCAGGATCGGTCCCAGATACGTAGAAAGGAAGAAGAGCGGCACGCCGAGCACCACGAGCCAGATAATCACGCGGACGACAAGATCGATAATGGCGTTCCGACGCATCTCCCTAAGGAGCTTGTTGTTCTCTTTGGCGAGCTCGAGGTTCTCCTCGAGAAGCTCCTCCAGATGCGTATCGTCTGCTTGTGGTGGCATATGGGCCTAGTATACAACGCGGTAATGCATGCCTCCGGCAGGAATCGAACCTACATTATCTCGTTAGGAGTGAGATGTTCTATCCATTGAACTACGGAGGCGTACCAGGAGAGTAGCACAAAACCCGTACCCCATGGAGGGCACGGGTTTTGAGGTTGTGCCCCTTATCCCGCGATGCCGAGGAGCTCGTCGAAGCGGCGCTTGTCGAAGCCGACGATCATCTCGTCGCCGATGAAGACAACCGGAACGCCCATCTGGCCGCTCTTCTCGATCATCTCCTGGCGCTTCTCCATATCGGTAGCCACGTTGTGCTCGGTGTAGGTCACGTTGTGCTCCTTGAAGTACTCCTTGCTCATCTGGCAGAAGTGGCAGGTCGGGGTGGTGTAGATAGTAACGGTCTTGTCCATGATGATTTCTTAGTGTGGGGTCAGTATACCACCCGCAAAAATAAAGGAAGCCTGCATAGAAAAAGGCCCGCTCCGCTGAAGCGAAACGGGCCCTCTGCATCTGGGTGGCGGCGCCTAGAAGCGCCAGCCGACCCGTACCTGGAACTCCTCGAACTCCGCGGAGTCCTCGTAGGTGTCGCCGTCGTCGAACTGGATGGTGGACTGGACCACCTCCGAGCGCGACCACTGGGCGCCCAGGACCACGCGGTCGGTGATGGCGTACTCGGCGCGCACGCCGTAGTAGGGGCCGACCGCCGACCAGGACTGGTCGTACGCGTAGTCGTCGAAGCCGTTGTCGGCGTCGTACTCCGTGTGCATGGTGCGCTCACGGATCTCGATGCCGGCCAGGCCGGAGACGAGCACCGGACCGAACTCGTGGCCCAGCGTGGCGCCGAAGCGGCCGCTGTAGGACGAGCCCGTCGTGAACGTACCCGTCTCGTTGAAGCCGCAGTCGTCGACCGTGCAGGTCACCTCGGTGTCGGTGTCCTCGACCGTCCCGAAGGTGGCCGAGGCCTCGACGCCGGCGATCAGGTCGCCCGCGAGCGGGAAACGGTAGCTGCCGCCGATGCCGTAGGTCGTGCCGTTCGGCTCGATGTCGAGCAGGTACGGATCGTCGGACGAGGCGGTTTCGGTGGCGGATCCGACGAAGCCGTCGAGCTGCCAGCCGGTCCAGCGCTCCTGGGCGGCCACGGGGCCGGCGCAGGCGAAAGCCAGAGCGGCCGAAGCCGCCAACAGAGCCGAAAGACGCATGTGATTCTCCTTAGAAAGGCCCTATGCCCTCTGAGTGCAGAATAACACTTATTTGCTATAAAGTCAATATAGTATTGAAATTGTGTGCGGGTACGGGGAATCGAACCCCGATCTCAACCTTGGGAAGGTCGCATTCTGCCACTAAACTATACCCGCGTTTCTTACCAGATTCCGAAGAACCCGAGCACCCGCTTGTACCATGGAAGGTTCGGCTCGAGCCCGTCATCCTTGGGCGGTACGACGATGATAACCTCTTCTCCCGCCTTCGCAACGCCATGATTCTGGCGCAGGGTCGCTTCCTGCCCCCGCTCCGTCGAGAGCTCTTCGAGATTCGCTTCGTACACCGCCTGCCGCTCCTTGAGGATGGCGAGCTCCCGCTTGCGATCCTCTACCGCGCGCCGGGCAGTCTCCTCCTTCATGGCGATGCCCCACACCGCCCACGCAAGCACGAGGACCACGACAAGAAGGAATGCGGCGAGCGCGTACTCGCCTGCCTGCTCCATGCGCTTCTTCTGCTTTCGGGCCATGGATGCAGTATAGCAAGCGCTTAGCGCTCGCTATCCTGCACCATTTTCATGAACACGTCCTGCGGGATATCCATCTTCGCGTGCTCGCCGCGGCGCTTCTTTCCCTTCTTCTGCTTCTCGAGAAGCTTCATCTTGCGGGTAATGTCGCCGCCGTAGAGATAGCCCGTGACGTCCTTCCTGAACGCGGACAGGGAGCGAGACGCGAGGATGCGGCCCATGGCATGCGCCTGGATCTTCGTCACGAACTGCTGGCGCGGCAGGATCTCATGGAGCTTCTCCACCATGCGCTCGCCCTCCTCCTGCACCCTGCGGCGGGATACCACACGCGCGAACGCCGGCACCGGCTCCTCCGCGACGAATATCTCGAGCTTCACCACGTCCGCTGCGCGCTCATCGAGGAACTCGTACGAGAGCGACGCGTAGCCGGAGGACGCGTTCTTCACCTTGTCGAAGAAGCCGCGCATGAGCTCCCGGAGCGGCATCTCCACCGTAAGCTCGATGCGGCCATCGACATGCGTCTCGGTATCGAGCACGTTGCCCTCGTGATCATGGAAGAGCTGGATCATCGACGAGAGCGTCTCGGCCGGGGTGATCAAGACCACCTTCACCCAGGGCTCCGAGACCGCCTCGGTGTCGCCGTAGGCCGGGAACTTCGACGGCGTGTACACCACTTCCTTGTGGCCGCGCTTGTCGGTGACGGTGTACGCGATCGTAGGAATCGTGACGATGAGCTCGAGATCGAACTCGCGCTTCAGGCGCTCGATAACGATCTCGAGGTGAAGCATGCCGAGGAAGCCGCACCGGAAACCTCGCCCGAGCACGCCCGAGGACTCCTCCTCGAACGCAAGCGAGGAATCGGAGAGCCGCAGGCGCTCCAAGGACTGCCGGAGCTCCGTGAGATCGTCCTGGCTCTCAGGGTAGACCGATGCCCACACTACCGGACGCGGCTTCTCGAAGCCTGCGAGGCCCTCTGCGCCGCCGGTAGAGGCGATCACCGTATCGCCCACGTTCACCACGCCCGCCTGCTTCACGCCGGTCACGAGATACCCGATCTCGCCTGCCGAGAGGCTCTCGGTCGGCACCTCGTCGGGCATGAAGATGCCGGTCTCAAGCGCCGTGAAGCGCTCGTTCGCTGCCGCGAACCGCAGCAGGTCCCCCTTCTTGAAGGTGCCGTCGAACACGCGCATGAAAACGGTGATGCCGCGGTGCGTGGAATAGGAGAAGTCGAAGATAAGGGCGCGCGCGCCGCCTTCGCCTGCGCGCGGCGGCGGCACCCGCTCAACGATCGCCTCGAGCAGCGCTTCGACGCCCTCGCCGGTACGCCCTGAGACCGCGAGCACCGAGTCTGGATCTATGGAAAGGAGGTCGGCGATCTCGAGCGCCACGTCCTCAGGACGCGCGGCAGGCGAGTCGATCTTCGAGAGCACCGGGATGATGACGCAGCCGGCATCTTTCGCCATCTGGAGCGTCGTCAGCGTCTGCGCCTGGACGCCCTGCGTCGAGTCGACGAGGAGGATCACGCCTTCCACCGCCGAAAGCGCGCGCGACACCTCGTACGCGAAGTCGATGTGGCCCGGCGTGTCGATAAGGTTGAGTACGTAGTCCTTCCCGTCCTTCGCGCGAAACTGCATGCGCGCTGGCTGCATCTTGATGGTGATGCCGCGCTCGCGCTCGAGGTCCATCTTGTCGAGCACCTGGTCGCGCATCTTCCGGGCCTCGATGGTGCCGGTACGCTCAAGGAGCCGATCCGCAAGGGTCGACTTCCCATGGTCGATATGGGCGATGATGCTGAAATTCCGGATGTTCATGTGGCCTTAGGTGTCGGCGCGATCGGAGAGCACGGGACCGGACGGCTTGAGGGCCGTCGAGACCCGGAGCTTCCTCAAGGAATCCGTGAGGTCCCTGAACTCCTTATTCGCAAGCAGGGCGAGCACCGCCGCCGCAACCATAAGACCCACCATACCAGCAATCGCGGCCTCGGTGAATACGTAGAAGAGCGTGGTCAAGGGGGCGATGTTCCCGAGGTATGACAGCACGCCGTAAGCTGCGGCGCCGCCCAAGATAGCCGCTGCCGCGCCCTCAAACGCAGGGCGCACCACGGATCCCGCTACGCCAGGCGCCACCGAACGAAGCGTGAGCATGGCGAGGATGCCCGCGGCCACCTGGCCGAGCATGGCACCGAGCGCGATGAAGAGTACGCCCGTACCTGGCACGTCCTCGACACGCAGCAGCACCTCCACGAAGTAGCGGACCCCCGGGAAGGCCTGCGCGAGCCAGAGCAGCCCAAGCGCGCCCCCAACCGAGAGCACGAGCGCGACGAGCTGGATAGCGAGCGGGTTCCAGGATCTCTTCGCCGCGTAGAACGCGCGCGACGCGAGAAGCACGAGCCCCTGCGCCATGAGCCCGATGACGAGGATCGCGAGGATCGCCGCGGTGATGCGCGTCGCGTCCCAGTCGAAGGCGCCGGTACCGAGCACGATGCGCACGCAGCACGAGCACGAGCACCGAGAGGATCGCGGACCAGAAGATGATGTGGCGCGCCGCAGCGGAAAGCGTCGCCTTGAATGCGTCGTACTTCTTGGCTTCCATGCTCTCGGAAAGCACCGGGAACGCGGCGGTCGCATACGAAGCGGCGATCAGCGAGAGCGGCACGGCCTGCAGGTTCGTCGCAAGCGACAGTACCGTGATGCTTCCCTCGCCCAGCCGCGCGGCGATGATGGTAAGCAGAAGCGCGGTCACGGATCCCATCGCAAGCGCCAAGGAGCGCGGAATCGAATCCCGCATCACCTCCCAGAGCACCTGCGGAGACGGGACCACGAGGCGCGGGAAGAGCCGCTCGCCCGCAAGCACCGGGATATGGATCAACAGGTGCGCGAACGCGCCGGCCACGACGCCGATCCCGATGCCTGGAAGCCCGTACAAGGGATACAGGAGCGCGGTACCGGTGATGATGCCGAGGTTATAGAGGACCGGCGAGAGCGCGAACAGCGTGAAGCGCCGCTTCACCTGCGTCACGCTCGTCGCGATGCCCGAGAGGCCGAGCAGGATCGGCTGGATGAGCAGGATGCGTGCGAGGAACACGAACTCCTCCGCATGCGGCGAGAGCATCGCTTCAGGGAAGAACGCGCCGAGCACCGGACGCGCGAACACCGCAAGCGCGATACACGCGGCTCCTCCTACGAAGAACAGGAAGGACGCGGTCTGCGAGATAAGCGCTCGCGACTCTTCCCGCTTCCCGCCTGCGATCCGCGGGATAAGCACGTACGCGGACACCAAGGACGCCACGAGCGCGAACACGAGGTCCGGGATCTTGAAGGCAGCGTAATAGAGATCGAGCACGTCGCTCGCGCCGAAGCTGTGCGCGAACAAGCGGTCCCTAAGGAGCGCGAGCGCCTGCGAGGCAAGGGTAAGACCGGCAAGCACGTACGCGGCCTGATGCAGGCCGCGTACCGGTGCTGTGAGGGTGGTCAGTATCTTGCGTACCATGCGCCCCCGTGAGAACTAACGGGCCGGCGTTCCGGTTGCGGAAGCGCGCTCAGAGAGCGGTCCCTGCGGGATGCCGAGAGCGCCGAGACGGGATGGCGGGAACGGATTCCTGCCTGCGCGTACCGCAGCGAGGTCCGCAGCGATAGCCTGCTGATTCTCCGGCGAGAGCGCTGCGACTGCCTCAAGCTCGCGTGCGGACGCCTCGTACTGCCCCGTGATCGCGTACATGACGCCGAGGAAGAAGCGTGCGTTCGCGTACTGCGGGTTGAGCTCGACCGCGCGGGCAAGCGCCTGGATCGCGCCTTGGTTGTTGCCGTTCGCAGAGCGGAGGATGCCCACCTGGAAGAGCACGATCGGATCATTCGGCGCGAAGTACGCTGCCGCCTCCGCCGCCTCGAGCGCCTCGCGGGCGCGGCCCTGCTGGACCTCGAGCTGCGAGAGGAGGAAGATCGCCTGGGTGTAATCACGCTTGAGGCTAATCGCGCGCATGAGAGACTCGGTGGCTGCCTGTGGATTCTCGCGCGCGATCTCGAGCTGCGCGATCACGTACGGCAGTATCGGGCTCGTCGGATTGAGCGCAACGGCCTGATCGTACGCTGCCTTCGCATTATCGTACGCGCCCTCGATCCGCAGCGGCACCACGGTCTGGTACACGTTGCCGAGCATGATCCAATTCTCGTAGTTGTTCGGCGCGACGCGGGTAGCTGCAAGCGCGGCCTCGATAGAGCCGGAGAGCGCTGCCTGGAACCGAGACTGCGCCTCGGCCTCGGAGAGCTCGGTGTCAGACGCAATCTCGTTCATGCGCGCAATACCGATAGCGGCGATGAGCTGGTACGTGCGATCGTTCGGCGCGAACGTAAGCGAGCGGTTCGCCGCCGCAAGCGCGCCATCAAGGTCTCCTGCGTCGACGGCTGCCGATGCCTCCTGGAAGGCGACGCTGCCGAGGTAGCGCTCGATGGTGACGTAGGCGGCGACGATCGAGGCGAGGAGCAGGAGCGTGAGCGCGAACACGATCATGAAGCCGACCTTCGGGCTGCGCGCGAATATGATGCCCCATTCCCGCGCATTGCGCGCGTAGCGCAATGACGACACGAAGAGGCCGGCCATGATGAAGCCCGCAAGGAGCACTATCGGTCCCGGCACCGCGAAGATCATGAGCGCGAACACGTAGAGCGCGCCCGTGAACGAGGCTACCGATACGAAGCGCACGAACGGATCCTCAGGAAGACGGAGGAAGAGCGCGCGCAGGCCGACGAAGAGGAAGAGGCCGAGGAAGGCGATCCACGCGAGCGCGCCGAGAAGGCCGGTAGTCACGAACGAGGTCGGAATGGCACCGATGCCCGACGTGAAGTCGATGTTCCAGAAGATGGTGTCGTTGAGGCTCTGGTCGCGATGGCGCACCCACTGCGTCTCGAACGTGCCCGGACCCGAGCCGAAGATCGGCGCCGATGCGTACGTGTGGCTGCCGATCTCGAACGTGGACTGCCAGGACGGACGGACATCGATGAGGTTCACCCCGAGCGCGGTCGCCATGGCGCCGCCCAAGGTAGAGCCGCCGATAAGGAAGAAGAGCGAGACCGCGAGCGTCGCAAGCGGCACCCCGAGCGAGCGCGAAGACGTCGCGGGCTCCTCGGTATCCTCGGCAAGCAGGAGCGCGACCCCGTCGAGGTCCGCTTCGTCCCCTGCGCCGCGGTTCTTCATGATCGCCTCGATGAAGAGCGCGAGCGATACGAGGGCGATGAGCACCCAGACCACCGGCGAGTTAACGAGCGCGATGAGGAGCAGGGCTACGGCGCCGCCGATATGCACCATAAGGCGCGTGCGCGAAGAGAGCGTGAGGAGACGGAGCGCAAGGAGCGCCGTCACGACGCCGAGGCCGAGGAACATGCCCAGGTCGAGGAACGAGCCGATGAGGTTCGCCGTCGGCGAAAGGAGGTTCGGGGCAACGCGTCCGAGCAGCACGATGATGAGCTGCGCCGCCATCACGACGCCCGTGACGATGGCGCCGGCGCCGAAGAAGAGCCGGTAGCTGGCGGTACGGCGGAACGCGAGCGCGGTCAGCGTCGCGAATACGGCGAGTATGAGCACGAACCCGAAGGTATCGGTCTCAAGCTCCGTGCCGAAGAACGACATGCCCATGCCGCCCGCCGAGAAAAGCGATGACAGGAGGTACGCTGCCGGCACGAGCCAGAGCGCCCCTACGAGCGGAAGCGGCGGCAGGATAACGTTGCCGCGGGACAAACGCGCAAGGATGAAGAGCGCGAGCGTGATAAGCGCACCGAGCGCAAGCACCGTCACCTTCGTGTAGAGGAACGGTATGGTCGCTGCGGGAATAAAGGCGAGCACCGCTACGGCGAAGGTGACAATCACCGCCCAGTTCGTAGCGAGATCGAACGAGAAGCGCTTCGGTCGCGCAACCTGACGTATATCGTGCATAAGTAACATTCCAAATCGGCCCTGGTAATGCCGTTAAGTATACCGTCTCAGCGCCGCTTCCGGACTTAAGGATGTGGACGAGGGCCGTATAGATATTGCCTTTCTCGACTTATATCGTATGATTACTACGGACCGGGCCTGACGACCGCACATTCCCTTTCAGGGGGTGTGAGGAAAGTCCGAACACAGGCAGCCAAGTGCTGCAGCACGGTAGCAGGTAACGCCTGTCCGCCGTAAGGCGCGAGGTGCGAACAGAAACGCCCAGTGTCGAAAGACGAGGGATCCTCCTTGGAGGATGGGCTGGCGGCGACGCCAGACTGAAACGGCTAAATCCTTACCGCTGTGCAAGGCCGTGCCCGCCCTGGTGCGGGAGCGCCGCTCGAGGGCATCGGCGACGATGCTCCCAGATAGATGGTCGTCCGCGACAGAATTCGGCTTATGACCCGGTCCAACACTATGGAAGAAACCCGCGAAAGCGGGTTTCTTTCTGTCTTAGAAGGGAAGCGGGACCCTGCTTCCGACTTCCCATCCCTGCGCGCGCGCTTCGTACGCGCGCGTCTCGAGCACGAGCTTCACGGGCCGCGGCGGATAGAAGGCCTGCGGGTAGGTATCCGGAGAGACCGCCTCTTCGATCCCGAGGATGGTGCCGTCCTCGGCAAGCCAGATGATGTCTATCGGCACGTGCATGTCCTTCATCCAGAAGCCCGGACTTCCCGACTCCTCGAACACGAACAGGAGGCCGTAATTGCTCGGCACGTCTCGCCTGCCGGAAAGTCCCTGCACGCGCTCCTCGGGAGAATCCGCAAGCTCGAACCGGAACGGCGTTTCCGGAGCGGCCTCGAATACCCGCGTGCTCATCTCGAGCGCGGGCTTCTTTGCGAATATGAAATACAGCGATCCGATGGTCGCGAGCGCGATGACGATCGATGCTATCGCGATACGGATAGTCATGAGCGGAGGCGGAGAGATTCGAACTCTCGAGAGCCTTTCGACCCTGCCACCTTTCCAAGATGGTGCACTAGACCGCTATGCGACGCCTCCGTGCGTGGGTGTTATACCACGAATTCCCCTATTGCGCCTGCTTCCCGAGAAGCGCGGCGACGCGCGCTTCAACCGGCGGATGCGTGGCAAACAGGCGGTTCATCGCCTTGCCCGCTTCCGCGCCGAACGGGTTGCCGATGAAGAGGTGCGCGGTTGCATGATTCGCCCGCTTCATGGGCCTGCCGTCTCCGGCAATCTTCTGGAGCGCGCTCGCGAGGCCTTCCGGATAGCGCGTGAGGAGCGCGCCTGAGGAATCTGCCAGGAACTCGCGCCTGCGGGAGATCGCAAGCTGGATCAACTGCGCGGCCAGAGGCGCAAGGATGATGCCGATTATGGCGAGCACCGCAAAGAGGAGTCCGCCCTTGCTGTCCCGGTCGGACGAGCCGCCGAAGAACGACATCCTGAGGAAGATGTCCGCGACGATAGCGACGAAGCCCGCGAGCACCACGGCGACCGTCATCACGAGCATGTCCTTGTTCTTAATATGGGAGAGCTCGTGCGCGATGACGCCCTCGAGCTCGGTGCGGTTGAGGACCGCGAGGAGTCCCGTCGTTGCCGCAACCACGGCGTGCTTCTCGTCGCGTCCGGTCGCGAACGCGTTCGGTGCCGGGTCATCGATCACGTACAGCTTCGGCATCGGCATGCCTGCGGTGATCGCGAGATTCTCTGTGACCGTATAGAGATCGAAGAACTCCTCGCGGGATGCGGGGCGCGCGCCGTTCATCGAAAGCGCGATCTTGTCCGAGAACCAGTAGCTGCCCACGTTCATGAGTAGCGAGAAGAGCACGGCACCCCACAGGATCTCCGGCGCGCCGTAGTACCAGGACACGGCCCAGCCGATACCCACGACTATGGCGAAGAACCCGATCATGAGGAACCAGGTCTTCATCACGTTGCTCGAGCGCTCCTGATAGAGGTTTGCCATGAGGGGTAGGAATTAGTGTGCGGCAGTATGCCGCGGAGACTATGAAGCGCGCTAGAAGGACACCTTCACCGGCTCGCGCGCCGCAGCCTCGCTCTCGGAGAGCTCGAAGAGCTCCATCTGCGTGAAGCCGAACGGGCGCGCGATGAGGTTGTTCGGGAACTGCTCGATCGACGTATTGAGCGTCTGCACGTTCGCGTTGTAGAAGCGACGGCTCGCCATGATCTTGTTCTCGGTGTCCGAGAGCTCGCGCTGGAGCTCGAGGAAGTTCGCGTTCGCCTTGAGGTCCGGGTAGGCCTCGGAGACCGCAAAGAGGGACTTGAGCGCGCCCGTGAGCATGTTCTCCGCCTCTGCGTGCTGCTCCACGGTCTGCGCGCCCATGGCCGCGGTGCGCGCCGCGGTCACGCTCTCAAGCGCCTGGCGCTCGTGCGCCGCGTATCCCTTCACCGTCTCGATGAGGTTCGGGATAAGGTCGTAGCGGCGCTTCATCTGCACCTCGATATCGGACCATGCCTCCTTCGCGCGGTTGCGGAGCGACACGAAACCGTTGTATGCGAACACAACCCAGAGCACGATGAGGGCGAGTACGCCGAGCACGATGTATAGGGTAGTCATATACCTCTATTGTAGGTTTTTGGGGCCCGCACGCAAGAACGGTGTGCACCTGCCCGTTATTGCCCTGCCGGCGTTCCGGGCGTATGGTCAGTAGTGGAAAGGGAGGAACAAGTCATGATGATGCATGACGAAGGTACTGGGATCTACGACATGCTGATCGCGGGCATCGCTGAACGTCCCGTCGAGCTCGTGCTCATTGCCGCCGCGCTGTTCTCCGGACTCATCGTCCTCGCGTTCATCGCGGAAACCGTCGCCGATCTCGCGCGGCGCGAACGGGAGCAGAACCGGCGCGACGAGGAGGCCGTCCTCGATCTCAAGCACAGCGGTCAGTGGCCGATCCGCTGAACGGCAAAGGCGCCGTATCCATCACTGGATACGGCGCCTTCTCTGTAGGGATGACTAGAAATCCATCCCGCCCATCTCAGGGCCCGCCGGTGCCTTCGGCTCCGGGATCTCCGCAACCGCAGCCTCGGTCGTGAGGAAGATCGCCGCCGCGGATACCGCGTGCTCAACGGCGCTCCGGGTCACCTTCACCGGGTCGATGATGCCCGCCTCGGCCATGTCCTCGACTTCGACGCCCGCAAGCGCGTCGTACCCGCCGAAGCCCTTGCCGCTCTGCACGCGCTCGACGATAGCTGAGCCGTCCTCCTTGCCGGCGTTCAGAAGGATCTGGCGCAGCGGGGCCTCGAGTGCGCGGCCGACGATCGCGAAGCCAGCCTCCTCGTCCTTGGAGTCGAACTCCCAGTCCTCGACGCGGATGGAACGCGCCACCTTCGCGAGCGCCGTACCGCCGCCCGGCACGATGCCTTCCTCGATCGACGCCTTCGTCGCCTTCACGGCGTCATCGATCTTGTCCTTGAGGTACTTCATCTCGGTCTCGGTAGCCGCACCCACGCGGATAACCGCGACGCCGCCCGTGAGCTTGGCGATGCGCTCCTCGAGCTTCTCCGTATCGAACTTCGAGGTGGTCTGGGATGCGAGCGCCTGCAGCTGCGCGACGCGCGCGTCGATCTCCGCCTTCTTGCCCTTGCCGGACACGAAGACGGTGGAGTCCTTAGCGGCGACCACGCGCCCTGCCTTGCCGAGCACGGAGAGCTCGACGTTCTCGAACGTCATGCCGAGATCAGCGGATACGACTTCGGCACCCACGACTACGGCGATGTCCGCGAGCATCTCCTTCTTCCGGTCGCCGAAGCCCGGCGCCTTCACCGCAAGCACGCTGAAGGTGCCGCGGAGCTTGTTGACCACGAAGGTGGTGAGCGCCTCGCCCTCGACATCGTCCGCGACGATGACGAGCTCCTTCTTGCCGGCCTGCATGACCTTCTCGAGGAGGGGAAGTATCTCCTGCACCGTGGTGATCTTGCGGTCGGTCACGAGCACGAACGCGTCACGCATCTCGGCTTCCATGCGCTCCGGATTCGTCACCATGTATGCGGAGACGTACCCCTTATCGATCTGGAGGCCCTCGACCACTTCAGAGGAGAGCTCCATGCCCTGCGACTCCTCCACCGTCACGACGCCGTTCTTGCCGACCTTCTCGACGGTCTCGGCGATGATGCGGCCGAGCTCGTCTGATTCTGCGGAGATGGTCGCCACCTGCTCGATGTCGGTCGAGCCCTCGACCGGTTTCGCCATTTTCTTGAGCTCCTTCACGGCCGCGTCGCGCGCCTGCTCCATGCCGGCGCGGATCGCCATCGCGTTCGCGCCCTTCGTGAGGGTCTTCATGCCCTCGCGCACCATCGCCTCAAGAAGGACCGTGGTGGTGGTGGTGCCGTCGCCCGCCACATCGTTCGACTTGGTCGCGACCTCCTTCACCATCTCTGCGCCCATGTTCTCGAACTTGTCCTTGAAGGAGATCTCCTTCGCGATCGAGACGCCGTCGTTGGTGATGCGGGGACCGCCGTAGCTCTTCTCGAGCACCACGTTCCTGCCGCGGGGACCCAGGGTGACCTTCACCGCGCCCGCTGCCTTTTCAAGGCCCGCATAGATCGCCTTGCGCGCGTCTTCACCGAACAGAATCTGCTTTGCCATATCGTGTGGAAGTTAAGAGGGAAGTAAGAGGGGAATCGACTTAGGAAAGTACGGCGAGCACGTTTGCTTCGGAGAGGATGTAGTACTCCTGGCCGTCGACCTTCACTTCGTCGTAGCCGTACTTAGAAAAGAGGACGGTGTCGCCGATCTTGACCGTCATCGGGACGCGGGTATCGCCGTCGTAGCGGCCGTCGCCGACGGCCACCACGGTTCCCCTGCTCGGCGCATCTTGTTTCGCCGAGTCTGGGATGATGATGCCCATGCTGGACGTCTCCTCCTTGGGTGAAGGCTTCACGACCACGCGGTCGCCAAGCGGCGTGATGGAAAGACGTTCGTTCTTGGTTTCTGCTTTTGCCATAGTGTAGTGCTATTCGCGTACTGCGACTTACTAAATAAAGAATGAATGCCTCGCCTTTCGGTGCGATCGCTCGCCCCGAAGTTATCCACAGTATAGGAATGCCGGTTTTGAGCGTCAACTTCCCTGCATACGCCGTACTTTGACTTGTCGAGTAAAAAATGTTAAAAAGTGTCTGGTCAGTTCCATTTCATTTCGGAGTGTTTTCTCATGAATCCATTGCGTAAGTTTCGCTTCTACCGGAAGCTGTTCAATCGCCGCAGCTGGATCAAGGTCCATCGCGACAACGCGCCCTGCTGGGTTCGGCGCTGGGAAATTCTGGACAGCGACCTGGACGCCGGTGAATGGGAGCGCGGTCACGGCCGGACTTCCCGGCACGATTCCGAACCCATGCCGCAGGACGCCTAAGGCACCACCCGAATCTAGGGGCCCCCGAGATCCGTCTCGGGGGCTTTTGCATTTACTCCCCTATTTTGATATAGTCCCTCCCACAGATGGAGACTCTTACGGCAGCACTGCCCTACATCCAGATAGCACTCTCCCTTCTCCTTATCGCAGGGATTGTCCTCCAGAACCGGGGGGCGTCCTTGGGAGGAGCCTTCGGAGGCGACAACTTCGCATCGACCTTCTACAAGCGCCGCGGCGCCGAGAAGTTCCTTTTCAACGCGACCATCGTCATCGCTATCCTGTTCGTGCTCACTGCCATCGCAGGGTTCTTCTACTAGCCTCCTGCGCTCCGGGGCGCCATCTGCCCTACCCTTTGTCGCTATGCGACCTTCCCCTTTCATTTCTCTCACACCTGAAAGCGGCTCGCCGCTTTCCCGCATCCGGGACTTTTTCCGTACCCTCTCCCCGGGCGACCGCCTTATCGCGGCCGTGCTTGGCTTTTTGGTATTCGCGACATCCGTTGCGGGACTGATCGCGCTCCAGCGTTCGTATTTCGTGACCGTCCCCGCGTACGGCGGCAGCCTCACCGAGGGCATCGTCGGGAAGCCGCGCTTCGTGAATCCGCTGCTTGCGCTCTCGGATGCGGACCGCGACCTCACGACGCTCACCTATGCGGGCCTCATGGGGCTCGATGGCGACGGCAACCTCGTGCCCGTGCTTGCCGAGGGCTACACCGTCTCAGAGGACGGGACCGAGTACACGTTCACGCTCCGCGAGCGCGCGACGTTCTCGGACGGCACCCCGGTTACCGCGGACGACGTGGTCTTTACGGTCGAGAAGGCGCAGGACCCGGCGCTCCGCTCGCCGGAGCTCGCGAACTGGGCGAACATCCGCGCCGAGGCGCTCGATGCGCGCACCGTGCTTTTCACGCTTCCGAAGCCGTACACGCCGTTCCTGTACGACACGACGCTCGGCATCCTGCCGGCGCGCCTCTGGCGCAACATTCCGGTGGATGAGTTCGCCTTCTCCCCGCTCATGATCGAGCCGGTAGGCGCAGGCCCCTTCGCAATCGCCCGCATCACCCGCGCCAAGGACGGCACCGTGAGCGCCTACGAGCTCGCGGCGTTCAAGGACTACGCGACCGGCCGGCCGTACCTCGACCGCATCCAGGTGAAGTTCTACAAGGACCAGGAGGCGCTCCGGGAGGCGTACCAGCGCGGCATCGTCGAGAGCGCGCACAGCATCGCGGTATCGAACGCCCTGCGCGCCCCGTACTCCCGCGTGTTCGGCGCGTTCTTCAACGGCGACGTGAACCCCGTGCTCGCCGCCCTTCCGGTGCGCCAGGCGCTCTCCCTTGCCGTTGACCGCACCAAGATCGTGAACGAGTCCTTGGGCGGCTACGCGACCCCGCTCATGGGCCCGGTACCGCCCGGAAGCGGCATCGAGGCGTTCCCTATCCCCGAGGGCGACGGCGTCGCGCTCGCTACCGAGGTGCTCGCCGACGCGGGCTGGGAACGGAACGAGGAGTCCGGCGCGTGGGAGGGGGACAATGCGGCGCTCCCGTCCATCACCATCAAGACCTCGAACGTGCCGGAGCTCCGCACCATCGCCGCGTCCATCGAGGCTGACTGGGAGCGCCTCGGCATCCCGACGGAGGTGATCCTCTACGAGCCGGGCGACCTGGCGGCTGCGGTGATCCGCCCGCGCGACTACGAGGTGCTTCTCTTCGGCATGGTGATCGGCCGCGACCGCGACCTCTATGCGTTCTGGGACTCCGGCGAGCGCAGCGACCCGGGCCTCAACATCGCCGCGTACGCGAACCGCATCGTGGACCAGCTCCTTACGAGCGTCCGCGAGGAGCAGGACCCTGCGGTCGCGCTTGAGGATCTCGCGCGCGCAGCGACCCTCATCGCGGAGGATTACCCTGCCGCCTTTACGCATGCACCGGACTTCTTGTATGCTATCCCTAACAGCGTACAGGGCGTGCGCCTCCCCCAGATAACCGCCCCATCAGACCGCTTTGCGACCGTCGCGGACTGGTATCGGAATACGGAGGAGGTATGGCCGTTCTTCGCCGGTCAGTGATCAGTCGATAGCCTATACGCTACGGCGATACAGGCTGCCTACTGCGCACTGAATGTGTGCACCCAGTATCTACACACTAGTAATCACTTAATTTCTACTCACTATGTCAGCAGCACCCGCGCCAGCGCCGGCACCCAGCCCGCGATCCAGCCGCCCGGAGCCCAAGTCACCTCGTCCTGAGGGCGCAGCGCGCCCGCAGCGCCGCCCCCGCGGCGCACGCGGTGGCCAGGGCCGTGGCGGAGCCACTCGTGGCAGCCGCCGCCCGGTGCGCCGCAATGGCGGCGCGCCCCAGGGCCAGAGCGCACCACGCGAAAAGAAAGGTCCCGAGTACCTCCCGGCCGCTCCCGCAAAGGACGTGGTCCGCATCGTCCCCTTGGGCGGTGTCGAGGAGGTGGGACGCAACATGTTCACCGTTGAGACCAACGGCGATATCTTCGTCTTCGACGTCGGCTTCCAGTTCGTCTCCGAAGACGGTTCTCCGGGCGTCGACTACGTCCTCCCCAATACCAAGTACCTCGAGGTGAACAAGGACCGCATCCGCGGCGTCTTCATCACGCACGGCCACCTCGACCACATCGGCGGCGTGCCCTTCCTCATGGAGCGCATGGGCAACCCGACCATCTACACCCGCAATCTCTCCGCGGTGATGATCAAGAAGCGCCAGGAGGAGTATCCGGACCAGCCGCCCCTCAACATCGTTGAGGTCGAGGCCGGCCAGACCATGACCATCGGCGCAACCAAGGTCCGTTTCTTCCAGGTGACCCACTCGATCCCGGATTCCATGGGTATCGCGGTCGAGACGCCGTACGGCAACGTGGTCGCGACCGGCGACCTCAAGCTCGATCACGAGAACGGCATCCCCAGCGAGCGCGAGCTCAAGGTATGGGGCGAGATCGGCGCGATGAAGAACCTTCTCTTCATCGCCGACTCCACCAACGCCGAGCGCGACGGCTTCTCTGTGCCGGAGCGCAAGGTCCACGAGACGCTCGAGGACATCATCAAGACCGTGAAGGGCCGCCTCATCATCGGCACCTTCGCCTCGCAGTTCGAGCGCATGGTCCGCATCATCGAGATCTGCGAATCCCTCGGCAAGAAGATCGTGACCGAAGGCCGCTCCATCAAGACCAACCTCGAGATCGCCCAGAAGACCGGCCTTCTCAAGGTGAAGAAGGAGACGATCATCAGCGCGCAGGAGATCGGCGACTATCCGCCGGATAAGATCGTGATCCTCTCGACGGGCGCGCAGGGCGAGGAGTTCGCCGCGCTCATGCGCATCGCCACCAAGCAGCACAAGTCGATCACCCTTACGCCGCGCGACACCGTCGTCCTCTCGTCCTCGGTCATTCCGGGCAACGAGATCGCCGTGCAGCGCCTCAAGGACAACCTCTACCGCAACGCGGTGACCCTCATCCACTACCGCTCGTCGGACGTGCACTCGACCGGCCACGGCAACACGGGCGAGCTCATCTGGATCAACAAGCAGGTGAACGCCAAGTACTTCATGCCGGCATACGGCTACTACTCCATGACCTACTCGCACGCGAAGGCGGTCGAGCAGGCAGGACGCCCGAAGGAATCCATCATCGTCGCCGATAACGGCATGGTGATCGATATCGGCCCGGACGAGGCGCTCAACATCCACAAGCAGAAGGTGCCGTCTTCCCCGCTCGTCGTGGACGGCTTCACCATCGGCGACATGCAGGAGGTGGTCATCCGCGACCGCCAGATGCTCGCCAAGGACGGCATGTTCGTGATCATCGCGACCGTGAACCTCAAGACCGGCAAACTCCGCAAGTCCCCGGACATCATCAGCCGCGGCTTCGTGTATCTCCGCGAGAACCAGGACATGCTGAATCAGGCGCGCCTTCTCATCAAGAAGACCGTCGAGGATTCTACCGAGGGCATGAACCCGGTCGATCTCGACTACGTGAAGAACGCGCTCTCGGACACCATGGCCGGCTACCTCTTCACGAGGACCAACAAGGCACCGATGGTGATCCCGGTACTCATCGGCGTGTAATACGCGCTTGTCTGTGCACACGAAACGCCGCCTCATGGGCGGCGTTTCTCGTGTCTGCCGGTTAGAATGCGAGTAATGCATCCGCGCATCGTTCTTTCGGTCGGCAACTTCTTCGGCGCCGCGCACTTCTTCCTGGTGCTCTATGTAGCGGCGACCTATCTCGCCGGGTTCATGAGCGATGCGCAGGTAGGTCTCGTCATAGCGGCTGCGGCGATGCTTTCGCTCGCCGCCTTTCCGTTCATGCCGTCGCTCACGCGGCGGCTCGGCGCTCGGCGGGCGCTCGTCATGTTCGCCGTGACGCAGGCGGTTATCGCTACCGTGCTTACGCTTCCGGTGAGCGCGCCGTTCGCAGCGCTCGGCATCATCCTCTTGGTCGGCCTCTCGCCGCTTGCGGCCTTCCTGCTCGACCTGCTCCTTGAAGCAGCGACGCCGAATGAGGCTGAGAGCGGCATGGTCCGCACCGCGTTCCTGACGGCTGGCAGCATCGCGCTCGTGACCACGCCGCTCCTCATCGGATTCCTCCTCAGTCCTGTCGAGGCGTATGAGCGCGTATTCCTCGCCGCAGCCATTGCCCTTACGCCGCTTATCGCGCTCCTTAGCGTCGAGCGTCTCCCGGAGAAGAAGCCGCCCGCGCTCGGAAACCTCATGGCGACGCTCGCGTGCTGCTTCAGGAACAGCGACCTGCGCGCCACGACGCTCGCCTTTCTCCTGCTGCAGATCTTCTATACGCTCGCACCGCTTTATATCCCGCTCTATCTCCATGAGGTGCTCGGCATACCATGGACCGAGCTCGGCTGGATCTTCGCGGTGATGCTGCTGCCGTTCGTGTTCGTGGAGTTCCCGGCCGGATACGTCGCCGATCGCTGGCTCGGGGATAAGGAGCTCCTCCTCGGGGGCTTCGTGATTCTGGGCACGTCGTTCGCGCTCGTGAGCCTCATCAGCACAGAGACGCCGCTCCTTCTCGTGGCGCTTCTCCTCTTCCTGACGCGCGTAGGCGCCGCGCTCGTTGAGGCGATGACCGACGGCCACTTCTTCCGCAGGGTGTCGGCGCTCGATACCGAGACCATAACCCTCTTCCGCATGATGCGTCCCCTCGGTACGCTCATCGCACCGCTTATCGGCGGCGTGCTCTTAGTGAGCGGCTATCCTGCGCTCTTCGTGGTCTCAGGCGCGCTTATCGTTGCGGTAGGCATCATAGTGACCCTCCCGCTTGTGGACGTGCGCTAATCGGAAAGCCGGTAGCCGCCTTTTGCGCGCGTAACGAACCCTTCGGCCGCCAAGCGTTCCAGGTTCCGCAGCACCTGCTCCTTCCGGTCGGGACCGAGGATGCCGGCGAGATACGCGCGTGTCTTGGGTCCTTTGGCGAGGGCCCTTAGAAGCGCGCCCCGGGCTTCACGCTCCGAGCCGCGGAACGGCGCCTGCTTCACGTACGTCGCGCTCTTTGCGTTTACCCGCACGCCGCTTCGCTTCAGGTGCGCGCCGTAGTCCATGAGCGCCGCGTACCACCTCCTGCTCTCCCCCGCAGGGTGCGCTTTTGCGAGCACGGCGAGTATCTCAGTATCGCGCACCTCCTCGCGGTCCTTGAAAAACTCATGGATGACGGCGGTCCGCAGGTTCGTCTCCACGAACACCACGTCGGCGTTGTACGCGAATGCCGCTACCGCGCGCGCCGTGTAGTGGCCGATGCCCGGAAGCGCCTCGAGCGCTTGGATGTCTTTCGGTACCTTCCCGCCGTGCGTCGCTACGATCGCTTTTGCCGCGTCATGGAGCATACGGGCACGGCGGTTATAGCCGAGCCCCTGCCAGAGCACGAGCACTTCCCGGAGCGGCGCTTCTGCGAGCGCTGCTACCGTTGGGAACCGCTCGAGGAACCGTGCATACAAGGGACGCACCCGATCCACCTGCGTCTGCTGCAGCATGATCTCCGACACCAGTATGCGGTACGGGTCGCGCGTCCTGCGCCACGGCAGATGGTGGCGTCCTTCGCGCTCGTAGTGCGCGTATACCGTTTCCCTAAACCGCTTCGGCGTCATCCTGCTTCTCTGGAGCAGGCGCTGCTGCCTCGGCAGCATCGGGCACGATGAGTATCGCGAGACCGTAGCCGATAAGTCCCGGGAAGAGTCCGGTGAACACCGTGACGATGAGGTACGCGAGACGGATAAGGGTCGGATCGATCGCGAAGAATTCGCCGAGACCGCCCATGACGCCCGCGATCATGCGATCCTTGCGGCTTCGAGTGAGTTTCTTTTCCATATTCCCCAGTATAGCAAAACCCCCTCCGCCGAAGCGAAGGGGGCTGATCCAGGGCGCGTAGTGCCCGCGCAGAACGAGGGCGTCAGATGACAGGAACCGTGCCGTACGAGGTTGGTGTGGACCCTTCCAAGCGGCCTCTTACTCAGGAAACCGACCGGCAAACCCCTGGAGCACCGACTTTGGTACCCATTGACGAGCGACCTAAAGGACCTGGACCGCTTATGACCTTACGCCCTCTCGAGCGTCGCGTCAATCACTTCGCCTTTGGCCAACGCGTAGCCGCCTCCGGCCAGAGCTTGGTGAGCGGATGATCCTCGCAGGGGTGCGGGAGCGCCTTGCAGAGGTAGCGCCCGTAGAGCACCAGGCCGTTATTCACGTACTTCCAGTCCGCTTTCGGGATAAGCGCTTCGAGCTCCTTCGAGATGCGCGTGAGGTCAGTGCCATCAACGAGGTCGAATCGGAGCGCGAAGCGGCGCACGTGGGTGTCGGTAGGAATGCCCTCCCAGATATCGTAGAGCTCTCCGAGGATCACGTGCGCCGTCTTGTACGCGACGCCCGGAAGCGTCACGAGCTCCTTCTCGGTCTTCGGGACCCGGCCTTTGTACTCGCTGAGGACGCGCGTTGCCGCAGCGATGATATGCCGCGCCTTGGTGCGATGGTACGTGATGCTGCTCGTCTCCTTCGAGAGCGTCTCCCAGTCCGCGTTCGCGAAATCGCGCACCGTCCTGTACTTCTTGAAGAGCGTCGCGGTTACGTGATTCACCTTCTTGTCCGTGCACTGCGCGGACAGCATCACCGCCACCACGAGCTGAAACGGCGTCTTGTACGAAAGCTCGGTCTTCGGCTCCGGGTACGCGCGCTTGAGATACGCTACGATCTTCCGTGCGCGGCTACGCCGCTCTTCCGGCGCAGAAGTTCGTGCGCGCTGGCTCATGCCGCGAGATCCGCGAGCACTTGGTCCGCGTGGAGCTCGGGCTTCACGTTCTCGTACACGCGCGCGATCTTCCCTTCCTCGTCGATAAGGAACGAGGTGCGGAAGATGCCGTCGTACTCGCGGCCCATGAACTTCTTGCGACCCCATACGCCGTACGCATCCGCCACGGCATGGCCTTCGTCCGCAAGCAGCGTGAACGGCAAGCCGTACTTGTCCGCGAACTTCTTATGGCTCTTCACCGAATCCGGAGAGATGCCGAAGACGATGGCGTCGAGCCGGGAGAGCTCCGGCATGGCGTCGCGCAGCAGGCACGCCTGCTTGGTGCAGCCTGGCGTATCGTCCTTCGGATAGAAATAGATGAGGACGCGCGAGCCGCGGTGCGCCGAGAGCGTATGCGCTACCCCATCCTGATCGAGGAGCGTGAAGTCAGGGGCGAGGGTTCCCGGGGCGGGCATCATACGGCCTCAGGAAGCGCCTCGGCGTCGTGCGTATAGCGCGAGAATGCGAACCGGAACGCGATGGATACGATCGCGCCGGTGGCGGCAAGGAATAGGATGAAGACCACGAGCTTCCCGAGCACCGGGACGACGCCGACGAGCGAGAGCACGAGCATGCCAAGGAGCGCGAGCTTCCAGGTCACGAACGGGCGCTTGAAGAGATTCCTCCCGAGCGCGGCGCCGGCGATGATGCCCGCGTAGAGGTACGAGAGCATGAGCAGCAGTATGTAGCCGGCAAGCAGCAGAAACGCGGCCGCCATGCCCACGAACGAGATAAGGAGAAGGAATATCAGTACCGGAGCGGCAAACACCACGGCGAACCCGAGGAGCGCAAGGAGCGCGAACCGGCCTGGCGAAGGCGCGAGCGCGCGATCCGCGACGCGCTGCGAGAACTCGGGGAAAAGCCCTGCAAGGACCGCAGCCGCGATGAGCACCGCGAGGATGCGGACCACGAAGAAGACGCTCGCTCCTGCGATCGCGAAGGTCTTCGCCTGCTCTACGGTCGGGAGGAAATTCGATGCGCCGGTGTACGTGACGCCGTCCTCGATAACCGCGGTCTGCGGAATCGCGGCCTGCTGCGGGGCATCGTACTTGAGCGCGCCCGCGATCGTCGTCCCTTCAGCAAGGGCGATATGATCCGTCGCCACGACCTCCACATCGCCAGCAAAGGCTCCGGCGAGGTACACGTTCGCGCCGTACACGACCGCCTTTCCGCCGCTCCCTGTCACGTGCACGGTGCCGCCGATCACGCGCAAATCGCGCGCAGTGGATGAGGCGATAACCGTGCCGCCGGCTATCGCAAGGTCGCCCGCGACGGGCGCGGACACTACCACGTGCGCGCCTGCGATGCGGGCATCCCCTGCAACCGGGCGCTCCACCGATACCGTGCCGCCGGCAAGCAGCGCGTCTCCGCCTGTCGGCGCAGCGAGCGTAATGGTGCCGCCGACGGCAGCGACATCCTCAGGAAGCGCTGCGGCGACGCTCACATCCGTACCCGCGAGGTACGCATTGCCCTCTGGCGCATCCGCCACCACGACCGTGCGCGCATTGATATACGTGGCTGCCGAAACGGTGCCCGGGAAGACGAACAGACCGAGGAGAAGCGCTGCCAGGAAGTGAGACCGGGTCATGGTGACCCCATGGTATCACGGAGCCCTAGGAGTCAAGCGCTGGGCGAGAAAGCCCTGTAACGAGCCTGTAGCCCAGGTACAGAAGCGCAAACGAGAGTGCGGCCGAGAGGAGGCAGTAGATGCAGAGCGCCTTGATGAGGAAGAACTGGATGTACAGAAATACCACTGAGGCGAGCGCCCCGAACGCGGTAAGCGCAGCGAGTCCCTTGGCGAGCATGCGCGACGGAAGGAGGAACAACGCCGCAGCGAGCGCAAAGATGAGCGCGAAGAACCCGACGCCATAGAGCGCGAGCGGCACGCCGAGGAACTGCGAATACGGGCTCTGGGCGACGACATTGCAGCCATCGAGCCCGGCGCCGATATCGCATGTGAGCGCCGTATCGGTTACCGCGCTCTGAAAGAGGTACCAGGAGTCGGCAACGCCGAGGAACGAGAGCGCGAGCACGAGCGCAAGGAGGACTGGGCGATGCATGCGGTAATCCTACCCTGTCCGCGGTCGTACCAGCAACCTTCATCCTAGGGCGGTAGAATAGCCGCATGGAACCTGACGAAACCTGGCGGGAGAAGCTTTCGCCCGAGGAGTATCGCATCCTTCGGGAGAAAGGCACCGAGGCACCCTTCAGCGGCGCCTATCTCGACCAGCACACCGAAGGCATCTATCGCTGCAAGGCCTGCGGCGCGGTGCTGTTCTCTTCCGCTACGAAATTCGATTCAGGGAGTGGCTGGCCCTCGTTCACGGATCCGGCCGTAGCGGAGAACGTGGGCACCCGCGAGGACCGCAGCCACGGCATGGTCCGCACCGAGGTCTTCTGCAGGACCTGCGACGGGCACTTGGGGCACGTCTTTGACGACGGACCGGAAGACCGCGGCGGAAAACGGTACTGCGTAAACTCGCTCTCCCTTTCCTTTGACGAGGCCTGAGCTTCATCAGGACTCCAGGTTCCCAGGCGTATAAAGAAGCGATAGCACTAACCCAGTACGGTATGCCAAACCCTGATGAGCTCGAAGCAGAGGCTGAGCAGAAGGATCGCGGCGCAGACGCGGACCGCGAGACCGCGGACATGCTCCGCCGCCAGGCCGAGGAGCAGCGCGAGAGCGAGGCGCGTGAGCGCGAAGCGCACGAAGACTAGAGACAGGCGCCCCCGGGCGCCTGTTGTGTAACCTGCCTGCAGGCAGGGCGGTTCTCATACATGGAGGGAGTTGTGCCTTGAAAGACGATGCTGCCGAATGGTCCCAGACCACTCGGTTCCCGTACGCATTTATCCGCTAACGTTGTTGCCTATGACGTTCAGCAGAGCTATTGGCCTCGGGATTGGCATTATCGTCCTCAAGCTGCTACTCCCTGACGTTCTCTCCGCACTCGAGCTCACTGCCCTCGCGTTCCTTAACGGTGCGCTTGTGTCAGCGAATGTCGCCACGCAGATCGCCGGAAGCGCCGCTTCCGTACAGATCACCAACGAGCCTTTCAAGCTCCCGCGCGTGCAAGGCATTCGGCAGTAGCCGATGCACAAAACCTAAGCCGGACCCTGGGATCCGGCTTTAGTGTTTGTCCTTGAAGGCGTTCGAGGATTCGCGCTCACGCTCATGCAGTTCGCTCTCGCCGAGCCCGAAGTAATGCCCCACTTCGTGCCAGATCGTCTCACGCACCACGATACGCACGGCGTCCCGGAACGCGCGGTCCATGTCCGCAGCTTCGGCGAGGATCGGAAGCCGGTAGAGGGTGATGGTGTCAGGGAGCGCCATGCTGTAGTCACTCCCCCGCTCCGTAAGCGGGATGCCGCGATAGAGCCCGAGGAGGCTCTCTTCTGCCCCGAGCCCCTCAAGGGCTCGTATCTCGTCGTCGACGTCGTCTTCGATGAGAAGCGCGACATTCTTGAGCTCACTCGCGAAGCGCGCGGGAATGCGATCCCATTCGCCTCCCGCGATCTGCTCAAACTCCGCCGCGCTCATCTCCATACCTACATCCTGCGGCTGTCATACGCCCAGTGCAAGAGCGCCTGGCGCTGGCGCGTATGGCACGTGAAGTCGCCCGCGCGACACGCATGCTTCACCTGCGCCACATGGCGCACCATCTGCTTCCATCGCTTGATCTGCCGCGCGTCCTCGTCCGGAAGCCTGCGGCCGCTGTAGTACCGGCAATACCACTGGAACCATCCGCGCGGATCGTCTTTGTTAATCCATCCCTTGGCGCGCCACACCGACAAAGGCTGCGACGCATCGACGCCGAAATAGTTAAGGGACTTGTCGTGCCTGCCTGGCGAGAGCTTGGCGTTCGTGAACCAGTCCTCTGGAAACTCGTCACGGCAATCCGTCATGTACTTGCCGCCGAAGACCCCCAAGGCGAGCATCTCCTTAGGGGTTAGGTCCGGGCGGAACTCAGGATCGAAGTTCTTGCCCATGGGTTCGGTCCGCAGGTAGCGGTATCCTTTCTGCATCCGGTCGTTGACCACGATTTCTTCAGGCATGCGCCTATAGTAGCAAAGCCGCCCACGGGGGCGGCTTTGCTACAGAGACGCTGAGGATGGCTACTTGCCGAGCTCTGCGTCGATGAGCGACTTCACGTTCGCAAACGGCTGCGCGCCTGCGATGAGCGTCGTACCGATGATGGTGCCCGGCGTACCGTTGATACCGAAGGCCTGTCCTTCTGCGCGATCCGCGTCGATGCGCTCCTGGTACTCGGCAGCCTTCTCGGTGCGGAGCGACTTGATGCGCGCAACATCGAGACCGAGGCTCGTGGACAGCGCGTCCATCGCGGCGAGATCGAGCGTCGACTCCTCGCCGCCCTCGAACATGCCTGCGTACCACTCATCCCAGCGGTCCGGGTATGCTTCCCAAACTGCGCGCGAGTAGAGCGCCGCATCGTTCGATGCCGGACCAAGGAACTGGAAGTCCTTGTAGACGATGCGCACGTCGTCGCCATAGGTCTCGATGACCTGCTTGAGCGTGGTGGTCTCGAACTGCTTGCAGAAGCGGCACTGGTAGTCGAACCAGACCGCTACGGTCGCCTTCGCGCCGCGCGAGCCGACGAACGGACTGTCATCGGTCTTCACGTCCTTTATGTCGACTGCCACCGGCTCAGCCGGCTCGGGACTCCGATCGCCGCCCTGCCCGAAGGCGAAGGCGCCGCCGATAATAAGCGCGCCGACGAGCACAGAAAGCGCGGTGCCGTACTTCTCGAAGAAGCTGCCCGCACCCTCCTTTTCCTTGGTTTCCATACGATTGTTGTAGCCCTTAAATGCTATGGACCCAGTATAGCAAACCCCCGGGACCGTGAAGTCCCGGGGGTTTTCCTGCTTCCTTACTCTGGAATGAAGGTCAGGGCCTGGCCCGTGGCGCCCGCGCGACCAGTTCGGCCGATGCGGTGCGTGTAATCCTCGTACGTAGACGGCAGGTCGTAGTTGATCACGTGCGACACGCCTGAGATATCGAGGCCGCGCGCGGCGACGTCGGTCGCCACAAGCACGTTCACCTCGTTCTTCTTGAAGCCGATGAGGGCCTTCTGGCGCGCGCCGTGCGTCTTATTGCCGTGGATGGACTCTGCCTTGATGCCGAGGCGGCGCAGGTCCTTCGCGAGGCGCTCGACGCCGTGCTTGGTACGGCCGAACACGAGCGTCTTCTCGAAGTCAGGCTTCCGGAGAAGCTCGACGAGCTTATCGAACTTCTGCGAGTGATGCACCGCGACGACATCCTGATCGATGGTGTGCGAGGTCTCGCGCGTCTTCACGGAGACATGCACCGGGTCGTTGAGGAAGTCGCCGATCAGGCGCTGGATATCCTTCGACATGGTCGCCGAGAAGAAGAGCGTATGACGCTCGGCGCGCATCTTGCTCATGATGAAGCGCATGTCGTCGATGAATCCCATGTCGAGCATGCGGTCCGCCTCGTCGAGCACGACGGTGCCGAAGTCCGAGAGGTCGAGCTCCTTGCGCTCCATGAGGTCCTTAAGGCGGCCCGGGGTGCCGATGACGAACGCCGGGTTGCGGCGGAGGACCCTGATCTGCGGCACGATGTTCGCGCCGCCCACACAGGTAACGGACGTGATGCCGAGGCGCTTCGCGAATCCGAAGAATTCCTCTTCGATCTGAATCGCGAGCTCGCGCGTCGGTACCATCACGAGTACGCGCTCCTCGGTGCCGAGGGCACGGAACTTGAGCACCTTATCGATAAGCGGGATGAGGAAGGATGCGGTCTTGCCGGTACCGGTGTTCGCGATGCCTACCACGTCCTTTCCGAGCAGCACGTGCGGGATGGACTGATCCTGAATCGGCGTCGGGATGCTGTATCCCTTCGCGCGGATATTCTCCTTGAGACGCTCGTCGATCGCGAAGCCATCGAACGCGTGCTGCGGGGTGTACGGCTCAGCCTCCTCTACGGGCTGCGCCTTATTCACGAGCTTGCCGAGGTCGATCGGCATCTCCTGGTAATTGCGGCCGCCACGCGCAGGCCGTGCCGGACGATCGCCACGAGGGGCGCCACTGGAGCGAGCCGGTCGGTTGTTGGTGCGCGAACGCGAACGCTTCGGCTCGACGGCGGCGGTCGCAGGACGCTTCCAGCCGTTCTCGAGCGCAAAGCGCATACCCGCCTCAAAGGCCGGGCTCATCGGTGCCGGGCGTCCGCCACGACCTCGATTCATAGGTGCGCCGCCGCGGCGGTTGCCACGAGAGCGCGAATTCTTCTTTTGATCCATGTATACCTTCTGTTTCTAGCGCGCAGCGTGCCGCGCGGTTTTCCTCATGTAAAAGAGCCCGAGGATGAGGGCCCAACCGTTCTCGAGCGTGGAGAGGATGCGCTGGGCGCTCTTCCCTCGTCCTGAAACTACGCTTCAAGACGACATACGTGGAGTAACCGTTGTGGGAAGAATATACCAGAATTCTCGATATTTTGCAATGACCTCTACCAAGAAGGTCCGGAATCCCGGACCTTCTTGCTCTGCCCTATGCGGATGATTTCTTCTTTGCGCGAGTCTTCGCGGCCTTCTTCGCGGAAGCTGATTTGGCGCGTGCGGGGCGTTTGGCGTTTGCCGCGCCTCCCTTCTTGCCGCCCTTCTTCGCAGGAGCAGTACTGGTCTTCTTGCCCCTGCCGCTTCCGGACTTCTTGCCGCCGCCGGACATCTTATTCACGGTCGCCCATGCCC
>Ga0247718_1000012_pt1 | contig 51063 bp, 66 predicted proteins | sample 21E_DmetaG_FD_189045 | JGI IMG/M metagenome (GOLD analysis project Ga0247718, IMG submission 189045) | Soil microbial communities from hillslope of Landscape Evolution Observatory, University of Arizona, Oracle, AZ, United States - 2-1-E_D | ecosystem: Engineered > Artificial ecosystem >...
TTTGAACGCTTACATATTAACAAATAAAACTTATTGAAATGAATAAACAGGCAGGAGCGATAAACGAAGTAATTGAAAATCAGAATATTAAAAAACGTGGCGGTGCAAGACCAAATGCAGGAGCAAAAATGAAACAACTAATTAAAGGAGCGGATTTAACAAGCGAGCAAATTAACATGTTGCCATTTTCGGGCAAATCTAATAGAGAATGGATTGCCTGTCATTCATTTTATTTTATAGATGGTATTCCCGCTTCTAAGGATTCGGGGTTTTACTATCCCGTTTGCAATTCATTATCTTTTTTACCTTATTAAAGGTAAATTTGTGCCGAATGGCTGTTCATTATCTTTTTTACCTTTAAAGATAATGAACAGCCATTCGGCACAAAAAAAACAAGATGGAGATGTCAAAAGTATATGTATGAAATTAGTTTAAAGTTCAACCCTAAAAGAAAGTACCACACTAAAAAAATAAGTGAAAGCGATTTAAAGGTTTACAGGTCAGAATAATCGGTAAATTTTAAGCAGATTTTAAGGTCATTACTACATAAGGTTACGTTTTTTATTCATAATATTACACTATCAAAATAACAACAACATGAACACTAATCAAATTGAATTTACACGAATAAATAATGACACATGCGGCAATCCTAGATATGTCTGTCATTTTACTAATTTATTAAAGGAAGATGAAAGTGAAGGAATGATTAAAGAGGGATTGATGAGAAGAATTGATTATTATGGAATAGCAGTAAAACGAGCCAATAAGATTGGCGGCAGAAAGTTCCATAACAAGCAATACGGAGGCGGCATCGTATTTCAATCCTATAATATAGCCGATACCAGTAAAAGGATTTTGGATTTAATAAACGAAGGTTAATAAAAATAAAACCTTGCTACGGGATTAAAAGCAAGCAAAACACCCGATAAGCTATGATTAGCAAAAAACAAGTATTAGCAGACAATTCACAGTATAAAACACTTATTAACGCAGTTATTAACCGTATTGGATTAGATAGCGTTGAGGATGTAGTTAATCATGGTATTAGCGGCGGCTATGGTGGTTTTATCTACTATTCAGATACACACGCCTTCGCTATGAGATACCGTAAATTGATAGTTAAGTTATTAGAAGAAACAGCCGACCAATTAGGGGAAGATGTTGTAACTATGGTATCTCATTTCGGTGTATTCCGTAATAGCCCTATGGATGCAGACGATAAAAAACAGTTATACAGATATTTAGGAGGCGGCAAATGTGAGCAGTCAACAATAACCAATGTAATGGCTTGGTTTGCAGCCGAAGAAGTTTGTAGATGGTTTGACAATTAAGCAGCCCCCATTCTTTACCGTTTCCCCCGTATCGGTATGAGAATTAACGGGATATTTTTTAACACATTAACAAATTTATGTTTATGAAACCTTTAATGATTTACGCAAATTGCGAAGTAACAAAATTACGTGAGTATTCACGCTCATACGGTGGTGCAGAAGCAATAAAAGTGCCTTATATCAAGTCTTTTGAAAATGAGATACACCTTTGCAACCCTTACGGTAAGACGTATAGGGTAATGAGAAAGCGGACAAAAGTGTTGATTCATTGGGACGGAGAAGTAATTACTGAACGTACTTTTAAAGTGAGGTGCAAAAGAGCTGATGAAATTCTAAAAAAAGAGCGTGAGCAAGAGAAAGCAGAAAGAGCAAGACAAGCCGCTATTATGAGCGAGAAAGCAAAGGAATTTTTAACCCTGTGGCGAAATTTATTGATTCAGCACCCTGAAAAAGTGGCGAAATATAAGGCTAAAATAGAAAATAGCCCAAGCAATAGCAGCCGATCAGGTAACTGGCGTAATTGGTTACGAATGAAAGCCGCAAAGCACATTAATAATGGTCAATTTGATTTACCAGTGGGCGCACCTGAATTGAGAGATGTAATTTATTCAATCTAAATACTATTAACCATGTCAACCTTTAACATGACCTTTAACGGGGATCAGGACAGATATTAGCAGGAGTTAAAAACCTATTACATAAGGAAATGACACCTGAACTATTAGAACATATTAAACAAATTCTTAACGATAATAACCCGTCTAAAAATGATTAAAACCATAGCAGCCATGCTAGCAATTATAGGTTATTTGTATGCAGAGTATTTGATAAATAAACAACAAATTAGTAAAGATGAAAGAGTTAAGCCAACACCTAAAAGATAACATTCAGGTTGAATCTTCAAAAGAGCAGCAAAAAGAAGTGCAGCATGTCTTATTTGGTAAAATAAAGCCAAAAAAAGGGCATACCTTATATGAAATAAATACGCATACAAAAGAAATAACAGAGGCTAAATTTAAGACTCAAAATGTTTCTTTTACCAAAGCTGCAAAGGGTGATTTTAGCGAACTCAAAGACCTTGTAATCAACGAAAATTGTGTTTATATACCTGCTTTAAATACGCAAAACGCGTTGAAAAAGTTTGAAAAAAGCGCAACACAATCTGATTATTACCAAAAACCACCCGTATTTGATATAAATGATATTACTTTTTGTCAACATAATATATGAACCCTCAACTAAAAATAATTAGAGATATTATAGACAATAACCCGGATTATACCATTGAAAAAATATCTTTGGTTATTTCAGATATGATGGCGGCAGCTAATTATAAAGACGTTGTAGGATACGAGGGGATTTACATGGTTTCTGATACGGGAGTAGTAAAATCATTAGCGAGAGGAAGCGATAAGAATTACAATAAAAAAATAACAAAAACAGACTCTATCTTATCTTGCATTGTATCTCGTTCGGGTTATTCAACGGTTAATTTGAGAAACGAAGAAGGTTCTAAAAAATTTCAAGTTCATAGACTTGTTGCAGCCGCTTTTATTCCTAACCCCGAAAATAAGCCGCAAGTCAACCATAAAGACGGAAATAAGCTGAATAACCATATTTCAAATTTAGAAGGTAGACAATACAAATGCTTTCAAATTTTTGACTCAAAAAAAGAGGCGTTTGAACGGGCGAGTGCAGTAGCCAATAATACGTCTGTGTATAAAACAGACGATGGCAAGTTCGCTCTATTCATTAAATGTGAAGATGTATCTAATAAATATTAAATACTTACGCCGAAACGGCAATTTTTGCTTTATCAATAACAAATAAAACCTACCACAATGACACAGACTATTCAAAACAAAAGAGAACTGAAACAGGTTCAAAAAAACTCAGTAAAATCAATAAACGGTATTAATTGCGTTGACTTTGATTTCAGTAAAAAAACTGTCACAGTATATACTGGAAATGTAGTATATCTTCAGTACAATATTAGATGCCGTGAAACTGTTTTTTTAAATTATCCGATAACTGTCACGCAAGTATGAACTACATCCGACCCAGATCAACACCTGGAAACGCGAAGCGGTAGCCAATATGGCCGCCGTATTCAATGGGGATAAGGCAGAAGGAGCTTCGGGCATTGAAGAACAAACCGAAAAGCTGTATGCCCAGATAGGCCAGGGAAATTACCAATTGGAAAAATAGTTCTCCCCTGTTCTGTATTGGAAAACGGCACAAGGATAATAACATATAGTGCAATTTTTAAAGCTTTTGGCAGAACTAAAAGAGGTAGAAATATTGAGGAAGTACGTGTGCCCAATATGCCAGCTTTTATAGATGCGAATAATATACAGACCTTTGTGGGAGAGGATTTGAAGGCTGTGCTCAAACTTATTGAATATACCGATAAAAACGGTAATCCTTCTACGGGTTATGATGCTTCAATTTTGCCATTAATGTGTAAAATGTATCTTGAAGCAAGACAAGCAAAAGTTTTAAAAACTCAGCAATTACCGTTAGCAGTAGCAAGTGAAATGTTATTATTCTCTTTATCTAAGGTTGGCATAATTGCCCTTATTGATGAAGCTACTATAATATTTTAAGGTTATTTTAATTTTAAAGGCTTGTTTATAAACTAAAACACCCATACTTTCACATTACCAAAAACAAAAACCATGAAAACAATTGAAGCAAAACGTGTAAAAGAAACAGAAGGCGCATATAAAGGCTTTTATCGTACTGAATTTTATTTGAACGGGAAACTAAAGGCCATTGTTCCGGCGGCTCACAAACAGCCCCGTAGAGGGAAAAAAGTGCAAACTTTAAATTGTTGGAAGTACCTATTAAAATGGGTTGACTAAAACACATATTACTTAAATCGTAAATACTTTATAACATACGAATCAGCCAGAACATGGGCATTGAATACATTTGAAAAGTTCGACCCTGATATGATTAAACCTAATTTTTAAAAATACAGACCATGAAACACCTATTTAACAACTATTGGAACAGATTTAATGAAAGAGAACAAACAGCATTAGGACTACTTTGTTTTAGTCTTATTGTATGGGGAGTAATTGAAGTTATTTTTTAAAATTAAAGCAAAATTAACAAAAGCTATGGCGGCATTTGGCAACAACCTGTCAGCCGACACCATCAAAAATTAGAAGCAGAATAAAAAAAATCAGCCATGCAAAACACAATCCTAACCATCTCAAAGAAAGCAGATAAGCACAAAGTAAAGATTAAGAAAGGGCAAGATTTAGGGGGCTTCTCTACTTTTATAGAAGTTTATTTGAACGATGAAAAACACCCCTATATTACCACCTGCATGGCTGATAATACACCATTAGAAAAGCAAATTGAATGGGCAAAAGAGCAGATTAGTAAACACCCTTTTCATTCTATTTTATAAACATATTAAAGTTTGTGAATTATGACCCATTGTCTAATAAACTACCAACTAACAGCCCTTAAAAAAGCCTTACAAGAAGGAAGATATAAAAACAGGTATGCACTGGAAGGGAAAATTAAAAGACTGGAAACAAAAGCAAAACATGAAGTTCAAAAGGCTGCTTTATGGGAGTATTTAGCCAGATAAAAACATATTAAACTTTATAAATTTTAAGTGTATTTTAATTGGATATGTTTATTTCTTTTTTGAATATTTAATTATGGAAAATTTTGTAAAAGTACCTTTAAATAACTAATAAAAACCCATAGAACCCATGACAAATAAACAAACAGAACCACGCCAATGGTGGGAGAGTAGAAATATGATAGCTGTACTTTTAATATTGGCTATATTCTATTGTGTTTACTTTTCTAAATGTCATGGGGATGTGGCTATTTTAACACAATAAAATCAAATAGTAAAGGTTAAGCATTACGATAAATCATAATGTCATAGGCTTGTTTATAAACTAAAATAAATATACTTTCACATTATCAAAAACAAAAAACCATGCAAACAATTACAGGCTATGAATACATAAAAAAAGAAAATTAAAAACATTTAAATAAAACTATATGTTAAACAATATTAATTGCGCTGATCTATTAAATTCAGAACAGGCTGCATATAAGCAATGGGATAATGTTGGATTTACTGGAAAAGAACACTCACAACATACTTATATCTCAGGGGTAAATTTCGGTGCTAACTGGCAAAAAGAAAAAGATAGAGTATTGATTGAGGAGTTATTGAAAGCTTTAAAAACATCGGTTCCCTTTATTACTGATAAAGGAGATTTGAATGAATTTCTACATGCACATCGTATAGTAATTTCAACAATAATCAAAGCACAAGAATACCTAAATAACAAATAAAACCTAAAACCCGTGACAAATAAACAAACAGAACCACGCCAAATGTTACCTGGCAAAAAAAATATGGTAAGAAAAGTATCTTCAACCCATTCACGTTGTTGGAGAATATCATAATTAAAACCAATAAAATGAAACTACTAACCAACGCAACCGACTTCATAAACACCTTAAAAAAAACTTCTAAGGTAATGTATCAGTCAAGTAATTTAAAGGCAATAGTGGATAGAATAAACGCCAATAATAGCAAAAGAGAACTAAGAATAAGGTATGAGTATTTTAACGGGGAGGATTGGGTTAAGTTCAGTACGTTTTGTAGTCCATCCCTTAATGATATTATTTCAGATTTTTCTAATGAACAAAAACTATATGACCGATGAAAAAAGAACTAACTAAAAAACAAAAAGTGTTACAGTCATTACTTGCATTAGGTATAATCGCCTTTTGCTTATTTGCTGATGTTATATGGGATGCTATCTTTTAAACAAAAAAAACTTAAACAAAATGAAATTAGAAGTAAAAGAAACAACTAACCACCCTAAGTACGGTAATTACTTTGAAGTAATGAAAGACGGATTATGTATTGAAACATATTACTATGGAGGCGCAAGAGCAGAAACAAGAGAACAGCAATTTGAAAAAGCGAAATTACATTTCAATTTACTGAAAGAAGCCCCCGTAACTAACGAAACTATAATCCTATCCGAAGAATTATGACCCCACACGAAAGAAAAAACAAAGCATGGTCTTTATACATACTAACAGGAGAAGATAAGAATAAAGTAAATAAAATGATAGTAGGAGAAACAAGTTATAAGAAAGTAGTACAGTTAGTTAAAAGACGTAAACTACCCACGCCTAAAGGCGGTGGGCTTTAAACCTCAATACGAATGCAAAACGCAATACATATCAGATTTTTCGGGGCGGTTTACAGCGCGCCCCCATGCAGCAATATTTCGCGCGGCATTTATATCCGCATCACTAATATTACTACAATTTGTACAAGAAAAGTTCTTGCCTTTTCTAAAAGAGTTTTCCTTTGTTCCAATATGGTTACACGAACTGCACGTCTGACTGGTGTATGCAGGAGGAATAGCAAACAACCTTACCCCGCTACATTTAGCCTTATACGTCAAAAACAGCCTAAGTTGGTGAAAACTCCAACGGTGGAGTTCCGTTTTTTGCTGCTTACTTTTGGGCTTTGCAGTACTTCTTATGTTAGTCAAGTCTTCAATAGCAATGCCTTTATTCTCTTTTTTTGCTTTTGCTACTATTTGCTTGCTAATCGTGTGGTTATTAATGGATACAAACCTGCGCTCTCTACCACTAAGCCGTTTCAGGAGTTTTTTAGCCCCCTTTGTGCCTTTGCTTTGAACGCTTGCTCTTACTTTAGAATATTTTTTCCGTACACCTTTCAAGGTGGCGGAGTTAAAAGATGTGCCATCAGACATAACAGCTATATCTGTTTGTCCAAAATCTACACCTATAAAGTCCTCAATATCTTCAATAGGTTCGTCGGGAGCTTCCACAGTCTGGAAAAGATACCATTTACCTTTCTTAAACACAAGATCAGCTTCGCCCTTGATGTAAGGTATAAGGTTTTTATTGTGGCAGACATAAGGCATAGATTGCCTACCGCCTATACACCATATAGAAACGGTCTGGTCTTTGTAGCTAAGTATTCGACTATCATACGCAATGCTGCCAGTGGGCTTAAATACCCTCTTGGGGCTTTTACTTATTTTATAAGAATCAGAAACTTTACTGATACATCGTATAACCAATTGCGCGCTAAGATTAAAAAAAGACTTCACAACGTGATAGGTTTCTTTGTGCAGTTTAAACTGATTAAATATACGCTTAGAAAAGGCGACATCCGAAATCGCATTGCAAGCGGCATTTGCCTCTTTAAGAGTATTGTAAAGCAATACCTTCTGATTGGCATTTGGCAACAATTTTATCTGCAATGTGAGTTTCATTCAATAAAATTAGTTCATACATTTGAATTGAAAAAATATTAGGCAACTATACCCAAATACACGCAACTAAAAAAATAGTTAAATGACTGACGCACTAAAAAATTTTATAAAGGGTGCTTTATTCGGTGCTGCTATTTGCTTTCTCTTTTTCTTAGTTCTGTTTATTCAAAATTTTTTTTAACTACATACCAACATGGATACACAAACCCTAAACTGGCTAACAGAAACCATTAAAAACACCCAATCCAAAGAGCAGTTAATAAACATTGCTACTACTTTAGAATGGATGGCGGGAATAGATATGACTGATGAAACCTACCAAAGCCTTATTCAATCAGTAAATGAAAAACTAAACTCATGCAATCAGTAGTAATAGGTATATTGATTATTGCTTATTTAATTTACTTAGGATATACTCAAAACAAAAACACCCATGAAACTAACCCTTAAATACTATTGGTTTATTCTATGCTCTTTAATACATATACTATTAGAGTTTGAGAATAGTATGTGGGAAAGATTTAATGAATGGCAGGAGTTTAGATAAGGGGGTTATTTTAAGTTATATTTAATTTTCTTTATTAACAATAGATGTTACATTTGTTCTCACAAGATATTTGAAATAGTTGCAGTAGCTGCCAGTTTCCATAACATTGTAAAGTCAGTGCAGGGGAAGGCTAAAAAGACGAATTAACGATACTGGCTACTGCAATAACACAGGTTCGCTGGTGGCGGGCAAATTCTGAATTGAGCGACACATGTAGTCGTATAGGTTGCTCTGTAGTGCGCACTATTTAGTAAATACTCCCGTTAAGTGATTAGCTTATTGACTTAGCAAGGCGTTCAGAAAATAAGCTTAGTTGTAATGATGCCAAAGCGGATTAATTCCGTGGAGAGAGTTGGCTGCACGGTGGTTCGAGTCCACCCTTTACTTCCGCCCTCCTGCCCGGCGGCCTGTGTTTTATCTTTGTAAATTTAAATTTTATGAGATACCAATGCGTTGAAATTAGGTTTAATTTTTGGGATGGCAACACTGAATATACAGTACAATATTCTTATGGAATTAGTATGTGGTTTATTTTCAATAACAAAGAAACATCGGATGCTATATACAGTAAAGCAGATACTAAAACCAAGTTTTTTAAAATAAATAGGTATAAGGCAGAAGAGGTATTATTGTTTTACTTGAATAGCATGTAACTAACCCATAACCAATGACCTGCAATCATAATTACGTGCCCACAGATTCACAATGGATGCGGTGTACCGAGTGTGGCCAATTAAAACCATTAAACACAATGAAGAAACTACTATTTTCATTGCTGATTGGATTGGTAACGAACGCATCTGGCGACTATAGACAAAATGTAGATATTTTTAAAAATATGCTAAAAAATGTTGCACCATGAAACACCACTCTCCTAACTTCCTATCAAATATGGAAGAAACAGAAAACGCAACCTTTGACCGGGGCGCAACAATTAAATGGACGCTTATACTGATCGTTACTTTTTTGATTGGTATATTGGCTACCTCCTGCACCAAAGAAGTAAGTAAGCCTATTAAGTTTCGCCCTCCCACCCGCCAGTTAAAGACACATACCATTACAGCTAAGCTATGGCAGGCCCAACAATCATGGGGTAAAGGGTGGCTTATTCAGGTAACGATGGAAAAGAAAGTAACCGATACAACAAGGGTAACGATTGCTTGGAAGGATGACGCTACGGCTTACTCACCTACCTTAACTGTTTATCCGGGGTTCCAACAGGTAACCGCCGCAATATGGTGGGAAGCAAAAGGCAATTACAGAGATGTGAAATTATTGAATGTGGAAGGTGAGAAAAATGTATTTTATACAATAAAAATAGTACCATGATAGCCTACATCATTATTCCTGTCTTACTATTCGGATGGGTACTTATCTGCCGTGATATTTTAAAAGAAAAAGGAAACACCGGTGATGAACTCGATACCAGTGTACTACATGATAACCATTTTGATTAATAAATAAAAACACAGTTATGGGATTCTTTTCAAACTTAATAAGCGCAACGGTTAAGACAGCCTTAACGCCAGTCGCAATAGTAAAAGACGCTGTCTCCTTAGTTAAAGGCGAAGACCCCGATGCCACAAAAGAATTATTACAATCTGCTGGCGAAGATTTAACAAATGCTGTTGATGATGTCACAGGCGGATAACCCCCTGTTTACCTAACCCAAAAAAAGCCTCGTATAGACATACGGGGCTTTACCTTTTAACCTATGAAAAAACTATTTTGAATACAATTCCGCTTCCGCCTTACGCCTTAACTCCAACCCTTTAAGTACCTTACCGCCTGCTTTTACCCACTTCATAAATTCATCCGGTATGCTTGGGTCGAACTGGTTTAATTTAACCTTTTTCAAAAGCGTAGAGCTTTTCAAAGCACCAATCCCAAGATTATAAGCAAACGACAATAAAGCATCAAATTTATTCTGCTTAATATCATCTGGAAGTATTGTGGCTATATTGCCTGAGCGTTTAGCCAAGTCTTGCATTAAATATTCCTGTGCTTGCTCCAATGTGCAGGTGTCGCCTTGTTTTACTTTAGTTCCATCCGGGTACATCGTAGACCCGTAGCCTATTGTCCACACCTTAGCCGAACACTGGTAGGCCTTCAATCTCAACCCCTCGAATTTCTTGATGAGTTCTAAACAGTCGTTTGATGGAGTCATAACAATTTTTTAAATGAAGGCAAAGACCTTATCCCGTGGGTAATGAGCAGTACAGCTATCAGTCCCCATACTCCCCAACCTAACTGCTTTTGGCGTTTTTGTGCCAATACACGGGCTGCGTGTTCGGTCGTCCTGTCTTTATCCAGTTGTGTTATTTGGCCTCGCTGATGCGCCTCCCTGCCCCGTGCACCGTGTAAGCTGTCCTGTAGCTCATAGATGGCTTTATTATCAACGATGTATTTAGTTACAGTATTGGTTTTGGTTTGAACTATCCGGACAGTGTCCGGACGCACCAAAGTATCCGTTTTGCCGGGTAGTAAGGTTGTGTCTGAAAGGATCAAAACCTGTGTTTCACCAAGGATAGTATCGTTGGTGCACGGATTAATCTTCCGCCACTTGTCCCCGATTGAGCGGAACATTGCGCTGTCCGTTAACACAGTCTGGTAGACGGCTTCTTTTTTCTTGGCCATCTTTGCGGCGGAGGAGCATCCATATAACAGGAACGCAACGAGTAAAATAAAAGCGATTGCTACAGTAAGGTTTATAACAAACCTTACTGCATGCGGGTTTGGTGTTTTTCTCATGGTACTGGTTTAGGGTTGTTTTGGTTCCTTTTTCAGAAACTTACCCCCGCTGTTTTCCAAAACTGCTTTCAATACATAGGAAAGTCCAGCGGTAAGCCCAATAATGGCGTGAGCCTTAATGGATGAAACTGTAGGCAGCTGACCTGTGTTTAATACTTCAATAATGCCAGTGAGAGAGGCAGTTAAAAATGCCATCAGAAACCCGTGTGCCAAGTCGCGCATGTTGATGCGCAGGAATTTTGAGTTGTTCATATTGTTTTATTTTATACTGTGTGTAACTTCCTTAAGAAGTTCGTTGAATTTTTCATTCATCAGTTCTATTTTATCAAGGATAGTGTCAAACTTTTCATCCTGCTTTCCTTCTGTTCGTTGCAACTGCTTTACTTCAATTTCAAGTGCTTTCAATCGAATGTGCGTATTCACATAAAATCCTATTGATGCGACTACAATAAATCCAATGCAGGAGAGTATGGCCGTAACTAATGTGTCTGGTAGAATCTGTTGCATGTTAATTCAATGATTAATGATTAATTAATTTTTTGGTTTTGGATTTTCCTGTTCTTTAGGCTTATCGGCAGGCTGCATGATCTGTGCGCTTTGCTGTAGGAACATGAGTAATTCCTTTGATGCACTTTTGCTGTCAACGAGCTGATCAATTTTGAACATAAGTGTTCTGAACTGGCCTATTGTCATTACTACCGCTATAGTAGTGTCCTTTGGGGTGGTTATCGTTGGATAGTCGCCAGGTTTCGATGTAAAAGAATTTGCTGTGTTTTTCTCCTGCGCATTCACATTGGTTGAAATTAAGAATGCTGCGAAAATGATTGCGATTGTTTTTTTCATGGTACGTTGTTTTTTTTATTGTGAATTATTGTTTCCTGATTCGTGTTTTTCTCGTCAAAATAAAATCATCAATAATTGAACGACTGCGAATAAACTTATTGGCTATCCTTGCAGGTACCGTCATATTTTCCTGCATTACGATTTTTCCGGTCTGGTCGTAGTATTTAACGAGTAGTGTCATGGTGCTATTGGTGTCTGCATTGCGCCAATAGTCGAAGTCAATAGACACTATACTATCGCCTTCAATGTTAGCTACTATCGGTTTGATACGCAGCCGGGTTGTGTCTGCGTGGGCTGATAAAACCATTGCAGCCATTAAGACTGTGAGTATTGTTTTCATCTGATTAATGTGTGAAATTTTTGATTACAAAATCGTTGGGTAGTTCCAGTATATGATCGCTTGCATTACTTCTGTTCGTGTAGAAATAAGGGTCTTTTTTTGATGAACGAACTACCCTAACATTCGATTTTAATACGTTTGGGTGTATAGTAAATGAATTATTATCCATTTCGGTGTATATGATATAATTTCCCAAATCATTAAATCTTACCAAAAAGGCTTTATACCCATAGTAAACCTCATTTGATATAGTTTCATTTTCTTTTATTGGTGTTTCAAACTGTTTTGTACAACCGAATAGCACAAACAAGCTGATAATAAATAGATACTTTTTCATCTTCTTTTTTATTTAAAATTAATTACAACCACCTGCATGATAGGATATACAATACCAGGCTGTTCCATTTGATCTATAAACTGCTGCTGCATGACACGGCAAACTTCCACCGTTTTCAGAACTACCTAACGTAACACCTGAAATAGTAATTACAGTACCAAGTGTATTGCTTGTTCTTTTTATTGTAATTGTTCTTCCTGTATTGCCAATGGCAGAAGGTAGTGTTATGGTATAGGTATCGCTACTTGCATATACAGTTCCTACGTCGCTTGCAACGGTATATGTTGTAGAGACGCTAACTACTTTTTCAGCGTAGGTTGTTGCCGTTACACTACTACTAAATGTAGCTGCGCCTGAATTAGCAATACTCAAAGCTGACGTTGCTGCTGATGTTCCTACTCTAACTGTATTGATGTCTATATCAGCACCTATAACAATATTATTACTTCCATCTAAAGTTATACCTGAACGATATGCAGTATTTCCGGCGTTTCTAAAATTGACACCGAAAGTATTCGGCACTAACAACGAGCCGCCAAACAAAGCCACACTCCCATTCACCTGCACTCTACTGCTTCCATCGTCTGTGGTTGTTCCGACAAGTAAGCGACCTGCATCTGTGAGCCTCATTGTTTCTGTTCCGGCGTTGTTACTAAATAGCAGGTCGGGTGTAAGTGAATTTGTGATGCCCAAGTAATATGCATTAGCCCCTGCTCGTGAAATACCTATTGAATAATTTTCGTTTGATGTCTCAACATATAGCCGTCCACCAACAATTTTTGTTTTGTAAGATCCAGGATCAGTAGTGCCTATACCTATGTTGCCGCTTCTTAAAAATGTAGCAATAGGCGTATTGAAGATTATTCCACCTGCTGCTGTGGATGCCGTGATTTCAAAAGCATCGTTTACATTATTTTGCGCCCCTAATAAAAAGGCATATTTAGTTGAACCAGTTCTTAAAACTACACTTCCTGCGCTTGCCGTAATACCTGCATCACCAATAGTCGCTGTTGATGTATTAGAACCGCCTACCTGTAATGCACCCTTAAGAGATACATTACCTGTTCCAGTTGATACTATTATTGAAGGAGTGTTATTAGCACTCATATCGTCTGATAATACCCAGTTATTGCCATACGTTGATGTACTACTACCCATTCCCCAATACCAGCTGTTTCCGAAAGTAGAAACAGAGAAAAAAGCCCTTGCAGATGCGCCATTGAAAGGGTTATTAACGTTAGAACTTATAGTCGAGTTGGTACTTTGTGACGTTGACAATATGGGTGAGAAATAAATATTAGCGGGGCCGCCTCCGAAAATAGCTGTCGTACCACTCAAAGCACCTGATAATGTCACTGCCTGATTAGCTGCAATACCTAAGGCTGTTGTTCCGCCAATATTCAATGATATTGTTCCTGCACTACCAGATGTACCTAATCCACTACCTGCCACTCCTGATTGGATAACTACATTTCCTCCATTACCATTAGTACTACCCGCAGGAGCATCTCCACCTGCACCTGCTACAAGACTTACCAATGATCCTGCACCGGCTATTTGCCCTGTTGTGCCAGTGGTATTACCGCCCTTACCGCCTGTGGCATTCAGAATGCTCGTAGCGTCCGTACCATTAGTCGCGACGGGTGAAGGTTGAACACCTGATAATGCTGCTGATATTGAAGTATGGCCCCCATTAAATGTTACCGCAGTTGTAGTACTTGACCCCCTTCCAGTAACAGTAGCGAGTGTTTCCCCGGCGGCTGTTCCTGTTATGTTTATTCCCCATGTTCCAGAAGCATTTGTTCCTGTGGTAGATGGGGCTCCTATAGTATTATAACTGATTGTCTGTGCTGTACCACCATTGAACGTTGTTCCACTGACTGCACCAGCACCACTATTGCTCATTGTTAATGCAGCTGTGGTAGACGCTGCTATTGTAATATCTGCGCTACCATTGAATGATACGCCGTTGATTAATCTCGCAGTCTGTAAGGTAGTTGCTGTAGTAGCGTTACCTGATAGAGCCGCAGTAATAGTACCCGCAGCAAAATTACCGGAAGCATCTCTCGCAACTAATGTAGATGCCGTGTTTAATGAGGTTGCATTAGTTTCTAATGTAGCCGCTCCAGTACCGTTATAAGACCCACCTGTAAGATACGTACCGAAGGTGAGAGATGGTAGAGTTCCGCCTAATGCTGTTCCTGAAATTGTACTATTAGCAAGCATGGCATTCGTTACTCCACCTGTAGCAATTGATACAGTAGAAGCTGCGCTGTTATTGAATGTTCCTGCATTTAACCCGGCCCCGAATGTTAGGGCATTTACTAAGTTACCTGTATACGAGGCCCCACTAACCGCTCCATTAACATCTACGGTAAATAGATTAAGAGTACCTGCTGTATTTTGTCCTTGGATAAGAAAACCAAGAGGCCCTGTATCTGTGTTTCTCTTAAGATAGAGAGCAACGCCTGTAGCACTATTTGTGTTTTCTGTTGCAGCAAGATTAGAAGATGCTGTTACGCTACCAGGCGCAATAAATGCAGTTGGGATAGATAGTGTTACACCGCCTGTCGATGCTGATGCTGTAATTTGATTGGCTGTTCCTGTAATAGAAGTAACACCGGCATTTGTAATCGTTACATTGCCCGTTGCTCCTGATACTGTAATACCCGTGCCAGCTACATTTGATAATACCCCTGTATTCGCAATAGTTACAGCAGCAGACCCATTATATGATGTGCCTGATAAACCTGTGCCAATTGTTAGGGATGGTAAAGTGCCGCCAAGAGCTGTACCTGAAATCGTAGAGTTAGCCAGCATGGCATTTGTTACACCGCCCGTTGCAATAGACACTGTTGCTGCTGCACTGTTGTTATAAGAACCAGCGTTTAATCCAGCACCAAAAGTTAATGTATTTATAAGATTACCAGTATACGAGGCCCCACTAACCGCTCCATTAACATCTACGGTAAATAGATTAAGAGTACCTGCTGTATTTTGTCCTTGGATAAGAAAACCAAGAGGCCCTGTATCTGTGTTTCTCTTAAGATAGAGAGCAACGCCTGTAGCACTATTTGTGTTTTCTGTTGCAGCAAGATTAGAAGATGCTGTTACGCTACCAGGCGCAATAAATGCAGTTGGGATAGATAGTGTTACACCGCCTGTCGATGCTGATGCTGTAATTTGATTGGCTGTTCCTGTAATAGAAGTAACACCGGCATTTGTAATCGTTACATTGCCCGTTGCTCCTGATACTGTAATACCCGTGCCAGCTACATTTGATAATACCCCTGTATTCGCAATAGTTACAGCAGCAGACCCATTATATGATGTGCCTGATAAACCTGTGCCAATTGTTAGGGATGGTAAAGTGCCGCCAAGAGCTGTACCTGAAATCGTAGAGTTAGCCAGCATGGCATTTGTTACACCGCCCGTTGCAATAGACACTGTTGCTGCTGCACTGTTGTTATAAGAACCAGCGTTTAATCCAGCACCAAAAGTTAATGTATTTATAAGATTACCAGTATACGAGGCACCACTAACCGCTCCATTAACATCCACTGTAAATAGGTTAGCTGTTGCTGCTGCATTTTGAGATTGTATAATATAACCTAATGGGCCAGTATCTGTATCTCGTTTTAAATAGAGAGCAACACCTGTAGCACTATTTGTGTTTTGTTTTGCAATTAAATTTGAAGTGGCCTTAATATATCCAGGCGCAATAAACGCAGTAGGAATAGATAGTGTAACACCTCCTATTGATGCTGATGCAGTAATTTGATTGTCTGTTCCAGAAATCGAGGTAACACCTGCATTATTTAATGTAATACCTCCCCCAAGAGATACCAAACCACCACCACTCAATCCTGTTCCAGCATTTACTGTAATTGAACTATTAGCCAAATAGGCATTAGCAATAGCAGTTCCATTCCACACCCCTGTTGTAATAGCTCCTAATGTAGTTGTATTTGTAGTACCCGCATATTTATTCAATTGATTCAGTACGTTATCTTTTGTGCTTATTGTAGAAGATGTGTCTATGGCTAACGTACCTGTTGTGGTTATAGTACCCCCTGTTATACCTGTACCGTTATTGGTGGCTATGCTTGTTACTGTTCCTGAACCATCAAGTAAGTTTTGGAAAAAGCTACTTGAATTTCGTCTTACCCAAAAGTTATTATTAAAATAAAAAATACAAGCCGTATCAGAGGGTCTTGCTGTTGCAGTATCTCTAAATTGTACCCATACCGCAGGAAATCTAACCTGTGAACTTGTAGGGCTTGGCTGTGCCTTTGCTATAAGTGAGATTAAAACAAATAAGACTGTAAGTAACTTTTTCATTGTTATATTTTAATATTTTACTCTTACTTCCCCTGTTGCTGTTCTGTAAAGTGTTCCTGTTGCTAAACTTGCTGCTGCCGTGTTATCCGCAAATACAGGCAAGTTGGGTAGCCTGAAACTTCCATTAAATACGTTTGTATCTACTGTTCCTTGTTGGTAAACCCCATATTTATTTATAATGTTCCCACCATTACCAAATTCATCACTGCTATTTACAAGTAATTGATAATGGTTTGTTCGTTCGATGGTAGCAGTAGAACCGCTTACTTTGAATATTCCATTTATCATTATTCCAGCACTATTTGTTAATCTTCCATTTACAGAACCTTCATCAAAATTACCTGCGATTATGGCGGATGCCGCCTTTATTCCGCCCGAACTTGCACTTGTTACTAAAGAGTCTGTCCCTGCTCCACTAAATTTAGAAAAAGCAGAAAACAAAGCGCCTCCAAATGGCGTATTCCCATTTACCGTTGTTACTCCTGAAAATGTAGGATGCCATTCTATTGGCAGAGTTGAAAAAGATGCATTACTTGTTGGAAGCGTCCCCGAAAAAGTAGAGTTGTTTGTAATCCCCAATGCGTATTCTGTTCCACTTGTATAAGTATGAGATGGTAATGATATATAAGTAGTCCCACTGATAGTTAAAGATGCAATTAGGGATGTTGTACCCAACCCTACTCCTACCCCATTATCATACAAAAGACTTGTTCCCAACGTAGTAGCAGATGCGTATTTTGTTAAGTAGTTAGTCGTACCGCTAATTGATGGAATCAGAGCCGCTAAACTATCAATACCTTTTTTTCTCCATAGTCTTGTTGAAATATTTAAAGTATCTATCAATAAAGTCCCCGTAGTAGTTATCGTTCCCCCACTTAAACCCGTACCATTATTAGTTGCTATGCTTGTTACTGTTCCGCCCGTATATTTACTGTTTGCCAATGTCCTAATGGCTGATATAGAATCTAAAAATCTATTATTTAAAGGTCTTGCAGAAAGCATGGTTGCAGTATCACTTATCTTCAATCTATTGGATAACATTGTAGCCGTATCACTTATTTTAAGCCTATTGGCTAACATGGCTGCGGTATCTGCAACTAATAAATATAAACCCGATGCTCCCGTAGTAAATTGATTCCATTTATTAGGATTTAATGTTCTAAACCAAAAGGAATTTCCTACTCTAATAATGGAATTATACCTACTCACTACTGAAAAGTTTGCGGCTGTGGTATCTGCAAAAGAATTAAGCCATACCATTGCACTATCAGCACCTAAGCCACCTTTACTTTTATAAAGTGTAGTATTACTACCTATGCTTTGGGTATTTACAAATTGTGCTTTACACAATAAGGTTGCAGCACAAAATAATAATACCAAAAAAAACTTATTCATACTAATAAAATTGTACCGTTAATTGTTCACCTATTATAAATTTGTTCCCTGCTGCTACGGTAAATGTCCCTGTTGCAGAAGTAAATAATACTTGTGTTCCTGTTGGTGTACCCGATGTAATCAATTCCCCACTTCCAATGCCTCCACGTAAAAACAATGTAATCGTCTTTCCCACTAAAGCACCTACTGTTACATTTAATGTATCATTAGCTATTGGATAAATGGTAGTAGGATAAGTAACTGCACTTGAACTACTACTATTATTTTGTACTTGCTCAAATGCTAATGCAGTAACCAAATCTCCTTCTTGTAAAATATACCCACTTGGAGAGAAGTTAAATTGACCAGATGAAGTATTAAATACAAAGTCTGTATTGTACTGATAAGTACTGTTATTAATTACCACATCACTCATATTTTGTAATAAAATCCATGAAGGATTAGATAACGTAGAAGAACCTGCTTCTCCTGCTGTTACAGTATGAATGATATTGTAAGGGGCTAAAAATACAGAACCAGAAGATATAGACGGTAATAAACCACCAGTCCCACCGTATAAACTTTCTGCTTGAAAAGCATACCCACCGCATATAGCGTATAAAAAATTAGAAACAGATGTTAAATATTGATTAGTTGGGTCTTCTTCATTATAATCTTCAACGGATTGCGTACACATTAATATTTTTCTCGGCAAATCAATGTCTTTCTCTGCGCCTTTAGCAATAGCTTGAACGACTAATGAGATGCAGATGTTGGCTATTTCAGTTATATATAATACTGTGTACATTAAAATGAAAGTTGTTGGTTATCTATATAGTATTTTGCTTTGTTGTTACAAATTTGAGCTAATGTAATATCAGAAGCTAATATTACAGCCTCATTACCACCAATGATGTAATTAGTAATATTTGAAAATACCGTAAAGAAATTTGGGTTATCTAAAAATACAGGGTTAGAAGCAGTTGCTTTTAATAATTTATATCTGTAAATACGAGCGTAGGCATTAAAATTAAAGAGAATTGACTTTGTATCTACAACACTACTGCCATTCAAATAAGTAACCGTAATCCATATAGCGTAATCTTTTGTAAGAACATCATAAGTAACTGAATTATTAGAAACCGCCCAATCTAAGTATGTTAAAGTGGAGGTTTGTTTCCCTTTTTCGTCTAAATAGTTTCCATTTGCCAATTTTAATGCAACTAATCTGTTTGTCAATGTAGGTACATTAGTAGAAGCATCTGTAAGAGTTAATTCCGATGGTTTGGTTACAGTTTGCGTAGCTGTAAAAGATGGTGTAAAAGCCATTGTAATAAAGTTTATCAAAACTAATTAAAAATAGCTTAAAATATAAAAAAATCCCCTACTTTTTTGGCAGGGGACTATTTTTTATGTATGTGTTAAATTTAAGCGGGTACGGCTTCTTTTTCTTCTAACTGTTCTTTAATTTTTTCAAGAACATCTTTACCGTTAGGAGATTCATTAAACCACTCACTTAGGGCTTTGAATACATCCCCTCTTAAATCTTTTCTTACTGTTGTAATTAACTGTGTACCAAGCATTACTTCACCGTTTCTCATATCGTATGTAAGGACTTTTTTATCCAATGCTGCTTTGATGTCGGCTTTGAACTGCTTGTTAGGGTCATTATACACCTTTAAGAACTCATCGGGTTTATCTCTTGCAAAGTCTGATACTCTTGCGTGTAGTTCTTCAAAAGTGGCATACTCATTCCAATTCAATGATTTAGCCAATAGTTCGGCTTCGGGCTTTTTAATATCTTTCGCCAATTTAAGGGCTTCAAACAAGATATTGTTTCTGCTTGTAATCGCTACGCTATCTTTTTTAGCGTCAATCAATTTGAATAATGCAGGTTTCGCTGTATCTCTATCTGCACCCAATACCGAAGATTCGTTGTAGTTGCATAACATTAAATATTCGTATAGTTCCTCGTCCCTTGTGTTGCCACCTGTCAATGAAAACTTACCGTTAAAAATACCGCCTAAGTCAAGTCCGGGCATAAAGAACCTTTCTGAAAGTGGCTTATCTCCATCCCAAGCGTCTGCTAAAATAATGTCTTTCCATCCCTTATCACCGTCTTTAACTCTGTCGGTCATAGGAATGTTGCGCTTTGGATAAAGCATAGGCTTTTTTGCTTTTTCAGCAGGGTCGGGGTCGGGATTAGCTAATCCTGTATTCATAATAAAGGTTACAGTTTCCCCATGATTTAGTTTGGGTACTTTGGCTAAAAGTTCTTTTGACAAGTCATTAAACTTTCCGGGAACTACTCTCATATATTTTTGTTTTTGTTATTAAATAGGGTGAGGGAGTTTTATTTCCCCCACCCATAGAATTAAGCCAATACTTGTTGACGAAGCATGAATTGTGGAGCAAGAACTTCAAAACCTTGTTTTGTAGTCCAGCTACAAGTTGCGTTCATGATGTTACCATCATAAGTAGGCGCACCATTCCAAGCTAATGCACCACCATGAAGCTCGTCAATCATTCCGTTACCGTATTTGGTTTGAGAAGGAATATAACGAACATTCATTGCGTTGTCGTAACCACCACCAACGATAGGCACTCTCTCATTGTAAGGAATGTAGTAAAGTGATTTGTTGATAACAGTTTGTTGGAACAATACAGGTTGGTCTTGAATTGGCATTGTCATGTAGTTGAAGGTAAATCCACCATAGTTCAACTTATCTACCATCAAGTCAACCTCACGTCCATCAATTACCAAACGTGCAGATGTTACACCAGAAGAACCTAAGTTTTTCAGGTAAGTATCAATAGTTGTACGTGCAAGGCTGCTTCCGAACACTAATTGTTCTTTAGGCGCACGATTAGCAATCAATACTTGTACTGCGTTGTCAAGGTTTGCTTTCTGATAAGTACCTAATGTACCGTTTACGATAGTGTTACCGTAAAGTTCATTGTACTTATGCAAACCTCTTGTAGTTTGGATATTACCACCACCATTTGAACCGTTTGTGTAAGGGTCAACTAAAAACGCATTGCTATCAGCAAACGATGTAGTTGACATATCACCCGCAATGAAAGCGGCATTGATATGACCTTTCAACAAGATTTGCTTATCAATATGGTCTTTTACTGCAAAGTATGGTTGACCGTTGTAAGTGGTTTCTACAGTAGCTGCACTTTGAACGTCTGTAACTACTGAAATCTCACGGAAGATTTGATACTTGTTGAAGTATCTTGTCTGACCGAAACGTATATTAGTTTGGTTTACAGAGTTTTCACCTACTGCTACTGAAATGATAGAAAGTTTATCACCTATTGTAAGGGTAATGTTTACACCTGCAACTGATTTTGCATATACAGTATCAATTCCTGACGCAGTAACTACGTTAGTTACGATGATTGGAATTTCACCTGTTGGTGCTAAAAGAATATCATCCTTACGTGTCTGACCTGATGTAGCGGCTGTCAAAGTAAAGTTTACTGATACTGTACCACTACCGTTTACTGTACCACCTGTGGTATCCAAAAGTTTGAATAAACTTTCGTTTACATAAGTGTTGTAAAAGGGTTGACCTGTTTGGATGGGCTTCTTTTTGTTACCCAAATTAAGAATATCAGTCAAGTTATCTTCATTGTAAATGTCGGTAACTGTTTTTCTGATTTCCCTTGTGTCTAAGAACGAATCCAATGAGGATACGTACTGTTTATTAATTATACCTGTTGTTGCCATTGTTTTAATTTTTTAATGGTTTGGTTAATTGCCGCCAAAAGTTGTTGACTTCGCAGCACCCCACGCATCTTTAGGTGTTTGAGGTGTAACGGTTGGCGATTGCCCGTGTGGTCTGCGAGCATTTTGACCTTCTTCAACGATGGCTTTTAGTCCCATAGATTTACCGTAGTTAAAGATGTCTTTTTCGTAGTTTGGATTGAGGGCTACTAACGCAATTTTTTGCAGTTTTGCCACATCGGGAATTAATTTGCTTTCATCTGGCTCTCCCGGATTTTCAGCAATGGCTCTTACCCAATTTTTACCAAAGGCTACTGATTGCAGCATTTCAGGATTATCTACATTAAAGTTGAACGGGGCAACACCTTCTCCTAAATTGACACTAACTCTTTTAGCTTCCAATAAGGATTTTGTTGACGGGTGTTCGTTTACAAACTTCATGTAGGCATCATATTGCTGCCTTTGTTGTTCTTCTATTTGTTTTTGTTCAAGACTTGCTTGTAACGTATTAGCCTCTTGCTGTGTCGTTACAGTTGGTATTTGAAACTTCTTTTGTTCTTCAATTCTTTGCTGCCTTAAATTATAGGCTTTTGCTTGCAATAAGATTGCTCCATCTTCTTTTTCTTGTTCGTCTGCATTGTCGTGTTGATTAAATTCTTTACTAATCAACCTTTCAATTTGTTCTGCATTCAGATTTGGATATTGTTTCTGATATTCATTTTTAATAACATCTACATCTGAAACTTTATTCCAATCAAAGGCTTTTGCTTCAAGGTATTTATAAGGGTCATTCCCTTGTTTTCTGTATTCAATAAATTCAATGTCAAAATCGTCCAATCCCGCCTCTTTAAGTAATTCTTTTCTGTCGGCTGTTTTAATCGCCTCTTTCCATGAAACGGCATTTGCTTTTGGCTCTGCTTCTGTTACTATTGTTTCAGTAGTTTCAGTATCGTTCCCAAAAGACGGCATTGAAAATGAAGCGACATTTTCTTCTACAACTACCGTCTCTGCGGGTGCTGCTTCGGTAGCGGCTGTTTCTTGTACTGCTTCCGTTGCAGGAGTAGGGGCTTGTTCTTGAACTTCCACTACTGCGGGTGCTGCTGAAAATGTAGTCTTTGTAAAGACAGGTGCTTGTTGTTGCTGCTCTTGTTGTACTTCTACTGTGGCTACTTCTGACATAAAATGTTTATTTAATTAATAATTAGGCTGCCTTTTCTTTCTTTTTATCAGATTGAATTTTAGCATTTGCCTGTATTTCCTGTGCGATGATTTTAGCTTCCCCTGTAATCTTACTTGAAAGTGCTTTAGCATCTGCTTGTACTCCTGCTTCAACTTGGTCGCTTTGTTTTTTCATTTGTTCAGTAACGTAATTCCATTGACCTTTTACGTTTTCTGCTTCTATTTGAACTTGACCTTGCAACATGATTGTTTGCTGTTTTGCTTGTTCGATTGCAAGTGCCATTTGTGTTTGACCTTGATTGTTTTCCTGAATTTTCTGCATTTCAAACAATCTCATTTCTTCCTTACGCTTCTTAATTCTATACGCAAGAAGCATATCCGCTTGCTTCAAATTCCTGCAAGACATTATCAGTATCTTATCTTGCGGTTCAATCAATCCTTGATATTCTTTGGCGGTCAAACTTTGCCAAAACATTTGTCTTTCTTCTTCTGTCGGGCTATCTTCTAAAAAGATACCAAACTCATGTATTGAAATATTAGGATTAATTTCTAAGAATGAAACTGTTTCAGAACCCAACGCTTTTCTATACCCTGCTACCTTACCTAATTTTACTGCTATTTGAACCTTTGCTATAATAGCATCTGCAAGACTTGTCATTTGTCTTTTATCTGCGTTCATTAAAAGATAGAGAGCATTGTTTGTGCTTTCCATCATTCCAGCATTAGTAGAATTTAAGTTTCTTGGGTTAATAGTGCTACCGTCTGTTACTTCATTAAGACCTGAAATTTGACGCATCATGTCAATGATGGTAGCTAATTCATTTCTTAATTCCACAAAGGCTTGCAACTGACCGCTTGGCTCAATGCTAACGGGTTTGTAGTTTGGATTTCTGCTTAACAAATCGGTGCTTCTATACGGAGCAACAAAATTGCTTAAAATGAAGTCCATTATTTCCGCAGGGTCTTGTGCCTTACCACCCTTTCCGAAACTTACTGATTCCAATGCGTTAAAGTCCACATTCATAATGTATGGAACTAACTTATTGGCAAGGTTTTGCATACGCAACCAAATAAGACAACCTTGATCTGCAAGTGGAATAAGCCTTTCAGTAATACCCGTCCACTGCATACGGTAAAAATTCCATGCGTATAGCTGAATATCTAATGAAGTATCCCACCAATTTGACGGTTTACGAACCATGTTTTCAGATAGTCCATAATTGTAGATGAAGTCGGTATTTACTACCCACATACATTTGTAAACAACCGCTTTGGTTATTTTACTAAATTTAGGTTCTGCCGCACCCGTTTCGCCCGTTTCCGTCATTGGCTGCTCGTACTGTTCTTCCAAAGTTCCTGCGGGACTTACTGCCATGTTTTTGAACTTTGTCTTATTGAATCTTATGTTACCCCTGCCATCTACTTCTTCTTTGTAAAATGTAGTATTCCAATTCTTAAATTTAAAGTCTAAAACAAGGACTTTAAATCTATTGTAGTATGATGAAAGGTCGGCTGTGCCGTCCCATGCAAAGTATGGTTGGTTTCCGTATTTACCTGCAACTGTTTTAATAATTGTATCTAACTGTTCTCTTGTGAAATAAGGCACTAAATCTCCTACATATATTTCTCTGAAATAACCCCAATGTGTTAAGTCTGAAAAGTCGTTTTTAGTACAATAGGAAAGGAGTAGCATTTCGGGGTCTAATTCCTCTACTTTTACCATCCCGTTTTCATCAATATATTCAGTATAACCCCCTATTCCGTAATCAAAGTTATATTCGTTTGTCCTTTTTCTTCTTTCGTCAATATCGTTCTGCTGCATTATTAGGTCAATAGCGGATTCCGCTTCCATACTCATAACGTGCTTATAGCTGTATGGTGCTTCCATTTCTAAAGCATCCATATCTTGCGGCTCGTTAGGTTCGGGCATTAAAAGTGGATTATCGGCTAATTCAGAACCCATTTCTTTTGCTTTTTGACGCATAAGGATTTTCACCTTCATTTTATCAAAAAACAAATCTTCTTCACTTTTAGCCAATGCGTCCACTGCGGATGCTTGTATATCGTAACGTCTTTGAACTAACTTAGAGATAGCTATTTCTCTGTATTTACAGAGCAATGCAAGGGGATTCCAGTCACTTGTTAGCCAACTATTATCGGTTTGCTCATCGGGTAGTAGTAATTTTTTGTACTTCTGAATGGATTGTTTACCCATTGCGTACATCTTAATTTCTGCCATTTTAGCCCTGAAAGCATTAACAGGATTCATCGGGGCGTACCCTCTGCCATCATAGTAAGCGGCTTTACAGTATTGTAAAATCCACTTCTCGTTTTTTAGGCGTGGGTCTACGTTACTGTCGGGGTAAGTAAATGAATTGCCGTCCAATGGAATATGTTTTTAGATGATATTTTAAGCGAAAATTAATATCAAACCAAAAATAATTAAAATATGCTTAAATTTCAAAAAATATTTTAAGCATAAATTAATAAAAAATGGGTCAAAAACCGTTAAATAGTTCCCTACCCTGTAAAAGACTATCATAATTCATGTCGCACATGGCATTTTGGGAGTAACCGTTGTGCTGAATAGCGGCAAATGGATAGCATACATGAAAGTCCCCTAATCCACCTAATACCCTGTCAATATGTTCATCTGCGGGTACGGACAGGAACTTATCATAAAATTTAGAATGTACTATGTATAGGTGAAGTCCACTAAAACTTTTTACTTTACCATCTACTATATCTCCTAAGTAAATCCCTGAAAGATAAAGGTCAAATGACTGTGGTTTATTTTTTAAAAAGTATTGGAAAGAATCGGGGTGTGTAAATCTCACATCATCTTCGGCTATAATTATTTCGTCAAGTTTATGGTCTGTGGCATATTGAACGCAATTTTTATGGGCTTTGTTTATCCCATGCTTTACCCCCATCACATCATGTACGGAAGGCATTAATTCAAAATCATAGATACCCTGCTTTGATAATTCATTCATCAATAAATTAAACCTATCTTCTCTTTCAAAGTTATGAATGATTAGCAATTTCATTTTGCATATTTTCAAGATATTTTAAAGGTTACCTTTTTTTATAAGTAGCTTGTCCATGATTAAAGATATGTTAGTATTTTTTTATAACAACCCTCGTATGTATAAAAGTCATTGTAAATTGAACTTAAACAGTCTTGTTTGTTTATTATACACATCGGGTCTATGTTTGTTAAAATAAGGTCAATATAGTCTGATTCCGAACTATTTATGATAACACCAAAATCATTGAAATTCAAATCAAACGGATTCACAAATTCATCTGTTATTACAACAGGAATAGACCCAAACTGCATACTTTCTGCAACTCTAAAAGAATTTTTTCCGTAGCCCCTAAAGCATAATGTAAAAGTTGACTTGCTTATTATTCTGCAATAACTTTCTATATCATGATTATTAAATGAAACATAATAATTTGAATTATTAATTAATTTTAATGCACTATTACGTATTGGATGTGTTTTATTACCTATAAAATTAGCAATGTAATCATTTGAATGCTTAAATTTAAACGGATGCGGTTGGCACATTAACGGGATGCCTATTCCATCATTCGTACTCATGTTAAATTGCAGCACATCTAAATCTTTAAAATCTACTCCAACAGAATCATCGTATTGACTAATTGTAAAATATTTTTTACTTCTTGGCAATGAATCGATAAATTTTTGAAGTTTACTCATAGCGACAATATCATTGCCATAATCATTATTTACTTGATAAGCACACCAATAAACACCTAAATATTCCCTTTCTCTTTCTTCATTATATCTTTCTCCAAACCACCTTTCATATTCAATGAAATTGTTTGGTGGATAAACTGTATTAATTACAGGTTTAAATTCTTGTGGTACTTGTATCATATATTGGTAAATCTTTTATAGAGTGCATCAGTCCAACTATCTCCCACCCAAAATCCTGTTTCTACTCTTTCAAAACCACGTAGCAGCATAAAATAATCAAAGTCGTCAATAGTCATGCAACCTATGTAAGTTTGTACCTTATTCACTTCTGCAAGAACGTAATCAAACTGTTTAATATAATTCCCCATCCCTTCAATTACCAATGCCTCTACGCCCTGCAAATCAGCGTTTAAAAAGTTTAATCCTTCTATGTTTATTTCTCCATTATTTACTAATGTATCAATTCTATTTGTTTTCATTTTTACAGAATTGATATAATGCACTTCTGGGTGTATCTGTTTGTGTATGCCTAATTCAAGCATTGATGAACTTTGGCTTTCGTTGTTAGAGATATTAAATGTAACTTCTTCTCCATCAACATTACTTAAACAATAGTTGTACACATATTGGTTATGGTAATCTTCAAGATTTTTCTTTGCTTGTTCATATACTTCTTTTATTGCTTCTATCCACACTACTCTGCCGCAACCTAATTCAAGGTATTCTTTTCTTTCTTGACAAAAACTGCTCCCTAAATGCAGCACCCCTTTTATTTTAAGATTATGATTAACAATCAAATCTCTAAATGGCATCATCATAATTAATCCCAATTTTCAATGTTAATATTTAGGTTTGCGTATGCGTTTATTAGTTTATCTCTTTCTGCTCTCATTTTATCGTTATGTGCGTGAAATTCAACAAATAATCTTTTTATTTTATGAAGATGCTTAGCTTTAATGTTATTTAATATAGCGTATTCAGACCCTTCGCAATCCATTTTTATATAGTACTCATCTGCATTACCTACATTGTCAAGAAATGAATTAATACCTATTACTTCTACTACATATTTATTGTAGGATGGATTTTCTTGATTAACAGAGCCAATACTATCAGTGATAAATTGAATACCCATAGTTGTTGCAGCACTATCCCCTGCCATATCATCCCTTGTTAGCAATGTAGCTATATCGGTTTTACCACCAACCGCACCCCTAAAAAATATTGTTTTACTATCTTCTTTTATGTGCTTGTCTATATACTCGTAACATTCGGGATTTGGTTCTGAAAACAATCTTAACCAAGCATTATCAATACCAAGTATATCTATCATTCTATAATAGCCACCTAATGAATTAGTACCTATGTCTATGTATGCTTTCAAACTCTTTCGCTTTGGTTTTTTAAATTCACTTGCTGTTCTACCCATTTATACAATTTCTCCATCCCTTCTTTAAGTGGACGTGAAGGCTTCCATCCTAAAACTTGTTCGCATAAAGTATTATCTGAATTACGCCCTTTTACACCTATTGCATTTGATGGTACGTTTTTGATGGTTAAGTTCTTACCTGAAATATCAATAACCATTTTTGCTAAATCATTAATCGAAATCATATAATCAGACCCTATATTAACAGGGTAATAATAATCACTATCCATTAGCTTTAAAACACCGTCAATAGCTTCATCTACATAAATAAAACTTCTTGTCTGTTCTCCCGTACCCCATATTTCAACTTCCCCGCCATTCCTCGCTTCACAAACCTTTCTTGTAATTGCCGCAGGGAATTTCTCTTTACCGTTATCCCAACTTCCTTCAACTCCGAACACGTTGTGAAATCTACACATTCTTACATTTAGCCCTTTATTTCTTCTAAATGCTTGATATATTCTTTCAGAGGTTAATTTGCCAAAACCGTAGTCTGAATCGGGGTTGGCAGGGTAATCGTCCCTGAATTCTCTTAGCCCAATATTATTTGGATCTTGTTGAACATCTGCATTATAACAACAAGCAGACCCACTCCAAAATACTTTAATACCTAATTCAGATGCCAACTTTGCACAATTCAAATCTATCATTAGTGAATTATAAAGTATTTCATCGTCAAACTCGCCAGTAAAAATCACGCCAGCACCGCCCATCCAACTTGATAAAACATACAATTCGTCAATAGGATTCCCGTCTTTTAGTAAATTTTTATAAACAACATCTTTGTATCTTAAATCTCCTATTACATAATCATCGGTATAATCAATAGAGCCAAATTGATACTCGTTAATATCAACTGTTCTTACCCAATGACCCATGCTTTTCAATCTTCTTGCTAAATGATGCCCTATAAACCCATTTCCGCCAAAAACAACAATTTTTTTAAGATTTTCAGTTACTACTACATCATCATCCGTAAAATGTCCTATTAACATTCCCATATTATTTATTTTTTGGTTTTATATAAAATAGATACTTGTATGTCATAAACAAATTTTGTTACTTATTGGGATATGTTAATATAATTATTATAGTATAGTTCTAATAAGTTACTTGTCTTTATTTTATCGTGTGTATTAATAAAATCAATACACCTATCTAAAGTAAACTCGTCTATATAATATCCATCATTAACACTTTTCCTGCTTTTTCTATCTGGTCTCATATAAGCGGCAACGGTACTCCAATCCATATTTAGTATTCTGCCAATCTCGGAATATGTTTTTCCTTCTAATTTATATTTTTCTATTATTGGTCTGTACGTCATCCACCTTTCATTCCAATATTTGCCTTTCATTTTTGGGTCTCTAAAAGAGATGTTTCCTGTTCTTGCGGAGTATGGTATGTATGCAACAAACCTTGTATCTAAGCACACTAAAGCAAACATATCTACATCATTTTCTGAATAACAGCTTTTTAGACCATTCCCCTTATCTTTTATATTAAACTTATAGCAAGGAGTTTGCGCTAAAATATTTTTTATTTTTGATGGATTTCTATTTAAGGACGGTTTTGTAGTTGTTTTCACTTGAACTTTCAATAATGATTTTCCATTATTCATTACAACATCAAAAGAACTATTGTGGTCTGGCACTATAAATGCGTCATACCCATTCATTAGTAAATCAGCTACGACCAAGTGTTCTCCTATTTTGCCAAATTTAATTGCATCTTTTATACAAAAATCTTTAATCATAAAAACAAAATCCCGCAAACAAAGGGTCTATCACTTCTAACCTTTCGATGGGAGTGCCTCTATTTACGGGAATTTGAATGTTAAATATTTTCATGATTAGAAATGATAGACAATGCTAATTTAATACTATTTATTTAATTTTTTATAAAAATCTTTAATAAAATAAAAAATACCATACCCATTATTAGTATTTTCTTCAAATAAAAACTGCTCTGGTTCAAAAACTCTACCTTCTATATCATTTCTAACTATAATATTAGGAACTACTTCTTTTACAGCCTTATTAACATCAGAACAATAAAAGTCATGACCCGCAAAAATAGCATTATCCAACAATTTGGGATACCAAGCTAATAACGAATCTTTAGTTTCTTGATACTCATGAGATGAATCTAAGTATAAAAAATGAAAATAACCATCATTGAACATATTAGAAGCGGTTACGCTATCGTAAGGTATTACTTCTATAAATTCTCCTAATCCACTTTTTATAATATTAGTGTATATCGTTTTCATTTGTTCATATTGACCGTAATCCATATTATCAATCATGTACAATTTGAAACTTTTGCCAAGTTTATGTAACTCTTTAGCAAGAAAAAGCGAACTATGCCCATCAGCAACACCAATTTCTGCTACCTTACAATTATTTGGAAGTTGATTTGCAATTCTTGAATAAAAGTCACTAAAATCAAACATTAATGCTTCACTCATATTTTTATCCAATTTTCGGGAATTATATCGTTTACATTCATATTCATCCACCCACGTTGAAACCAATCTTTTGGTGTTACAACAATCTTTTCTGGATTTTTATTAAGCCATGCAGACCACCAAGAAAAAGTTGAAGATGAATTAATGTGAGAATGACAACAACTCATTTCAATAAGGTCTTGTTCTTCGCTTGTATTTAAACTATATTCAAAATCGTAAAGTTTTCCATGCCTTTCGATAAATAACGGTATATTATCGGAATATACCTTAAACCTAACAATTCCCGTATTTTCTTTTATATATTTAATTGCAGATAATATATATTCTTCATCTATAATGATGTGCTTGCCAGGTATTTTTAAATAATCACCATACCTTGCGTGCAAAGAGCATATAGGCTCTATTTTCCATGGATAATTAAACAAGTATAATATTTCACTTCGGTAATCTTTGAAGTATTTTTCACTTTGGCGATACCCATGTATAATGATATTTTTTTGCCTCCAAGATTCATCAAAGGGAATTTCTTGGTACTCATGACCATTTTCCCATAATTCTATTTTTTCTAAATTATTGTCATAGGACTTATCTTGCAAATCCGTCAAATAAATAGGAGACCAAAATGCGTCTGTTGTATGCAACGGGACGGTAAAATTAAGTTCGTGTTTTAATGCGTAAGCGATAGATGTGGCACATTCAAACAGAAAATTGCCCATTCTGCCTACTGCTGGAAATGTTACGTGAGGCATTATTTATTTTTGTTTTTATAAAAATTATAAACGTAATCAAAATTTTTTCCTCTTTTTAGCATTTTATTAATTTGAGCGCATCTTGTATTTAATTTTTTAGCCCAATAAGTTATTATCAACCTTTCGCCATTATATTCAATCCATACATTAGTGCTTTTATTCCTGCTTTGCTGCTCATTAGTAGCCCATCTGCAATTAGACGGTTCATAATTACCATTAATATCGGGGTATCTATCTAAACTATGTTGTAAAGTCGGTTTTTTACCCATATCCTCAAAGAAATTTTCAAAACTATTTAACCATCTATCACACACAGAAATACCCCTTGCTCCATATCTATGATATTTTTTAGTAGATTTTAAATTACACCTATTAATCATCGCTCGCCATGCGTCATATTCTCTTGTTCTGCCTAATTGTTTATTGTTTTGACCATGCTTAAAAGCTCTTTTAGATGTTAATTCCGAATTTAAGCACCCGCAAGATTTAATATGCCCACTTTTTAAACTATCCCCTCTAACTATACTATCATTCCCACAATCGCATTTGCACATCCATTTATACCCTCCATTTGAATACATTTCATTAGTGTGTCCAACGACAGTAAGCCTATTAAATTTTTTCCCCAATAAATTCTCAAATGCACCCATATAATAAAAAATGCCGCCTACGCAATGTGCTTTAACTCATACCGTTAGGTAGGGGTATCATTGCGAGGCGGGGTAATTTTAAGTATTTTGACATACGATATAAGTTAAAGCAGTGCTAACTTACAACTTCTATTTTTAAGTTCCTAATTTTTTCAAGTATTTTTTCTCTAAAGTCGCCTGTTCGGTGTACATTATTGATGTAGTGGGATAATGGGTGAACGGCATGATTGTACTGTAAGCCTTCTACTATTTTAAAATTTTTACCCGACATTATCCAATTATAGTTTTGATATAGGCTATCGCTTGTTACGGGGTCAACGCTACCGTCCCATACTTCTAAATACATAATTATTTCATATTTTTCAAATTTTCTTCAATCTCTTTATAAAATTCTGGAGATTTATGGCAGTTTGCTTTATAATGCGAATTTTCGTGAATGGTATGCTGATAGGTTAGCTTGGGGACAAAGTATATTGAGTTCCCCCTATTAAGCCATTGGTAATTCATAAATATGCTGTCAGATGAATGAGGGTCTATATTTTGGTCAAAACACTTTAAATATTCATCCCTATTGACAAACATATTATGTGTATTTAGTGCTGTATCAAACATTGACTTACCCATATATCCCGATACGTTTGTTTTGTCTATCTTAAGACCCGAATAGGCTCTGTAATCAAATATTGGGGCAGCAAAAGTTGGGGCTAATATTGTTTTTTCATCCCACTCCTGTTCAAATACTATATCAATATAATCGGTATTAATTATATTATCTGAATCAAATAAAATACAAAATTCTGATTTTGCGTATGATATAGCAGTCATTTTATTTCTGTAACAGTCTTGGTTGGTAATGTTCCTATAAAGCCTAATCTTTGGCAACATATCGCAGTAGGACTTTAATTCATTAAATGTTTCCAATTTACTTGCATCATCAACTATTACTATCTCTGATATTCTTTCATCATTATATACTTTGCTAAAACTGTTTAAGGTCATTTCTACTCTTTCATAAGTGGGTATCGCTATCGTTATTTGCTCCATAAATTTATTTTAGTTCTGCTAATTTTTGATAGTATCTTGGTGTTATAAATGCGTCCCAATTAATGTCTGCGTTTCCAATGCTTGAAAAGCCAGTTCGCTGTGTAGCCAAAAGTGGGTACGTTATAAAACATTTCTGTGCTGTTTGAACCTTATCTACTATGCAATTATCTATTGGTGCTGTTAGTCCTTCTGATAAAATATATTTCATCCCTGTTAAAGATATAGCCCATGCGTGAGTAGCGTAAGCACCATCTAATTGTAAAAGATTTGTACCTGCTCTATATTTAAAACCTCTTGTACATTGCGCCCCTAAAAACAATATATGCCAATCAGAAGGTAATTGTTCTAATGCTTTTTCGATTACACCATTAGGATTTTCTACCCACATACAATCATCTTCAAATATAAGTATTGCTTTGTAATTTTTTTCTATCGCTTCTTTTAAAATGTTTTCTACAACTAACCGCAAACCTTCTGCTCCACTTTCATGTTTTATCCCATCTACTAATTTAAAAGGTATATCATACTTATCCATTTCTTCACATACTTGCAGCAATCTGTCCTTTCGGTCAGGCAAGTTAATAACGTATATTTCATCGAAGTAATTAGTCCAACTCATAAATTATCCTACTTTTCTTCTTTTAAAATAATCATTTATATTCAATGTTTGTTTGTTTCTCCAGTTAGCAGGATTATCTTTCACATTTATAAGTGTAACACCCGCAGCCATTGGCTCATCAAATTTTTCAGTATCTTCTACTTTAAACCCTAACCAACCCGTATCTTTTCTAAGAAGTGTTTTAAAGAGAACTTTAGATATAAACTTATTTATGTATGCTTCCGTATAATCACAAATCACCTGCACTGCGTTTCCTGCTGTTATTATACCGGGTTCTACTTCTCCGGGCATCCATGTTAAAAATGCACCACATCCCCAATCGTTAAAATCATTTTTCCAATGGTTTACGTTTCTTTCAAATAGAACTTCACAACCACACCACCATGCCATTTTTAATATTTCTTCATTTGCTGCTCTTGTACTTTCGGGTCTATTGGAAAATCTAAGCACAAACATATTATTATACCTGCTGCTTAAATTCATTTCGTCTTGCAATTGATAGGCAAAAGCCGCACAATTCGACCTTCTTTTATCTTTTGTTTTATCGTATCTAAATGGGTCGCATCCTATTCTTATAGCAAAATTATTATTAGGGATATACCTTTCACCTTGCACATATACGTTATTTGGATTTTTTGGCAACCAACCTTTTACTTTTTCAAACATACCTTTTTCATTAGCCACCCATTCAACTTCATTAGGAACGTAGGTTACGTTTCCGTAGCCATCCGTAACAGGTCTTTTTATTTTATATCCATCTTTCCAAACTAAATCTCCAAATTCAGTTATTCCATCTACCCATATAATATTATCTAATTGAGTGTTTATTAATTCAGGGTTATACAAGGCAAATTCTCCATCTGCTGAAAACGCCTGTTTAAAGTTCATTGGGTTTTTACGCTTAAATGAACTCATTTTACGAGTATCACCCTTTAATTCATAACCCCTAATTGTATTCAATAAAAAAGCTGTTGCCTTTTCTTCTTCTGCATAACCGTATCGGTCAAACATCATACCCTTTTGTGCGGGTAAGAAATATGTATATAACCCACTTGAAGTTCTATTGTTTTCGTTTCTTTCAAGCGGGTTACTATCTGCTGTTAGTTCTTGGAAATCATAGTTTTCTTCTTCCCCCTTTTCTGGTTCAACGGTAGTGGTAAACCAATGCTTCCCTTGCATTAAACCGTCAATTTCAGTACAATATCTTACTACGTTTTGTCTTTCTTTTATTGAAACAGGCTTTTTTGTCTTACCGCTTTCATCCGAAATGTAAGAGTGCAACTCTGGCCCATCGTACGCTGCTTCTGATGAAGATTTATAATCAATAAACGAATTTAATGGTTCTTCAAAATCATTATCATCTTCTTCTGTTTTAGAGCCTCTCCTTGATGTAGCAAAAAATCTTAATTCATCATTAGGACTATCCCCCTTCATTACGTCATAGCGTGGTCTGAAAAAGTCTGGTAGTGTTTTCCACGGATCACGAATAGCCTTTTTAAAAACTTCTTCGGCATCATCGTCAGCCTTGCTCTGAACACCCCCATGATGATTAGCTAACCTTGACGTTCTTTCGTATAGCCAACAACCAACCCTTGCTGTTTTACCGTTTTTTCTTTTTGTTAATTCGTTAATTCCTAAACAATCGGGGTCAAACATACAATATGAAACAACATAAAATAAATCCCTGTCAGGAATACGAAAATCCATTAGTTTACCCTGAAACTTCCAATATGTTATATATAGATAATGAAGCCCTGTTATATATATTAATTCTGCTTTTTTTTCTTTAGGATTATAATTCCAAAACCAAACCCCTCTTAACCTTCTTTTCCATTCCCTAATTCTTATTTCTTCTAAATAAGGGTCTATATAATCGGGTCTAATTTTTTGAGCCTCTTTTTCTTTTTTCCTTCTTGCATTATAATCTGATGGCAATTTGGGTCTAATCCAAATACAATCTTCATCATTTTTAGTTCTTTCTAATATGTCCGTAGGTAAAACCTCTCCGCTTTGAGAACACAAACCGTACCCAACAGGGGGGACATAGCATTTATAGGTAAACCCAAATGCATTGTCGGGTATTTCAAATAAAGTTCCGTTTTCTATTTCGTAAAACATATATTATTCTATTGTAGCTGTACCGTCTGCTATTGAACGTGGAGATACGGGGGTATAAACATTTACCTTTTGCTCACCTTCCATTTTTAATTCAAGTTTCAAATCTCTAACAGATTTTATCATTGTGGGTAAATTTTCCCACAATTCTTTTGAATTTTTATACGCAACAGTATCAGCCTTTTCTTCCGAAGAAATTTTACTGCTAATCTTAAATGTTTTTAAGTATTCTATTTGTTGGTCAAGAATATTAACTAAAACTAAATAACCCTCTCTTGCGGGGTCATATTGACCTATACCCATCCTTTTTTCATATTCTGCTATTTTTTTATTTGCAGCTTCTAACGATGTTTCAGCCATATATTAGGATATTTTTTTGTTTAGTCTTTCAGCTATTCTTTCTTGTCTTTTTTCTTGTGGTGTTTTTTGTTCTTTGCCAAATAGTTCTTCTTTAGCTTCGGAAGTTGCTTTTCTTGATATTGATTCTATTCTGTCTTGCAGTTGCTCTTGTGTTAAATCTTCTGCTTTTTTGAATTTTACGTTTCCTTTTTCAACTATGTTATATCCTTTCTTCATTAGGTTTTCAATACCGCTTTCAAGTTTTTTCAAACGTATTTCATTAAACTTTTCTATTTCTTCATCGGTCATTTCTCTTTTGTCTTTTCCCACTTTCATTGCTTCTACATCGGGATTGGGGACTCTTACTTTTTTATCTGAAATAAAATCCCATACCTTATCCCCCGTTTTTGCGCCTTTAGGTAAAGTAGATAATGTTTGTACACCAATACCAAATGTTGCAGGTATTCCCGTTGCTAATGCACCCACTATACCATCTCTTTCAAATGCTTCTTTTGAATCACTTATCATTAACGGAGTAGCCCATCCTTTCATTTCTTTAAATATATCTGTTCTTTCACCTGTTACTTTTTTACCCGAAAGTAAATTCATTGCACTTGCAGGAATAGGGGCTAATTTACCTCTCACAAATGACATGGCATCGTCAAGTCTTGTTTTATATGGGAATGTTTTGCTTGAAAGTTCTCTTATTTGACCTGTGGTAGCAGACTTTGTTTTACCACTCATTAATTGTGAGAACTCTACTACATACTGCTGAAAACCACCCCATATATCATAGCGTGTATCTCCTATTTTAATTTTACCAAAGTCTGTGCTTCTTGGGTCTAATTCAACATCTGCACCCGATAATGCAGCTAACGCCAACATTGACATACCAAAGCCAATAAACGTACCCATATCTTTCAATGCCATCATTCTTACTTCTTTTGGCATTTTAGCGTAGTATGCGGGGTTTAATGTATTGATACGTGCCGCCATCAATCTTGGTGAGAAAAAGGCTGTATTGAGTATGGGTGCTGCTTTTTCAAGTGGTTCTGCCATTTTACCCCTACCCGTTGCATTGTTAATCCATCCTGCTAATGATTTGTATAATTCAGGACTATTTTTCATAGTCTTTCCATCTGCCTCAAATGCTTGTACACCCTGAATAAATAAATCGGCTCTCATTTTATTCAAATAAGATACATGCGCCCTTTCAGAGCCTTTGATAATCTTTCCTGCTACGGGTATTTCTTCAGCAATGTTGTTCATAAACCTTTCTTCTTTTGCTGAAAGTTTAGGGTCATGTGGGTCTGCTATGTATAGTCCTGATTCATCCATCACTGTATAAATAGGACTATTTCTAAGGTCGTAAAACCATCTGTCAAATCTTTTTTGAGATACGGCTTGCTTTAGCATTTCTACAAATGCCTTACCTGCTAACTTTGGATTAGAGATAGTTGGTATAATACCTTGTCTTAATGGTGCAGATAAATCCACAGAAGCCATTACAGTTCTTGGCACGTTTAATACTTCGATAGCTGTATCTTTTATTTTCTGCCATTTAGTTCTATTGGCATATTCTTGCTGCATTAATCTTACTTCACGTTCTTGTTTTAGTTTTATTAATTTATTTTTTAATTCAATGGCTTCTTTGTCTAATTGTACAGGTTCTTTTTTTGCTTCTTTAGCGTAATCTCCTTTGCTTAGTTTTTCTTCAAGTTCTGCTATTTCTTTTTGTGTGCGTGTTTTTATTCTATCTAAAACAATTTGTTCGGGGCTTTTTTTATTGGCTTCTTTTTCTTGTCTTTTAGCCTCACGTTCTGCCTCTTTTTCTTGCTTTCTCAATTCTCTTTCTGCCTCAACATCTTCCTGTTTTAATGATTTTATTTTTGCACGTAATTCGGTTATCTTTTTATTTCTTTCAATTTTTGCTCTTTCGTTAGTTGGCTCTACTCCATTCTTTAAATCTTCTAACTGCTTAATAAGTTTTGCTTCATCCCTTAAATCTCTTAATGATGCCGCTATTTCATTACGTGTTCTTTTTTCATTATAAACACCCGCAATAATATCTCTTACATCTGATTCTTGTATTTCAGGAATGTACCCCTTTAAATCGTTATGTATATTTTTTATTACATCTGCTAATTCTGTAACACCTTCTTCTACATAAGAACGCATTAGTTTAGCTACATCGGGCGCGACATTAGCTAACTGTTTTGCATAAGGAATAGGTACGGCTGTTAATGTTCCGTCATTAGCCGCTTTGTTCCACTTTTCTTTTATTGATTCTTTTAATTTCTCTCTTTCTTTTACGTAATCTTCTTTTGACTTTTTTTGACTGCTCGGTTTTTTAGCTTTATCAATTTCTGCTTTTGCATCTTTCTTTCTTTGTTCTTCTACTAATTCATTGTATTTCTTTTCCCATTCTTCTTTTGCTTTCTTGATAGCATTAAATTCGTCAACTACTTTGGCTCTTTGATCTTCCGTTAAATCTTCTACTTGATTTACTTCTGCTTCACGAACAAGCATTTCCCCTAATTCATCTTCTTGAAACACTCTGTTTTGTCTTGCCCTAAATGCAGCACCTAATTCAGAACCTCCCTTTTCAGATGCTTTATATGTTTTGTTTATTTCTTTAAATGTTTCCTCAAACTCTTTTGATTTAGGGTCTAATGTTTTTAGTTTTGACTCTAACCCTGCTGCATACTTAGTTAAAATCATGTGTTCTACATCAGTAGGCAAATAACCTGCATTGATTTTGTTAATCAATCCTTTTACATTATACCCGTCTTTAATTGCTTGGTCTGCTTGCTCATTTAATGCGACATCTGTTTTTACTTCTCTCGCTGTTCTTTCGGGCAAACCTAATTCAGCACGTTTTTGTTCTGTGGCTGCGTGTTCAAGGCTTGTAGTCCTATCCAATTCCATTGCATCTACATCTTCGGCAGTTGGTGGTTTGGGTGGTTCTACTGCTGTTTCTGTGGTTCTTGGTTTTGTTTCTTCAACTTCTGCAATCGGTTTAGTCTTTGTAGAAACTCCTGCTTCTGTTGCGGGTTGAGGCTCTGAAACTTCTGCTTCAATTCCTTCTTCAATGTTTGGTTCGTATTCATAAAGTAAATTTTCTATGTTATCTAATAGTTCTGCTTCTTCTTCGGGTGTTAGTTGGCTTTCTTCTTCAAGGAATTTAAGTAAAGATGTTTCATCCATTGGTTCACCAACGGTTTCTTTTTCTACTCCTAATTTACTTCTCAATTCTTCAATAGAAGGTGCAAATTCACCTAATGTTTTATCATATAATGGATAAGCATTTTCTTTAGTAGCCTTCTCTACCATGTCAAGGTATCTATTGGCTCTTTTACTTGGTATGCCATTTAATATGTCTTGAATAGTAGCATCTACTTGTGCGGCACTCATGCGTGTACCGTTTTCTTGAGTAATATCAAGAAACACATCATTATCTGTTAGTTCCTCAAATGCTTCTTGTACACCTCTATCTCTATCTACTAATACAACTCCTTTTTCATCAATAACCGCATCTCCTTCTGCCTTACTATTGTAAGCTACTTTTGTTATTCTGCCTTTTTCATTCCTTCTTACTACTGCGTTTCTTGTTGGGTCAATTTCAAGACCCATTTCTCTTGCTTTTGCTCTTAACTCATTTAACTTAGCCCTACCTTCCGCACTGTTAGCGTATCTTGCACCTTTATCAAAATATGACTTAGCTTGCATTACTAAATCATTAGTCTGCATTACTTTGTCAGACACCTTAGTTTCTTTCTTTCTTTGTTCAATCGCACTTGTTCTTTCGGGTTCGGTCATACCACTTAATGTAGTAATTCTTACCCCTTCTCTCATTGGAGGTTCTTCACCCGATAACCTTCTTACCGTTACTTTTTCTTGGATAGGTTCTGCTTCTGTAACTTCTGTTGTTCCGATAGTTTCAGTAGTCGTTTTTGGTTCTCCGACCTTTGCTTCTGTTTTGACGGGAATTTCGGTAGTTTGAGTTGTTTCATCTATTGATAGTTCAATGGGTTGAGATATTTGTTCGGGTTCACCTTTAGGTTTTGTTTCACTTAATCTAACTGCTTCTTTAGCTTCTTCAATAGTATCAAATTTTATTGGCGCACCACTTTCATCTACTATTGCTTCACCCTTTTTGTATGCAGTAAACTTACCGTCTTGACCTTGTTCAAATTTATTTCCTTTTTCTACTATTTCGGGCTTTCTTACTTCTGACGGCTGTATCGTTGTAGTGTATTTTTCAATGATTGGTGCAATAGCTTCTGCATTTTCAGGGGGGATAGCACCACTTTCAATATTAGCATTTACTTGCTCAATAATTGATTTTATTTCTTCGGGCGTTTTTGCTTTTTTAAGGCTTTCTTCAATAGCTCTTTCGGTATTTCCAAAACGGCTAAATGCAGCACCACCCGCACTACCTAACAATCCACCTACTGCAAATGAATTAAGATACCTTTGAGCAATAGTATCTTTCATTTCATCTTCGTCAAATATTTCTAAGTTCTCTAATTTATTGGCTGCTAATTTCATTAAGTCCATACCGCCTTCTTGTAAGGCTTCTGTACTACCTTCTGATACCAAACCTCTTGTCGCACCTTGTATAGTTCTTTTTGCTGCTTCTTTTTTAGCAAAGTTTTCAGCGTTTTTAAGAACGGTTTTTTCAAATTGATCTGCTGTTACTTTTACACCTTTTTCAATAAGTTCATCTGCTGTTTCGTTTACTATTTTTGATATAGCATACTTTTTTAAAGCAGGTACTTTAATAATGTTGTCTAAACCGACTTTTTCTAAAGCTGCTGTTACAGTTGCACCGCCTAACCCAAATATCTGCCTTGTTAAGGGGTCAACGGGCTTGTCTTTTGTAGCTTTATCTAATTGAGTAAGTGCATCATCATATCCTTGAATGGCAAAGGTTGTACCCATTGTAGCAGCACCTAATCCCATATCCGCTACCATAGACGGTATCATTACGCCCAATGCTTTTAAGTCTTTCCAACCTATCCCATCGGTTATATCAAATCCTTCAATTATTTTATTTTCATTTTCTTTTGATGAAGTATCTGTACGCAGATTGCCAATAAGGTCTTTAGCCCCTTTGGTTAAAGCCATTTCTCTTAACTGTGCTAAATTAGTCCCATACTTTTCATCTGAACTTCTTAATGCCAATGAAACGGGGTCGCCAAAAGATTCGGCACGGACTATCCCCCCTGCTAATCTTTGTGCGCTACCTATTAAGTTATTCCATACAGCACCAAAATAACTATCTTCTTTTATTTTATCTTTTTCAATGGCTTGTGCAATAAGGTTTTCGCCTACAATACCTTTTGCAGTAGGTCTTACTTCTTCAATTCCTTTCTTTACAGGTTGTAATGGAGTTAACCCACCTGTTATTTTAATTTCTCCTTGTGATGGTGTAGGGGAAGATGTAGTCAATGACTTTACGACACCAACTTTTTTTTTTAACCCAAACTGATTTTTAAAATCAGACGCATATTTCATCACATCGTCTTTCGTAGCACCACCTTCTAACATTTTTCTAATGTTAGCATCTAACTGTGTCCTTCTTTGATTATCTAATTCTAAATCTTGCATAATTATTCAAATATAGGATTACCGTTTTTATCTAAGCCTTTATAAGTTATTTTTTTATTAGATTTTTGTGTTGCTTGCGGCTTTACATCTTTTTTATAATCAGCTTTACCTTTAAATATATTACCTTCTAATTGAGTATTACTTCCCGTTGTTCTTTGAAATATGTTTGCTATTTTATAATAGTAGTTGGGGTCGTTTGGTTTTATAAATTCATCTTTTTTCATTTCTTCTGCAACCAAACCGTCTATTATTGGTGCTGTTGTTATTCTAATACCCTTATTTTCTTTATCTACTTTTGCATCTATTAATTTAACACTACCATTTCCAGCATACATTTCTCTTATAATATCAATCATATCATCTGATGTTCCTTGCTCTGTTGCTTTTTTAAATCTTTGAACAAAATCAACTGTTTGGTTTTTAGAACCACCGCCACCTACATTAATTCTTGTATTGCTTACAGGCGCACGTGTACTTGCTGCGGGAATGAAGTCTGATTTATCTAATGCTTCAATAGTGTTATATAATACGTGCCTTTTAGCAAGTTCTTTTTCTTCTCTGTTAAAGTTATCGTAGTTAGGGAATGCCTGTCTTGTTGATTGTATTAATTCAAGGTTTTTAGTAGGGTCTTGTGAAAACCTTTTATATACCTCTGAATCAATTACAGTAAAGGGTCTATTACCTGAACTTGGCAAAGCCTCTGCGGGTATTACTTCTGATTTTATTTTAAGTGAAGGCGTTTTGCCTTTGGGTAAAAAACCTCCAACAACTTCTTCTGCTTTAAATGTAGGTTGTTTCCAATAAGGCATTTTAGCTTCAAATCTTACATTTTCCATTGGAGTTCCCGTAAACACTTTAGCCTCTTCCATCCCTCTCGGATTAGTAATTTCATCTACTAATGATTTATTGCCTCTTATGTATCTACTTAAAAATTCAGGGTCGGCTAATTGTGCTGCGACTTGAGAAGGCGGCACTTCTAATGGATTAATAAAAGTATTGCCGTTGCCTATTCTTCTTTGTAATGCGTCCGTTCTTAAATCTCTTGCAACTTGCGAAGCATCTAATTCAGGAAATTGTTGCTTTAATTGCATTACTGCTTTATCTGAAACATCCAATTCGTTTTTTAATGCGTCTAATGATGAAACAATTGCACTCATGTCTTTTGTAATTCCTGAAAGTAAATCAGGATAAGACATATTTCTTACGTTAGCAGTATATTTATTTATTAGTTCTGCAACTTTTTCATTACCTATGGCATTAGCTACATCACTTCCTGTTTGATGTTTTGACAAATCAGTTAAGTCTTGTATCATTTTTGTTTTACGATACAAGTCCATTTCGTCTTGTTGCTGCTGTCTTATCTGATCTGCAATTTGCCTTTCTAACAAAGAATCTTGTCTAATTTTTTGTCTTTCCTTTTGGGCAGTTGCGGCACTTAAAGCATCACCGGGACTGCCAAACATATTTGGTAAATTAATACCCGCATAATCAGCATTATTGAACGGTGTTTCTGCCATTTGATTGTATTATTTATTATTTCCCTGAACTTTGATATTGACCCAATTTTATTGCTAATGAAGATAAATCGCTTAATGCACCGTATTGATTAAATGCACCCGATTGTCTTAACCCAGACTTGGCTTCAAGGTCTAATTGATACTTTCTAAGCATATCTTGTTGCTGCTTGTCAAGTTCATCTGTCATTTGACCGTAGGCTCTGTTTAGATTATCTAATAAACCATACTTCATTTGGCCCTCTTGTATTCCTAAGTTTGTATATGCTTGATTAGCTGCCCCTTGTGTTGCCGCCCCTAATGCTAATGCTTGTGAAGAATCGGTTGCATTACGATTAATATTAGCCATTTGACTTGCTTGGTTGGCTGCAATATTTCTTGCCGCCTCTGCTGCACCGGGCATACGTGCATTAAAAAGCTGTTGAGTAATGCCTAAGTTTTGTTGGGCATATGGGCTTATCTGTCTTTCTTTGTAAATCGGATTAATTTGATTAGCAAGCCTGTTTTGCTTACTACCAAACAAAAATCTACCAAAAGTATTTAAAGCACCAACTCCTGCACCAATCGCTGTAAGTGGGTCTATCGGCATAATGTGTAATTTTTTATATTTATAAAATTAACGTTTTTAATCCTATTGCAAAATACTTTTTTGCCCTCTCGAAATCATCATTCCTACGTCTACAAAGTTAATGTAAATTAAGCCCCTATATGCTTGCCATTCTAACATCACTTGTGGTACTTGGCTTATAATAACATCTCCCTTGTATAGCTTTTCGTCTGCTGTTCCGGTTGCGTTAGGGGATAGCCTATCTCTTAAAAACCTTGCATACAACACCCCTTCTTTATTTGAGTAATCGTTTGATGCTAAGTCTGTAATTTGTACGTTAGGATAGTCTGTATAAAGTACGGTAAAATCGGGTATTTGAGAGCCTTCAAGGGCAATGTCAAATATTTCTTTTACTCCGCTTGGAATTGGAGTGTTTTGAGCAAAGCATAGCCTTACTGGATATTGAGTGCCAAACCATTTATTCCAATTTGTAGTGTCTGCATTAAACTTGTATAACACACCGTTTTTAAACCCGAACATTTGGTTTTCTATGTAGTCGTACTGTTCGCCTAAGTATTCAAAATCTTGATTCCATTGGTTTTTCTCATATTGAAACACCATTGTTTTAGCTAATTGGTCGTATATGTCAAACCTGTTTATGATAGAGGTTGCATAGGATGGAACAGATGAATAACTTGGTAAAGTAGTAGCATAGTTCTGATAAATAAGCCCTACGAGTGAAATACCCACTTCTTTATGCAATGGGTCTATAAATGACGGTAAATGATGAAACCCGTTAATATTATCAAGGTTGCCTGTACTTGCTTCAAGATAATTCTTACAATACCTTTGGAAAAATCTTGCTTGCTTAAATTGACTGATAGGGTAAAGCCCGTTACTTGAATATTGCACCATTACCCCTGAATTAACATCAATCCAATATACATTGCCTAAATATTGAACTACGCTTTCGGGGTTAACTGTACCAAAAGAGCCTTGCAGTACGTTAATTGTACCTATTACCCCTGTTGATTCTGCTATAAATGCGTTTGCGGATGCTCCCACCAACTGCACTTCCGAAAGATACATAGATACAGTTTCGTTCACGCAAATAGCCAACATTATTTTACCTTGTTCGGCTAACTTGCTTGCAATTTGTAGCTTTTGAATTGCACCACATTCGGACGGCAAATTTCTTTCGTCAAGGGCATCAAAAGTAGAAAGACCATTTGTTCGTGTACCTTCAATGATAGTATTACTCCACGAAATACTGCTTGTTTTTGTTTGTTGACCTATTTCGTCTATTGTTGTACTCCACCCAATATCACTATACCAATTTCTCCAAAACAAATCATTAGGGGACATATTTTCTGTAAAATAGTTGCCGTTTGTGTTTGTTCTTTGTAAGACGTATATATCTCCATTAAAAGTACCTTTTGTGGTGCTATATGTTCTATTCGATGCTGTCGGGTTGGTTATTGGATATATTTGACCTACTTCGTAATAAGGTTCGTTTGTAAGTTCTTTGTAAGGTGTAAATATTTCAAATAAAGGGGTAATAGTGCCGCCCAAAGCCCCAAAATTATCCAATTTCAATATAAGCCATTTACCGTCTTGTGCAAGTATTGGTAATGTTTTTTTACCTGTTACTCCCGTTTGGAAATAAAGGTTTACCAAATCACCGCTACCTTCTTCAAATGTATATCCAAAACCAAAACCAATAAACTGACTAATATCTATTGATACACCATATAAGCCACTTGCGTATGCTGTGGTTGTGTGAGTATAAGTTCCATCATTCAGTCTTGTAGTATAAAATATTGAATTGGCTCTTGCTTGCGCAAAAAATCTTGTAGTAAGATTATGCGTTCTTACGGGTGCATAATAATACGCCCAATTCGGTATTTCATTTACGGCATTTACATTGCTTAAACCCCAATCTATACCAAGATTATAAACCGTTTGGTCATAACTTCTGTCGGGAGTTGTAATTAGGTTGTTATCATTTAAAGAAACGCCGCACTTCCTTCTGTATTTATCAAAAAATACAGTCCCGTATCTATACGTTCCGTTTGATTTAAACGCCATTGCACCTCCCAATGATATTGTCGCCCCTGTAACATCGCTTCTATACCCGCTATCTAAACCAGAACCAACTACTATGTAATAGTCATAAGTAATGCCGCTATTTTGTGCAATTTGAGCCATTAATAATGTTACCCCCGTAGAACTATATGTGGCAGTTGTTACGTCTATTGTAGAAGGTGGTATAATTGGGGGCTCGTTATATAATGAAAAAAAATAGTGGTCAGGGGATAAGCCACCGCCTAAAACTAACGAATAATAATCCCTAACCGCAACAACGCTACCGCCTATATAATAATTTAATGTAACTATTCCCCAATATCCTTTTAAATTAGTTTGACCGTTTTCAAACTTTACAACTTCTGCCGTCATGCTTGAAGATGATGGCGTATCATATCCTTCTACATTGTTTCCCAAAAAATTTCTGTTTCTTGAAAATTCAATAGTCCTTGAAAGAAGCGGTACGCTATCAAACGGCTTTACAGATTCATGTAAACTTAAAGAAAGCCCCGCTATATTATTGTAAAAGTTAAATGTTAATGTCGTTCCTGTATTGTGGGCGTTAATATCATCTTTATCCCACGTTTTAATTATCTGACAAGCCCCGCTATTACCTAATCTAAAAACCAATTCCACTTCTAATACGTCTTGGTCAATAACTTCTGTTTGTGGTAATGTTATTTGTACATAATTAAAATTATCTTGCGGTGAGTTGTATGGTGCAAGTTCAGAAAAAGCACCTAAAACAGAGTATTCATAATCTCTATAAAAGTACCTTACAGCAAATTGAAGTGAAGCATCTTTTACAAAGTTATTAGTAAAAGTAGCATCGTTCTTTTTGTCTATTGTAAGGGTATAAAAAGGCGGTCTGCGAATGATAGTAATTACTTCTGGGTTCATTGGATAGCTGTACGGCAATACGTCTGTAACGTAACTTGCTTGGTTCATCTTAATACCCGCCTCTATATTCAACCTTCTTGGCTCATTTGTGTTATCTGTAAAATACAATAAGTCGCCAATAACATTTGCATTGCGGTCTATCCTAAAATTCTTGTCAAAATTTAACCCACCAATTACCTGCGAATCATAAAGTACTGCATAGGTAATTCCACTTTCAAGGTCATAGGCATAAATACCATGATCTCCAAAAGTGTTATAGATAAAATAAATAAGCCTGTTTCTTACATTATCGGGTACACTGCCTATGCAAAGGTTCGTACCATACGGGGCATATACGTTTTGTAATATCTGAACCGTACCGGGTACATTTTCTAATCTATTGTCTCTTCCATATTCTGTAACACCAACCCTTCCGTTCATTACACGCAACATTTGGTTTTCACCCATTGTTTGCAATGAATCATCCCCATTTGTGCCGCCCGTTAATATCTTTTTTACCTTTATCATACGTATCTTAATGAAGTCCTATTGTTAGAATAACCTAAAAGAGCCTTTTTCAGATATGAAAATTTTATACACTTAGAATCAGAAGCATCTTTAACTGTATCATAAAATATACCCGTTTGCGTATCTAATATTATTTTTTCAAAAGACAAATCTTTGCCCTTTTGCTCTTTATTATATTTTCTAACTGCCGCAGCTTTCATATAAAGACCGTTGGCTTTCGCATGTTCGGTATTTTCTTGGGTGGTACACCATTCCAAATTATTAGCATTATTATCTGTTTTAATGCAGTTTTTATGATTCACGCAATCTTTGCCATCTATTTTTTCTATAAAAGTCAGAGCCACAAGCCTATGTATTTTAAACTCTTTTTGAGTTCCCTTTTTATATAATGAAACTTGTTTATATCCGTCTTTGTCAAATATATTTGCTAACATTTTACCTTTAACATAATTAACTTGATAATTCTTATTTAGGACTGCCCTATCCACAGACCTAACTCTCCCTTTATTGCTTACTTGATAAGTACCCTCATACCCTTTTATATCTTTCCAAATTTCTACTTGGTTCATAGATTTATTTAGTTTTAATTATGATTTAGGGGCTGCATAAATGTTTTTATTTACTATTCGTTTCAATTCAGAAATAGTCAAAGAACTAATCCTTGCTCTTAATATTTTTCTTTGTTGGATGTATTGCTGCTCTGCTATTTGTCTTTCTCCAATGCTGTAAGTTCTACTATGTTCCTTTAATTTCCATAAGATAAACGCTTCAATAGTTGCAAACGCATAAGGCGTAATCATAGTGGCTGCATTGGTGTTCATCCCATTTGACACGTATTCTAAATACAGATAGTCAATATTTAGCTTTTCATGCAGTTGGATTTGGTTTCTTTCTCTGATTAAGGAAAAGGTATCAGCGTATGCGTTACCACCAAAATATCTACCTATATTTTCACCGTATAAATTCCAATTTATTGTGTACCAATAATTAAAGAAGTTGGGGCTGTAACCTAAGTTCTGCTGCTGTACTTCTGACGGGTCGCTTGATTCTGCTTGCAAATAAGGTACGGGTTCAAAATTGCTATTAAGTTTTGTAAGCCTATTAATACCGTTATCTTCTACTAACGGTCTGATTGTTTGACCCACTTGTACCCCTACTTTTACATAGTCTAAAAAATCGGGGGGCAAATCAACCGCATTTACAGCGTTTACGGGTAATAGTTTTGTGTTTACTACGTACAAGTCGTCCATAGATATTTCCTGCAAACAGTTTCTTGCGTACACCAAAAACTGAATATACCAATGCAAGGGATATTGCCTTTGCATAAGCACATTTCTAACTATACTATCGAGTGAAACTACTGTCATTGGTTAGGTGGTTTTTGGGCTGTTGTATAGTTGTTTACTTGACCGCTTTCAGGCATTACAGGGCTAAACTGTGCTACTAAATCATTAACACAATCGGTTTCCATATCAGAAGGTATTGGCAATATGTCTGTTTCGCTGTACTGTGCCATATCAAAAACGGCTAATACCATTGTAACGGAAGTAATACCTACAAGCGTTAAATCTTGGGAGTAAATTACTGTATTACCCGATGGCTCATACCATACTTGACCAAATAAAGAATTAAGCAATTCGTCTGTTCTTAATAATTGCCCATGTCCTTTTTGTAAGGGGATATAGTGATTATCATTAGTATCGTAAATATCAAATATTCCAATGTTTTTAGGCATTGAAATGGGCATTACGGGTAGTGTTGATTTTGATTTATCTCCGTAAGATGTAACGTCTACATTTTCGTAAGTTGCAAATACGGCACTATCGGGTATGGTTTCTCCCGAAGGTAATGTTATGGATAAATGCTGAAACTTATATTTTGAATTAATCCATTGTTCGGTTGCCTTAAAAATATCCTGCTTTTGAACAGGCGAACTAATATCCTGTCTGCCCCCATACAATCGGAATAAGACCGCATCTGAAATTAATCTTTTGGTAGTATTAGGCATTTTACTTTGTTATTTCTTGTTGGGTTAAGGCATATTGTTGCACGTCTGCTTCTGAAAGATTTATACCAAATGGTTTTAAGGCTCTTGCCATAATATTGTTAATGTACGCTGCTGAAAATTCTAACTGTGTACTTGCATTTGCATTGTATGTCAATGTTCTTCCCGACTGCGTATAAGCCAAAACAGGCGTTGCGGGTCTACGTAAGTAAGTATAAAATCCAATTTGTGTTGTTTGTGGGTATATCTGAAAACCTGACGCATAATCTAATGCTATCGGGTTAGCTGTGGTTACGGGTCTTAGTTGTGAAGTAAGGGCATCGGGTAACTCATCTTCATTGACAAAAACAACGGGATTAACTGTACTACCCGTAACAGTATAAACCCCTGCTAATAGGTGTAAATAATCCGCAGGATAATCCACCACACCACCTACTGCATTAAATTGAACCCTTGTTTTAAACACCGATAAGGCATCGTGTACCTTTTGAGTTTCCCCATATTCTTTAAAATAGTATTCAAACAATTCCATTTGTGCCGAATCAAGACAAGCCATTGCCTCATCAACGGTGATAAAAGCACCCCTTTCCTTACTGATTATAAACAGCAAAAAGTTGTATATATCGTTGATGTTATTCATATACTTCTGTTATTCTTGATTCTTGTAAAAGGTAATAATCTTTATCAAAGTAGGCATATCTTTCCTTGTATTGGTCGTCAAAACCCACAATATCTCCCTTTTTCAACCCAATAGATTTACCCCCCGACACAACTTCTGCTCTACCAATTTCACGATTATAAACAGCACTTTTAGGTATTTCTAAGCCCATTTCGGTAAATACGTGCTTGGGAACAAGAACATCTATTGGCTTTAAAATAACCCTATCTCCAATAGATTGTAGTTTACCCTTTACTTTTTTAGCAAATATGTGAGAGTAATCGCACTTCCAATAATGCTGATTTTCGTAGTCAATGAGATTTGAAAAAATAAATGATTGGGTGTTGCCAAACTGAAATTGGCTTAACCATCTTTCCATAACTGATTGTGTACCAACTGCTCCATCAATAAACACACCTCTTTTATCTACATAAGAACAAGCATACTTAATAACCCCAAAACTTCCTTTATATGCACATATGTCAATCTTATTCATTTGACCGTCATAAAATTGTTTTCTGTATGGTTCGTCTATGTATGGGTTAAACATGTGTCCGTCTGCATCAAACCTTCTTGTAGCAATAACTTGATAGCTAAAACAAACCTCGTCCCCTTCTTGTAATTGCCCTTGAAATGGGTTATCTTTTGGCAATGAGGCTACTTTACCTGTACATGAAACGTGTTGTTCGTGATGCCATTTTGAATCGAGATACAGTTCTAAACCGCCATTGGTTTTAATAATATCCGCTACTGGCTTTGTTACAGTAACAAATATACTGTTTACGGGTATAGGGGCTTTTTTTGACATATACGGCACTAAATTAATGAATTTTTAATTATAACAAACAAAAAATGGCGTACCCAAAAAAGATACGCCATAAGCAAACAAAAAACACCATTACAAAACAGCTTCAACCAAATAATCATCAATTAAATAATAATCTTTTTTATTAAAGTTTCTTGGACTTCCTGCTCCAGAAGGAATCAAAATAATATCCC